>VYLT01000400.1_pt1 | contig 10130 bp, 7 predicted proteins | sample 5114261 | NCBI WGS metagenome assembly VYLT01 (sample SAMN12291815, study PRJNA351875) | freshwater metagenome | isolation source: freshwater lake | place: USA: Michigan, Little Long Lake | collected 2011-07-12 | reverse complement strand
CGGTTTGGCAGGCTCTGAGTATAAATAGGCGAGCGCTGGCGTCAGGGAAAGCGGCGAAGACCGGGTTTGCGAACCAGCCCCGCCACCGCTATGTGAGATGCATGACCCAGACCACAACCGCCCCCAAACTCGAGATCCGGATCGTTCCGGTCACGCCGCTGCAGCAGAACACGTCGATGATTTGGTCGACGGAGACAATGGAGGGCGTGTTCGTTGATCCGGGCGGCGATATTGACCGGCTCATGGGCGCCGCCGAGCATTTCGGGGTGAAGATCGTCGCCGTCTGGCTGACGCATGGCCACCTCGACCATGCGGGCGCGGCGATGGCGGTGAAGGAGCGCACCGGCTGCCCGATCATCGGGCCGCACAAGGACGACCAGTGGCTGCTCGACGAGATCGAAGCGCAGGGCGCGCGCTATGGCATCACCGACGGAAAGAACGTCACGCCGGACCGTTATCTGGATGATGGCGACGTGCTTGAACTGGCCGGCAACAAGTTCGGCGTGGCCCACTGTCCCGGCCACACGCCGGGCCATGTGGTCATCTACAGTCAGGAAGGCGCGATGGCCTTTGTCGGTGACGTGCTGTTCCGCGGCTCGGTGGGGCGCACGGATTTTCCGCGCGGCAATCACCAGCAGCTGATCGATTCGATTACCGGCAAGCTCTGGCCTCTCGGCGACCAGATGCGTTTCGTGCCGGGCCACGGACCGATGAGCACTTTCGGCCAGGAACGCCTCGACAATCCCTTCGTCGCGGATGCGGTGACCGGATATGCGGGCGCCGAGAAGGGCGAAGTCGACATCATCGGCCAGCGCCTGTCCAAACGGTGGACCTGATATTCCTGCAATGCGCCGGAACCGCCATATGAGGCGGGCGTTGCTTCTTCAGTATCTGAAAAGGAGCCATCGCATGAAGATCTCTCTCAAAATTGCCGCTGTCAGCACCGCCGCCCTGTTCATGGCGGCCTGTACGTCTTCTGGCACTGCCGAACGCAACGCCCTGGGCGGCGCCGCCGTCGGCGCGGTTGCCGGCGCCGCAATCGGAAACAATGTGGGTGACGGCGATGCCAAGCGCGGCGCTGCGATCGGCGCGGCTGTCGGCGGTGTAGCCGGCGCGGTGAAGGGTTGCAGCGAGGCCGGCGACTGCGGCGGCAGCAACCCGGAAACCCGCGACTCGGATGGTGACGGCTATGCCGATGCCGATGACCGTTTCCCGAACGACCGCTATCGCTGGTAGCCTGTCATTAGGCGGAAAACAGAAAACCCGGCTCGCCGGACCGGCAGCCGGGGGTCTCCTTCTGTCCGTGTGAGACTTGTTCGGCAGGTCCCGGTTCGGGCGGCTTCGTCAGGTTGAGCAGGATGTTCAGGAGCCAGGGCGGCAAAGCGGGCGGCGAGCGGCACGGCTCCCGCGTTTTCCGCAAGTCTGCGAAAGATCAGGCCGGACGCCACCCGGCACTGCAGGCGCCGCTTACTTCACTTCCGACACGACGACGAATTGCGGCGCTTCGGCGAAGCCCATGAAGCTGCCCATGACGGTCTGCACCGTCTCGCCGCCCATGTCTTCGGCGACAAAGCCGTCGAGGTCCGGAATGGCGAAGGCTTCGATATAGGCGATGCCCGGGGCGCCCTCGCCCATCAGCAGACGCTCGGCTCGGTAGGTGCGGAAATCCTGCACGCGGGCGAGCGAGCGCATGGCGGGCTGGTCGGCCGTGCGCACCCACTCTTCGAACTGCTCAGGGGTGACGCCCTCTTTCAGAGTGTAGAGGATAAAGAGGTTCGGCGTGGTGGTAACGCGTACCTCCTTGATGACCTCAACGGTTGTGACTTCCGCTGCGGCAGGCTGCGCCGGCAGCTCCGTCTCTGCGCCGATGGATACGCAAGCCGGCAAGGAAAGCGCGGCAAATGCAGCAATGGAAGCGGTGACGAAACGGCGCATGATGAGAAACCTTGTGCTAGGGATGCGAAAGCGCGCTATCCGCAGCAGGATTCGCGGGCGCTTTCCATGCGTTTCAGAACATTGCAGTGCTTGCCCGCTGCCCCGACTCCCCGCTATAGGGCAGCCGTTTGCCCGCCGACCCAGGAGAGTCCCCCATGCCGAAGCGCACAGATATCTCCTCGATCCTCATTATCGGTGCCGGACCGATCATCATCGGCCAGGCCTGCGAGTTCGACTATTCGGGCGTTCAGGCCGTCAAGGCGCTGAAGGCGGAAGGCTACCGCGTCATCCTGGTGAACTCGAACCCCGCCACGATCATGACCGATCCGGACCTGGCGGACGCAACCTATATCGAACCGATCCTGCCGGAGATCGTCGAGAAGATCATCGCTATCGAGAAGCCGGACGCCCTCCTGCCGACGATGGGCGGCCAGACAGCGCTGAACTGCGCCCTCGACCTGCACCATTCGGGCATTTTGAAAAAGTATGGCGTGGAGCTGATCGGCGCGAAGGCGGAAGCCATCGAGATGGCCGAGGACCGCAAACTCTTCCGCGAAGCGATGGACCGAATCGGCCTCGAGAACCCGCGCGCCGCGATCATTGCCTCGCCGGAACTTCCCACCGAGGCCGGCAAGCCCAAGCGCTTTGACCGCATCTCCGGCCTCAAGGCGGCGATGGATGCCATCGACATCGTCGGCCTGCCTGCCGTCATCCGCCCGGCCTTCACGCTCGGCGGCACCGGCGGCGGCATTGCCTACAATGTCGAGGAGTATGAAGAGATCTGCCGCTCGGGTCTCGCCGCCTCGCCCACAGCCCAGATCCTCGTCGACGAAAGCCTCGTCGGCTGGAAGGAGTACGAAATGGAAGTCGTCCGCGACAAGGCGGACAACTGCATCATCGTCTGCTCCATCGAGAATATTGACCCGATGGGTGTCCACACCGGCGACTCCATCACCGTGGCGCCGGCGCTGACGCTGACGGACAAAGAGTATCAGGTGATGCGCAACGCCTCGATCGCGGTGCTGCGCGAGATCGGCGTGGAGACCGGCGGCTCGAACGTACAGTTCGCTGTCAATCCGAAGGACGGCCGCCTCGTCGTCATCGAGATGAACCCGCGCGTCTCGCGCTCTTCAGCGCTCGCCTCCAAGGCCACAGGCTTCCCGATTGCAAAGATCGCTGCGAAGCTCGCCGTTGGATACACGCTTGATGAACTTCTGAACGACATCACGGGCGTCACACCTGCTTCGTTCGAGCCGACCATCGATTATGTCGTCACCAAGATCCCGCGCTTCGCCTTCGAGAAGTACAAGGGCGCCGACCCCGTACTGACCACCGCGATGAAATCCGTGGGCGAAGCGATGGCTATCGGCCGCAGCTTCCAGGAGAGCCTGCAGAAGGCGCTCTGCTCGCTGGAGACGGGCCTGTCCGGCCTCAACGAAATACCCTTCGATAGCGTGGCGTCACTGCGCCAGGCGCTGGGTATTCAGTCCCCGGACCGTCTGCGCGTGATCGCTGAAGCCTTTCGCATGGGCCTCAGTGTGGAGGACGTTCAGAACGTCACCTCGTTTGACCCGTGGTTCCTGCGGCAGATCGAAGACATCGTGATGACCGAAGGCGAGATTCGGGGAAAAGGCCTGCCCCGCACCGCGCATGAGCTGATCGAGCTGAAAGCCAAGGGCTTTTCCGACAAGCGTCTCGGCGAGTTGACCGGTCAGGCCGAAGGCTGGGTGCGCGGCCTGCGTCATTCGATGAACGTGCGCCCGGTCTACAAGCGGATTGATACCTGTGCGGCCGAATTTGCTGCCAAGACGCCTTACCTCTATTCGACCTACGAGCACGCCGCGTACGGACAGGGCGCGCCGGACTGCGAGGCCCTGCCTTCAACGCGCAAGAAGGCGATGATCCTCGGTGGCGGCCCCAACCGTATCGGTCAGGGTATTGAGTTCGACTATTGCTGCTGCCACGCCGCCTTCGCGATGTCGGATCTCGGCATCGAGTCAATCATGGTCAACTGCAACCCGGAAACGGTGTCCACGGACTATGATACCTCGGACCGCCTGTATTTCGAGCCCCTGACGATCGAGCACGTGCTCGAGATTGTGCACAAGGAGCAATCGAGCGGTGAACTTCTTGGCCTGATCGTGCAATTCGGTGGTCAGACACCGCTGAAGCTGGCCGGCCCGCTGTTCGATGAGAAGGTGCCGATCCTCGGCACGACGCCCGCCTCCATCGACCTTGCCGAAGACCGCGAGCAGTTTGCCCGCCTGCTCGACGAATTGAAAATCCAGCAGGCGCCGTCGCGCACTGCGCGCAGCGTCGAGGAAGCAGAAGTGAAGGCCAACGAGATCGGATATCCGGTCATGCTGCGCCCTTCGTTCGTGCTGGGCGGCCGCGCCATGGAAATCGCGCGCAATGACGAGGACCTGCGCAAATTCGCAGCCGAAGCGCTGAAGGTGTCCGGCGACCAGTCACTGTTCATCGACCGCTATCTCTCTGACGCCATCGAGGTGGACGTCGATGCGATCTGCGACGGGCACGATGTGCACGTGGCCGGCATCATGGAGCATATCGAGGAAGCCGGCGTGCACTCGGGCGACTCCGCCTGCGCTCTGCCACCCTTCACACTGTCGCCCGCGTTGCAGGGCCGGCTGGCCAAGCAGACCATTGCGCTTGCCCGTGCGCTGAACGTCCGCGGCCTGATCAACATCCAGTTCGCGGTCAAAGGTGAGGAGATCTACGTCCTCGAAGCGAACCCCCGCGCCAGCCGCACGGTGCCCTTCGTGGCCAAAGCCGTCGGTGCACCGATTGCGGCTATCGCGGCCAAGGTGATGGCCGGCCGTCCGCTGACGGACTTCGACCTGCGCCACGCCAACCCGCGCCGCATCGCCATCAAGGAAGCTGTCTTCCCCTTCGCCCGCTTCCCGGGCGTAGACCCGCAGCTTGGCCCAGAGATGCGTTCGACCGGCGAAGTCATGGGCTGGGACGATGATTTCGGAATGGCATTCCTGAAGAGCCAGCTTGGCGGCGGCATCCGCCTGCCGGCCGAAGGCGCAGTGTTCATCTCAGTGCGCGACAATGACAAGCCGGGCGCCGTGGAAGCGGCCCGCAACCTGGTCGAGATGGGCTTCACGATCCTCGCGACCAGCGGCACGGCTACGCATCTGGAAGCGAACGGCATCCCGATCAAGCGCGTCAACAAGGTCCTCGAAGGCCAGCCCCACATCGTGGACGCGATGATCAACGGCGAAGTGCAGCTGATGTTCAACACGACCGAAGGCGCCGCCTCCTTGTCGGATTCCGCCTCCATCCGGCGCACCGCGGTCGCCCGTAAAATCCCTTATTTCACAACACTTGCCGCCTCGATTGCCGCTGTTCAGGCCATCGCGAGCCTGAAAACACAGGAAATCTCGGTGCGTGCCTTGCAAAGCACCTGAGCTCGCCCCACTTGACGCGATTGCTTTTTGAAACCACGCTTTCTTGCCGCGCAAGATGAGGGAATCTCACGATGGAACGCATACCGATGACCGCCGAAGGCCATGCTGCACTTCAGGCTGAACTCAAGGTGCTGAAATCCGTCGAGCGGCCCAGCATCATTGCGGCCATTTCCGAAGCGCGTTCGCATGGCGATCTGTCCGAAAACGCGGAATACCACGCCGCCAAGGAGAAGCAGAGCTTCATCGAGGGCCGCATTAGCGAACTCGACGACAAGCTTGCACGTGCTGACATCATCGATGTCAGCAAGCTGAACGGCAAGAAAATCCGCTTCGGCGCGACGGTGACCATCGTCGATGTCGATTCCGAAGAAAAGTTCACCTACAAGATCGTCGGCGAAGACGAGGCCAGCGTTAAGGACGGCAAGATCTCCGTCACTTCGCCCCTCGCCCGTGCCATGATTGGTAAGGAAGAAGGCGACGAGGCAGAAGTCTCGGCCCCCTCGGGCGCCCGCGCCTACGAAATCGCCAAGGTCGTTTACAAGTAAGGATACGCGCCATGGGGTCACCCATGAGGACGTTGGGGCCTTCCATCTGGTCGGTCTCCGATGGCCGCGCCGGCAACGCCTCGCAGGTGCGCGCCCTTGTGCACGCGCTGGGCGAGCCATCGCGCTGGCTGCGGATCGCGCACATCATGGGCGAGGCCCACAGGGCGGAACCCATGGTCCTGACGCCGCGCGCGCCCTGGACCTGGCTTCCGGCTGGCACATGGCCGTCGCCGCTGAGCGCTCTGCCCAAGGCGCAGCGCAGCCTCATTGCGCCGCCCTGGCCGACCTTGTGGATCGCTGCGGGGCGCCGCTCGGCGGCCTTCAGCAAACTCGTCCGTGAACGGTCGGACGGCAAGACTTTCACCGTGCAGATCCTCGATCCGAAGATCGATGCCTCAAACTTTGACCTGCTGGTCGTGCCGCAACACGACGGCGTCAGCGGCGCGAATGTCATCACCACGGTCGGCTCACCGGCGCATTTCGGCGCCGAGATGCTGGAAGAGACCGGCCAGGCCTTTGCCCCGCTGGCGGACGAAACGCGGCGCAGTGTGGTCGTGGTGCTGGGCGGTCATTCCAAGGTGCACCGGTTCACGCCCGACGCGGCTGCGCGGCTGGAGGCTCAGCTGCGCAAACTGGCCGCCGAAGGCTGGCGGCTTCGGATCACGACTTCCCGCCGCACGCCCCTCGAAGTCATCACGCCGTTCCGCAAGATGGCGGACGAGACCGGCGGCCAGTTCTGGTCCGGTGCGCAGGACGGGCCCAATCCCTACCTGGCCTGGCTAATGTTCTCGACCGCGGCGATTGTCACCGAAGATAGTGCCAACATGCTTTCGGAAGCAGCCTGGCACGGCTTGCCGGTGCATATTGCGCCGCTGGAAGGTCATGCGCCGAAGTTCACGCGGCTGCACGAGAGCCTGATCGCGCGCGGAGCCGCGCGGCGCTTTACCGGCACACTTGATCAGTGGACGTACGAACCCGTGCGCGAGGCTGACCGCGTCGCCGACCTGATCGTGGAGAAGCTGCTCGCGCGCTACCCTGCTCCGGCCTTCACCTCGGGCGTCGCAGCGCCTGACTGGCTGAGCTGACGCTCAGCCCTGTACGAGATCAGCCTGGATTTTTTCCAGGAGTTCAATTTCTTCGGCGTGGGCGAGACCGTCTGCCAGCATCACTTCGGAGCAGGCCAGCACCACGTCCATCTGCGCCTTGACAGACCGCGCCGAGATTTCGTCGATAGCGGCGCTGATCTGTTGCTCGGTGGGACGCAGGCGGCGGATGAAGCCCTGCAGCTTGTGTGTGCGCGCCTCATCAAGGTGGATGCCGAGGAGTTCCGAACGGCCATGCGCGTAGGCGAGAATCGCCGCGGACTCGGCCAGTGAAACCTGACCGTCCGATTCTGCCATTGCCGTCAGCAAGGTCAGCTCGTTGCGCAGCTGCTGGCGCAGTACGCTGAAGGCCTCGTCCTTCGGCGGCCAGGTGACGCCCCGGCCGGCTGATTCGGCCGCAAGCAGCGCGGCATCCGACGGGCCCAGGCCAAAAATCTCGACGAGGAACATCGCCGGCGGCTCGTAGACCTCGCCGGTAATGTCCATGCAGTACTTGATCCGGTCGGCGCGGAAACTCATCACTTCCCTGGTCTCGGCGCAGCGTGCAAACAGCAGGACCCGCGCTTCCGGCGTACGCTTCAGGGCATGCATCGTGATGCGCCGCGTACTCTGGGCTGCTTTTGCGTTGACGTAGCAGATCACGAAAGTCTGGCCTTCCACGTCCGCACTCGAGGCCAGCGGGGTGGTTTCCGGATGCGGCTCGTCTGCGTCCAGAATCCGCGAAGGAAGGCTGGGTACGAATCCCACATCCAGCACGGGCGTCTGATGGGCCTCTGCCTTCTTGAGCAGGAACGCGGACAAACTCGATTTCAACCCCATAGGTGTCTCCTTTGGCGGGTGGACGCTACTGCCAGTCGCCCAATCGTCAACTGCCATTGCGGAACTATTTGGCGGGGGCCCGCTCAGATCGCCGCCACGCGGTCATCTGCGGGCAGGGCGCGCGCGATAAAGCCGCCGCCGAGAATCCGGGTGGAGCCTTCCGGATCATACAGCACGGCCGCCTGACCGCGCGCCACGCCCTCTTCCGGTGCATCGAAAAACACCGACGGCTGGCCATCCTCATAGCCGAGGCGACCGGGCACCGGCGGACGGGTCGACCGTACACGGATCAGGACGCGCGCGCTGTCGCGCGCCGCCGCTTCGAGGCTACCTTGGCCGAGCCAGTTCAGTTCTTCGAGCAGCAGGCCGCGCGTCATCAGCGCCTCGCGCGGGCCCACCAGCACGCGGCGTTTCGGGGCGTCGATCTTCACCACGAAGAGCGGCTCGCCGGTCGCGACACCAAGGCCGCGGCGCTGGCCTATCGTGTAGTTTATCACGCCTTCATGCGCGCCGAGCACGCGCCCGTCGATATGCTGGATTTCGCCCGCGCGGCCCGAACCCGGGCGCAGCTTCTCCACGACCTTCGCATATGAGCCGTCCGGCACGAAGCAGATATCCTGGCTGTCGGGCTTGGCGGCGACCGGCAGGCTGAACTTTTCTGCAAGTTCGCGAACCTCCGTCTTCGGAAGATCGCCGAGCGGAAAGCGGATGTATTCCAGCTGCGCGCGCGTGGTGGCGAACAGGAAGTAGGACTGGTCGCGGCTGGCATCGCGCGCACGGTGAAGCTCCGGCCCTTCGGGGCCGTCCGTGCGGCGGATGTAATGGCCGGTCGCAAGGCAATCGGCGCCGAGCTCCTTGGCGGTGCGCAGCAGGTCCGAGAACTTGACCGTCTGGTTGCAGCGTATGCAGGGTATTGGTGTCGAGCCTGCCAGATAAGTGTCGGCAAAATCCTCCATGACCTGCTCGCGGAATCGGCTTTCATAATCCAGCACATAGTGCGGAATGCCAATCCGGTCGGCCACGTTGCGCGCATCGTGAATGTCCTGCCCTGCGCAGCAGGCGCCCTTCTTCTCGATCGCCGCGCCATGGTCGTAAAGCTGCAGCGTGATGCCGATCACGTCATAGCCTTCGGCCTTCAGCATGGCGGCGACCACGGAGGAATCCACGCCGCCGGACATGGCAGCGACCACGCGGGTCATGTGGGGCGGCTTGGCAAAGCCAAGCGAGTTCAGGCGGCCGTCCGGCCACGTCGTATCAGGCGTCGTCATCTTTCACTCCCGCCGGGGTCAAGGCCCGGAGCAGCTGCTGTTGGCGCGCATATAGGACAAAACCGGAGGGATTGCGAGCCACCTGCCACTCAGCCAGTATCCCGGCTTCGCCGCGAGCCCGGAAAACCCCTGCCATGCTGACTGTCCGCCGCGTCCCGGCGCCCCCTGCCCTCCGGGACGTGATCAGCGGCTTCACCGAGCGCCGGGGCCATTTCGCCGAGATGTCCCAGCTGCGCCCGATGCCAGCGCCGCCTGCCTCGACCCGATCAACGGCGCCCGAGATGAAAGGTTAGGTCGTCAGGCCGCGCTGGCCTTGGCGTTCGCCGTCCCGGCCGCGACCCAGCCGCAGCGGACGTCGCCGGCGGGCTCGAGCCGGTCAGTGAGGCTGTAGAGGCTTTCGCCGTCGCCGAGGACGATCAGGCCGCCGGGGGCGAGCTGGTTGGCGAGGCTTTCGACCACGCGGACGCGCGCCGAGCGCGCCATGCCGGACAAGACGTTGCGGCACAGGATGATCTCGAACTTGCCGAGGCCGCCGGCCGGCTCCAGCAGGTTGTGGACGCGGAAGCTGACGCGGGTGCGCAGCGCCTCGGAGGCCTGCCAGTCACCGGAATCGAGCCGCGTGAAGTGCTTCAGCAGCCGGTGGATGGAGAGGCCGCGTTGCACCTCGTAATGGCCGAAGGTGCCAGAGCGCGCCTTCTCGATCGCCTGCTTGCAGAGATCAGTGGAGAGGATTTCGACCTTGGCGCCGGCAAGACCCGCAGGCGCCTCGTCTTCCAGCAGCAAGGCCAGCGAATAGGCCTCCTGCCCGGTGCTGCCACCGGCGCACCAGAGGCGGATACGGCCCGACGACGAGGCGGCGATGCGTTCCGGCAGACGGTTCTTCACCAGTCCGTCGAGCGAGCCCGGCTCGCGAAAGAACCAGGTGTCGCGGGACAGGAGCGCGGCAGCGACTTCGGCGCGGAAGACGGGATTCTGGCGCGACTCGAGGCAGTGGACGAGGTCTTCGAGGCTGCCGAAGCCTTCGCG
>VYLT01000395.1_pt1 | contig 10199 bp, 14 predicted proteins | sample 5114261 | NCBI WGS metagenome assembly VYLT01 (sample SAMN12291815, study PRJNA351875) | freshwater metagenome | isolation source: freshwater lake | place: USA: Michigan, Little Long Lake | collected 2011-07-12 | reverse complement strand
GACTTAAGCAATTAAGCGTTTTTCGCTATCTGCGTCAACCCCATTGACGCGACCACCCTAAAAAAGTGGCGTGGTGAGGAATCGCCGTCCGTTTTACGGCGGCGAGGATGTCAAGATACAATCGCGGCATATACTTCTCGCTTGCGACAACTGCGATGAATGTTTTCTGGCGCTATTTCCCCTTGGCATTTGTTGTTATGCTTTCTAATGGTTTCACCCCACACGCGATGAATGTTTTCTGGCGCTATTTCTCCTTGGCATTTGTTGTTATGCTTTCTAATTGTTTCACCCCACAACAAGGGCGAACGGAATCGCCTAAAATTACCTGTAAAACAGAAAGCTATCCTTCCACGAGGCAAAAAGTTCCCACGACAATGATCGAGAACGGACCGGGGAATTTAGTACCATTTATTTATTGGGTGGATGAAGTTGCCGGGGAAAAGCCACTAGAGCGGTGTAAGGAAGTTTCTGAGATCATTCAAGCAAGACTTGACGATAAAACCTGGAGTCGTTCTTTTTTACGGACGGGAAAATCGAGGGATAATTATCCGATCATTTGTTTTGTCAAGGAACCCAAAGATAAAGCTTGCGATACCGAAAGAGAACTTATCGTCAAATTAAAGCGGGGGGAGAACGCGGAGAGAGTTTTAGATAAAATGTTAGCCCTTCGCCATGGGACGGATTTAAAATTAACGGGCGAGTTTCGTTTTTATTATGGGGAGATTCACCGAGAGGTTTATATTCATGTCAAGAAGTTTCTCGAAGAAGTGGAGCGATCGAGGACTGAAAGACAATGATAAAAAGATGGTTCGCTTGGTTGGGTATTGTCTCGATATTGATACCTTTTCCTGTGGCGATCGCTCAGTTCGATGGCTCGCGATTAAAAGCGATCACCGTTAGGATAGACATGGAAAAGTTACCCGATGATAGTCCTAATATACCCCTGGGTGGTTCAGGAGTTATCATTCGAGGTAACGGGAATTCTTATATTATCTTGACAGCCTATCATGTTGTTATGATGTCCGATCGGGATTACGTTATCAAAGTTTTTAATCGACAAACGCCCGATCAGCTTGATTCCTATCGTATAAACAGAAGAGATTATAGTAAAAAAATCAAAAAGATTGAAGATATCGATCTGGCAACGATCGAGATAACTAGCAATAAAAGTTATGAAACCGCTACCCTAGATCCGAAAGAACTTCCCAAAAAAGATGATATAATTTATGTGGCTGGCTATCCATTAAACAATGGAAAAAGCTATCTCGATCTTGATGGTAAAATATTCGATATAGCACCGCACAAGGATAAGTATGGTACTTTACCAAGAGCATATTATTTTAATAATTTGAATACTTCAACCGGGATGAGTGGAGGCCCTTTAGTCAATCAACAAGGGAATATTGTTGGCATTTTAATTGGAGAAAAATCCGATAGTGGAACGGGTGCTAAAACCGCTTCAGTTGTGATGCCAATTCAGTTTTATCCTCAGTGGCAAGCGATTCGGAATTCTCAAAGATTATCTTCCCCTCTTCCCTCTCCCAATCAAACTTTGGAGCAATTACTAGCGGCTAAGAAATGGGGAGCAGCAAATGATAAAACTTGGGAGATTTTATTAAAAGAAGGTGATGCGGATCAGTCAGGTGATCTAAATAGTTTTGAGGTGAAAAATCTAGAATGTTCCACATTAAAATATCTAGATGTAAAGTGGCAACAAGCCTCTGGTGGAGAATACGGTTTCAAAGTACAAAGAGGCATTTACAGCGCATATCACAGTGAATATAATAGAGATAACCCGGAGTCGAACATCGATAAATATACAGCATTTGCTCAGAAGGTAGGATGGTTTAACAATATTCAAGAAATATCAAAAGATCTTTCTCCCAATAGCCTATACTCTCGAAAAAAAACTAATCGAGGTTTTTATCCGATTTGGTTTGTGTATGGCGAGAAAATAGAAAAAATTCCTTTCGGTTTGCCAGTACCCATCTATAATAATTATAATGAGTTAGATGACTTATATAAATATCGAGATCCTTGGCAAAGCGAGGGAACTATCTTATATGGTCGGTTATGGGATTGTTTATAATAATTTTTAAAAATAAACTTTACTCCACAGAGGAAGGAACTTAAAGCATTAATCAAAAGATAACTCTCTTTGATTGGTCATACAATCTTGAAGATATAAATCTATTAACTCTTGATAAGAAATACCTTTTTCCTTGGCTTTCTTCTCAAAATATTCAATCACTTCAATTCCTAAAGGTAAGGTGACTTGTTGTTTTAATTTTTGAGAAAAAGGATTAGGACGACTTTTCATGTTAGCAAGGTCATATTCACGTTTCATCATGATTATCCTCTATATTTTTGACTTTCATTTTTAGTGGCTTTTCGGGCTGAAATAATTCTAATTACCGATTCTTCCTCTCGGTAACAATGAACGATGAGTAATATCCTCATTTTATAACTTTTTCCCAGAAGTAAGAATCGGTCTTCTTGTTCTGAATGGTCATCATCCCAAAATTGGATCGCATTATCATCATAAAAAACAGATCTAGCTTCCTCAAAAGAAACACCATGCTTTTTTTGATTAACTCGGTTCTTGTCTATGTCCCATTCAAAAGTTAAGCGTTGCATTGCACAATAGAGACAGATTAACGATTTTGAACTTTGATCATAAGCTGAACCCTCACAATTACAGGCGTTTATTTAGGTAATTTAATATTCTTGAATTTTAGATATGAATCGCGATGATACTCAAAACTAATCTCAAGCGTATCAAACTCGTTTACCTGAGAAGAGACATTATTAAAAGTTAGGGTTACTTTAACTGGTGTTCCTTGAGGAAATCTCAAATTCAATCCATTTACATCTTCTTGATTACCAATCTTTATTTTAGCGCAGGGGTAAACAGTACCAGACGTATCAAATAATCTAGTAAGATTGCCTTCCTGACATCGTACAAAAGTATCACGATCCGCCTTTGCTCTAACCGCCACCGAACATTGCACGCTTGGACCGGTACGTTTACAACCTTGAAGAGTTCCCTCAAACCGTTTATCCTCATTAACATTGCCTTGTGCCAGCAGTAGCGTGTCCCTACTGCCATTGATTCCCTCGTTGACTTGGCTTTCCCTTACCCCTGTCACTCCCTGAGATGCCGACACGCTAACCCCCGAAACTAATAAGGCCAAAGCGAGTAAACCAAAAGCCGATCTTTTGTAAACCATAAAAAGTAACTCCTGACACACTGAAGAAAAACGAACGGTGTTATTTTAGTCCATATTATAGCACAGATCGGTATATTTGGAGCATTTTCCTGTAAACCCTATTATTTTGATGAGAATTTAATCAATTTACAAGGAAAAAACAGGTTGATAGGGAATGATTTCTTCTAGCCTATTGCCTAGATTTTCTCTGGCTACATCCAATTCATAAGCCTTTTGTAAATTCATCCACAGTTCAGCACCACTATTAAAGAAACGTCCTAATTTTAAAGCAATATCTCCCTTGAGATTCGCGTTTCCCTGTACGATGTGATAGAGAGTTTCTTCCGAAACATAAATTTTTTGGGCAAGCTGAGAGATAGTAAGATCAATTTCTTCTAATTCATCCGCAAGAATTTCAACGGGGTGAATGGAGCTTTTCCAATTATTCATCATCAACCTCCCTTAATAATCATCAACAATTTCAACATGACAGGATTTCTGTGTCTTGACAGCGAAAACTTTTAATCATAGACTATTTCGCTTCTTTAACTGAATCTAACTCCAAAGAATTGATTATCTCTTTCGCTTCCTTTTCATACTTATCAAAGTCTTGGGTACTGGCTTCATAACGAATCTTATATTGTTTTTTTCTGTATAAAAAACCAATATCTCTTCGTTTAATATTGTCTGCCTCATAAACTAATTCGTAGTTAGCTTGATTACCCTTGAATTGAAATTCTTTATTCCCTGTAAAATAAGTATTTTTCTTGTTATTTATTGATGATTGTGCTTTTTGTTTTTCTTTCTGGTAAAATTTTTGCAAAGTAATATCGTTTTCATAAAGTTCTTCGATAATCAAGCGTATTTTAGGAGAATTGCTTTCATTGCTGAGAAAAGTTCTGGGAATGATGGTAGCGTCAGGAACATCAGGAATTGCGACAGATTGACATCCAAGTTGTTGCCAATTCTGCGGGATTTGAACAGTGATCCCCTCGCAAGAGAAGGAAACAGGTTTTGGGAATAACATAGTTAGCCAAAGTTGAACCTTATCGGGATTAGTGATAAAAGTAACTATAACCGAACCCGATGCAGTCACGAACGCTATCAGTAAACTTTTTTGCCCGAATTTCATTAGCCATGAAGGGATCGTGTTTTTTTTCTCTGATTCGGTAGAATTTATAGAGGGTTGTTCGGATTGATGACTTTTTGTCTGATTGTTTGTCCAGAAAGGTAATAGTTGACCGATCCTTGTAATGATCGATTGTTTTGATTTTGTCTCTGGTGTGGTAGAATTTACAGAGGGCTGTTGGGATGGATGACTTTTTTTCTGATTGTTTTTCCTAGAAAGGGGTAGTTTAGGGATCATTGGTTGACGATGGTTGTTGATGGTATACAGCAGTTACTTTATTCCTCTGGTACAGCCAATTCCTTATTGGATAAACCTTTCAGGGTGGAGAATTTACCAGAACAAACATGAATCCGCCGTAACAATATTATAACTACCGATCAATTCCTGAGAGATTTTGTTGGGTGAGTTCCCTGCTGCAACGAGGGGGAAAGCACCTTACCGATCGATTCCTGAGAGTATAGGGTCTTAGTCTAACAAAGCCCATGCACAACAGCTTATCTGGCTGACGGCCGGCGGCTGACGACCGGCGGCTAAAAATTAACATTGCAAGAAAACTTAACAATTGGCCAAGAAACTCGATCGAGTAGGTAGAATAGCAAGTAAATCATTTTGTAAACTCCAACCGATTAACTAACTAGAATAGAGATAACCCAGAACGCCTGTGATAGATAAAAGACGCACTACTCGCGATCTCCCCCAAATTAACGAAAGAATCCGCTTTCCCGAAATCCGCGTTATCGATAGCGACGGCTCTCAACTAGGAATTATTACTCCTGCCGAAGCTTTACGCGTGGCCGAAGAAAAGGAACTTGATCTCGTCCTCGTCAGTGAAACGGCAAATCCTCCCGTTTGCCGGATTATGGACTATGGCAAGTACAAGTTTGAACAGGAGAAAAAAGCCCGCGAAGCCAAGAAAAAACAGCATACAGCCGATATAAAAGAAGTTAAAATGCGCTATAAAATCGATGAGCATGACTACAACGTGCGAGTCAACCAAGCGCAACGTTTTTTAAAAGCGGGAGATAAGGTAAAAGCGACGATTACCTTCCGAGGCCGGGAAATTCAACACTCTAACCTAGCGGAAGAATTACTGGCGCGCATGGCCAAAGATTTACAGGATGTGGCTGAGGTACAGCAAGCGCCAAAAAAAGAAGGTCGTAACATGATGATGATGTTATCGCCGAAAAAATAACTAACTAATCCGGAAAAAGGGGCTAAGACCCCTTTTTTGTTTTTCGGAAATCCTGAAGGGAAACCGATAATCTAAAACAAATGTATTATCCAGATTTTGACTCGGTTCGCCGAATCGCCACCACTGCTGGCCGGGGAGGTTGATTAACTTGACCACTGGGCCAATTCGACCCTAGGGGTACTTGTCGTATTTGTTCAAATTCCTGCCCATTAGTGGTTTTCAGGGCAAATTTACGGTTTTCAAAGGCCAAATCCCGACGAATTCCCCCCGCTTCTCCCGGATGTTGCACAGCGAGAATACAGAGGAAAATCATCAAGCTTTGCTAAAATCCAATACTATGGAGTAGTGGGGAGATTCCTGATATATTCCTCAACTCGATCATCGGGATGGCTGATCCCTAGGTTGAATACCGTGTAAAATAAATTTTGGATCAATCTCCAGATGTTTAAAGCTTGTTCCCCGATAGATGGATGGGTCGAGAGCCTAATCAACGGCAAATTCCCTACCATTCGATGATCTTGATTGTGAGGATGAGGACTAAATAGAACCCGATAATCCTCGGCGATAATTTCCTTATCGCATCTCATCCAATCTTCATAAGAAGCTTTACTCTGTTCGGGAGTATAAACGCAATGATCTTCGCTCAAACGGCGTATCTTGTAATAGGTTCGGGGTAATCGTTCTTTATAAATTCGTAAGTTGTGATGAACAGCGAGATAGGATAGAGTCCAGTGATGGCCGTATTCGTGGGCTAAGGTTCGTTTTAATTGCTCGATCGTACCTAAAACGAGAGAGTTAAGGCGAATTATCGCTTTAAATGTCTGTCCATCATATTGCCCGTACCAATCACCATTGGTATTTAGTCCCAAATCCCTAATTTCTATTACATCCAACCAGGCTAACTCGATTGGTGACGAAAGACGAAGTTCCTGCTCGACAAAATCCGATAGTGATTCTAATTCGTCTAGAGTATATTGTTTACTAAAGTCTTTTATCGTAGGCATCGCAACGTGATTTTCGTAGATTCTTAACTGACTATTCTAATAATATAACCTAGCCCAACATTATAGACTAGGTTATATTATATGTGTTGTAAGACATTATTTTTTCTTGCTTGAAGGGTCAAAGATAGTTGGCTGTTGCCCGTCATCTAATTCATCAAATGCGTCTTTCTCTGGATCTTCCGGCAGGATGGGAGCGCTCGCCATCTCGATTATATTTTTGCCGTCGCGAACTATTTCCCGATAGGCTACCCCCGTACTCTTCTGACTGGCGAACACTCCAGATTCGAGTTTATTTAGATAGTCCTTCATTCGCTCGATCCTCGATTTCGGGACTCCTGCCTCCAAAGCTTCTTGAATATTTCGTTTTAATTCTTGAGTAGTGACGGGGATCATGATTTTGTCCCTTTATTTCGATTACACTCCTATATTATAGTTCTTTTGTTGCAACAGTTTATGCCTATAAAGTAAGTTTTGAATAATTTAAAAGCTTATATCGATAAGTTTTGAATAAGTTTTGAATAAGTTTTGAATAAGTCATGTTATTATAGTTACATAACTTGAGTCATCTTCCATGTCTAGATCGCTGAAAATCAATCCCGAATACATCCCTAAAGCCGAACTCGCTCTTAAACAAAAGAGATACTCGAATAAAAGTACCTTCGCCGAATTGATTCCTTTGGCTAGAGCGACCGTTACCAAATTTTTCACAGGTAAGCCGATTAGTCATGAGAATTTTACGACAATTTGCGATAAATTAGGTTTAAACTGGCAAGAGATAGCATTGCTAGAAGAAAACTTCGGGAAAGGGGAAATTGATCGGAAGGACTGGGGAGGGGTGACGGAGGCGGATTTTTTCTGCGGGCGTACGGAAGAACTCGCCGAGATCAAACGGTGGATCATCGGTGACAAATGCCGTTTAATTACGGTTTTTGGGATGGCAGGGATGGGAAAAACCGCTCTCGCGGTGGAACTAGCGCAGGGGATCGAGGGAGACTTCGATTACCTCATCTATCGTTCCCTTAAACAGGTTTCTCCCCTTACGGAACTTTTGGGGGATTGGTTAGAGATTTTGACAAATTCTCCCCGCCGGGAGTTACCCGACAGTATCGATATCCGTTTGGCTAGGCTAATCGATCGAATGACCTATCATCGGTGTCTTTTGTTATTGGATGACGGCGAGGAAATTTTACAAAGCGATAATTTAAGCGGGAGATATCGAGAGGAATTTCAAGACTACGAAAAGCTATTGAGACGGATGGGAGAAGCACCGCATAGAAGTTGTTTAGTGTTGATGAGTCGGGAGAAACCCAAAGATATCGATTTTCTAGAAAAGCGGCAGAATACAGTAAAGTCTCTGTTCTTGGGAGGACTCGACGAACTATCGGCTAGGGAGATGGTGAATAAGGAGGGAGGACAAGGAACAGAGAGGGAGATTCGGGATTTTATCGAACTGTATCGGGGTAATCCTTTTTTTCTTAAGCTTGCTTTGGCTAGAATCGTCGATATCTTCGGTGGTAATATTGCGGAGTTTTTACAGACTGGGACGATAAATTTTAGCGATATTAAGGAGATGATCGAGGTGCAGTGGCAACGGCTTTCGGAAATCGAGCGGGAGATATTGGAGGTTTTGGCGAGGGAAGAGGGAGCGATTTCTGTCTCGGAATTACGATCGAGGTTCGATAAACCCGGACTGACGGATGCGGTTGATTCTTTGAGAAAGAGATCGTTCATCGAAAGCAGGGATTCGGGCTTTATTCTTCCGAATTTGATTCAATCCTACGTTCGAGGACTTTAATCGAGATAGCGAGGAACGATGTCAACTTTTATCGAGTCTTTAACGTTACTATTAACACTTCCTCGGATGACTTGATCTAATTCCTCCTTTAGTTTCGGGGGAATGCTCTCGTCTCGTTTTCTGAGGATTTCCACGCGCACGGTACAACCCGATTGCCCGGGATCGAGAATAATATTCGAGTATTTTTGGATGATAGGATAGGGACTATCCTGTGCTTTAGCGGCATTAATCGCTTTTTGGGCATCTCTAGCTAGGGCATTGCTATCCTGTTTGCCATCTTTTCTAATCCTGCATTGGGTGTCATTGCTAGTATTAGGATTAATTGAAGGACGATCGTACTTGATCGCGAAATAGCTGAAAACTAAAAACTCTAATACTATAGCCCCCAAGACTACAGCCCCCAAGACTACTTTTTGAAATATAGAACGAGTGTTTTCCTGTGAATTAACCTTATCTTCAATGACTTGAATTCGTTTCAATATATCCGTTGTATTTTTGGGTCGCTTGTCAGGTTTTCGCTCTAAAAGACTATCGATTAAGGTGGCAAATCGATCCGATACGGGTGTAGATTCTGTACGCCATAGTAACTTTTCTTGAGTATCTTGTTCGATTTGAGAGGGCTTCTTGTTGGTTAGAAGATGGACGAAAGTGCGCCCTAGAGCATAAAAATCGGATTTGAAATCGGTTCTTCCTCGGTACTGTTCGGGAGCCATATAGGGGAGGGTCCCGATCGTTGTCGTAGTTGGCTCGTCTATATTTTGATTAATTAAACGAACCGCACCTAGATCGATTAGAAATATCCTGTTATCGCTATCGCGGTACATAATATTAGAAGGCTTAATATCGCGATGGATGAAATTATTAGAATGTAGTCTTTCTAAAATAGTAGTTAGTTGTTTTAACCAGTCAATCGCCCGCATTTCATCGATCGCCCCGTGCTGTTTTAGCCACTGCTCTAAGTTCAGTCCTGGGATTTTCTCCATCACTAGACAGTTGGCGGGAATAGGATTATTGGGAAACTCGATCGGGAAATATCCGTCTTTTCCTACTGTAGGAAGTCCCTCGATCCGGTAATTTTTTAATAAATCTGCCTCTCGATCGAACCGAGAAATCGTGTCCGGGTTCCTTGTGTAGAGAACTTTGAGAACCTTGGGAGTGTCTTGATCCTTCACATCCACCACATCGTAAAGGGTAGTTACCCTGTCCTCCCTCTGGTGTAGTACGTTCATCACCCGATATCTATTCTGTAGTAGCAAGTGGGAACCGCAAGCCTCACAGATACTCCGATCTTCGGGGTTCTCCGGCCGGGGACAGATGGGATTTATACATAATCGCATTGAGTTTTCGACAGGCGATCGGGAATTCAGATATAGAGAACAAAAAAGAGAGAAATAAGATTCCGCGAGATAAGATTTAAGTGTTTATCCCGAATGGTACAAATCTATCGTAGCGTGGAGTTAGACAAAATACAGTCATTCCGATCTATCTTCTGATTCACAAGTCAGACATTTCTTTTCCATGACTAAGGCAGAATTTCAGCGGGCTATCGTTAGAAAAATTTTTCGGTGGCGATATTTCAGCTTATTTTTCGCTACTATACTCGTAAACGTTGGTATATCGGCGGTAATGGCTCAAGATACCGGATTATCCGAGCAAGTGGCGCAGTTAAACCGCGGTCAAGATACGATCTGGGTGTTACTCACGGGTAGCCTCGTCTTCTTCATCGAAAATTTGGGTCTGAAACCCCGTCGTTCTACCTATCCATTAGTCAGATCTTTCTTAACAAAAAGAGAAGAAACTTAAAAAAAGGGGAAACGATTGATAGGTATAGTTTTGAAAGAAGGAATTAAGGTGGAGGTAAGCAAAAAAA
>VYLT01000393.1_pt1 | contig 10231 bp, 9 predicted proteins | sample 5114261 | NCBI WGS metagenome assembly VYLT01 (sample SAMN12291815, study PRJNA351875) | freshwater metagenome | isolation source: freshwater lake | place: USA: Michigan, Little Long Lake | collected 2011-07-12 | reverse complement strand
GCAGCACATCCAGCCCGTCAGTCGTATGCGCATAGTCCACAAAGACTGCCGCGCCGGTTTCGGTCTTGCCCACAAACTCAAGGCGGCCCTTGACGGGCTTGAGGTTGGCAAGGCCATCGGCCACCGCCGGGAACTCCATGCCGAGTGACAGACAAAGCGCGGCTGCGGCCAGCGCGTTGAGCGCCTGGAACTCGCCAATCAGCGGCAGCTCGACCGGCTTCTGCTCCACATCGCGCCAGTAGAGGAAGAGCGACTGGCCGGTCGCTTTCGGCATAAGCTCGTCGATCCAGAGATCTTCCCCGCGCCAGCCGAACGAGACGACCTGCAGGCCGGCCCCGCGCGCGGCAGCCTCGAAATCATCCCTCTGCGGACTATCAGCATTGACGATCGCCGGCACGCCTTTCGGGGCGAGCGAGGTGAACAGGCGCAGCTTGGAATGGAGGTATTCCTCCATTGTGCCGTGATAATCGAGATGGTCCTGAGTGAAGTTCAGGAAGGCCACTGCCGACAGGTCCACGCCGTCGAGGCGGTGCTGCTCAAGGCCGTGGCTGGAGGCCTCCATGGCGCAATGTGTGACGCCCTGCCCGGCCAGCGCCTTCAGCGTCTCGTGAATGGTGACCGGATCCGGCGTCGTGTGACCGATGTCGACCTTGCCGCTCGGACCGATCGCGCCAAGCGTACCCATGGAGGCCGCCTTGTAGCCGGCGCGGCTCCAGATCTGGCGCGCGAAATCGACGGTCGAGGATTTTCCGTTGGTGCCGGTAACGGCGACCACCTGCGCGGGCTGCGCGCCGTAGAAACGCTTCGCCGCCAGCGCCAGCGCGCGGCGCGGCTCGTCGGCAATCACATGCGGCAGGTCGCCCGCCTCGGCGCTGCCATCCGACAGGATCGCCGCAGCGCCTTTCTGGACGGCCATCGCCGCAAACTTGCTGCCATCCTGCACGCTGCCCTTCAGGGCGGCGAACAGGTATCCGGGCTCAACCTTGCGGCTGTCGGCAGTCATTCCGAGGATCTCGGTCTCGCCGTTCTCGGCGAGCGGGAAGAGGTCCTTCAATTTCACAGGGCACTCCTTTCTGGGGTCCTTGCGGTGAGACCTGGCCGGGCGGGGCGCACATCGTCGAAGCGCGGGGTCACGCCAAACAGCGGCGCCACACGTTCGATGATCCGGCCCGCCACGGGGGCCGCGCTGCCGGACGCCGTTGCACCACGGCCAACCGTGGCCTTGGGATTATCCAGCGTCACGATCAGGGCATATTGCGGGCCATCCTCGGGAAAGATGGCTGCAAAACTCGAGATATTTGCGTTCTTGTCATAGCCCCCGGCGATGGCTTTCTCGCCGGTGCCGGTCTTGCCCGCGACGCGGTAGCCGGCAACTTCGGCCGGCTGGCCGGTGCCGCGGACCACTGATTCCCGCATCATGCGCAGGACGATTTCCGCCGTGATCGCCGACACGAGCGGCGATGGTTCCACCTTCCGCTCCGGGTCAAGGAGCAGCGTGGGCGGCGCCATTTCACCGCCATTGCCGAGCGCGGCGAAGGCGGTGAGGAAAGCGAGCGGCGAGACCGACATACCATGGCCATAGGAGATCGTGGCCGCCGTCACATCATCGATATGCTTCGGCATCAGCGGGCGCTCGCTGCCTGGCAACTCGATGGGCGCGCGGCTCATCAGCCCCGCCGCATCCAGGAAGGCCGTCAGCCGCGGGACACCCAGCTCACGCGCGATGTGCACGGTGCCGATGTTCGAACTTTCGACCATGATTTCTGTCAGGTTCGCCGTCTGGGCAAACTTGTGGGTATCCTTCACCTCGAAGCTGCCGACGAGCACCGGCTTGCTGACATCGAAGCTGTCGTTCGGGCGCACAGCGCCGCGGTCCAGCGCGGCCGCCAGCGTCAGCGGCTTGAAGATCGAGCCGAGTTCATAGACCGCGCCAATCGCGCGGTTGAGGCGCGACGGATCGTTTGCCGGAATATCTGCGGCGCGGTTCGGATCGAAGGCCGGCCAGCTCGCCATCGCCAGCACTTCGCCGGTATGCGTGTTCATCAGGATCGCGGCGGCGCCTTCCATCTCGTACAGCGCAGCCGCCGCCGCGAGTTCGGATTCGAGCGCTGACTGGGCTTCAATATCGAGCGTCAGCTGCACGGGCGCTTCGCCGCTCGCCAGCGCTGCGTCCAACGTGCGCTCGACGCCGGCGATCCCCTTTCCGTCAACATTCACTTGGCCCAGCACATGCCCGGCCAGCGCGCCGAGCGGGTAGGCGCGGCGCGTTTCCGTGCGAAAGGCGAGGCCTTCAAGGCCAAGCGCCATTACGCTTTCGCGCTGGCGCGGCGTCAGACCGCGCTTCACCCAGACGAACTGGCGCGAAGGATCCGACAGTCGCAACTTGAGGTCTTCGAGGCTGAGTTCCGGAAACACCTCTTTCAGACCAATCGACACGTCTTCGGCATCCCAGATGAGACTGGGGTTTGCCCACAGCGAATGGACTTCCACGGTAGCCGCCATCAACTGATTGTTCCGGTCGCGGATTTCACCCCGCAGAGCTTTCGGCGTAACTTCGGCAGCCATCGTCGCTGCGCTGGACTCCGGCGCACCGGACAGCGCCAGGTACCCGCCCCGCCCGGCCATCAGCACGAAGACACCGCAGAGCACGAGCCCTGCGAGCCGCGTCCGGTCGCGCGAGGCTTCGCTCATGGCGCGGCCTCCGGCGTTTCTTCCGCCTGCGGAGCAGCTGCAGGCAAGACACCATCGACCGGCGGGCCGACGACATCATCGAGGTCGTCCTCGTCCGCCATCTGGTCAGCCTTCGGCGGCGCCATGCCCAGCTCCTTGCGGGCGTATTCCTCGATCCAGTCGCGCCGGCTCATATGGGCAAGCTCGGTTTCGAGCACCGCCTTTTCCTTTTGCGCCTGTTCGATCTGCGCCTCGACCGCCATCAGCTCGGCGGCGGTATCGCGCGCGCCGTACTTGGCCCGGTAAAGGCTGAAAACGAGAAGGGCTGCGACCAGCAACCCGAAGAAAAATGCACGCCGGCTCATGTGGAGGCCTCCAGCTCGGTAATCGGCGGCAGGTCCATTCCATCGTCCGCCGGACTGGCGAAGGCGGCCGCATCCGTCCGGCGCGCCGCCCGCAGTCTTGCAGACCGTGCGCGCGGATTGGTTTCCACTTCCTTTTCAGAAGGTTGCAGCGCCTTGTTTGTCATCTGCTCGAAGCTCGGTGGCTTCGGCCTGGCGAGGAGGGGAACATGCCGCGATCCGGCCGGGACCCCGCCTGTTCGCTCACGCAGCCACTGCTTGACCAGGCGGTCTTCCAGCGAGTGGAACGTCACAACGACCAGCCGGCCGCCGGGTTTAAGCACCTGCTCAGCCGCTGCCAGCCCACGGGCCAACTCGCCCAGCTCGTCGTTCACATACATGCGGATCGCCTGGAACGTCTGCGTCGCCGGGTGCATCCGCGCCCCGCGCCGCCCGCCCACGGCCACTTCCACCAGCGCCGCAAGGTCCGCCGTCGTCGAGAAGGGCTGCGAGACGCGCCGCTCCACGATGGACCGGGCAATCCGGCGCGCATTGCGCTCCTCGCCCAGCCGGAAAATGATGTTGGCGAGGTCGCGCTCCGCCATCTGGTTCACGACATCCGCTGCAGAGGGGCCCGACGCGCCCATCCGCATGTCCAGCGGGCCATCCTTCATGAAGGAAAAGCCGCGCTCCGCCTCGTCGATCTGGAAGCTGGAGACACCAATATCCAGCACTACGCCGTCGACCTGAGGGTGCCCCGCCTGCGCCAGCAGCGTGTCCAGATCGCCGAACCGGCCGAGCAGCGGCACCAGGCGAGGGATTTCCGCTGCCAGCGCCTCGGCCCGCATGATCGCATCGAGATCCCGGTCAATGCCGAGCACGGAGCAATTGGCCGCCTTCAGGATCGCGCGCGAATATCCGCCGCCGCCGAACGTGCCGTCCGCGATCACGTCGCCATCTGCCGGCGCCAGCGTTTGCAGCACTTCCGCCAGCATGACGGGCAGGTGGCCGGACGGTGCCGGCGTGCGGGTGCCCGTGCGAGCGACCATCAACCTGCCTCCCCGCGCGAGGCGGCCGCGCGGCGCTTGCGCACTTCGCGGTAGGCTTCATGGAAGGCGCCGAGTGTTTCCGAATCCCGGGCAACGCTGTTCTGACGGGCACGGTGGGCTTCGAACCGGGCCGGGTCCCAGATCTTGAAGCTCTCGATGGCACCGGTGAACCGGATGCGCCCGGAAATGCCGGCCGCCTCGCAGAACTCTTCCGGCAGCTTGATCCGCCCGGTATCGTCGATCTTGAGGTCTGCAGAGCCAGCAATCACAGACGTGACGAACGCCTCCCGAACCGGGGATTGCAGGGGCAGCTCCGCCAGGGTCTCGGCATAGAGTTCCATCAGGGCCTCGCCCCCGCCCTCCAGCGCGCCTGAGCCATCCGGCGCTATCCAGATGAAAACGCGGGAGTTTCCACCCAGCGCGGCGCGATAGGGTGCCGGGATCGAAACCCGCCCTTTCGCGTCAATAGCGCCCTCATAGGTGGAATAAAACACCCGCCCGTCCTTGTCTTGATTTGCCTCAACCCCAGCATGGGTAAACCATGTGTGAACATGGACTATCATGGGCAGGTATGGGTCTCAATGGGCGCTCAGGCCGAATCGGGATTTCCACACAAGACCAATAAGGGAACAAAATGTGCCCATCGGCGGAACCCGGTGAATCCCGTGCATGGGATCGCGTGGGAGGCGATAATTTTCCATAACCTTTTCCGGAGCTTGAGCCCGTGTGTTGCGAAGCCGCATCGGTCCCCTCCGAAGCGATGCATCTACCGGAACGGGCAAGGAACCTTACGGAGCTGCAATGTCCGCGCGCCCTCTTTCCCGGCGCCCTGGAGCGGCCTCCGGGGACGGATCATCCGTGGCCGGAAAGTCAGCCGGCGGGCGTGATCCGGCAGCACAAAACCATCCGGCTCCGGAGCATGGGGCGCGCGATCAAGGGGGGGAGGATCGCGGCGGCTGGGGAGCCGGATGGCATCTTGTGTCGCAGTCAGGATACCGCTTTCGCCTCATAAGAAAAATTGATTATTCCAGAACTTGCCATAGATGTATCCTATGATCCTTCCCACACTCCGCCAGTTGCAGTTCCTCGTCGCCCTTGGTGAAACGGGCTCCTTCTCCCGCGCCGCAGAAGCCTGCCACGTAACCCAGCCCACGCTCTCGGCCGGCATCAAGGAACTCGAAGACCTGTTCGGGGTCTCGCTCGCGGAACGGGAATCGCGCGGCGCCACATTGACCCATGCCGGCGAGATTGCGGCCGCACGTGCCTCGGCGCTGCTCGCCGACGCGCACGCCCTCGTCCAGTCTGTCACCACGGCCGGCGAACTTTTCTCAGGCCCGTTCCATCTCGGCGCCATCCCGACCATCGCGCCTTTCGTCCTGCCGCAGACCGTCCGGGTACTGACACGCAGATATCCGGACCTGAAGCTCTACCTCACAGAGGACCGCACCAGTCGCCTGGTCGATCAGCTGAAGGCCCGCACGCTCGATGCCGCGTTTATCGCCCTGCCCTATGACGCGCCGGGTATCGAGACGATGGCTCTGCTGGACGACGAGTTCCTGCTCGCCGCACCGACCGGCCACCCCCTCGCTCGCAAGAATGGTCTGTCCCCGGAAGATCTGAAGGGCGAAGACCTACTTCTCCTCGATGATGGCCACTGCCTGCGCGAGCATGCCCTTTCGGTCTGCCGCCTCAAACCCGGGCCGGGGCGCGACCAGGTCTCTGCCACCTCGCTCGGCACATTGGTCAACATGGTCGCCGGCGGCCTCGGTGTCTCGCTGATCCCGCGCCTTGCCGCCGACAACGGCCTCGCCCTCGGCCCCGACGTGGCCGTCCGCGCCTTCGTGACCCCGGTCATCGGCCGCCAGGTTGGGGTTGCCTGGAAAGCCGGCAGCCCGCGCGCCGCCGAGGCCCGCCAGCTCGGCGAACTCGTCCGTGAACACCTGAAGCCCGGCCAGGCTGCACTGAGCGCCGCTGAAGCGCGTCATCGCAGCAACGCGCGAGAATAATCTCTCCCGGGGGCTTACCACTCACCCTGCCTCCGGCATAAGACCCACGGACGCGAGAACGCTTCAGGGGACCGGATCACACATGCAGCTGAACGCCTCCTGGCGAGCGACCCTGGCGGCCAGCTGCGTGCACCTCGTGATGGGCGCAAACCTGCCCTACCTGCCGGTCTGGATGGAAAAGGTCGCCGGCATGTCCGGCGCTGAAATCGCCGGCGCCGCCACGATCGCGATGGCCATCCGCATCATTGCAGGCCCGCTCGCCGCCGGCATCGCGCAGGACCGCGGCCTGCGCGCCACCCTCTCCACTGCCATGGCGGTCAGCCTTGCCGGATATGCCCTGCTCTTCCCGGACTCGCCGCGCGCTGTCGATTTCCTGCTCTGCATCCTGATCTACAGCGCCCTCAATGTGGCGGGCCCGCTGTTCGAGGCGATCCTCGTCTATGGCACGCGCGAGGGCCGCCCCGACTATGGCCAGGGCCGCGCCATCGTCTCGCTCGCCTTCGTGATCGCAAACCTCGTTGGCGGCGCCATCCTCGGCGCCTTCGGGCCCGACTGGGTACTCGTCTATCTCGTTGCCACCGCCCTGCTCGCGACGATCGCCCCCCTCTTCACCCAGCAGGGCGCACGCCAGGCCATCGCGAAACGCACCGTCATCTCGACCTTCCGGGACGGATTTGCCCTTTATCGGATCGACGGGGTCTTTATCTTCATTATGGCCGCTGCCCTGATCCAGGCGACCCACGGCGCGTACTACGCCTTCGCGTCCAATATCTGGATCGCGCAGGGCATCGGCGGCGGCCATATCGGCGCGCTCTGGGCCACCGGTGTCGGCGCCGAGATCCTGCTGCTGCTCGTGTCCAGCCGCCTGCTGGGCGCCATGACACCCCAGACCCTCTTGTGGATCGGCGGGTTAGGCGCCCTGGTGCGATGGCTGATGGCCGGCTTCGTGCTGCCCGTCGAGGCGGTCTACCTGCAGCAGACGCTGCATGCGGCGACGTTCGCGGTCACCCATATCGCGACCATGCGCTTCCTCCAGGCCTCGCTGCCCGACGACAAGCTGCCCCTCGCCTATGCGGTCAACGGCGCGCTCGTCTTCGGGCCGATCATGGCGGTTACCAGCATTGTGGCGGGCTTCGCCTACGACGCCTTCGCACCGGGCGGCATCGAAGCCCAGTCCCGTCTCTACTGGATCATGCTGCCGGTTGCTGTGGGCGGCCTTGTGCTGACCCACATGGCCCGGCCAGTCGCCGCCCACCCCGCCGCCGCAGACACCTGATCCCGGCAAACCAGGGCCGCCCGCCCCCTTGACGTGTTCGATATATAACATGTTATATATCTTGCGAACCGAACGAGGACCCGGCATGGCGCGCGATGTTTTGGCAGAGATGGGCTATCTCGCCCTCGGCAGCCGTCTGAAAAGGCTGGCCGAGCGCATGCAAGCAGATGCCACCAAGGCCTTCGCGGACCGGGGCGTCCCCGTTCAGGCGACGCATTTCCCGCTGCTCGCCGCGCTGACCACCTATGGCCCGCTCAGCGTGACCGAAGCGGTCGAGGCCGTCGGCATCAGCCAACCCGCGGTCACCCGCATCCATAACAGCCTCCAGAAGCTCGGCCTCACCCGCACCGTGCCGGTCAAGGGCGACAACCGCCAGAAACAGATCCGCCTCACGCCGAAGGGCGAAGCGCTGATCGCGGAACTCAAGCACGACATGTGGCCCTATGTGCGGCGCGCGGCGCAGTCCCTCTGCGAAGGTCCGGATACGGACATCCTCTCCTGGATCACGCGGCTCGAGGAAGGCCTTCAGGCCCGCCCCATCCATGTGCGCATCCAGGACGAGACCGCCGCCGCCAGCGGCCTGCCCGCCCTGCGCCTCGTCGAATACGACGACCGCCTCGCATCCGAGTTTGACGCCATCACGCGCGAATGGGTCACCGACATGTTCACGCTGGAAGCCAATGACATCAAGATCATCGAGAACCCGAAGGAGATGATCCTCGACCGGGGCGGCGAAATCCTGTTTGTCGAAGCGGGCAACCTCGGCATCGTTGGCACCTGCGCGCTGATGCCGGCCGATGGCTCAAGCTTCGAACTTACCAAGATGGGCGTGCGCGCCTCAGCCCGCGGCCTGAAAGCCGGCGAATTCCTGCTCGCGCGCGTCCTCGAACGCGCCCGGCAGATGCCGATCGGCGAGCTTTTCCTGCTGACCAACACGAAATGCGCTGCCGCCGTGCACCTCTATGAAAAGGCCGGCTTCGTCCACGATGCAGACATCATGGAACGCTATGGCAAACGCTATGCGCGCTGCAACGTCGCCATGTCCTTCGACCTGGGGACGCCCCGGAACTAGCCCGCTTCGCGTTCGCCGCGTACTTCGAGTCCGTACTCGCGTACCTTGCGGTAAAGCGTCGAGCGTCCGATGCCGAGACGGCGCGAGACTTCGCTCATGTGGCCATCATAGAATTCAATCGCATACTGAAGAAGGTCGCGTTCGATATCCTGCAGGCTGCGAAGTTCGCCGTCCTTGTCCTTGATCGCCACCGGACCAGAGCCGTCGACCGGACTAGCATCATTGGCGGCCACCGGCAGCGGCGCACGCGCCTCTGCCAGCACGGGCAGGCTGGTGATGTCCGGCATCTGGCCGGAAATCTGCGGAAAATCCTGAGGACGCAGCAGATCGCCGTCGCAGAGCACGACCGCGCGGAACACCGCATTCTCGAGCTGGCGCACGTTACCTGGCCAGTCATGGGCCTGCAGCATCTTCAGTGTCTCGGGCGAGGCACCGGCAACTTTCGCGCCTTCGCTGGCATTGAAGCGGGCGATGAAGTGCTCGACCAGCGCCGCAATATCCTCGCGCCGCTCTTTCAGCGACGGCATGTCCAGCGGGAATACGTTGAGACGGTAGAACAGGTCTTCGCGGAATGTACCGGCCTTCACCTGGCCGGCCAGATCACGGTTTGTCGCCGAGATGATCCGAACGTTGACCTTTGTCGGGCGGCGCGAGCCGACCGCGTCGACCTCGCCTTCCTGCAGCACGCGGAGCAGTTTCACCTGCGCGTCGAGGGGCAGCTCACCCACTTCGTCCAGGAACAGCGTGCCGCCATCTGCCTCAACGAACTTGCCGAGCGACTTGGTTACCGCGCCGGTGAAGGCGCCCTTCTCGTGGCCGAACAGGATCGACTCGACCAGGTTTTCCGGGATGGCGCCGCAGTTCACGGTCACGAAAGGCTTGCCGGCGCGGCTGGAGGCACCCTGGATGCAGCGCGCCATCACTTCTTTACCGACACCGCTCTCGCCGAGGATCAGCACCGGGATGTCGGACGTCGCCGCCCGCTCCGCCATGCGCAGCACGCCGCGCATCGACGGGGCAGAGGCGATCATGTCCTCGAATTTCATGCCGCCCTCGGCCTTGCGCGAGAGGCGTTTCACTTCGCCCGTCAGGCTCTGCATCTTGAGGGCGTTGCGGATACTGACGACCACGCGCTCCGGATTGGCCGGCTTCACGATGAAGTCCACCGCCCCGCGGCGCATCGACTGCACGATCGTGTCGATCCCGCTCGTCGCCGTCAGCATGATCACCGGCAGCTCGGCCCGGCGCTCGGCCAGGCGGTCCAGCGTCTCCAGGCCCGAAAGGCCCGGCATCGTCAGGTCCAGCAGCACCACGTCGATCCCCTCGCGGGCATCGCAGGCCATCGCAATCCCAGCCTCGCCGTCCGGCGCGGTCCGGCAGGCAAAGCCCGCCTTCTCAACAGCCGCCTGCAACAGGCGGCGCTGCGTCGGATCATCGTCGATCACGAGAATTGTCTTGGCCATCATACTACCCTTCCGGTTCATCCGTGCACGGAAACGCCGGCAGGCGCTCCGTCTCACATCGTTACGCCCCGTTCTGACACAGAGGGGTGGAATTACGGTTTGCCGGAAGCATCAAATTTCACCGATCTTCCCGCCGACCCGCCCGACTTGCATCCTGTAGCCATCAAAGGGCGGCCAGCCGCTTGTCGAGCGGGGTCATTTCGACCCTTTCCCAACGCTTTGTTAAATATTGCGGCGCATCTGTGTGGTTAATCCGGATGGGGCACCCCGACCTATGGCCGACACCGAGCACCGCGCGCCTTGCGACCCCTCCGGGGTCCTCGGCGCCGCGCAGGCGCACATCGGCGAAGACCT
>VYLT01000392.1_pt1 | contig 10248 bp, 7 predicted proteins | sample 5114261 | NCBI WGS metagenome assembly VYLT01 (sample SAMN12291815, study PRJNA351875) | freshwater metagenome | isolation source: freshwater lake | place: USA: Michigan, Little Long Lake | collected 2011-07-12 | reverse complement strand
TTCATTTAAAAAACCGGTTAGCGGGCTACTTGCGATAGCCGATGTTTGAGGAATTGCCAACGTTGATTCATAAGCCAAACGACCGGCCTCGACCGCCATTTTAAACGCCCGCGCCATTCCAACGGGATCACCGGACACCGCGATTGCTGTATTGACCAACACCGCATCTGCCCCCATTTCCATTGCTTCGGCCGCATGAGAAGGCGCCCCGATTCCGGCATCAACCACAACCGGAATAGAAGATTGTTCGATAATCATGCGCAAGAAAGCCTTGGTTTGCAGCCCCTGATTGGAGCCGATTGCAGCACCCAACGGCATTACGGCCGCCACCCCGACATCTTCCAGTCGTTTACACAAAACCGGATCAGCATGGATATAAGGCAATACGATAAACCCTTCTTTCACCAGTTCTTCTGCGGCACGCAATGTTTCGATCGGATCAGGCATCAGGTATTTCGGGTCGGGATGGATTTCGAGTTTCAACCAATTGGTTTGAAACGCTTCCCGTGACAACTGCGCAGCGAAAACTGCTTCTTTCGCCGTTCTGGCCCCTGAAGTATTAGGCAGCAAGTGTTGATGCGGATGTTGCACTCGCTTCAGAATATCGTCTTCCAGCGTATGTTGTACACGCTTTAAGGCAACGGTAATCAATTCGGAACCACTTGCCAAAAGCGCTTGTTCCATCAATTCGTTCGCGCTGAACTTACCAGTCCCGGTAAACAAACGCGAAGTAAAAACTCTATCTCCCAACTGTAAGCTCATACGCTTCTATTTTATCAACAAATGCCCGGATAGCTTCCGGACGGTGTTTTTCATTAAAAAAGGCTCCGGAAACGGCAATACCGTACACTCCGGCTTCTAAAAGACTTCCGACATCCGAAGCCAGAACTCCACCGATAGCATACACCGGAATGTCTTTGTTTTGCGCTTTCAGAAAGTCAGCTATCACACGATATCCTTCCAGTCCCAACACCGGTTTCAGTGTTGATTTGGTGGTTGTGGAGCGAAAAGGTCCGACACCGAAATATGTCATATCCACCTGAACAAATCGTTCCATTTCAAGGATGGAATTAGCTGTTCCGCCGATAATTTTACCTGCATCCAGTTGACGAAATGCTTCTGCTGGAAGTAAGTCTTCCTGCCCGATATGCAACCCGTCTGCATGGCTGAACCGCGCCACTTCCGCTTCATCATTAATCGTGAGAAGCATCCCCAGCGCCTGCGTCACAGCGCGCATTTTATCAGCGATTTCATGAAATGAAGCCAGAAAATGTTTTTGCGGAAACCGCTGAATAAAGTCCTCTTCCTTGATACGCAACTGAATCCAGTTCACGCCGTTTTCGTGCAGGCGATGAACCCAGGCCAGCTCGTCATAATTTTCGTTCGGATGTGTAATATACTGGATACGCGGTAATTTCATGGCGTCACTATCAATTACACTTTCAGGAAGAACCATTGAGATTCAACACTTTTTCCCTTCGCCAGTATTACCTGTATCAGGTTATGAGGGTTTTTCTCAGCCTTTGCTTTTTAAAGCAACAGCACCCCTAAAAGTTTCAACAAAGGTACACAACAAGCGTTTACCGAACAACGAAAAGACGTTAATTTATTCCTGAGTAACGCAAGTGGGAATCACTTCATTGATCAACATCAAACCGCCAACATTGAGTCATCAGATGACACTTATTCACTTCATAAACAAAGCTTTCATCCGTTTTTTAAAAAAATCAAGACCGTTCACTCTATCACAGCCCCCCTTCAATCAACAAGGCGCATTCAATTTGGTGCTTGTCTATTTTTGTACGTATATTTACCCAGTGCTACGAGTGTGTTAAAAAAGATTAAAATTAACTTTCAGAACTCAATTTATTGTCTGTCAGTATTTTAAACCATGTAACAAAGCCCTCCTTTTTCTCACATGTACTGGCCAAAAAATGACTGTGTTGAATGGAATTCCCATCCTTTGACGCTATTTTGAACGGGTATTATTGTTGAATAAATTAAATTTCTAAACATGCGCAAACAAATACTATTAGGAGTTTTAGCAGCAGTTGGGTTAATGGCCACAGTGCAGGTTAACGCTCAGGAAAGTAATTTCAAGTGCGGTCTGCAACACCAATTGAAAAAATTGTATGCTGAAGATCCGCAAATGGAAGCAGACTACCGTCAACTGGTAAATCAATACAAAGAAACAAGAGTAATCGGTGGTAAAAAACGTATGGTTTATCATATTCCGATTGTATTTCACGTACTACATGAGTATGGATCAGAAAATGTTACCGATGCCCAGATTTACGATCAAATGGAAATCTTAAATGAAGATTACCGTAAGTTAAACGCCGACACCAATCAAGTTGTTCCAGCCTTTGATACTTTAATTGCTGACTGTATGATTGAGTTTCATTTGGCAACAATTGATCCGTATGGTAACTGTACAAACGGAATCGAGCACATTTACACACATCAAACGAGTGCAAGTGACGATTTCTCAAAGTTAAATCAATGGAATCGTGCCAACTACCTGAATGTATGGGTTGTTAACTCGATTGGTGAGGCAGGGGTTGCAGGTTATGCCTACTATCCTACAGCTACAACCGGTGGCGGTTTCTATATTGACGGTATCATTATCTTAAATGACTACGTTGGAAGTATCGGTACAAGTTCCCCTTACTCTTCACGTGCATTGACGCATGAAATCGGTCACTACTTAGGTTTGGCTCACACATGGGGAAGTACCAATGACCCTACTGTTGCCTGCGGTGATGATGATGTGGATGATACACCACTTACGAAAGGTCACAACAGCTGTACAGCATTTGACTTAGCTGACTCTACTTGTGTACCTGGAATCATCGAGAATACACAAAACTACATGGAGTACAGCTACTGTTCACACATGTTTACACTTGATCAGGCTGAATTCATGCACAATGTTTTGGCGCAAGAAACAGGAGGTCGTAACAATCTTTATGCTGAAGAGAATCTGGTGGTTACCGGTGCACTTGCAGATCCTGCCCCTACATGTATTCCTGTTGCAGATTTCTCTGCTGACAAACGCATGACGTGTGTGGGAGATGCTGTTAATTTCAAAAACGCATCATGGAATGCTGCAATTACGTCATTTGAATGGTCATTCCCGGGTGGTACACCTTCAACATCAACATCTGCTAACCCATCGGTTGTTTATAATCAGGATGGTTATTATTCTGTAACATTAACCGTTTCAAATGCAAGTGGTTCTGATACAAAAACATTTACCAACATGATTTACATCAGCGCTGCATGGCCTGAATTCGTTGGTCCTTACTCAGAAAATTTCGAAGGCGCATCTGCAGGATGGTGGCATACACAAAACCCTGAAGACAACTGGGCTCGTTTCATGTTGATTCCTGGTGTTGGTAAAGGTCAATCAAAAGGATTCAAATTAAACAACTACAAAGATGTTAGTGCTGCTGATGCATTTACAAGCGATTGGTTCTATTATAACCGTTTGGGTAACTCAAAAGACTACCTGATCTCTCCTTCGTTTGATTTATCAAACACGTCAAACGTAACGGTTTCTTTTGACTATGCTTATGGTACAAAAGCAACAGCTTTGGCTGATATTACGGAAGAATTAAGAGTTTACACTTCAAGAGATTGTGGTGAAACATGGCAAATTCGTTCCAATGCAACCCTTTCTGAAGAGGAAATCATTACTGTTGGTTACGTTGGTAGCACAGACTTCACTCCTACTCAGGATGTACAATGGAAAACACAAACGTTTACCTATACACCAACTGCTCAGGACACGAAATTGCGTTTCCGCTTTGAGTTCATTGCTTCAGACAAATCGAGCAATTTCTACTTCGATAATTTCAATATCTCAGGAACATTGGGTATCGAAGAAAATGGTGAAGGTTTAGGTGTCTCAATTGCTCCAAACCCTGTTGCTGCAGGTTCCGAAGTAGCTGTTCAAGTTAACGGAACTTCAGAAGACATGGAATTGCAGGTTCTTGATATGAACGGTGCATTGATCTCTATCACAAAAGTACCTGCTTCAAACGGTACACAAACAGTGATGGTTCCTATGAACGTGGCAAAAGGATGTTACTTCCTGAATGCCGTTAAAGGAAATGCAAAATCAACAAATCGTGTGATTGTTTTCTAAACATTCTCACTTCCAATATTCGAAAACGCCTCTTGCAATGCAGGGGGCGTTTTTTGTTATGACCGGATCGCGTTTTTGACCTTAACAAACAACCCCAATATTGTTTCAACGCCCGTCCTGACAGGAATACCAATCCGGGAAATCTCTTTCCACGGTATAAAAGCGATGTCAATTTTGACAACCTCCTTTTCACACACTAAATAGCAGCTGCACCTCACTCAACACGCGCGTACAAGAACTCGTAAAGCCCTACATTTCTGATAGTTTTGAATAATCTATAAAACCCAACAATATGTATAAAAAATTACTGTTAAGCGGATTTACTTCACTCTGTCTGTTCACAAGCATAACTGCCATTGCCCAGGGACATCCATGTGGTGCAGATGAACATCTACGAAAATTGTATGCGGAAGAACCGCAATTGAAATTGGATCGCGACTTGCTCATGAGCAAATACCTCGAAGTTCGGGAAGATGAAGACGGGCACACGCGTCAGGTACTTGTCATTCCTGTTGTTTTTCACATTATCCACCAATATGGCCCTGAAAACATCAGCGATGCACAGGTAATGCAGGAAATGGTGATTCTCAATGAAGATTTCGGTAAAATGAATGCCGACACATCTGAAACCATTCCGCTCTTTAAACCAATAGCCGGTGATGCGAATATCGAGTTTCGTTTGGCACGATTGGATCCTTATGGCAACTGTACTAACGGAATCGAACACATTTACTCGCATTTGACTGATGATGGCGATGATTTTTGCAAAGTGAGCCAGTGGAACCGATCAGAATACCTCAACATCTGGGTCGTAAAATCATTTACAGAACCGGGCTTATTAGGTTATTCCTTTTACCCTACAGCAACCGTAGGAGGTGGCTTTTTCCGTGATGGTGTAATCATGCTCCATTCACAAATCGGAACTACGGGAACGGCTGTGGGAGCCGACGGACGAACATTGACACACGAAATCGGACACTATCTGGGACTTTCCCACACATGGGGAGACAGCAACGATCCTGAAGTAGCTTGCGGTGATGATGATGTATTGGACACTCCGATTACAAAAGGCCATTTTGGCGTTTGCCCGTTATATGATAAAGATTGTGACACCAATATAGTAGAGAACGTACAAAACTTCATGGAATACAGCCAATGCTCGACCATGTTTACGGAAGACCAGGCCACATTCATGCACAACGTATTGTTGCAGGAAACAAGTGGTAGAAATAACTTATACACCGAAGCCAACCTTGCATTGACTGGTGTGGATCAGGATCCTGCCCCGACATGTATTCCAGTAGCCGATTTTTCTTCGGATAAACGTATGGTATGTGTAGGTGATCCGGTTAATTTCGATGATGCCTCCTGGAAAGCAACCGTAACTGATTATGCGTGGTCATTCCCGGGCGGAACACCCTCTACTTCATCAGCGGCAAACCCAACAGTGGTTTACAACCAGGATGGTTACTATTCCGTAACATTGATCGTTTCAAACGCAAACGGATCAGACACAATGGAGTTCCCGAACATGATCTACGCAAGTGCAGCATGGCCTGAATTCACCGGACCGTACAACGAAGATTTCGAAAGCGGATCTGCCGGATGGTGGCATGCCCAAAATCCGGAAAACAACTGGGCCCGTTTCTCATTGATGGAGGGTGCTGGTCGTGGTAACTCAAAAGGTTTTAAACTCAACAATTACAAGGATGTCAGCAATGCCGATCCTTACACCAACGATTGGTTTTACTATGACCGTTTGGGAAATTCAAAAGACTACCTGATCTCTCCTTCGTATGATTTATCTAACACGTCAAACGTAAGCGTTTCTTTTGACTATGCTTACGGTACAAAAGCAACCACATTGGCAGATGTGACCGAGCAATTGAAAGTGTACACTTCGCGTGATTGCGGACAAACATGGCAATTGCGTTCAAACGCTACGCTGTCGGAAGAAGAAATCATTTCTGCCGGTTATGTTGGAAACAGCGATTTCGCTCCGGCAGTAGACGCAGAATGGAAAACACAGACTTTTACCTATACACCAACTGCACAGGACACGAAATTGCGATTCCGCTTTGAGTTTATTGCTTCAGACAAATCGAGCAATTTCTACTTCGATAATTTCAACATTTCGGGAACACTGAGCATTGAAGAAAACGGACAAAGCTTAGGTGTTTCAATTGCCCCGAATCCGGTTGTTTCTGGTTCTGATATTGCCGTACAAATTGAGGAAACCTCCGAAAACATGGAATTGCAGGTAGTTGATATTAACGGTGCTTTAATTTCAGTAACACAGGTAGCTGCTTCCAACGGAACACAAACGGTCATGATTCCGATGAATGTTGCAAAAGGTTGCTACTTCGTTAACGCAGTAAAAGGAAATATGCGTTCAAAAAACCGTGTGATCGTATTCTAATCCTCCACCCGATTTATTTTTCAGGCGCCTTCATTCGTGGAGGCGCTTTTTTTATTTCCTAAAAATCGCCAACAGCGTTCACCTGCGTTTCATTTTTCGTACTTTTGGGATTGAACTTTAGGGGTGTTTCCCATCATGGCGAAACTGAGAATTACCCTTTGAACTTGAGGCGGATGATACCGACGTAAGGAAAAGTGAGCAGCCATTTGCGCTCCTATCGTTCTGATTACAAGGAGTTATGCAATTAAAACTAAACGATCAGCATATTGAAACACTCGCTTCCAGCTTACATGAATTGCTGGAGGAGAAAGCATTTCTGCACAAAACAGGCATTGCAGTAGCTGTTAACGACCGTGTCATTCAGCGTTCACAATGGGCAGAAAAACAATTGAACGAACAGGATGTTGTTTTAGTGATCACTGCCGCTGCAGGCGGATAATGGACGAATCCCGAAGATATACCGGAATCAAAAAACTGAAAAGATGAAAAAAGAAACGTTACCAACAGAAAACACCATTACGCGTGCACCTTTTCCTGCTTCGCGAAAAATATTTGTTCCCGGTAAACTGCACAATATACAGGTTGCCATGCGTGAAATTGAGTTAACGGAATCTAAACCGATGTTTGCCGAAGGTGAATTCGTTAAGGAAATCAACGCTCCGGTAACTGTTTACGATACTTCGGGGCCGTACACGGATATGAATGCTGAAATCGATGTAAAGAAAGGCCTTGCGCGCTTGCGTGAGCAATGGATCATTGATCGCGGTGACGTGGAACAATTGCCTTCTATTTCATCGGAATACGGTCAGAAACGGTTGAATGATCCTTCACTGGCTGAATTGCGTTTTAATCACACAACACAGCCTTATCGTGCCAAAGCGGGCAAGAATGTGACTCAGCTGCATTACGCAAGACAAGGAATTATCACGCCGGAAATGGAATATATTGCCATTCGTGAGAACCAGCGAATCGACGAAATTAAATCCATCTGTCCGCAACATGAAGGTGAAAGCTTTGGGGCAAACACCCCGAAAGGCATGATTACGCCGGAATTTGTGCGTGATGAAATTGCCGCCGGGCGAGCCATTATCCCCAACAACATCAATCACCCTGAAAGCGAACCGATGATTATCGGACGTAACTTTTTGGTGAAAATCAACGCCAATATCGGTAACTCGGCCGTTTCCTCTTCAATAGAAGAAGAAGTAGAAAAAGCCGTTTGGGCTTGTCGCTGGGGTGCGGATACGATCATGGACCTTTCAACAGGAAAAAATATTCACGAAACCCGCGAATGGATTCTCCGCAATTCTCCTGTTCCAATTGGCACCGTTCCCATTTATCAGGCGTTGGAAAAAGTAAACGGAAAAGCGGAAGATTTAACCTGGGAAATTTTCAAAGATACGCTCATTGAACAAGCCGAGCAGGGTGTGGATTATTTCACGATTCACGCCGGTGTATTGCTCCGTTATGTGCCGCTTACAGCCAAGCGATTGACAGGAATTGTTTCCCGTGGAGGGTCGATTATGGCAAAATGGTGTTTGGCGCACCACAAGGAAAATTTTCTGTACACGCATTTCGAGGAAATTTGCGAGATCATGAAAGCATACGATGTTGCCTTCTCTTTGGGCGATGGTTTACGTCCGGGTTCGATTGCCGATGCCAATGATGCCGCTCAGTTCGGTGAATTGGAAACATTGGGTGAATTGACCAAAATTGCCTGGAAACACGATGTGCAAGTGATGATTGAAGGTCCGGGACACGTTCCGATGCACCTCATCAAAGAAAACATGGACAAACAATTGAAAGAATGCCACGAGGCGCCTTTCTATACACTTGGTCCGTTAACTACCGACATTGCGCCGGGTTACGACCACATTACTTCCGGAATCGGCGCGGCCATGATCGGCTGGTTCGGATGCGCGATGTTGTGTTATGTAACACCGAAAGAACACCTCGGTTTACCGAATAAAAAAGACGTGAAAGACGGCGTGATTACCTACAAACTTGCTGCGCACGCGGCAGATTTGGCAAAAGGTCACCCGGGAGCACAACACCGCGATAACGCCTTGAGTAAAGCGCGTTTTGAATTCCGTTGGGAAGATCAGTTCAACTTGTCACTGGATCCGGACACAGCGCGCGAATACCATGATGAAACACTTCCTTCTGATAACGCGAAGGTTGCTCATTTCTGCTCGATGTGCGGTCCGCATTTCTGCTCGATGAAAATCACGCAGGATGTACGTGATTACGCCAAAGCGCAAGGGATTGCCGAAGAAGAAGCCTTGAAAAAAGGCATGGAAGACATGTCAAAAGAATTCATTGATCGCGGTGCGGATGTGTATCTGGAACCGGAGAAATTGAAATAATACGTGAAATGCGGGTGTGGGATTCTTTCACACCCGTTCTTTTTTCAGACAATGATCATTCTCTTCACAACACCCGGATTTAGTAGCAACGAATCGCTTTTCATCAACCGAATGTTGGAAGAGCCAGGTTTGCGCCTGCATCTGCGTAAACCCCATTCATCGGTAAATGAGTTTGAACAATTGTTGCAAGACATCGATTCGGCGTATCATTCCCGGATTGTGATTCACCAGCATCACCAATTGGCTGAAGTTTACGACTTGGGGGGAATTCACTTCACCGAAATGCTTCGTTTGCAGGAACCATTGACATCCAATACCGTTTCTACTTCTTTTCATGACCTGCAAACTGCTTTAAAAGAAGGTCATCCATACCGTTATTTCTTTTGTTCACCCGTTTTTCCGAGTATTTCAAAAGCAGGATATTCCACTTCAGAAAACTGGAAGATTGCTGAGGAAACAGCTAAATTCAGGGAAAAAGCAGTTGCTCTGGGCGGAATTGATCAGACGAGGCTCACTGAAGTGCGCCATCGTGGGTTTCGGCACATTGCTATTTTAGGCACTGTTTGGCAGGCTCCCGATCCGGTAAAAGAGTTGAAGGAACTATTCCGTCGCTTTTAGCCGCAGGATGTGTATCTTTGAGCCAAATTTTCACCCGAAATATGACACTGGAACAGCTGAACACGCTTTTGGAAGACACGCTAACGGAATTGGGCGTTTCCGAACTCAACGACATGCAATCCGCATTGATTGCACGCGTGAAACAAGGCGGCGATGCGGTGATTCTGACAGATAGAGACAATGATCCGTCGACTGGAATCTCGTTTGTTTCGGTGATGAAAGCTCCCAAAGCATTTGAAGGTTCGCCCCGCGTACTGGTTCTTTCACCTTCGATTGACAGCGTACACGCCTTGCACAAACAATTGACCGAGTGGACAAGACGCACCGAAATTGCGGTTGAATTGGGACACGACAAAGGAAACATGATCCTGGAGCGCAACAATATTTTCGACGGTGCCGACATCATTATCGGGAATCCGAAAAGGATCATTGACCTTTACCATCAGAACGGCATTCACATGAATCAGCTGAATCTGTTTATCATCGACGAGGCTTCGATCATCGGAAACACTCCAACCACGGCCGCATTTGTGTACCGTTTGGCAGAAAGCCTCCCGAAATGCCAGCGCATTATCATTACCAAAGAAATCACCCCACGGGTCGAGAAAATGATCGAACTGCTGTGTGTGAATCCGAAAGTGATGGAATTTGAAACTCCGGAAGCCTGAACCATGTCACGCAAACGACCGTATTGT
>VYLT01000390.1_pt1 | contig 10292 bp, 7 predicted proteins | sample 5114261 | NCBI WGS metagenome assembly VYLT01 (sample SAMN12291815, study PRJNA351875) | freshwater metagenome | isolation source: freshwater lake | place: USA: Michigan, Little Long Lake | collected 2011-07-12 | reverse complement strand
CGCCTTTATTTCAGCTGCGGGTATGATGAACCGATGCGACGAATGAAATTGCAATACCACTCGGAATTCAAACTGACCAGTGATTATGGTATTCGCACCACCACAAAACTCACCCAACTCAAAGCACTTGATCCATGTGAAGTGAGTTTCATCGAGTACGATATTACCGATGAATTGATCAAAGAAGTCAAAAAAGAACTGGTGAAACTGGCCACAGACATCGACAAACAAACGGCCGCTATTTCCTTCAAAAAAGAAGCTTCTGATTTGTGGAATCAAGCTGTTACGGCTATCGAAATTCCCGGATACGGTTTTGTGCAATTGCAACCAACTTCACTTCAGCTCACCAAACCCACAATCCGAAACAACATCCTCAACACCTCGCTGGTCATGGAAGCAAAACCACGATTTTTCAGCAACAAACCCGAAGAACAAAGCATTCCGTTACCACAGTTAAAGCTTACAGAAAGTATTCCGAACGATACGCTAAAGCTTACGGCTGATTTGCACCTGCGTTATGATTCACTCTCGGTCATCATGAACCGCTATGTGAGCGGCACCAAACTGCTCATCAAAAAACGCGAAATTATCCTCGACAGTGTTCTTATTGCCGGTGCCAATAATCAGCAATTGATCTTTAAAGTTGGCTTTTCAGGCGACAAAAAAGGCGTCTTGTACATTACGGGAAAACCTACGTTTAACAGCCTGCTACAGCAAATTGAGCTTACGGAAGTCGATTTCGATATCGAAACCAAAAGCACCCTGCTCAAAACCGCTGAATGGTTATTTACCGACCGTATTCTGGACGAAATCACCAACAACAGCAAACAAGACCTAAAACCGCAACTGGATTTATTGCTGAGTGAACTAAACAAATCTTTATACATCGAAAAAGAAGGATTTATCGTCACCGGAAAAATGACCGATTTGCTGGTGGATCATATTTATCCCGAAACGGAACAATTGATCGTGCGTGTTTCCAGCAAAGGAAAATTGAGTCTGAGCAATATCAGGAATTGACCATGTGTTTCGCTACCGCAGGAAAACAGTTGTAAAGTGCCGTTTTCAGTTCTTCTTCCATATCAAGTGAGTCAATAGCGGCTTTCATACAGCGAAGCCATTCTTCACCGGCTTCGGGTGTAATCCGGTGCGGAAGATGCCGCATTCGCATCCGGGGATGGCCGTAAACTTCCGTATAAAGCTGCGGACCGCCCAAAAACTGCGTTAAAAAGGCTTCCTGCTTTTCTTTGATTGTTGCTTTATCGGTTTGAAACAACGGACCTATTACCGGCGAGCTGAAAACCAACTCATAAAACCGACTCACCATTAAATGCAGGCGTTCACCGCCAATTCTATCGTACAACGATTCCATCCGTTCAACTATTCTTTTTTACCTTTTGTAAACGCTGGATATACTCTGGCAAAAAAACTGGCACAAAGTTAGTTAGGAAGCTGAAAGAATCACGTAGAATTGTCTGCTATTCTGGTAAAAACTGTATTTTTGTGCCCACGATGAAACTTCTGTTGCTCATTTCGTTACTACTGATGCAAACGGTTGTCTTTTCTCAGGAAGAGGCTAAACCGACTGTTTCTGATGCTATTTCAGACTGTGCAGGAGCATCCAACATCCTGCAACCCGGAAGTTACTCCCTGCAATTTACCGGTAAAGGTGGCGCTATCAAAGATCTGGCTGCTTACCCGTCTCTGTCTAATGTTCAGGAAAAAAATTCGCTTTGGTGCTCATTCATAGCTCCTTACAATGGTCGTTTCACCCTCACTGCCGACGCAACGATAGGACCTTTGCAAATGATCATTTTCGAAAATGAAACCAAAGATATCTGCGAAGATATTTACAAAGGAAAAGCTGAAATTCGCCGTTTGATTTTGTCAAAAGACCAACATGTGGGTCTGGACCTGGTGACGTCAGACAACACGCTTTATCCCATTGATATGATTGCTGGAAAGCACATCATGCTGTGTTTTCTGAATATCCCGAAAGAAAAACCAACGCTCGAATTGCACGTAGCTTTTGAACCTACCGACGGTGAAATGAAGGAACCGGGGCAGGGTGAAGACAGTAAAATTGTTGATTTACGCAAACAACCGAGCGATCCTGCGCTCAATATCCTGATTCGCGATGTAGAAACAGGCAATCCGGTTATGGCAAACTTATCCATCACCGGAATCAAAGATATTCAGGCGCTTTACAACGGTTCCGATTTCTACATCTCGGTTGATCGTTCAGGCAAAATTCAACTGAAGATTGACGCCGAAGGGTATTTCTTCGTAGACCGTGAAGAACCCGTTTCCGCCAACTCAGATAACGAAATTGTGGTGTGGATGGAACCATTGGGTGAAGGAAAAAGTATGCAAATCGACGAAATCGAATTTGTGCCAGGCTCCAGTGAATTCTTATCGACCTCGGAAACAAAACTCAGACGCCTGAAAGATTTCCTCGCGCTCAATTCAGCCGTTAAGGTCGAAATTCAGGGACATGTGCACGCAAGCGGTGAAAACACCTTTGCCGGTCAGAAATTATCCGAGGCACGTGCCAAGAGAGTGGTCAATTACCTGGTCGAAAACGGCATCGATAAAAGTCGCCTGACTTCCGTAGGACTCGGAAACACCAAACCTATTTACCCGGACGCCAAGTTTGCTTACGAAGAACAAGCCAACAGACGTGTAGAGGTAAAAGTCTTGTAAGCATTTCTCGTTTTCTTTTTATCAATATCCGGCTCTTGAGTTGGCTAACCAACAAATGTTTTTCGGTTGTTTTCATTTTAAAAAATGATCACTATCTTGTTTACCGCAAAGACATTAACACCAGATTATTCACTTAAAACCAATGATATGTCTACTTACGAAGAAGCATTCGACCGCTTTACATCTGAGCTAAACGAAATGGGATTTACTCATCATCCTGAGTTGTATCATGCAATAACCAAGCACCTCGGCCCTTCCATTCACGATAAAGATTCATCGTTGGTTGCCTGCAATCAGCCGAAGGAAATGGAAACTATCAAACGCGAATTTCTAATCGGTAAACTGGGATTGGAAGACAGTCCGGCACTGGATGCTGCCATTCAACAAGTTTGCGGAGCCTTGGGTGGATCGAACACCAATAAGCATAGAGCTTCTTTTTATTACCTGCTGGTTGCTATTCTTCAGAAAGAGCATGTGTTTATTGATACAAAAGAAGACTAAACGGAATACCATTGCATAAAAAAAATGCCTCTCGACATCGGGAGGCATTTTGGTTTTAATCTTTATTTCAACGTCTCAGCAAACACCGAAGCCAATACCGATTCATCCACTAACTCAGGAATTGTCACCTTTAATCGCGGCTCTTGCTCCATAGCGCGTTTGATAGCAAAAATAGCGCCTTCATTACGCGCCCAATTGCGTCGGGCTATTCCATTGTTCACATCCCAGTGCAGCATCATTGTAAGGCGTCTGTGAGCGTCTTCCGAGCCATCCAGGAGCATTCCAAAGCCACCGTTGATCACTTCGCCCCAACCAACACCGCCGCCGTTGTGAATCGAAACCCAGGTTGCCCCGCGGAAGGAATCACCGATCACGTTTTGAATGGCCATATCCGCTGTAAAGCGCGAACCATCATAAATATTGGAGGTTTCCCGGTAAGGAGAATCTGTTCCAGATACATCGTGATGGTCGCGGCCCAAAACCACAGGTCCGATTTGGTCATTTGCAATCGCTTTGTTGAACGCAGCTGCGATTTTCATGCGCCCTTCTGCATCTGCATACAAAATGCGCGCCTGAGAGCCTACAACCAGCTTGTTTTCCTGCGCACCTTTGATCCATTGAATATTGTCGGCCATTTGTTGCTGAATTTCAGCAGGACTGCTTTTCATCATTTCCTCCAACACATCGCAAGCGATTTTATCCGTTGCAGCTAAATCTTCCGGTTTACCAGAGGCGCAAACCCATCTGAACGGCCCGAAACCGTAATCAAAACACATTGGCCCCATAATATCCTGTACATACGAAGGGTATTTGAAATCGATTCCGTTATCGGCCATGATATTGGCACCGGCACGGGAAGCCTCCAGCAAAAACGCATTTCCGTAATCAAAGAAATACGTTCCTTTTGCGGTATGCTTGTTCACCGCAGCGGCGTGACGAACCAAGGTAGCTTGTACTTTCTGTTTGAACAATTCAGGTTCTTCCGCCATTAAGCGATTCGATTCTTCAAAACTCATATCCACCGGATAATAACCTCCGGCCCATGGATTGTGCAGAGACGTTTGATCAGAACCCAAATCTATGTGAATACCTTCCGCATCGAATTTCTCCCAAACAGAAACAATATTTCCCAAATATGCTATCGATACCACCTCTTTTTGTGCCTGTGCTTCGCGAACACGGTTTACCAATTGATCCAAATCTTCGATGATTTCATTCACCCACCCCTGTTCATGGCGAATGCGCGTAATCTTGGGGTTTACTTCGGCGCAAACCGTTACACACCCGGCAATTGTTCCTGCTTTTGGCTGTGCTCCAGACATTCCGCCAAGACCTGATGTCACAAACAACGATCCTGCCGGTTCTTTCTTAATCTTCCGGAAGCCATTCAAAACAGTGATTGTGGTTCCGTGCACAATTCCCTGCGGACCGATATACATGTACGATCCGGCGGTCATTTGACCATATTGTGTCACACCGAGTGCATTGAATTTTTCCCAATCGTCGGGTTTCGAATAATTCGGTATCATCATTCCGTTGGTCACCACTACACGCGGCGCATCTTTGTGCGAAGGAAAAAGCCCCATTGGGTGCCCGGAATACATAACCAGCGTTTGCTCATCGGTCATTTCCGATAAGTATTTCATGCACAAACGGTATTGAATCCAGTTTTGAAAAACGGCTCCATTTCCACCGTACGTAATCAATTCATGCGGATGTTGTGCCACAGCATGATCCAGGTTGTTCTGTATCATGAGCATAATCGCCTTGGCCTGTTCCGATTTTCCGGGATAATCCGAAATCGGTCGTGCATAAATGCTGTAATCCGGACGGTAACGATGCATGTAAATTCGTCCGACAGTCTCCAACTCTTCCAGGAAGTCAACAATTAATTCGGAATGCTGCTCTTTCGGAAAATAGCGCAATGCATTCTGAAGTGCGAGTTTCTTTTCTTCCGTTGAGAGAATTTCCTTTCGTTTCGGTGCGTGATTCACCGCAGGATCAATCGCTTTTTTAGCAGGAATAACCGCTGGAATACCTTCTTGAATTGCTTGTTGGAATTCGGATACATGCATGATGAACAATTTTCCTCAAAATTAACACGAAATTCAGCTTCCAAAAGCCTTTCACCTAAAAATGAATCCACAAAAAAAGGGCCATCCGTCTTAAACGAACAGCCCTGCATTATTTTGATTACCGTTATCGCGTAATTGTCACAGTGCCCTGATAAACCAGTTTTTTATCCGATAAAATATCTTTTGCGCGAATAACCCACGTGTAAGATCCGTTTTTGACGATTTCTCCATGGTAAGTACCATCCCACTCAGCATCAATGTTGTGCGATTCCCAAATCATTTCACCCCAACGGTCATATACAACCAGTTCGAAATTATAACGGTCAACACCTTCCATGTGGATTCCCCAGGTCTGGTTAAACTCATCTCCATCAGGTGTAAATGCATTCGGAACATACAACAAAACCTCCGGCAATACAGGAATAGTTCTGGTAGCTGTATCCTTACAACCCAGATAAGACGTTGAAACAAGGGTTACATCGTAATATCCTGTAATTCCGTCAGGGAAAACAGTTACCATATCAGTGTTGGTTGAAGCACCCGGAGTTCCGCCGTTTACGGTCCACTCATAGGTATCTGCACCAAACGAATAGTTCGTCAATGTAACCACTGTATTAAACATCGTTACCGGATCCGGACTCCATTTGAAATCGGCAACCGGTTTTGAATGTACATTCAGGTAGTCAACAAACGTCGTTGAATCGATACATCCGTCAGCAGACGTTACAATCAATTGTACATCATAAACCCCTGCATACAACGCTTCCGGGCTGATCAGATCGGTGTTAAAGAACTCCTGTCCGTCACTGATTCTCCAGTAATTAGCCGCCGACATTGCCGCATCGGTTTGGTTGGTCAATACAAACATTGCCGGTTCACATTTTACCGGTTCATCAACCGCAATTAAAGGTACTGGCACCGGAAGTGCCGTGATTTCCGTGTTAATGACAAATGGCGTTGATTCACAAGCATCATCAACCGTAACGGTGTAAACAGTTGTCACAAGCGGAGATTCTGTAATTGATGATGAAACCCCGTTTTGAACAAAACCTGTTGACCATGTATAGTTGTATGGCTGACCGATTCCACCACTTCCGTTTACAGAAATGGTGGCAGGATACCCCGGACAAACTGATTGTGTAGGTGTAATTGTTGCACTAATCGGCGGACGAACCGTTACATCGATGGTTGCAGGTAACGAAGGACAACCGTTTTCGTTAACTGCAACTACTGTATAGGTAGTAGCTGCAAGTGGAGTGACGTCCTGATTTGGCAATAGTGAAGCGGAGTGAGACCAGTTGTATGTATAAGTCACACCACCGATTGCCGAGGCAACCAACGAAGCCGTACCGTTTTGACAAATCAATGTATCATTTGAAACACTGACTACAACCGCTGCAGGCTCAACCACATTCACCAAAACACATTTCTGACATCCGAGTGCATTTCTGGCACATACGGTATATGCACCTGCCGCGAATCCGCCTTGTGTATTGGAAGGACCCCAGGTTGTTCCGTTATCGAAACTATACTCAGTAGCGCCCAATGAAGTAATGGTAATTTGACCATCGGCCAAGCCGGCACAGCTGGGGCTTGTTTGCAATGCAGATGCGGATAATTCGGAAACTACAACAGTTACCGTATCGCGGAATGTACCACAAACCGTGCTTGTTTCCCGAAGAATGAATTTATAGGTTCCCGGTTGATTTACCGTAACCGTTGGGTTCATATTGCTGAAATTCGGTGAAAAACTGGCTGTTGCTGCCGGCGATAATCCCGGTGGAACAATGACCTGCCAGTTAGCCGTATTGGAAGCTGCGCTAGGAACTCCATTCAACAAGATAGGCGATCCCAAGCAAACTGTTTGATCAGGGCCTGCATTTGGTGTTGGTGGAGCAACAACTGTAATTGTAAACGAAATTGTATCAATGAAATAAGGTGTTCCGGGAACTGCCTGCTGCTCAATTTCTACCTGATAGGTAGTTGTAACAGTTGGTGTTACGGTAACATTCGGACCTCCATTCACATTGGGTACACCATTGGTTACCAACCATTCGTAATTTGGCGATGGAAGCCCACCGTTGTTGATCACAACATTTGCAGAAGAACCAAGGCAAATGGTTTGGTTACCGGCTGCAGGATCACATGAAACGGTTGCCGTTCCGGTGAAATCCAGATCAACATTACCACTTAAACCACTGTAGTTTGAAAGACATAATACAAACGATTGTCCGGCAGTAACGGTCAACGGTGCTTCGTAGCTGGTCCACGATCCGTTAGGAGGAAGATTTCCGGCAGAAGCCATTCCTGTATTACCATTACAACTTCCATTCCAGTTACAGGCCACAGGAGCCAAGGTATTACCATTGATTCCCGCACAGGCATTTCCATTCACATTGGGCCACATAATCCAGTCAAAACAGCCTGAATTGGTAGGGGTTCCACCTGCATCAACACCAATCATCGACCACTCAAGCGTTCCACTGCTCACGATATTAATCGTGATAAACGTAGAACTTGTTTCACCACTGAGCAGGCAACCCGCATTGGATCCGTTCGGATTCATAGAAGGATTGGAAACACTTCCTGAGGTAAAATCAATAATATTTGTTGCGGGGTTGTTCGGCTCGATGGCAAAACTGGGTGTAGTACATCCCGGAACCGCATCAACGCAGTCATTTGGCTGAGCCCATGAAGCGACGGTAAATAAGCAGCAAAAAATTAAAAGTAGTTGTGTTCTCATATTTTAGTCGTTTTCGCAGTTAGTGAATGGGTAAGGATTTACCTGATCTATACCATGCAAACCAACCTGAATACAAGTAGCCTCATCAGCATACTCGCCCAACCATGATGAAAATTCGGCAGACGAGAAAGACGTTACATCTTTCGTTAGTAAAAAAGCCCGTTTTGAAGGCCAGTCAAGACGCACAACACTCACGTAAGGATTGCTGCGCAATGATTCTTCCAATGCACGAAAAGCAGGCTCATCATTGATATCGAGCATGCATTGCGCAAAGTATTTCGGAGTCTGGCTATTTTCTTGTGCATTCGAAGCAAACGACAGCCCGAAAAAACAAAAAATGACAATCAAGTATTTCATAAGCAAAGTATATTCTTTAGCTGTTAAACGCGTGTTAATGTAGAAGGTTGTCTGTAAGTTACAACGTTTATCCCAGTATTAAGGCAAATTTACAGAATCTTCACATTGTGTTAAATAAAAACAGGAGGACATTCTTGCCCTCCTATTCCTATAAATTCAATGTGTTTTTAGATAAACCGGAATGATTTACCCGGGTAATATGCCGTTTCACCCAATTCTTCTTCTATTCGCAATAGCTGATTATACTTGGCCATGCGATCACTTCGTGAAGCCGAACCGGTTTTTATCTGTCCGCAGTTTAATGCAACCGCAAGATCTGCAATTGTATTATCCTCAGTTTCACCACTTCTATGACTCATTACGGATGTATAGCTATTTCTTGTGGCTAATTGAACAGATTCAATTGTTTCTGTTAAAGAACCAATTTGATTCACTTTTACCAGAATTGAATTGGCTACTCCCTGCTCAATACCTTGCGCCAAACGCTTGGTATTGGTCACGAATAAATCATCACCAACCAACTGCACTTTCGACCCTAATTGATCGGTTGCCATTTTCCAGCCCGCCCAGTCATCTTCGGCCAAACCGTCTTCAATGGAAACAATCGGGTATTTTTTGCACCAATCTGCCCAAAAATCGACCATTTGAGCAGATGTCATGGAATCACCTGTTGATTCGAAAAGGTACAATCCTTTTTCGGCGTTATAAAACTCGGAAGAAGCTGCATCCAGCGCAATATATATATCGTGTCCCGGTTTGAAACCTGCTTTTTCAACCGCTTGCAATACCAGCTGAATCGCTTCTTCATTCGAACCGAGGTTGGGGGCAAATCCACCTTCATCACCAACGTTTGTTGACAATCCTTTCGATTTCAAAACGGCTTTCAGGTGATGGAAAATCTCTGTTCCCCAGCGCAATCCTTCCGAAAAAGAAGACGCTCCGAACGGCATGACCATAAATTCCTGAATATCGATCTTATTGTCTGCATGCGAACCACCATTCAGAATATTCATCATTGGAACGGGCATGGTTACTGCACCCACTCCGCCTACATAACGATAAAGACTTAGGCCGGCTTCCTGCGCTGCTGCTTTGGCAACCGCAAGTGAAACACCCAAAATTGCATTGGCACCCAATTTCGATTTGTTTTCGGTTCCGTCCAATTGAATGAGGTAGGTATCGATTGCCTTTTGATCGAACACATCCATACCCAACAATTCTTCATTGATAATGGTATTGATATTTTCTAACGCTTTCAAGACACCTTTACCGAGGTAGTAACCTTTGTCACCATCTCTCAATTCAACCGCTTCGTGCACACCTGTGGATGCACCTGAAGGAACAGCCGCTCTTCCGACTGCACCGTTGGTTGTATGAACATCCACTTCTACGGTAGGATTACCGCGTGAATCCAAAATTTGTCTACCGACAATGCGTGCAATGTAACTCATCTTATGACTATTTCATGTTATTAATAAACTGATCGAATAAATACCTTGAATCGTGAGGACCAGCAGAAGCTTCAGGGTGGTATTGAACCGAGAATACCGGCTTCCCTTTTAAAGCAATTCCTGCAATTGTATGGTCATTGAGATGTTGATGTGTTACGATGATAGCGTCATTGGCAGAGACACTTTCTTTGGTGATCACAAAACCGTGATTCTGAGAAGTGATTTCGCCTTTTCCAGTAATGAGATTCTTTACCGGATGATTGATGCCGCGGTGGCCATTGAACATTTTCTCGGTTTTCAATCCCTGGCTCAAACCAAGAATCTGATGTCCGAGGCAAATGCCGAACACCGGTTTACCGCTTTCCACGATTGTTTTCACGAGAGCAATTTCTTCCGGCATGGCAGAAGGGTCGCCGGGTCCGTTGGAAAGCATGAATCCATCAGGATTAAATGCCATCATTT
>VYLT01000739.1_pt1 | contig 10300 bp, 4 predicted proteins | sample 5114261 | NCBI WGS metagenome assembly VYLT01 (sample SAMN12291815, study PRJNA351875) | freshwater metagenome | isolation source: freshwater lake | place: USA: Michigan, Little Long Lake | collected 2011-07-12 | reverse complement strand
GCTTTGAAATGATCAGAGAACAAACGGGTAATCTCATCAGGTCGCTGATTCGGTACCAAACGCATCGAAATCTTCGCGTATGCCTTTGAAGCAATGACCGTTTTTGCACCTTCACCTGTGTAACCGCCCCAAATTCCGTTTACATCCAATGTCGGACGAATGGAACCTCTTTCAGGAGTAGTATATCCTTTTTCACCGTACTCGGCAGCAATATCCAACGCCGCTTTGTAATCGTCGGCGCTATAAGGTGCTTTCGCCATTTCGGCACGTTCTTCCATACTTAATTCCACCACGTCGGCATAAAAGCCCGGGATGGTGATGTGATTGTTTTCATCGTGCAGCGAAGCAATCATTTTCGCTAAAATATTGATTGGGTTGGCCACACAACCACCATACAATCCTGAATGGAGATCGCGGTTTGGTCCGGTTACTTCAACTTCCACATAACTCAAACCACGCAATCCGGTGGTGATAGAAGGCGTATCATTGGAAAGCATACCGGTGTCAGACACCAGGATAATATCGGCTTTCAAGCGCGCTTTGTTTTCCTTGATGAAAATGCCCAGATGCTCACTTCCTACTTCTTCTTCGCCTTCGATCATGAATTTGACGTTGCACGGCAATTCACCGGCTTGCATCATGGCATCAAACGCTTTTAAATGCATGAAAAACTGTCCTTTATCATCGCAGGCGCCGCGTGCAAAAATGGCTCCTTCCGGATGAACGGCTGTGTTGCGGATCACCGGTTCAAAAGGAGGCGTAGTCCAAAGCTCCAGCGGATCTGCCGGTTGCACATCGTAATGCCCGTAAACCAAAACTGTTGGCAATGCTGCGTTAATGATTTTTTCACCGTAAACGATCGGGTGTCCGGCTGTTTCACAAATCTCCACCTGTTCGGCTCCTGCATTGCGCAGAAATTCGGCTACTTTTTCAGCACCGCGCAAGACGTCGTCTTTGTAAGCACTGTCAGCTGAGATAGTTGGAATACGCAACAAATCAAATAGTTGGTTCAGAAATTTTTCTTTGTTGTTAGCGATAATTGATGCAGTACCTTTCATGTCATTTATTTAATTGTAGCAAAAATGCTAAATTTGTGACGATTAACACGTGTTAATGGTGTGTGAAATTTAAAACACTTTTATTTCCTCTTTCATGCAACCTTCAATTCATTAACAATGTCTTAATTGCGTATATTAGATTGCTTATGAGAAAAATAGTTCTAGGATCATTCTTTGGAATGGCTTTTTTGTCGCCGGTATTCGGGCAAATTACCGTTACTACAGGCCAAACTCCTGCTCAGTATGTCAATAATGTTCTAATCGGTTCCGGTGTAACGGTTTCCAATATTACCTATACAGGCGGTGCGAATCAAATCGGTTCTTTTAACGGATCGGCAACCAATTTAGGGTTTAACGGTGGTGTGGTTTTATCCAGTGGACAAGTAGGTGAATTGGTTGGTACTTATACAACTCAATCAGATGGAACGGTTGGTGTAAGTGGTGTGGCTGATGCAGATTTGCTATCGGTTGCGCAGTCGGTTACTTCAAACCCGAATGCGGCATTTATTACTTCAACTACCGATTTATCTGAATTGGAATTTGATTTCGTTGCTGTTTCCAATACGGTGACATTTCGATTTGTGTTTGCATCGGAAGAGTATGAAAGTCAATTCGGTATAGACTATATTAATACGGTTTTTAATGATGTTTTCGGATTCTTTGTGAGTGGTCCCGGAATAACAGGTCCTTATTCTTCTCCTGCCGGTTTTCCAAACGGATCGGTGAACCTGGCTTCTGTTCCAAATTCTACAGATCCTATTACGATTAGTACGATTCACCCGGGGTTAAATGCGCAGTTATATATTGATAATTCAACCAATACAACGCATTCGATGAACGGACAAACAGTTCCGATCAGGATTACATTTGACGTTGAATGCGGCGAAACCTATCACTTTAGGTTTGCGGTAGCAGATTGCCAGGATAATTTCCTGAGTACGGCGGTTTTTCTTGAGGAAGGATCTTTTTCTTCGCCACCGGTAGAACTGAGTATTGTTACTGCAGCCGGTAATAACGTAGTTAGCGAAGGTTGTGATGATGCAAACATTTATTTTATTCGTAACGAATGCCAGTCAATTGACTCATTGTCTGTAAGTTATGTGCTTGGCGGAACAGCAACGGAAGGCGTGGATTACAGCTCCCTGACAAATCCTATTTTGTTAGTACCAGGTCAGGATACTGCCATTATCAATGTACAACCGATGATTGATGGCCTTATTGAAGGAAATGAATCGATTACGTTGACCATTAATATTGTGGATGCGAATGGCGATACGGTTGTTGTTACTGGTACTCTGTTAATTCAGGATGCCGTTCCGCTTGATGTTACTGCCGCTAATGCAAGTGCTTTTTGTTTAGGAGATACCGCTACGTTGACTGCCAGCTCCACCGGAGGAATAGGTGCGGTATCGTACGTATGGAGTAACGGTGACCTCGACAATCAGACTGATGTAACCGCCAATGTGAATGGTGTGACACAGTACGTGGTTGTTGGAACCGATCAGTGCGGTGGTATTGATTCGGCTACTGTTACCTTTACAATGAATCAAACATTGGCAATTGATACATTGGTTGCTTACCCTGCCACAGCTTGTAATCCGGATGGAGCAGTTTCTGCCTTTGTACTTGGAGTTACCGGTCAGCCGCTCTATTCGTGGACTGGTCCCGGAAATCCTGGTCCTAATAACATTGACGCAACCGTATTGCAAGATATTCCTTCGGGATGGTACTACTTCACTGCTTCTGATGCGGTTTGTTCGGTAAACGATTCGGTTTTTGTTGAGCAGGATCAACCGCCTATTGCTCAGTTCTCAGCTGATGTAGTGGCAGGTTGTGATCCGTTGACGGTTACCTTTACCAATACAAGTCAGAATACAAATAGCTATGTATGGAATTTCGGAAATGGAAACAATGCAAACGTGGGTGATTTGAGTAGTCAAACACAAACCTACAACAACTCTGCAACAGTGCAGTTGATTGCATTTCAAGGCCAGTGTGCAGATACCATGACAATCGGGATCGTTGTTTCAGCTTGTGGTTGTACAGATCCGTCAGCGTTGAATTACGACCCTGACGCTCAGGTAAATGACGGCTCTTGCGTGTACCCGATTCCACCGCTTCCAACGGTTGAGGTACCAAACGTGTTTACACCGAATGATGATACTGAAAACCCGGTGTTTGTGTTGACTACTACCAATGCAGCCGACATTGAATTGACGATTTTGAATCGTTGGGGTAATACGGTTTATACCGGTAAGGGAATCAATCCTGCATGGGATGGAAAAGTGAACAGTACAGATGCCGCAGAGGGTGTTTACTTCTACAAGTATATCGTAACCGGTATTGGTGGCGATAAATTGGAAGGACACGGATTCCTGCAATTGATCAGAGATTAATGTATCTAACTCACGTTAATTATTAGACGTTAGCATAATTGAAAAGGGCTTGCAACTATTTGCAGGCCCTTTTGTTTGTGTTCTCATGGTGAGATCGAATAGAATACCTGAGAAAAAGATTGATTTCGTTGAAAATGAAACAACGATTGCAATTAGTTGTTTTTCAGATATCAAAACCCACGTAATATTGCAAATTTACGTGAAGGTATTGGGCATGTAAATTTGCAATATTACGTGCCTTCTCTGAACTGTTTTTGATCGCTGCTTTTTATTTCACCTGCGTCAATGATTTCCCTGTCATTTCCAATGGTGCCGCTATGCGCATACGTGCCAGAATAGTAGGGGCAACATCAGCCAGAATACCGGGTGTCAATTTCACATGTGGATCATTGGTGACCAATACGGCTGGCACCGGATTCAGCGAGTGAGCCGTATTCGGGCTGCCATCGGCGTTTTTGGCAACGTCGGCATTTCCATGGTCGGCAATCACCAGTAATTCATAGCCCTTTTCCTGTGCTTTGGTTACAATTTCGCCCAAACAGCTATCTACGGTCTCAACCGCTTTTACGATGGCATCAAACACACCTGTGTGACCAACCATATCTGGGTTGGCAAAGTTCAAACAGAAAAAATCGGGTGTTTGTTTTTCTATGGCTTCAATGATGCGGTTTTTCACTTCATTGGCACTCATTTCAGGTTGTAAATCGTAGGTTGCGACTTTGGGAGAGTTGACCAAAATACGCGATTCGCCCTTGAATTCTTTCTCACGACCACCGTTGAAGAAAAACGTCACGTGCGGATATTTTTCGGTTTCAGCAATACGTACTTGGGTGCGTTCCATTTTACTGATGATCTCGCCAAGCGTATTTTCCAGATTGTCTTTCTCAAAAATAGCGGTCACTTTTTTAAAACTGCTATCGTAATTGGTCATCGTGAGGTACTGAATAGACAGCGGTTGCATGCCATATTCCGGAAAAGCTTTTTGGGTCAGTGCGATTGAAATTTCGCGTGGACGATCCGTACGGAAGTTAAAGTTAATGACCAAATCACCGGGTTCAATGATGCCAACCGGCACACCGTTTTCCTGTAAAGTGTGTGCTTCTATAAATTCGTCAGTGATCAAGCGGGTGTAACTCCCTACTAGTGCTTCTGTGGCACTTGTAAACGGAATTCCTGTGCCGTGCACCAACGCGTCGTAAGCAACTTTGATGCGTTCCCAGCGGTTGTCACGATCCATGGCATAATAACGGCCTGTAATCGAAGCAATGCGTCCGGTTGTTTTGGCGAGATGCTCTTCCAAAGACATAATAAATCCGGCGCCACTTTTCGGGTCGCAATCACGACCATCGGTGAATACATGCAGAAACACGTTGGTCAATCCGAAGTGATGAGACATGGTGCACAATGCATGCAAATGCTCCTGCGAACTGTGAACACCTCCGTTGGAAACAAGTCCCATAAAGTGAACCTTTTTGCCTGATAGCTTTGCTGCTTCGAACGCTTTTTTCAGCACCGGAATTTCGAAAAAATCACCATCGCGAATCGATTTATTGATGCGTGTCAATTCCTGGTAAACAATTCTTCCGGCGCCAATATTCAAATGACCCACTTCAGAATTTCCCATTTGTCCTTCGGGTAACCCAACCTGCTCACCGCATGTGATTAACGCTGTAGTGGGATAATTGGCCATGAGACGATCCATCACCGGCGTTTGTGCGTTGGCGATAGCATCTCTGGAACTCCCGTCACCGATTCCCCATCCGTCAAGGATGATTAAACCTACTTTTTGATCACTCATAAGGAATGCTGATTTCAAAGCATGCTCCCGGACCGTCTGTTTTGAGTAATTGCAGCTTTCCGTTCAGTGCTTTTGTAAATTGATAGGCAATGTATAGACCCAGTCCAGTGCCTTTTGTGGAACGGGTTTCCTCATTTTCGAGGCGAATAAATTTCTTAAAAATGGTTTTTTCATGCTTGGCCGGAATCCCTTTTCCGAAATCACGCACCAAAACAATGCAGTGTGATTCTGTTCCGCGTACCGTTACATGAATTCCCTTCTCAGTAGCGCCGTACTTCCGGGCATTTTCGATCAGGTTATTGCAGATGGTAGCAAAAACCAGTTTGTCGGTGACGAGTGTACCCGCTTTTCCGAGCTGCAAATGAATCGGAATATCCAATCGTTTTTGCTGAACAGCAATCAATTCATTGAAAAAGGATTCTACTTCTACCGACTCTTTTTGCAGGGTCATTTTTTCCTGTTCCAGTCGCGAGGCAGTAATGATTTGCTCTACCAGAAGTTCCAGCCGGTTGGTTTCATCGATGGCTTTTTGAATCAGTTCGGCGCGTTTTTCTTCGCTCAACGAATGCTTCAAGAGGGTTTGCAGGTAGAGTTTATTGGCCGCAATCGGCGTTTTTAATTCGTGGGTTACAGACAGCATAAAGTTTTGCTGTTGCCGCGCCATGTTGATTTCTTTGGTAATTGAAGTTTTGATTTTGTAAAGTCCGAAGAGCAGTAGGATCAGAAACACCGATCCTTCACCGATGATCATAAAAACACGCTTGACAATCTGGCTGTCGGCCATTTCGGAAGTGCGGGTTAAATCGATGAGGTGATAGCCCCACCAGATAAACTGAACCACGACATAAGCACCGAGCAAATACACAAAAACGGATGTCGGTTTTCTTCTCATAACCGTACTGTTTTGGTTAATAAGCGCGTTCGTTCTTTCCTTCGATAAAATTGATGAACGCTTTGTTAACTACCTTGTTTCCTCCCGGAGTAGGATAATCACCTGTAAAATACCAATCTCCGAGATGTCCCGGACATGCTTTGTGTAAATTTTCTACCGATTGGTACACAATATCCACTTTTGCTTTGATATTTTCGGGCGTCAGCATGTGTGCAATCTTGGCAGAAACCTCGGCATCGGTAAACGGAGCGTAAATTTCTTTCACGTAGTTGACAATCTGTTCTTTCGGAAGGTGTTCCTGAGCTTTTGATTTTTTGTACACTTCATCGATGATGTGTCCGCGACCTGATTCTTTCAAAAGGGCAATTGTTGCTTCAAAGGCAATAAAATCGCCCATTTTAGCCATATCGATTCCGTAACAATCGGGGTAGCGGATCTGAGGTGCAGAAGAAACAACGATAATGCGTTTCGGGTCCAAACGGTCCAAAATACGCAGGATAGATTGTTTGAGCGTTGTACCTCGAACGATGCTGTCATCAATTACCACCAGGTTGTCTTTTCCGCGAACAACCGATCCATAGGTAATATCGTACACATGCGCCATGCGGGCGCGCTGATTGATGATTTTCTCCAATTCTTCACGCGTCGGTTTGCGGTCGAGGGCTAAAATATCGTTGAATTTACGTTCGTTCAGGTGGTCTTCCAATCCTTTGATCATTCCGTAAAACGAACTTTCGGCCGTGTTGGGAATAAAAGAGAACACCGAATTATCCAAATCGTAATCGATTGTTTTCAATACGGTTGGAACCACATAACGACCGAGGTTTTTGCGCTCTTCGTAGATATCGTAGTCATTTCCGCGCGAGAAATAAATACGCTCGAACGAACATTTTTTAGCTGCTTTCGGCGCGTTGATTTCCACTTCGGAAACACTGCCGTTTTTCTTGATGATCAGCGCATGACCCGGTGTGAGCTCCTGAATTTGTTCGCGTTTCAGGTTAAAAGCCGTTTGAATGACCGGGCGCTCGGAAGCTACCACACATACTTCATCGTCTTCGTACCAGAATGCCGGTCGGATACCATTCGGATCGCGCAAGACAAAAGCGTCTCCGTGACCGAATAATCCTGCCATGGCATAACCACCGTCCCAATCAATCGATGCGCGTTTTAGAATTTGCTCAACGTTGATTTTTTCGGCAATGCGCTTGTAAATTTCCTGGTTGTTGTAACCCAATTTGTTGAATTGATCAAACAATTCGTCGTTTTCTACATCCAAAAAGTGACCGATTTTTTCCAAAACGGTTACCGTATCCGATTTTTCTTTCGGGTGCTGACCAATCTCAAGCAACACATCAAACAATTCGTCTACGTTGGTCAGGTTAAAGTTTCCGGCAACCACTAAATTTCGGGTGATCCAGTTATTCTGACGCAAAAACGGGTGACAACTTTCAATGCTGTTTCTGCCAAAGGTTCCATAGCGCAAATGTCCTAAAAACAACTCGCCCGTAAAGCCTGCATTTTTTTTGAGGTAATGAACATCTTTCAGTTTTTCAGGAGCTTCTTCACCGATCTGCACAAAGCGCGAATTGATGTAATCGAAAATATCCTGAATAGGTTTGGAGTCGATGCTTCGGTAACGCGAAATGTAGCGTTCACCCGGTTCCATATCCAATTTGATGTTGGCTACTCCTGCACCGTCTTGCCCGCGGTTGTGCTGCTTTTCCATGAGCAGGTGCAGCTTGTTTATGCCGTAAAAAGCCGTCCCGTACTTGTCGAGATAATATTGAAGTGGTTGTTTTAAACGGATAAGTGCAATTCCGCACTCGTGTTTAATTGCATCGCTCATGGTACCAAAAAAAGATGGTGCAAAAGTACGACTTTCAAATCGATTGATGCATCACTAAATCGGTTTTCATCTGTTAAAGAATGCAAGTTTGATTCCTACGTGATTTTTTAGGATTTCAAGGAGCAGGTAAAGCAACGGATCTACCTGTTTTTGCATCATTTTCCCGTTAACCGATTTCAGGCAACATTTTTGCAAGGAATGAATAAATTAAGAATGAAGGAGAAAGTGGTGCAGACCGGTTTCGTTGAATTGACCGTAAATCGCTCTCAATTTGGCAGGTAAGAGCAACTTTTTCGTAAAAAAACAGTTTAATAGATAGATGACACGTTTTCCTCAAAAACGAGTGCTTTATCACTGACTATCATGGTCTTTTAGTAAATTCGTATATGCTGCGCTGGTGGATAGTAAGTCTGGTCTTGTTGCCTTTGTTCGTTTTCGGACAAGGTAATCGTGTATGGCTGCACCCTAATCGCGGGCAATGGGATGATCGCTTTAACTATAAAGTAGAGCTGGAACATGGCGAAATGCTCATCGAACCACAAGGATTTACCTACCATTTTTACGAATTACCCGAACACGATCACGATTCAAAACCGCACGATGCAGCCGAAGAACAGCATTTCAAAGCGCATGTTATTCGTACGCGATTTCTGAAAGCACAGCAACCCGTTGCCTTTGAAGAGCGCAAGCAATCGTCGTTTTACCGCAATTATTTCCTGTCGAAAGACCAGAGTCAGTGGAAACCGGAAGTTCATTCGGTAGCTGAAGTAACGAGTAAAGCGGTTTATCCCGGAGTTGATTTATTGCTGCAAGGCGGTGAAGGGTCCTTAAAATATTCCTGGATTGTAGCGCCCGGAACAGATTGCGCTGTGATTCAATGGAATTACGAAGGTGCTGAAAACATTACTGTAAATGCGCGCGGTGAGTTGGAAATCCGGCATTCACTCGGAATCATCACCGAAAGTAAACCCATTGCATGGACCATTCACGATGGTAAGAAAATTCCGGTTTCGCTTAACTACGAAGTAGACGGAACAACCGTTTATTTCTCCGGAACGTCCAATACGGCATTTACCGATACGCTCATCATTGATCCTTCGTTGACTTTCTCAACCTTTACCGGCTCGTTGGTCGATAACTGGGGTTTTACAGCCGCTCCCGATCCGAATGGTAACCTGTTTGCCGGCGGAATAGTTTTCGGGGTTGGTTATCCCACAACACCGGGCGGGATTGATCAATCGTTCAATGGTGGAAGCTCCAGCGGTTTTCAGATCGATGTGGGAATTACGAAGTTCAACGCCTCCGGAACACAAATTATTTATTCCACTTATTTGGGGGGCAACGGCAATGAAACACCGCACTCGATTGTTTCGGGCCCAACAGGGGAGTTGTTCATTCTGGGAGTTACCAGCTCCACCAATTTCCCTATGTCGGGAAGTTCATTTGACAATACGTTCAATGGCGGACCTGCATTTGCCGGAAATTCATTGGGTTTTGACAACGGTGCCGATTTGTACATAGCGCGGTTTAATGCTGCAGGAACGGCCTTGCTTGCTTCTACCTATGTAGGTGGTTCCGGCACAGATGGCGTACAGGAAAGTTCACTTCGCTATAATTACGGCGATCAATTCCGAGGCGAGATCATTGTAAACGGAAGCAGCGTTTATGTGGCCAGTGTGACCAATTCATCCAATTTTCCGACACAAAACGCGGCTCAACCAACGCTGAACGGAATACAGGATGCTGTGTTTTTTGAAATGGATCTCGGGTTGAGCGGTTTCCAGTGGTCAACGTATTTCGGTGGCAGCGGAACAGAAACCGGAAACGGTATTCAGTTGTCTTCTTCAGGTGATGTGTATGTGGCCGGTGGAACAAATAGTACTGGACTGTTTACAACAGGTCAGGATTTGAGCTTCAACGGTGGAATAGCAGATGGTTATCTGGCGCGGTTGAACGGGAATACAGGAGCAATTTTGTCAGGTACATACATCGGAACAACCGATTACGATCAAAGTTATTTCGTGCAATTGGATCTGGACGATGAAGTGTATGTGTACGGCCAAACGCAGGGAACCATGCCCATTACGGCTGGATGTTACGGGTTATCGAATTCAGGACAGTATGTTGCCAAATACAACACCAACCTTACAACACTTGGCTGGACAACAACCATTGGTGCCGGTACCGGTCATGTTGAAATTTCACCAACCGCTTTTCTGGTTTCCAATTGCAAAGACATTTACCTCTCCGGTTGGGGTGGAAACGTGAATGTATCCAGTCAGGCTACCCAAAGTAGCAGCAATGGTTTTC
>VYLT01000388.1_pt1 | contig 10337 bp, 11 predicted proteins | sample 5114261 | NCBI WGS metagenome assembly VYLT01 (sample SAMN12291815, study PRJNA351875) | freshwater metagenome | isolation source: freshwater lake | place: USA: Michigan, Little Long Lake | collected 2011-07-12 | reverse complement strand
ACACCGGGTGCCATCGACTATTTCATGGAGCGCGCGGGCCGTATCGCGCAGAGCCTGCAGCTGGCGATGTTCGGGTATCCCGGGATTCCCAAATGACTGCGCCCCTCTCCCGCAGAGAAGTGGGGTTCAGTTCAGCTCAAACCTTCCGCGAGCTGCGGACGTAGCGGACCATGCCGTCCGTGGACGTCATGACCAGCGTATGCGTGTGGACGCGGCCGTTCTTGTAGGCGACGCCGTCGAACATCGTGCCATTGGTCACGCCCGTGGCACAGAACACCGTGTCGCCCGAGGCGAGTTCGTGCAGCGAATAGGTCTTGCCGAAATCAGTGATGCCGGTACGCGCGGCGCGCTTCTTCTCGTCATCATTGCGGAACACGAGGCGGCCGAACATCTGTCCGCCTACACACTTCAACGCGGCAGCCGCCAGCACGCCTTCCGGCGCGCCGCCCTGGCCGACATACATGTCGATGCCTGTGGCCGGATCGGTGGTGGCGATCACCCCGGCCACGTCGCCGTCGGTGATCAACGAAATGCGCGCGCCGGCCGAGCGCAGCGAGTCGATGATATCCTGGTGGCGCGGGCGGTCGAGCACGCAGACAGTCATCTCCTCGACCTTGCGTTTCGCGGCCTTGGCCAGCGCCTTGATGTTTTCTGCGGGGCTCGCGTCGAGGCTCACCAGGCCATCCGGATAGCCGGGGCCGATGGCAATCTTGTCCATGTAGGTATCGGGCGCATAGAGCAGCCCGCCGCGTGGGGCGATGGCGAGCACGGCGCAGGCGTTCGCCATTGCCTTCGCGGTCAGCGTTGTACCTTCCAGCGGGTCGAGCGCGATGTCGATTTCCGGGCCCTTCCCGGTGCCGACTTCCTCGCCGATATAGAGCATCGGGGCTTCGTCGCGCTCGCCTTCGCCGATCACCACGCGGCCCTTGAAATCCACCTCGTTGAACGCCGAACGCATCGCGTCCACGGCAGCGGCATCAGCCTTCTTTTCGTCGCCCCTGCCTACTTCCTTCGAAGCTGCGATCGCCGCCAGCTCGGTGACGCGGACCATCGAGTCAGCGAGGCTCGGCGTCAGTACGTTGTTTTTCATATCTTTTTCTCCACGGAGGGGAATTCGGGACAGTTAACGTATACGGGAAGCAATTAGCTTGCCGCTTCGATCCGGATCAGGCGCGGATCTTCAACAGAGACGGAGAGTTTCGCGATACGGTTAACCGCCGCCTGCATCTGCGCGCGCGGGCAGCGGTGGGTTACCACGGCCACGGGGCTAGCCCCGCTCTCGTCGGCAGAATCCTGCAACAGCTTGTCGACCGAGACGCCTTCCTCAGCCAGCGCTTCAGTGAGCGCAGCGAGCGTGCCCGGCTTGTCGGCCAGACGTACACGGAGGAAAAACGGTGCGATCTCGGTGGAGTCGCCGGTCACGAACGGCTGGGCCACGTGGTGCTCGGCGCGGCCGAACGCGTTGCGGATGGCCGGGCGGAACAACTTCGCCACATCGCCCATCACGGCGCTGGCAGTCGGCCCGGAGCCGGCGCCGGGGCCGGTCAGCACGACGGCGCCCAGCGGGTCGCCTTCAATGCGCACCGAGTTCAGCGAACCGTCCACGCGGGCGAGCGCATGCGCATGCGGCAGTGCCATCGGCTCGACACGGCAGACCACACCGGATTTCGTCAGCACGCCTTCGGCGATCAGCTTTATGCGGAAGCCCAGGCGGTCAGCAAGTCGCAGGTCCAGAAGGCCGATTTCTTCAATACCGCGCACTTCGACCTTCGAGAAGTCAAGGTCTGCCGAGAAGGCAATGGCCGAAAGGATCGCCGCCTTGTGGGCCGCATCCATGCCCGAGACGTCCAGCGTTGGATCCGCCTCGGCATAGCCGCGCTTCTGCGCTTCGGCGAGCACCTCGTCATACGATCGGCCGGTGTCCAGCATGGTGCTCGTGATGAAATTGCACGTGCCATTGAGGATGCCGGAAACGCGCTTCACCTCGGTGCCGACGAGGCTGTCGCGCAGCACACGGACGACCGGGATGCCGCCGGCCACCGCGGCCTCAAACAAAAGGTCCACATGTTTCTCGGCGGCCAGCGCTGCGAGCGCGATGCCATGCTTGGCGATCAGTGCCTTGTTGGCGGTCACCACATGCTTGCCGGCCTTCAGGGCCGATTCCACGGCGAACTTGGCCGGGCCATCCGAGCCGCCGATCAGCTCGACGAATACATCGACATTGGGGTCTTCGGCGAGGGTCGCAGCGTCATCAAACCAGGCATAGGCGTCGGTATTCACCGGCCGGTTGCGGCTCTGCGACCGGGCGCTTACGCCTGTAATCTCGACACGGCCCGGCAACCGCAGGCGGTCCTGACGCTGCACCAGCTCGATCAGACCTGTGCCGACATGGCCAAGGCCTGCAATTCCAATCCGTAACGGCCCCATCGGGCGCCTCATTTGCTATTTCTAGGTTTCGGCGGGTGCCTAGCGGTTTTGGACGCTTGGGGGAAGGGGCGGCATCGCCGCGCCGCGCTCATCCTGCCGGAAGTCAGAGCGGGTTTACTTCTTGTTCAGGCGCGATTTCAAGTCGGCCTTGGCCTGGTCCATGCGTGCCTGGAGATCAGCGCGCAGCTTGTCGCGCGCAGGTTTAGGCGTGGCGGGACCCGAATGGCCTGCCGGGGCTGGTCCATCCGGCCCCGCGCCCCTACCCGGCGCTTCCGCTTCCGGATTTGGCAGCTGCGAGTATCCACAGGTCCAGCAGATCGAAACCAGCGGGGCCAAGGGCGCCTTGCAGATATAGCAGGGGGTGTTACCGAAACTATCCTCCGACATCGCGCCGCTCCGTTAAGGTTCAACTCACTCTGACCTTAAAGGCGTAGAAACCGCCCGTTTCAGGTCAGCGTAACTGAACGCAATAACGGAAAGCGACGGAACGCCTGGCGCCTCGCAGGGTGTGCTGCGGCCTCTGGCCTTGGTGCCCCCTTCGGATCACCCTACTCCGCTGCCACCGGCTTGATCTCCTTGACGCCGTGGGCGGCGAGGAACTTGCGGATGTTTCGGCCGGCCTGGCGGATGCGCTGTTCGTTCTCGACGAGTGCGATGCGGACGTAATCGTCGCCGTGCTCACCGAAGCCGGCGCCTGGGGCGACGGCGACGTGCGCTTCGTTGATCAGCTGAATGGAGAACTCGAGGCTGCCGAGATGGCGCAGCTTCTCCGGGATCGGCGCCCAGGCGAACATCGAGGCTTTCGGGCTCGGCACAGGCCAGCCGGCGCGCGTGAAGCTGTCCACCAGGGCATCGCGCCGTGTACGGTAGATCCGGCGGATATCGTCTACGCAGTCCTGCGGCCCGTCGAGCGCCGCCACTGCTGCAACCTGGATCGGCGTATAGGCGCCGTAATCGAGATAGGATTTCACGCGGGCGAGCGCCGAGATCAGCTTGTCATTGCCGGCCACGAAGCCGACGCGCCAGCCAGCCATTGAATAGGTCTTTGACATGGTGGTGAACTCCACCGCAATGTCCTTGGCGCCGTCCACCTGCAGGATCGAAGGCGTCGGCTCGTCGAAATAGATTTCGTTATACGCGAGGTCAGACAGGATCCACAGGTCGTGCTTCTTCGCGAACTTCACGGCCTCCTTGTAGAAATCGAGATCGCATACCGCCGCCGTGGGGTTCGACGGAAAGCACAGCACCATCGCTGTCGGCGGCGGCACTGAATAGCGCACGGCCCGCCCAAGGTTCGACAGATACTGCTCAGGTGTATGCGCCGGCACGCCTCGGATCGAGGCGCCGGCAATGATGAATCCAAAATGGTGCAGCGGATAGGACGGATCTGGCGCCAGGATCACGTCGCCCGGTGCGGAGATGGCCTGCGCGAGGTTGGCAAAGCCTTCCTTGGACCCAAGCGTGACGATGACCTCGCGGTCCTTGTCGAGCTTCACGTCAAACCGGCGCTTGTAATAATCCGTCAGTGCACGGCGCAATCCCGGAATACCGCGCGAGGCGGAATAGCCGTTGACGTCCGGCTTGCGCGCGGTCTCGACCAGCTTGTCAACGATGTGCTTCGGCGTCGGCAGGTCCGGATTGCCCATGCCGAGGTCGATGATGTCTGCGCCCTTCGCGCGCAGCGCCGCCTTGGTGCGATTGACCTGTTCGAAGACATAGGGCGGCAAGCGCCGGATCTTGTGAAAATCTGTATTGATCATGGCGTGATCAGGCCTTCGGTTACGCGCGGCACGTTGAAACTGGCCCGGATCGCCGCGATCTCGGTCTCAGTGAAGAAGTCCCCCGGCGGCAGCCCCGGCTCGAATTCGCTGCGGATTTCCGCGGCGATGGCCACGATTTCAGCCTCCCCGATCGCCGGCGCCTGTGCCCGGGCATCCGTCGCGAAAGCCGCCTGGATAATCGCCATCTCCGCGCCGGAGACCGTTAACGCCTTGCCGGGCTTCCAGTTCGGGTCCACCGTGGGGATGTCGGCGATTTCGGGATAGCCCTCGCCGCGGATTTCGGCCCGGCGTTCGCCGTACCATGCGGGCGCATCGGCCATCGCGTTGCGCACCTTCGAAAACGAAGTGCAGCCTGAGGCCAGCATAAGTGGCACGCCACAGAGGAGAATCGCCGTGTTTTTCATGGTTAATCTCATTAAATCACAAACATTGTGATGGATAGATGAGCGCGAAAAACGGGGCAAAACTAGGACCTATGAGCAGCGCAAACACACCAACGACCGGTCAGGAGCCCCTCGCCGCCCTTATGGCGGCGCAGGACCCCCTGCGCTGGCAAGTGCTGATGACCACGATGGCGCTCGCAAATACCGAGTCCCAGGCTTTGATGACCGAAGTCATGACTGGTTCCGGGCCCCTCTCCACGGTCACCAAAGGCGACCCGATGGGGGCCACGGACGCCTTCCGCCAGGTCGGCCAGAGCCTGGCCATGAACCCGATGGCCCTGATGCAGGCCAATATGGAGCTGATGCAGGGCTGGATGAAGCTCTGGCAGGAAATGATTTCCGAGACCGTTTCCCAGGAAGCCCCCAAGGAAAAGGACAAACGCTTCGCCGACCCTGAGTGGCAGGTGAACCCCGCCTTCAAGTTCATCCGCAAGGCCTATGACGTCAATTCGAAGTGGATGAACAGCCTCGCAGACCGCGCCACCGGGATGGACCCGGCCGTCCAGCTGCGCGCTCGTTTCTTCATGCAGCTGCTGACCGAGAGCCTCTCGCCCACCAACTTCCTCGGCACCAACCCGCAGGCCCTGCGCACTTTCATCGAAAGCGGCGGCGAAAGCGTGCTTGCGGGCCTTCGCATGGCCCGCGAGGATGTCCGCAAGGGCAACGGCAAGCTCTACATATCGCAAACCGACGAGACGCCCTTCGAGGTCGGCGTCAACATCGCCACCGCGCCCGGCCAAGTTGTGTTCCGCAACGACCTGCTCGAACTGATCCAGTACGCGCCCACCCAGCCGCAAGCTTATGCCAAACCGCTCCTGATCTTCCCGCCCTGGATCAACAAGTTCTACATCCTCGACCTGCGCGCCGAGAACTCGATGATCCGCTGGCTCGTCGACCGGGGCCTCACGGTCTTCGTTGTCTCCTGGCGCTCCGCCGACAAGGTGACGAAAGATTATGACTGGGACGATTACGTCAAGAAGGGCATCTACGCTGCCACCGAAGCCGCGCTGCAGGCCTCCGGCGCCAAGCAGCTCAACGCCGTCGGCTACTGTATCGGCGGCACGCTGCTCACCTCCGCGCTCGCCCACATGTCGGCCACCGGTTACGACAAGATTTCTGCCGCCACCTTCTTCGCCTCACAATCGGACTTCGAACTCGCCGGCGATCTGAAAGTGTTCACCGATGGTCCGGGCCGGGATTATGTCTACGGATTGATCGACGAGCATGGCGGGATCATGCCTGGCAAGGATATGTACGAAACCTTCAACTGGCTGCGCCCGATCGATCTCGTGTGGCGCTATGTCGTTGACATGTACATGCTCGGCAAGCCGCCGCGACCGTTCGACCTGCTCTACTGGAACGCCGACCAGACCAATATTCCTGGTCCCGTTCACCGCCGGTATCTCAAGGAATGCTATTCCGAGAATCGCCTGGCGAAAGGTGAATACACCGTACTCGGAATAAAGGTCGATCCCGCGAACATCAAGATTCCCGTGATGCTGCAAGCTTCGAAGGACGACCATATTGTCCCCTATGAAAGCGTGTTCCGCACCGCGAAACTCTATGGCGGCGACGCGACCTTCGTACTCTCCGGCTCGGGCCATATCGCCGGCGTGGTGAACCACCCCGACGCGAAGAAGTATCAGCACTGGGTAAATCCCGGCAAGCTCGGTGCTTCGGCGAACGAATGGCTCGACACCGCCACCGAAGTCGGCGGCAGCTGGTGGCCCACATGGTGGGACTGGCTGAAGCCCAAGTCGGGCCGGAAGGTTTCCGTGGTCGAACCGAAGGAGATGGGCCTCGGCGCAGCGCCGGGTAGCTATGCCAAGGTGCGCCTCGCCGACATCAAGCTTCCGCCCGGCTGATCACGCGCGGTTCAGAGCCAGTAAGGCTCAGCCTTGTAGTGCGTATACACCGTTTCCTCGTAGTCGCGGTCATCGAGGCGGCCAAACTCGTTCGCCTCCATGTGCGGAGCCGCTTCAAGATCGACGCGTGACAGGCTCACCACGTAACCCTCCCGCTGCTTATCATACACCATCGTCTTCCACGGCATCGGATGGCGCTTCTCGCCCATGCGGAGGAACCCACCGAACGCCATGACGGCATACACGACATGGCCGGTACTGCGGTCGATCATCACCGAATCCACCGTGCCGAGCTTTTCGCCGTCGAGGTTGAAAACGGCAGTGCCTTCAACCCGGCTGGAGCTGATCAGGCGAGCGGATGTGGTCCCTGGTATCGTGTCCATATTGTACTCCGTAGCAGACGGGCGCGGGCGCCCTGGTTCACAACGGATGGCGTACAGAAATGTTCCCGGTGAAAGAGGACTACCCTTCCAGTCCAGCCCCCTCATCCAGGCCAAGCGCGATGTTTAGGTTCTGCACCGCCGCGCCCGAGGCGCCCTTGCCGAGATTGTCCAGCCGCGCCACCAGGCGCGCCTGCTCATCCGTGCCGAACACGTAAAGCTCCAGCCGGTTGGTCTCGTTGCAACCTTCAGCGCCGAGTGTCTTCATCACATCGCCCTCGCCCAGCGGGACGACCTTAACGAACCGCTCGCCCGCATACGTCGCCTTCAGCTGAGCGTGCAGCGCGGCACGCTTCGGCTTTTTCGGCAGCGCCCAGAGCGTCAGCGGCACCTCGATAATCATCCCCTGCGCAAACCGCCCGACCGCCGGCATGAACAGCGGCATCTGTGCAAGACCCGCATGCTTCTTCATTTCCGGCGGATGCTTGTGTGTCTGACCCATCGCATAGATGCGGTAGTTGTCCTCGGTCTGGCGTTCCTCGAACTCCGCAATCATCGGCTTGCCGCCGCCCGAATATCCGGACACGGCGTTCACCGTCAGCGGCCAGTCATGCGGCACCAGCCCGGAAACGATCAGTGGGCGGACGAGAGCAATGAACCCGGTCGGATAGCAGCCCGGATTGGAAATCCTGGACGAGGCGGCGATTGCCGCGCGCTGCCCTTTGTCCATTTCTGGAAAGCCGTAGACCCAACCGGGCGAAGTCCGATGCGCTGTCGAGGCATCGATGATGACCGTATTCGGATTCTCGACAAGACTGACCGCGAGGCGCGCCGCATCATCCGGCAGGCACAGGATTACCGCGTCGGCCTTCTTCATGATCGCCCCGCGCGCGTTTGCATCCTTGCGCTTGACCTCGTCGATCGACAACAGCTCCAGGTCGTCGCGCGCCTTCAGGCGAGCCGCAATCTGCAAGCCCGTTGTGCCGGCTTCGCCATCAATGAAAACCTTGGGTTTCATGCGCCCACTCCTTCGAGATCAGGGGCCAAAACAAAACGGGCGCCTCGTTTCCGAAGCGCCCGCCAGAGAACTGGATAAACCTTGTGCGGTTTAGCGCTTCGAGAACTGGAAGCTGCGGCGGGCTTTCGCCTTGCCGTACTTCTTGCGCTCGACCACGCGCGGGTCACGGGTCATGAAGCCGAAGGGCTTGAGCACCGGGCGAAGGCCCGGCTCGAACGCAACGAGCGCGCGCGAAATGCCGTGACGGACCGCGCCGGCCTGGCCCATAAGGCCCGAACCCTTGACGGTGCAGATTACGTCGAACTCGCTCGCGCGGCCGGCTTCGATCAGCGGCTGGGCGATGACCATGCGAAGCACGGGGCGCGCAAAGTAGGTTTCCTGATCACGACCGTTGATCGTGATCTTGCCGGTACCGCGCTTGATCCAGACCCGGGCCGTAGCCTCCTTGCGGCGGCCAGTGCCGTAGGCGCGGCCCAGCGCGTCGATCTTCGGCTCGGCTTTAACAGCCGGTTGGGCCGACGGTGCGCCGGTCAGGGCGCCAAGGTCTTTCAGGGAAGCAGAGGTATCGGTCATGTGGATCAGGCCGTTTTCGAGTTCTTGCGGTTCATCGATTTGAAATCGACGACCTCGGGTTGTTGGGCGACGTGCGGATGTTCCGCACCGGCATAGATGCGCAGCTTGCCGAACTGCTGGCGCGACAGCGCGCTTTCACGCGGCATCATGCGCTTCACGGCCAGTTCCAGAGCGCGCTCCGGGAAGCGGCCGGACAGGATCTTGCCGGCGGTGGTCGACTTGATGCCGCCCGGGTAGCCGGTGTGGCGGTAGTAGACCTTGTCGGTCAGCTTGTTGCCGGTGAAGACCGCCTTGTCAGCGTTGATTACAACGACGTGATCGCCGGTGTCGACATGGGGGGTAAAGTCAGGGCGGTGCTTGCCGCGGAGACGTTTCGCGACGTAAGAAGCAAGCCGTCCGACGACGACGCCTGTCGCGTCGATCACGACCCACTTAGTCTCTACGCCTACTGGTGCGTTATAGGTTTTCATTGCTCTGCTCAGAGCCTCTCAATTTCGGAGTTCCAGGAATGCAAATTAAGGGCTGGCGTTTAGTCGCCGCTTCTCCCTTTGTCAACGCGGCTGCCGGGGCCATCCTGCTTTTTGGCGCAGCGGCCTGTTCCCGCAGCGAAAAGGAGCCTGAAGCCCCCGCTCAGGCTGCCCCAATTGCTGCAGGATTGGAGCTTCCGGCCGTCTGGTCAACCCGCCCCCTTTCCGGCCCCGTCCGGGACGTGGCGATGTCCACCGGCGGCGGCGCCGTGCTGGCGGTTGCCTATGATGGCGGCGGCCTTGAGTTCTTCGATATGGAAGGAGAGCGGATCGGTGAGCCGTCCCTGTTCCGGCTGAAGGCCATTGCCGATGGGCGCTCCACCACCATCGGCGACTCCTCTGTCACCCTCTTCCCGGGCATCACCGAGGCCGGCGAGATCAAGGGCTATGTCTACAGCCCGGGCCTCGTGGCCCCGACCCAGATCGACCTGCCGATCGTGGAGGAACGCGCCATCCAGGGCCTCTGCACGGGGGATTCCAGCGCCGGCGGCCTGATCCGCATCGCCTACTGGACACTGGCCAATTCCATGTCCCTGACCACTGGCGTCCTGTCCGAGGTTAACGGCGACCTTACCTGGACGCCCGAAGCCGCCACCCGGACGGACTTCCCGGTCACCTCCTGCGTCTTTGCGCGCGGCACCCTCGTCGCCTCGCCCCGCTCGGCCGATTCTGCCTCGCTGACGCGGGGGGAGGTTTCCGCCCTGCTCTCCCTTGAGGACGGCCGTCCGATCCAGATCTCGACCGATTACGGCATCACGACAACGGATGTGGCTGTCCGCGACGGCATCACCATTCAGGCCCCCCGCAACCCGACCGCCATAACCGCCCTTGGCACACTGCCGGCCGGCGGATTTCCCGGCGGGGTTGTCGTCGTTGCAGGCGAAAATGCCTCAGGCGAGCATCAGGTCGTCTTCATCGACCCGAGCCAGATCACTCTTGAACCGGTGACGGAGTAGCCGGCGCGGCGGCCCGCCACACGAGGTAAACGGCCGCCAGCGTCACGATCACGCCGAGCCCCTGATGCACCAGCGCGAGCGTCAGGGGCGCGGCATTCAGCAGCGTCAGGATGCCCCACAGGGCCTGTGCGCTCACCAGCGCGGCCAGCACCGCGAACGGCCGCGCCAGCGCCCCGCCCCGGTATCTCCAGGCGGCCCAGAGGCTAAGGCCCCACAGCACATAGGCAAGGACGCGGTGATTGAACTGCGTCGCTGCGCGCCCCTCGAAGAGGCTGCGGATTCCGAGATCGCCCTGAATGTAGTGAGACGGCACCAGTTCACCCGCCATCAGCGGCCAGTCATTATAGCTGCGCCCGGCATCGAGCCC
>VYLT01000564.1_pt1 | contig 10348 bp, 10 predicted proteins | sample 5114261 | NCBI WGS metagenome assembly VYLT01 (sample SAMN12291815, study PRJNA351875) | freshwater metagenome | isolation source: freshwater lake | place: USA: Michigan, Little Long Lake | collected 2011-07-12 | reverse complement strand
GGGTAACGACACCCTCTTTTCGGGACTTGGCAACGAAACTATGGACGGTGGCGCTGGCATCGATACCATCGACCACACCGCCTGGAGTGGTAGCTACGTGTTCAATATGGCCACCGGGTTAACCGACTTTAGCGGTGAAAGCTTCATCAACTTTGAAAACGCCAATATGGGTGCCGGTGACAACTCGGTAACGGGTAATGCCTCCGCCAACCTGATTAACGGCGGTGCGGGCAATGACACCCTCGAGGGTGGCTTGGGTCAGGATACCCTTACCGGTGGCACTGGAAACGATTTCTTCCGGCTCACGGAAGTGTCGTTGATATCACTTCCATCCCCCAACCCAATTAATCCCCAGAGCCGTGATCTGATCACTGATTTCTCCGTACCCGCTGATACAATCATTCTGGCGAACAGTCTTGACAGCACCTTGGCCGGCCTCATTAATCCGGGGATAAAGGGTCTGGGCTTTGTTGGTGGTAATGTGGCCGGAAATGTCCTTAACGCTGCCCAGTTCTTCAAGGGACCAGGGCTAGACGGGCGACCATTGGGAAACGCCTCCGGCATCTACGTCAATACTACCGACGGCAACATCTGGTATAACGATGCCAACGCCGCCGGTAGTTACCTAATTGCCAATGTTGGGGCTGGTGTCGCAGCTGGCATGACCAATCTCGACTTCGTTTACGGGGTGTAAGTCTCAGCTAGGCATCACAGCAGAACTATGCCATATCCCCCGCTAACGGCGGGGGTTTTTTGTCGGCACCCCATCATTCAGTTACTAAAAATCGCAACTTTAACCAAGCAAAACTCTGCCCTATTCAGCGATATTAATCCTTTCAAAAACAGCATTATTTTTGAGTATGTATTAACCAGGGAACCAATCTTCATCAAGAATTTTCTCAATTGTCCAAGGACAGTCAACTGGTAAAGTTAATCCACTTTTGCGGCTCGCTTTTCGCCGAGCTTTTTGATAACAATAACCAAATCTTTCTAAGGCATGATTGTAGATTACCTGAGAGCGAAACAGCAAGCTCAATTCCAATCTGAAATTATCTATCTCGTCTGTCCAGTGAGGTAGGTAGTAAGGATGCTTCCAGTAGGCATAAAGTAGCAGGTGACTGAGGAGTTGAATAAGAAAGCTTTCTGCTTTGTATTTGCGTTCATCAACCATTTCCTCTAATTCCTCGGCTAAAGTTTGCCAATCTAAAGTATTGCGCTCAGGCGATCGCAGTTTTGCTGCCTGGTCTTGCAGCCAAGCTACATAGTCTTTTTCATATAGCGTTTCAGCCATTAATTTTACCTCTATACTAAATCTTTTTTATTATATAAAAATCTACATCTCAGGGTATAGCTCAAGCACCAAGAAAATGCTGGTTATTGAAATATTACAGCCCATCATTCAGTCAATTACTAAAAACTCTCAGTTTAACTAATCAAAACTCGTTAGTTCGGTTTAGGGAAATTTCGCCATCTCCCATTTGGGACTTTCTCTCACTTATGGTGAGCAGCAGAAGTTATTAAAAGAGGGCGAAGACAATTCGCCCCGACAATAATATTATCGGCTATTTCTAGACCATAATAGCTAGAAATCACCGTAGTTTAATGGGCGGAGTCGGACTCGAACCGACATGAGGGGCTGCCTCGCCACATTTTGAGTGTGGTGCGTCTACCAATTTCGCCATTCGCCCTTGGCATTAGCTTTATCATTATAACCCATTTTTGGCCCTTTTAACAAATTTTGATAATCGGGGGAACCGGCCCAACGATCGATTTCTCGCGCGCGCAGGACGGGGAGGGGATGGGTTAACTGTTGGGTTTGCAAACCCTTTAACATTTCGCCCATTTCCGAGGTGCTGACGGCATCGTAGGACTTGGCCTGATCGATAAACGCCTCTAAATTTAATAAAGGTGCGAGACTGGGGGAACCTCCGGCTAACTTCATTAACACCGACATGACGATTTTTGGGTCTTGAACTGCCAATAATGCCGCTCGATCGCAACTAAACTCGGCGCAGCGCACCCATGCTAACATTCTCTGTTGTAGGGATTGCGCTAACATTGTCCCCCAATTGGGCAGTAATCCCGCCGCTAGGACCATAATATTGGCTAAAGTCAGATAAACGCCGTGTTCACATTTGAGATGACCTAATTCGTGGGCCATTACCGCTTGAATTTCTGCGGGATTTAGCATTTCGATTAGGGAAGTGTGTATAACCATAAACGGTTTTTTGCCGCGCATGGCGAATGTATAGGCGTTAGGAACGGGGTTTTGTTGAATGTATAATTGAGGTGGTTCTAAGTCGAGAATTCGGCAAGCTTCTAGGAGTAGATTATGCAGGTCGGGTAATTGTTTTTCTCCCACCAAAACACTAGCACCAATATTATTTAAGTAAAAGAATTCTTCAGCTACGGAACCTAATAAACTTCTCACGGCTATATCTAACCCAGGCAATTGTTTGAGGGAATTAGTTGCCTCTAGGTCGATGGGATGCCGAAAATCATTGGCTTTTAAGCCGAGTAATAACTGTCTTGATAATTCCATATTCTTATTCATTTAACCAAGCTTTGACGCGTTCTAAACTTTTCCAATCGGGTTTTCTAGCTAAACCATCGGCGATATTTTCATCCACTTCTTGGCGAACTTCTTTGTTTAAACTAACTAATTGTTGCACCAGTTCGATATGTTCTCTAACTCCGGCGGTTTTGGTTTCTAACATAGCTAAAACCAAATTGATCCGGTTTTGGGGGGAAACTTTATCGAGTTTTACGGCTTTTTGGGCGGCTTTTAGGGCTAATTCCGGTTTATCGGTGAGCATATATAACCAAGCTAAACAGGACCAAACGGCGGCATTTTTAGGAGCGCGATCGCTTAATTGTTTAAATTCCGGCAATAAACTGGCGGCGCTTTCTCCCTGTTGGTAGCGTTCTAAACCTTGTTCGAGGGTAAAATTGGCGGTTTCTGTCATTTTCAGCTGCGGGGTTAGTCAAGGAGCAATTTTAACGGTTATCGGTGTATTACATGAATTTAGTACAATTCACCTTTATCTAGTATTTTAGCAAAATTTGTCCCTTTGTCAGCAAAATTTTAAAAGACGATGCCGCGTTCTCGCCAGATCATCAATAAGCCACTCATCGAAACGAATAACATCACTGCTTGTTTAAATTGTTGGGGACTCATTTTTTCTAAAACTTTTTGTCCTAACCAATTACCTGGCCAGGCCGCTAATCCTAATAATAAACCGTAACCGAGAAAGGGCAGATGTAAAACTCCAAAGGCCGCGTAAGCGATTAATTTGGCCACATGAACCACTACCATGTGAACGGATTTCGTTGCCACCATTGGTTCTTTAACTAGCCCATAGTTGATATAAAACAGGTTCATCATCGGGCCGGTACTACCGACTAATCCCGACAGGAAAGCGTAGATAAATCCCGAGGGCATAAAATACCAGGTTTTAATCTCAAAAAAAGGATTTTCTTCTTGGGGAAATAATTGTTTAAGCGAGGAGAAAACCAGAAAAATTCCCAAAACTAGCGGCAACCATTTGAATTGTAAATGGGCAAAGACAAAAGCGCCGAGGGTAGATCCCATAATTGCCCCAGGTAAATACCACACCGTCGAGGGCCAGTCAATGGCGCGCCAATACATTCCCATGCGTTGGACGTTACCGATTAGCATCCCCGTGGTCAAAACTGGAGGAATGACGGCAGCATCGAGAAACCAACCTAAAACGGGGAGTAGAATCAGGGGACTGCCGCCACCAGCAAGGGTACTAAAAAACCAAGCTAGACTACCTGCCAACATCAAGGTAACAATGATCATCGAGTTGTAAAGTTAATTCACAAAGAGTTACTTAATCTATTATGATATCTTCTTTTGGGTCTTCATCGGTATAATGCCATTCCACATTGGGCATAGCCTCGAAAGCTTGCCGGACGTAATCCTCCCAGAGTTTTCGCATTTTGGCTAGGTAGGGGTCTCCTAGACGCAATTGTAACTTATGACGTAGGGTTAGGCTATTAGCTTCATACATACTCAAATAGATAGGCGGTCCGACGGAAATATTCGATTTCATGGTCGAATCGATGGAAAGTAAGGCACATTTAGCCATTTCTTCTAGGGGTGTATCATAGGTAATAGTGCGATCGAGAATCGGTTTACCGTATTTAGTTTCACCTATCTGTAAAAAGGGCGTTTCTTTGGTGGCTTGAATATGATTTCCCTGGGGATAAATCAGGAATAATTGCGGTTCTTCTCCTTTAATTTGTCCCCCAAGAATAAAGTTACATTGAAAATCAATATTATCTTGTTCTAGCCAAGTTCTTTCCCTAGCTTGTACTTGACGACTTTTATCACCGATATAGTGGGCGATATCGTAGAGATGAGTCAGAGAATGGAGATTTTTATCCTCTTGATTGTGCAGATCTCTTTTTAGTTCGTGAATCACTCCTTGGCTAATCGATAAATTGCCCGATGTACAGACCATAATTACTCTTTCTCCCGACTGAGAAAAATCAAATAATTTCCGATAGGCCGAGATATAATCGACTCCCGCATTCGTACGAGAATCCGCACCCATAACAATGCCAAAACGATTGATAATTCCTAAACAGTAAGTCATTTTCAGTAATCAGTAATCAGTGAACAGTAATCAGTGAACAGTAATCAGTAATCAGTAATCAGTAATCAGTAATCAGTAAACAGTAATCAGTAATCAGTGAACAGTAATCAGTGAACAGTAATCAGTGAACAGTAATCAGTGAACAGTAATCAGTGAACAGTAATCAGTAATTAGTGAAGATTGATCGGTGAATAATATCATTTAAAGCTTAAAACTTAAAACTTACCACTTTAATCTGATAACTGATAACTGATAACTGATAACTGAATTAAGCCATAACCATACCACCATCGACATTAAAGACTTGACCGGTGATATAAATAGCGGCGGGATCGGCGGCTAAAAAACGCACCATCCCGGCGACTTCTTCCGGTTTTCCATAACGGGAGAGGGGAATATATTTGAGAATTTCATCTGCTTTGAGGTCATGAGTCATATCGGTTTCAATAAAGCCGGGGGCCACGGCATTAACAGTGATGCCTCGACTGGCAAATTCTTTGGCTAAAGTTTTCGTTAAACCGATGACACCAGCTTTAGCGGCGCTGTAATTAGATTGACCCGGATTACCCATCAAACCGGATACAGAAGTGATGTTAATTATGCGGCCGCTTTTCTGTTTTAACATCAATTTACTGACGGCGCGAGTGCAGAGAAAAACTCCGGTTAAATTGAGATCGATGACCGCTTGCCAGTCTTCTAATTTCATTCTTAACATCAGGGTATCCCGGGTAATACCGGCATTATTAACTAAGACATCAATATGACCGAATTTTTCTTTGGTACTATCTACTAAATTATCCACTTCTTCGCTTTTAGCCACATCTGCTTGTAGAGCTATTGCCTTTCCCCCGGCTGCGGTAATTTCTTCGACAACGGCATCGGCAGCACTGCTAGATTTAGCATAGTTCACCACTACAGTAGCACCTTGGCTGGCTAATTCTAAGGCGATCGCTTTACCGATCCCTCGCGAGGCCCCGGTTACTATGGCTACTTTGTCTTGTAAATGCTGGCATTCTGCGGGTAATAGTTTCATAATTTTCTGCATTCCCCAAATAATCGTCAAATCTCAAGAGAAAACTTTGTTCTGATAACTTTGCTCAAAACACTTCATTATCTCACAAGCGGGTTAATCTGAACGAAAAAATGCTCAATGGGGATCGCTTTGTCCCAACTTTCCCCTGTAGGATTAGGGAGAATTGGCTGCCACTAATTGATCAAGTTGCTGCTGCATCAAATAACAGACTTTCTCATAACATTCGCGTACATAACGGCGATCCCGGGCCGCTTTTTTGCCGTAACGTTCAAAAATAATTGGGGGACAAACCCGCGTCTGTATCGATACGGGTAAGGGAATATTCGGCAAGGGACCGATAGCTAGTCCCCAGGGTAAACCGAAATAGATGGGACAGGTTCCGGGGTCAATACCGAAAGGCCAAGGCATACCCTTTTTATGCAATTCTTTTAATTGAGGATAAATATCGTCGAGGACAAACAGGGTCGAGTGAGCGCCGTGGGAAATGGCGGGAATAATCGGCACTTCGTACTGTAAAGCTAGTTTAACAAAAGCTTGATTACCAGCAAAATGAATTTTATTTCTTAAACTGTGGGGACGGAAAACATCGGTAGCACCTCCGGGATAAATTAAGACACTAGCGCCACTATTTAAAGCAGCAATCGCCATTTTCGGATGAGCATGAACGGCCCCCATTTGGGCCGCTAGATGCGCTTGGGGTGCGAAAACTTGCCAGACTCGCGAATGCATCAAACCATAGATTAAGCGATCGCTGCCAAAGCGTTGAAACCAATCATACATCATCATAAACATATCGGGAGCCGCTAAACCGCCGTTATGGGAGCCGATGAATAATACCTGTCCTGAGGGGGGAATATTTTCCCAACCATCGGTTTTAACGCGAAAATAATGGTGATAAAACCAGTCCAGAAGGGGGACAAATTTTTCGATCACCTGCGGATCGCGATCCTCTAATGACCAACCGGTGAGGGTATCAACAGGGGCCTTGGCCGCTTGTAGGGATAATTCGGCAAAAGTCGCCGTAGATGAGATAAAAGAACTAAAAATCTGCATTGATGCCAAGTTGATAATTTAAGCGCATCTTATTATCGCAAATTTGGGTTAAAAAACCCATCGTTTTAGAACGGCTTTCCTTGATAATTTTATCATCTTTAATGTCTAATCTTCACAGTTGAACCAATTTTTATCTAATAATTGCTCTAAACTGTAAGGACATTCTGGGGGAAAATTGCTAGAAAAACCAGTTTTTTCTTGAACATAGGCTAAAGCATCCTGATAGATTATCGGTAATTCCTCAGCTAAATAATCCTGTAAATTTGTCGTTAGATATTTTCTTAATTGAGTGCGAAAACTGATAATTTCTGCTCGCCAATGATTCCGATTTCTTTCTGCTTCTGTTGTCCAATAGTGTAAAAGTAATAAATGCCTGATTACTTGTTCAAGTAAGCTACTGACTCGGTTTTTATCTCTTTTACTCAAGCTTTCTAATTCCTCAATTAAATGGATTACATCTAATTCATCTAAGCGATTTTCCTTGAGGATTTTTATTGTTTCCTCTAACCAAAAATGTTGATCAATTTCGTAAAGTAGGGGCAGGTTTTCTCCTCCCTCTACTTGCAAGGGATTCTGATTTAAAGTTTTCATTTCGTTGTTTACGGTTTTTAATAGGAGATAAGTACCCTCATATATATATTAGGCGACTTTCTCCTAATTTTGATAGTGAGACGGGAAAAATTACCGCGCAGGCACCCCAAGCAAATTCTCATGATTGCATACCCAAACGGTATGAGGACAAATGTTGTCACAGTCAGGAAGTTATAAATACCTTTGTCCGATGCGAATTTGAGATGAAATACCATCCATGACTTTGTTTATTGACTCCACCGCGCAATCAATATGCTCTATCTGCTCTGAATACAATTTAATTTGGTATAAGCAGAAGTCCCTCGCTTTTAGCGATGGGACTTCTGCTGACACTCAGTTAAATAGAGTAAGAGCTTATTGCCTTAAACCAGAGGATGTCACAGCACTATATTGGTAACAGGTAAACTATACACTCCAGCGATCGCCAATTGAAAGTCGCTGACTGCATCGCCGTTGGTATCCCCGCAAAGGAGACCGCCGTCAAAGCGCAGTTGTCCCGCTTGACCTGAAAAATCCGAGGCACCAATAAACGTGAAACTCTCATTACCAGCGTTGAGGGAGTTGGCATCGATGCCAGAGATGTCAATAGTATCAAGACCAGTATTGAAATCGAGGATATTGTCTTGGTTTGCGCCTTGACCGATTTCATCAACGGTGTTGAAGATAAAACAGTCCCGACCTTCACCTCCCGTTAGTTGATCTGACCCTAATCCTCCGATAAGAGTGTCCTCACCACCGCCACCGTTAAGATTGTCATCACCACCGCCACCAATAATGACATTATTGGCAGCATTACCCGTAATTTGATCATTCCCCCAATAGCCATTGATTTGGATATTGTTACTTGTTACCGACAAAAGCCGTATTAGAGAAGTCGAGGGTATTGTCACTCCAATCACCGACGATGGTGACTTTTCCTGTTACTCCTGTCCCGTCGATGGTTTCAATGCCACTATTGGCGCTAAAGGAAAGAATCCCCAGGTCCACGTCTCCTGTACCCAAAACCACAATTTTATCCACCCCAGAGGTGCCGGTATCGGTGTAGATGTCGTAGCCTTGGAAACTCGACCAGCCTCCAGCTAGATTACCAGAGACATAATAAGTGTCTGACCCTTCGCCTCCATCCAATTGGTCATTGTCTGCGCCGCCATAGAGTAAGTCATTGCCAACCCCAGCCGATAAAGTGTCAGACCCCCAATCTCCATCGATTAGGTCATCTCCGCCGCCACCATTGAGAATATCGTTTCCCCCGTAACCCATCAGGTGTTCGGCAAGATTCGTACCTGTAATCGTGTCGCTAGAGTTATCACCGTAAATAATGGTTTTCTGAAGATAGAAATAGTTGAGCCAACTGGCAACATCGTTAAGGCGAGCATTGGCATCGCCGTCTTCGTTGACGAGACGATTTTCTTGGATGGTAAAGCCAATATGATAGAGTCCATCGGCTACGGTATTGACTAAATTTTTACCGAAGTATTGGGTTGTCGCTCCGTCATTTTGTACCAGGTGGTAGCCTGTTTCCTCATTTCCCTCATCGTCACCGTGGAGGAGGACAAATTCGTCATAGTGATTAGTTCGAACCCATTGATTGAGGGTGCGAATATCATCGCTGGTAATCCAGCCATCAGCAGCGACACCTGTAGCGGTAATGCCATCTACTAATAGATGGTTAAGTCCGTCGGCGGCGGCGGCTCCGGCGTTAATATCCCCGGCATTTGTCCACTTGGCTAAGCCAGTATCAATTTTGATGGTATCGACAATTTTGTCTAATCCTGTGCCAGTGGTGGACTGATCAACGTAAAAATATGTTACCCAATCTGCTACATCTTTGACTGTGGCATTAGCTGCACCATCTTCGTTGAGAAACCGCCCATTTTGGATCTGAAAACCAATATGATAGATTCCGTCGGCAACGGTATTAACTAGGTTTTTCGCAAAATATGTGGTCTGAGCGCCGTCATTTTGAACTAAATGGAAGCCAGTTTCTGTTGTGCCGTCATCATCCCCATGCAGAACAACAAAAGTATTATAACGGGTGGCATCAGAGCGAATCCAATTGTTAATTTGTGCAATATCGCTTTCGGAAATTGAACCATCGGCGGCGAGATTGTAGGTAGCGATCGCTGTTTTTAATAAATCATTCAGTCCATTGGCAGCATCAGCACCGCCAGCAATTTCTTGCCAAGGTATATTTTGCGCTAAACCCTGATCAGCAATGATTAATTCCGTAATCCGATCAAGTCCGGTATTAGTTGTGGCCCGATCTGTATAAAATTGGGTTAGCCAATCCGCCACCTGAGCAACCGTGGCATTTGCGTTCCCATCTTCATTGAGAAAAGTACCATTTTGAATGAGGAAACCAATGTGATAAATGCCATCAAAAACCGTATCAACTAAATTCTGATTGCGATACTGTTGAGTCGCTCCGTCATTTTGGACTAAATGAAAGCCTGTTTCTGTTGTACCGTCATCATCGCCGTGGAGAGCAGTAAATTCTGCTAAACGGTTAGTGCGAATCCAAGCATTAATCGCGGTTACGTCACTGACAGTAAAAATGCCATTACTAGCAACTCCAGTGGCTTGTTTGGCTTCTAAGATTAACTGATTTAATCCGTTAGATGCCGTCATTCCACCCGTAATATTTGTGCCGAGATTAGCACCAGCAAGTCCTGGATCTCTGCCAATTCTTTCAACCGTTTGATCTAGTCCCGTTCCGGTTGTTCCAGCTGGGGAATTTTGCACCATCGAATAAGATTTGCTTGCCATAATTTTTAACCATAAAAAATAAGGTAGTTAGTGAAATAGCAACAATTGTTAGACAATTGACATACTCCCACCGTCAAGCTACGCTGTGACGGGGGATTCTTGACCTATCACTATCGGAAATTCCTTGTTCAACGAGACAACTTAGATTCTCAATGTCTCCATTAAGAACCCAGAGGCCGGACTCTCCCAAGGCGTTTGGGTCGGTTTCTGTTTGCCCAACAGTACCGTTGAGATGATTTCCCAAATATTTCAACCCTTTTTTAAGAATATTGATTGCTGCATT
>VYLT01000387.1_pt1 | contig 10354 bp, 9 predicted proteins | sample 5114261 | NCBI WGS metagenome assembly VYLT01 (sample SAMN12291815, study PRJNA351875) | freshwater metagenome | isolation source: freshwater lake | place: USA: Michigan, Little Long Lake | collected 2011-07-12 | reverse complement strand
CTGAAACCGTAAAGGCCACGAGCCGGGAGCGTTAGCGACCGGAGTTGATAGCGTAATCAACCCACTTTTCTTTTCTCCAACTCTCTACGAAAAACCAGTATAGGCGATACTTCGGGGTAACACCCGTCACTTACGCTACCCGTTCACCCAGTCTTTCACTCTCCACCCTCCACTCTCCACGACTAATACACCCAGCGTGCCCCGTAGTCCGAAATCGGTCCGACGCGGAACCAACCGCTTTCTCTCAGAGAACGATACGCAGCTTCGATCACTTGGACGGAGGCTTCGGCGTCGGCGGGTGAGATGAGTAACGGTTCATTGTCGCGGCAGGCACGGGCGAAGTTTCCGAGTTCGTCGCGGAAGGCTTGAATCTTGTTGTAGCCGTCGCCGAAGATTGTCCATTCGCGGGCAGAATGAGCCTTGTGGCGTGATTGCTTCCAGCCGACTTGGGCCGTTCCTTGCGTACCAAACACACTCACGAACCAGTCAAGCTCTTTGTTGATCGACCACGAAAGATCGACGTTCGCTTGAATCCCTTTCGTGAAACGGGCGAACATTCGGGCCGAATCTTCGACGCGAAGTTTCTTGGCTCCGGCGTATTCAATCGCCATCACATCGTGAATCGGGCCAACGAGGTAGCGAAGAATATCAACCGAGTGAGTCCCGTTGTCGATCAGCACTCCGCCACCGCTCATGCTGGGGTCGGAGTTCCAACGGTTCGACATATCCACACGCGAAGTAAACGCATTCTCGATCAAGAGAATATCGCCGAGGCTTCCCGATGCCATCAGGCTTTTCAGGCGGATCATATCGTAAACATAGCGGAACTTCGATGCCATTGTGATTTGCACATTGGCTTTCAAGGATGCCTGAATCATTCGGCGAGCCGAGTCGATGTTTAACGCAAAGGGCTTTTCGCACAGGATATGCTTGCCGTGTTGGGCAAGGGTTACTGCAAGCTCTTCGTGCGTGGTGGGCGGGGTGCAAATAATCGCAGCATCGATCTCGGGGCCGTTTTTCAACAGGGCTTGATAGTCCGTGTATGCAGGGCAGGTCATCCGTTCAGCAAGGGCTTGGGCGGCTTCGGTACGGGTATCCACGACGGCGCAGAGTTGAGCGTCGGGATGACCTTCAAAGGCTTGAACGTAACTTTGAGCAATTCCACCAGCCCCAATCAGGGCGAATTTTACTTGTGGTTTCATGGGTTGGCTCCGATTAAGACTTCTTGACTAAGGCGTTGGCACATTCGCGGACGGCTGTTGCAATATAGTCCACATGTTCGTCGGTGTAACGCTCATTCCACGGAAGAACCAAAACCTTTTCGAGATATTCAAACGTACCGGGGAACTTTTCGGCCGAGTAATCAACCGCATCGGGTGTCGCAAGGGTGAATGGCCAACGGCTATCACCGAAAGTCTTTTGGTCGCGGAAGACTTGACATCGGAAAGCGGGCTTTTGAATGTATCGTGGAGCCGATGCAATCCCCCATTCTTTGAGCATCTTGGCGAAGCCGACGGCCCCACCTTCGATTTGTGCGGGGTTCACCATGAGGGGATATTTCCACCATACGGGGGAATTACGCGGGTCGATGCGTGGGGTTTCCACGCCCTCGATCCCTTGCAAGAGTGAGGTCAAACGATTTGCGGTATTTTGACGAGCTTCGACAACCCCTTGCAATTTCGGGAGTTGACCGAGTGCAACGGCCGCTTGCACTTCGCTTCCGCGATAGTTCGGAGCGATGAAATAATGATCGGGGTTCGGGTCGCCGTATCCCCATGCCTTGTTAATGAAAAGGTAAACGTGACGGGCCAAAGCAGGATTATCGGAAATTACGACACCCCCTTCGCCGGTGGTGATGTGCTTACCTTGTTGCAGGCTGAAGCAACCCACGTCACCCCATACACCAACGGGTTTGCCGTCATGCGTTGCAAGGAAGGCTTGGGCACAATCTTCGATGATCGGGATATTCTTGGCTTTTGCGAGAGCGACAATCTCGGTCATTTCGCAGGGATTACCAAACAAGTGTGTAACGATAATCGCTTTGGTGCGAGGGGTAATTCGCTCTTCGATGGTCTTAGCGGTGACGTTACCCGTATGGGCATCGACATCAGCAAAAACAGGGATGGCCCCTTGATAGAGAATCGGTGTGAGTGCCCCCATATCGGTAATGGAGGTGGTGATGATTTCGTCACCAGGGTTCGGGTTAATAGCAGCAACGGCACAATGCACCGCAGCCGAACCCGATGAGCAGAAATGAGCGTGCTTAGCGCTGAGGAGCTTGGCAAAATCGGCCTCGAAGGTTTTGCCGAAACGCCCTTTGGTTACGGTTAAAGTTCCTGAACGCAGAACCTCGGCGACGAGTGCAATTTCGGCATCGTCGAAGGTTCGTCCCGTTGCATCCTGATCTGAAGGAAGAACGAGCGGTTGATTCGGTCGGAAAGGAATGTTCATCGTGCGGTCTCTTCTAGGGGGAGTTGTTGAGGAAGGATAATCGACGGGAGGGAGGATTGTTTTGGTGAGCGTTTTTGCATCACCAGATTCGCCATGAGTTTGAGGTGACCCATGATCGTCCGGAGTGTTTTCATCTTGGATCGTCCGAGCATCCGGACCTCGAGAGTGGCGGGGAATTCAACGACCTTCGATCCTTGTAGGTCGAGCTTACCCACAAGCTCTGCAATACCCAAGAAATTATTATGCTTCAGGTCAAGTCGTTCGATTGCCGAACGACGATAGACCCGGAAGCAACTGGTGTAAGTATGGAGTTTCTGTTTCAGAATTCGGCGATATAACCACGATGCCGATTTGGAAAGTTTTAATCGCCACTTGGGGACGTTACGCACTTCCCCTTCGGGATGGTAAGGCGATGCGGTGACTAAATCAACGTCATCAGTGAGTTTTGGAATCATCCGTTCCAGCGAGTGCGGATCGTATGTGCAATCGCAATCAATCGAGCAGACGATTTCGGTTTTGGCCCGATGGATACCCGTGAGAATCGCCGCAGCGACGCCACGATTGGTTTGATGGCGATAGAGTTCGTAACCGGGTTTATCGCCGAAGGTTTCTTCAAGCCCTTTCCATGTCCCGTCTTTGCTACCATCATCGACGAGCAGATACGTTATCTGGTATTTGTGTGATAATCGTTCCGAGACACTCTTGAGGGTGTTTGCCATGTAAGGCAAAATCAACTCTTCGTTATAACATGGTACGACAATCGAAACCGGTGTGCGGTTCTCTTGTGGTTCAAGCGTGGGGTTGATCGTTATGTCCGGTGGAATCTCGGCAGGGTATTTGCGAGGTTCAATCGTTTGCAATTCTTGGGGCGGAAGTTGCAAATAACGGGCCACGTTCGTGAAAGGATATTTCTTGAATAACCCATCCAAGCGAGCTTCGACCTTGTGCAGGTTGCGATAATGTCGCAGGCGTTGCAATCGCCCGCCTGCTGTGAGGGTCGGTTGAGCGGGATCGAGTTCCCATGCGTGGAAGTACATCACAAGCGGAGAATCTTTGGTCTTGGCCCACTTCTCGACTTGGTTCATCGTCCAACGATAGGGCAACTGTCGAAGGTAGTTTCCACTGGCAATCGGGAAACGATACCCCATCAGCGACGTTGTCGAAACGGGGAGTTCCCAAATGCCACCTGATGCCGTTTCGTGTCGGTAAATCGTTTGGCGGAAAGTTTCATCTCGAAATTGTTTGCCTAACGGGACAACGCTGGAATCGTAAAGATACCCTGCCTGTGCGAGTAACTCCAACGCCCAAAGGTCTTGCGATCCAAACCACTCATGGGCGACACGATAACCAAACACCTTTTGCCCGCTGGCGTGTTCGATGGCTTCGCGTGAACGAATCGCATCTTCGAGAAACTCTTCACGGGTCATCTCGCGTACACTGCGATGAAAATACCCCTTACTAGCAAGCTCATGTCCGGCTTCGGCCACTTTGCGTAAAAGCTCTGGGTAACGGTCTGCGACCCACCCCAAGACGAAAAACGTCCCGCGAATTTGATGACGTGCAAAGAGGTCGAGAATGCGTTGCGTGTTCTGTTCCAAACGGGTCTCGAAGCGGTACCATTGCTTCTGCTGAATCATCTGGTTAAACGTGCCAACTTGAAAATAATCCTCAAGGGCAACGGTCGCCAGATGCGGTTTGAAATGCAGTCCGCTATTCGATTTTATGTCGCTCATGCCTGCACCAGATTCCTTTCTTGGCTTGGTTGTTGGAGATATTTCGCAATGTTTTGGACGATTCGCTGTCCTGCATCCCCGTTACCGAAAGGGTTGCTCTCAACTTGTTGGAGTAGCAATTTCCCTTGATAGGCAAGGTCCAACAGTTTCGCAAAGTGTTTGGGTGTCGGGGCGAGTTTCGCAACACCCGATTCGACCACTTCGGGACGTTCGGTAGACTCGCGTAAGACGATAAGAGGTTTGCCGAGGCTCGGGGCTTCTTCTTGAATACCCCCCGAATCGGAAGCAATCAACCACGCTTCGCTCAATAACGCCACAAAATCGGGATAGTCTAACGGCGGTAGTAAATGCACACGTTCGACACCTTGAAGAATCGTCTGAGCTGCACTCGTCACGGTCGGATTTGGATGTACCGGAAACAGCACCGCGATGTCGGGGTGTTTCTCGACGAAGGCTCGCACGGCTTTGAGGTTCCCTTCCAACACCTCGCCAAAACTCTCCCGTCGATGGGTTGTCAGAACCAATCGCTTGTATTGGGTAGTCGCTTGCAAAACCTCTTGCAACAACGGGCTACGCGAACCGCTTTTTCCGATGTACTCAAGGGCATCGACAACGGGATTCCCTGTCAGCGAGATTTGGTTTTCGGGAACACCCTCATCTTTCAGGGCTTGCTTATTTCTTTTGGTGGCAGCAAAGTGAAGTTGGGCAATCCGTGTAATCATCCGGCGATTGGCTTCTTCAGGGAATGGGCTTTGCACGTCGTCGGTTCGCAAACCGGCTTCCACATGCCCGACCGGAATTTTTCGTTGGAACGCTGCCATCGCTCCGGTCAGTGCCGTCGTTGTATCACCCTGCACAAGGACAAGGTCCGGCTTTTCGTTTTCCAAAATCGGGTCGATTGCAGCCAACAAACGCGAGGCCAAAAGGTTTAGCGATTGGCCGGGCTTCATCACTTCGAGTTGATGGTGTATTTTCTGATTGAAGATCGAAACAAGGGGATCGAGCAACGTCGTATGCTGACCCGAACAAACCACGACCGAACGATAGTGATCGGGGTAGAGATCGAGTTGACGTAACACGGGCGCCAGTTTGATTAACTCGGGGCGTGTGCCGAATATCGTGAGGATCGTCTTCAGGGACGGTAAAGCCTTTGGAATCATAACCTTGCGAACCAGCCGTAGGGGACGGTTGGCCACTAGAAAACCATTCTAGTGGATGTACGTCCTAACAACCTACACCATAAAGGCCAGTTTTGCCGAATATAAGGGATAAATGTGATAAATCGTTTAGATTTGTTGTAACGATTATACTGATAAAGGAAACCGCTTCCTACCCGAACAAAAGATATAAACCGAGGGCATGACAAATAAACTCCATCGGTCCAAAGACCATCGAGACGAAGCTATGCCCAATGCCGATTTTCGGGTCCATTTTTCGCGCCTTGAGATAACCCACAACTCCAATCAAGCCCGCCAAAAGGCCGAACACGACCCCGAGGCCCGGAATCAGGCCGAATAGGAAACAGATGTAGGCACACACTGCGGGGATATTCCCCTTTGGTAGAAATGAAAACGGAACCTCTGATTTACGAGGCTTCCGCTTTTTGGGTGTCGGCGTGTCAGTCATCCGGCCAGTTACTCTCCTCCGGTTGTTTTTGGATTTGTTAGACCGGTGCGCAAGCAACGGGTGTTTATTGGGGGGTGTCGAGATTTCAGTATTCTGGATCGAAAACCGTTGCTTGCGCACCGGTCTAACAAATCCAATGCAATCTTCGGCCTCGGCTTTTTGTATAAAATACTCCCTTCCTTCAAGGGTATAGAAACATGGTGAAACCGTCCGTAAAGGCGATCTATTTTGATGTAGTTGGTACGCTTTTCCATCCGCATCCTTCGGTTGGTGAGGTTTACCTGAATGCGGCGGCCCGTCATGGTGTGGTGATTGGTGAACAGGCGATTCGCACTCGTTTGAAAGAAGCCTACACCCGACAAGAACGGCTCGATCATCAATCGAACTGGATCACGTCCGAAGAAAGGGAGTGGCAACGCTGGTTCGATATTATCTCCGAAGTGATGCCGGAAGCCGATCCGCAAACCGTGCTAAACGAGTTGTGGGTCTACTTTGCAGAACCGACCGCATGGCGTTTGGCAGAAGGAACGGGCGAAGTGTTGCGAAGCCTTTCAGATCGTGGAATCGTGGTCGGGCTTGCCTCTAACTTCGATGCGAGGCTTTTAGACCTTGCGAGAGGCTTTCCAGAATTGGCCCCGATTGGCGACCGAATTATCGTAAGTTCCCTTGCTGGGGTTCGCAAGCCGGGCAAAGGCTTCTTCGACGCCGTCGTTCAATCCGCAAAGGTCCCGCCAAATCAAATAGCAATCGTGGGCGACGATCTGCACAACGATATTCACGGGGCCAAAGCTGCCGGCATGGAAGCGATTCTCTACGACCCAACAGGGCTTTCGATTATCGAACCGAAGATTACATCGCTGTACGAGTTATTGGAATCCAAATAGGTTTCCTGTTTTCGGGTGTGCAATTCCGTTTAGAATTTGGTAAACTTTCTCCACCTGCCAGTTACCCCTTTTGGGTTCTTCTATGCTTTCACGACGATCCTTTTTAGCCGATACGGGAATGGGTTTTACCGGAATGGCTCTTGGGGCGATGCTCTACCAAGACGGCATCGCCAAAGCCGTCGAACCTAAGAAGATCGAAGCCAAAGCAGCGAAAGCCAAAAGTGTGATTTGGCTCTTTATGGTTGGGGGAACCTCTCACATGGAGAGTTTTGACCCGAAGCCCGAACTCAACAAACACGCAGGCAAAACGATTGCCGAATCCCCGTACAAGGCCACTCTCGATTCTCCCTATCTGAAGAAAAATCTACGCGAAGTCGTCGTCGGTTTGCACAAGGTTCACCCAAAGATATTTGCCATGCAAACTGGCTTTAAGAAGCACGGGAAATCGGGATTGGAAATTTCCGATTGGTTCCCACACGTTGCCGAATGCGCCGACGATCTTGCCATTGTTCGTTCGTTATGGACAACCGATAATAATCACGGGGCACAGCTTCAGTATCACACAGGCCGACACGCACTCGAAGGGAATTTCCCGACACTTGGTTCGTGGGTTCATTATGGGGCGGGAACCCTCAACGAGAACCTCCCGCAGTTCGTGGTATTAGGAACCCCTCTCTCGGATTGTTGCGGGGGAATGCACGGTCACGGGAGCGATTACTTGGGGCCAGAACATGCTGGAGTTCGTTTAAGTATCGATCCCAAGAACCCGCTTCCGTTTGCGAAACCGCCAGCAGATAAACCTTTGGACGACCAGAAAGCCGAATTTGAACTGATGGCAAAGTTAAATAAACTTTCGGGTGTCGAATACCCCCAAGACCCTGCATTGCGAGCGAGAATCAAGTCTTACGAGTTGGCATTCCGGATGCAAATGGCAGTACCCGAAGCGGTCGATCTTTCTAAAGAAACAAAGGAGACCCTTGAGCTTTACGGGTTACGGGCAGCGGCCGGGGATAGTTTCGGGCATCAATGCCTTGCCGCACGACGATTGGTTGAACGTGGCGTGCGATTTGTTCAAATCTATCACGGGTCGAGTGGCGGGGCCGGTTCGTGGGATGCTCACGGCGGGTTGAAGGCGGGGCATAGCTCGTTATGTGCCCAAGTCGATAAACCGATGGCTGGTCTTATCAAAGACCTCAAACGCAAGGGCCTTCTCGATGAAACCCTTGTCGTCTGGGGAACGGAGTTTGGTCGCACGCCCGGATCACAAGGAACCGATGGACGTGATCACCACCCCTACGGGTTCTCGTGTTTCTTTGCAGGCGGCGGAACGAAAGGCGGGATCGCACACGGGGCCACCGACGAACTTGGCTTCCATGCCGTCGAAGATCGTCACTACGTTACCGATGTTCATGCCACAATCTTGCATCTGATGGGGCTCGATTCACGCAAACTCGAAGTACCCGGCAGGAAACGTCTCGACATCGATCATGGGCAAGTCATCAAGGCTATCTTGGCATAAAGCTCGACCTCTGAGGAGCAAAGCACATGGGCAAAAAAAAGAAATCGTCGCACCCCGAACTCAAGTTCTTCAATAGCCTGAGCGCTCGATTGTACATCGATCTCAGTGAACCCCCTGAACAGATTGCGAACCTGCTAAACGTCCGTGCAACCCCAGACGCCGAAATACTTCGCTTGGAACTGCGTGCCGAAGTTTTCATCGAAGAGGAAAGCAAGTTCCGTCCGTTGACCGACGAGGAATATCATTCGGTTGCGTTTCAAGGAAGCTCAATCACCCTTCAGAGCGAGGACGGCGATCCTATCACTCACAATGCCCCCAACGGATCGCACTTCACCGTGCGAGAACTCCTTCAAGCCGTCGAAGAAACCGAACGTCGCACGCGAGGACAAACGGAATGGCTCGGCGGGATTGATGTGCATCACGTCTATTTTGAAGGGATTCACAAGTCTGGCGATGTCTGGGAAATCTACTGGGGTTCCTGAGTCTCAGACCTTCGCCACAACGCTTGGTTCAGGGGTTTCTTGCTCGGTCCACGAATACCCGTCGGGGGACATGGTTCGCCATGCTGCCTGCATTTTTCCCCACACCGCACGCCAATACTTTTTGAAACCGTATCCCCCTGCTCGTATCGCCTTCCTGTGACCGACCCATACTGCCAGCGTAATCCCTGCAAACAAGAATCGGTGAAAGCCCATCGTGAGTTTACGCAGAAACCTTGAGCGGTGACGGTGAAGGGTTGCAAGTCGTTCGCATTGGAAACGGATGTGCGGAACCTCGTCGGCTAACAGTTGCTCGCAGATCGCACGCAAGACGGGTGAGGGTGTCGCTTTGCGGATCGCATTGTAGTAGACCATCGCATGTATCTCCGCCATGATGACGGGCGTAACCCAAACTTCCATTCGGGGTAGGGCATGGCGAATTACTCGGAAAAAAGCATCGCCCCAATCCCAACCGGCTCGGCGTACCCCTGCAAGGTCAAGGAATCGTCCTAGCGTGGCGCCGTGCCGTTGCTCCTCGGCGGTGAACAAAGCAATCATCTCGACAATGTGCGGATCGCCGATTTTCTTGGCGTAGCGTTCGGCAATCGCCTGTAACTGCAACCCGTCCGAGGATTCGCCGAGTTGCCAACTTCTCAAAGACTGAGTCACGATGGCAAGCTCTGGACCCGTTGTACCAACCCCTAATTCCCACGGGATTGGCCGAAGCTCGTTCGCGTTCTTCTCGAAGTAAGCGATCCATTCTTCGGAACTGCGGACCGTTGGTAAAGCCTTTACGATTTCCGTCATCCCCTTCTCCTGTTGCGAATTGCGAGAGGAGGTTTGTACCTCTCACTTTGCTTGTTTACTTTGTGTGGCAAAGTGAGCTTACGAGATTTACTTTGTGGCGTAAAGTGGAGAGAGCAAAAATACTTTGCAAAGCAAAGTGGAAGGGGTTTAGAGAACGGGATCGTTTTTCAGAGCTGGTTTGCGAAAGGGAGATTTAGCCAATGCGAAGGGATTTCTTTTCCTTGTAGGGGCTACGCATTTCTTGACGGGTCACTTCCAGAGATTGCAGAATTGGTAGATAGACTTCGCGGTAGTAAATATCGGGGTCGAAGAGTTTGAGCGAGCGAACCCCTGCAATACGATGCTCCGAGTTATCGAGAAGGTCGTGAATGGCAGGCATGGTGAATTGGTTCATCACACGTCGCATTTGTTCTAAGACCATATCGCGATCAAATTCGAGATAGACGTTCAAGCAATCGCGGAAGAAAGCGAAATGGGCTTTCTCGTCGATGAACAGATACTTCATCAGCTTTTCAAGGGCGGGGTCACGTCCAAGTTCTTCGATACGCGATTTCAGATTCCGGTAATTGATAAAGGTTGCTTGCTCTTGCACCATTGCATAAATGAGCATCCCGATATGACTATCTTGCGGAAGATTCCATTCATGCTCAAAAATTTTCTTTTCGAGTTCGACCATGTATTCTTCGCTGCGGTGACCCGATTTAATAAGCCAATCGGTCAACGCCATCGAGTGTTTGGATTCTTCGTAACCCCAATTAGCATAGAACCAAGTACGCCCTTTACTTGGGCGAACCATCGGCAGGATTTTGGCGTTATAGTCGGGTAAATAAAGCTCGACGGCGCAGAAGGTCTCGA
>VYLT01000384.1_pt1 | contig 10398 bp, 10 predicted proteins | sample 5114261 | NCBI WGS metagenome assembly VYLT01 (sample SAMN12291815, study PRJNA351875) | freshwater metagenome | isolation source: freshwater lake | place: USA: Michigan, Little Long Lake | collected 2011-07-12 | reverse complement strand
GTCTCGGTCGCTCGCAACGTGTCAATCGGATCGGGAAGCAAAGTCTTGGTGTCGGCAAGACATTCGAGCTTCACCCACTTCGCACCGGGGTTACCCAAACCGCTCAGAAGCTCGCGTGCAAGGCGTGCATGACGAATCGCATCTTCGGCACTGAAGCAACCTGCGGTATTTGGAAGAATCGTGTAACGCGAATGGTCGAGGGCATCGAGAAGGTTCTTCCCCTCTTTGTTAATGAGACGTTCCCGCCGTACTGCAACGGTCGTCACCTCGCAGCCACTCGCCTCCAGACATTCGTTCATCTGCTCGAACGTAGAGTATTTGCCCGTTCCGGTAAAGAGTCGGGAACGAAAGGTAAAGCTCCCCACTTTAAGAACCTTATCTGAGGGGGGAATGGAACTCCCGCCACCCGCAAGGGTCACAATCTCCACGCGATCCCCGTTTTGAATCCGCGTTTGCGAGTGTTCGGTACGCGGAACCACCTCAAGATTCACCTCAACCGCACACTTCAACGGATTGCAGCCAAGCTCTTGCAATAGCTCCGCAATCGTTGGCGAAGTGGGGTAATCACGCGGAATATCGTTTACATGTATATGGATCATTTCTGGTCTCGAATAAGTCGTCTTAGAGGTTGGAGTCGGAACCAAGTTCGGCTTCGATCTGCTCGATAGTCGGTAGTGTTCCTTTCAAGGTGTCAGGTAGCGAGTTCACTAATTCGGTTTGCCATTCCGCCACGCCAATAGGCTTATTGATATCTCGTAAGGCATATTCGGCTTTGAATTTATCCTGCGTTTTGCAAAGAATCAAACCAATGGAAGGTCCGTCGTTTGGATGTCGCATGAGACTGTCCACAGCAGACAGATAGTAGTTCATCTGTCCTGCATCGGCAGGGGTAAACTTTTTCATTTTCAGATCAATCACGAAGAAGCACCGAAGTTTCAGGTGATAGAACAGAAGGTCGAGGTAATCGGGATCGTCCCCTACCGTAATCGGAACTTGCCTACCCACAAACGCAAATCCCGCCCCTAGCTCGAGTAGAAACTTTTGAATATGGTCTACCAATCCTGTTTCTAGGTCACGTTCAATAGCTTCGTCGTGCAATGTCAGGAAGTCGAATAAATAAGGGTCTTTCAACGACTGTTGTGCAAGTTCCGATTGTGGTTTGGGCAAAGTGGCAGCGAAATTCGTTGTGGCCTTACCTTGTCGCTCGTACAAACCACTTTCAATTTGAACAGTTAGAATGGCCCTGCTCCAACCGTGTTCCGTTGCCTTCGCTGCGTACCAAAGTCGTTGGGCTGGTTCCTTCACCTTCTCCAATATTGTGATGTTGTGACCCCATGGAAGTCCTGCGATGGTTTGTGGCAAAACAGATGTATTTAATTCTCGCACAGGCTGTGCGAGAATTGGCTCTGCCTCCCGATAGGCCACGAAAAATGCTCGCATTCGCCAGACATTTGCGGGAGAAAAACCTCCCATTCCGGGAAACGATTTTTGGATGTCGGCAGCCAACCGATCAACAATCCCCTTTCCCCAACCTGCTTGTTCCTGTCGCTCGACGATCAGCCGCCCAATGTCCCAATAAAGCTGAATTAACTCTCGGTTCACTGAGAGCATTGCTTTTGTCTGAGCTTGCTGTACTCGGCTCTTTAGCGAGTCGAGAAAGGAAGCGTAGTCTGTTGGTAAGTTGGTTGACGTGACCGATTTTTGTTTCTTTGGGCTTGGCATTACATCACCCTTCAGGGAAAGAGACCAAATCGAAAATCCTCACTCTCCTTAACATAGCAAAATTCGCTGTGCTGTCTTTTCCTTCGCGGTCTCCTATATCAACTGCATCTCACCTAATGGGGTTTCCTATGAACCGTTTCCTCTTCCTTGCAGTTGGCCTTTGCTTCTCGGCGTCGCTGTTACCGGCTGCTGATCCAATCTCAGTTCCTGCACGCACGCGAGTACAACCCTTCAAAGCTGCCGATACATGGACCGAAACGACGGTCGATATCAAACTCACCCAAAGCAAGACGGCATTGATTCTGTGCGATATTTGGGACGATCACTGGTGCAAATCGGCTTCGACCCGTTGCGGTGAGATTGCCAAGAAGACCGATGTACTTGTGAAGGAGCTTCGCAAGCAAGGGGTGTTTATTATTCATTGCCCATCGGACACCATGAGCTTCTACAAGGATAGTCCTGCCCGTAAACGAATGCTCGAATTTCCGAAGGTCGATCTTCCGACAAAGTTAGAGCTTCCCGACCCCAAGTGCCCCGTCGATGATACCGATGGCGGGTGCGACGATGCTAAACCTGCCAAACAACACAAAGCATGGTCACGCCAACATGCTGCCATTGAAATCGATGCCGACAAAGACGGGATTACTGATAACGGTCTCGAAGTGATGTATGCCCTGAAAGCAAAGGGTATCGACACGGTATTAGTTGCCGGTGTGCATACGAATATGTGCGTGCTACATCGTTCGTTTGCGATCAAGAATCTGACCCGTCACGGTTTCAAATGCGTGCTTGTGCGTGACCTCACCGACGCCATGTACAACCCCGCCATGAGCCCAAAGGTCACCCACGACGAAGGAACCGAATTGATTATCAAACACATCGAGAAATTCTGGTGCCCAACCGTTCTCTCGAAAGACCTGATGAAGAAATAGCAGACAGAAGCAGAAGGTTTATTGCAAGTCCGCATAGCCCCGCCTGTCCCAAGACAGATGCGAAGCGTTCGGCGCGTGGGGGCTATATGACGGGACTTGAAAAGGAATCTCAAAATACCCCTGCCCTCCTCTTCACACAAAAGGAACTCCTATGCCGATCCCGTTACCGCCTGTTGCATCGTTGCGTGATTTTTATACCTTCGAACAGCATGTTGCAACCTGTCGAAAGAAACGTAACCTTGCGATGATTCCGCAATGGTACGAGATACCCGTTTTCTATTTCTCGAATCCAGCAGGGGTGATTGGCGACGGTGTGGATGTGCGAGGGCCACGTAGCTCGCAAGAGTTGGATTTTGAACTTGAGCTTGCGTGCGTGATTGCCCACGATTGCAAAGACCTACCCGCAAACGATTCCGCACTCGATGCCGTACTTGGTTTCACGATTATGAACGATTGGTCCGCACGCGATCTGCAACGAGCCGAAGTGACCGTCGGTTTGGGGCCGAGCAAGGGAAAGGATTTTGCAACCAGTTTAGGGCCACACGTCATCCCAACCAAAGAACTCATGCCCCACTATCGCGATGGCAAGTTCCACCTTGAGATGACCGCCACCGTCAACGGGAAAGAGTACTCTCGCGGCAACGCAGGGACGATGTACTTCACTTGGCCGCAGATACTTGCCCACGCCAGCCGTGACGCCCAAATGCGAGCGGGCGACGTGCTTGGCTCCGGCACGGTCGGCACAGGGTGTATTCTCGAACTTGGTCCAGAAAACGTTGGTGGGTGGCTTAAACCCGGCGACGTTGTGGAATTGAGCATCGAACATATCGGCACGCTTCGGAATCGGGTAGTCGCTTCCTAAGACGCACTTTGAAAGAACCTACCCCGTGACTACCTTACCAGAGTGCAAACTTTGCGTTGCCATTTCGATGAGAATCACCGCCGATAAACCTAACTCCGGCGGGCATAGGGTGTCGCGATCCCGTGTGCGGACCTTTTCGAGAAGGTCAGTCCACATCGCTTGCGTTTCGTTCGTTGGCGTATTCCCGACAAGGACATCGTTGGGGGTAGCTGCTTTTTCGAGTCGTGCGGGTAAGCTTGATTCGTTCCGGAAAAGCTGGACACCACCTTTAACAAATTTCAGCGTTCCGGCCCGTCCACGTATCACTTCCTCGGCGGGGTAGTTACTCAAGGTCGTTGCGGTGAGAATCAATTGGCAACCGTCGTCGTAGTCGGCAGTAATGGTGACCATATCGGGAATGCTTCGCCCGTCACGCTCTTGGTAAAGTCCGCCAAGTGCCATGACCCGTCGCGGAGTGTGCAACCCCGTTGCAGCAAGGAAACGGACGGTCGTGGGGTATAGCCATTCGGTCAACGGGCCACCCGAAAAGGTCGCATCGCAACGCCACTGGGCAAAGGTTGTTCGGTCGAAGGGACGGACTTGGAGATCAGGGCCGATAGGCTTGCCTTCGACGCTTTTTCCGGTTCCCAACCAGTTCGGCCAATCGATAGTCTTGGGGGTCATGGTCGGCGTTAGCCGATAAAAACGCCACATCCCGCGAGGGTCCGAGCGATTCACTGCAAAGCTGGCTTGCACTAGCGAACCGATCCGCCCGTTCTTAATTGCCTCGCGTGCCATGATGCAACCGGGATCGGCAACCCCTTGCACACCAACGGTAACGACACGCCCAAGCGAAGAGGCTTGTTCCAACACCGACCTTGCTTCGACTGACGTGCGAGCAAGGGGGCGTTCGACATAGACATCTTTCCCCGCTTGCATGGCATCAAGGGTCATTGCTGCGTGCCAATGATCCGGCGTGGTGATGCAGACAACGTCCAAGTCTTTGAGTTCCAACAAACGCTGATAGTCTTTGGTCACTCGCGAAGAATCGCCGGGATTGAGATTGAGTTTGCGTGCCGTCGGGTAAAGGCCCTGACTGTAGGTACGTTTGGTGAAATTGCCGACGGGAAATTCTTGCACGAATTCGTCTTCGTGACCATCCCACACATCGCACACCCCAACAGCGTGGATGTTCTGGCCTTCCTTCTGGAATTTCTGGATGAGGTGAACGTGAGCTTGCGCCCGTGCCCCAGCCCCGATAAAGCCAATGCCCAAACGCTCGTTCGACCCAATCACGTTTGCATAAGACGACGCACTCAAGGTCACCGCAGCGCCAACCGCTGCCCCTCCCGAACGAAGGAAAGCACGCCGATTTACCGAATTCGATTCATTTTCTGACATAGAGGTATTCTACAGGATTTCCAAAAGAAGCGAAAGGAGGAAAAAAGGGAGTTGGGTGTAGCGAACCTCGCTCTACTTCGCACCCTCTCTTGAAGTTCGTACCTGTTATGTGTAGAATCTACAGGGTACTTGATTGATGATTGGATCGATGTGACGATTTTCGGTTTTTTCTATCGGATAACAGTTCGACCAACCCTTTCACCAAGACGAGAGACTCGTCTTTAAGTATGTATATCGGAAGTTTAGAAGTGCGTTTGTATCTGCGTGGGTCACAGACCCTGAAAGATAAACGCCAAGTGGTGCGAAGTATTCTCGAACGTGTGCGAAACCAACACGGGGTCGCAGCAAACGAAGTGGCCTTGCGTGACGATGTCCGGCAGATCGTCTTGGGAATTGCAACGGTTCAGGAAGATTCCAGCACTGCCACAAGCCTTTTACAACAACTCGATAATGCCTTGCGAACCCATCCCGAAGCTCAGTTTCTTTCGAGCCGAATGGATGTCCGTTCATTTGAGGACTTCGTTGAATAGCAACCTGAGTAAGAAAAAGATATGAAGCAACATCGATTAGCACGGCTTGCCGAAGTGGTCCGCGAGACCGTCAGCGAAGCCATTTTGTTTGACCTGAAAGACCCTCGTGTGAAGTTCGTTACCGTGACACGAGCCGAGGTTTCCGCAGATTTACAGCACGCCAAAGTTTATATTTCGGTCATGGGTTCGGAGCGAGATACCAAGTTGACCCTGCACGGTTTGGCGAGTGCATCGGGGTTTATCCAAAAGAAATTGGGCGACCGGATGCAGACCCGCTATGTCCCCGTTGTGCAATTTTTCATCGACGAGGGAATCAAAAATAGCCTTGAGATTGCCCGTATTTTGGCAGAAGAAAAGGCGCTAGCAGCGGATAAGTCGGAAAGTCAGGAAGACGAACCGACAGAAGATTCTAAAATAGAATCTAGCTCTGAACCGAAACCGGTCAAGTGAGGACCGGCGTCTGTGAAATTGCTTGCCGTTGTTAGGTCTTGAGTACCACCTAGAGTTCGGAAAGCCAAGGAGAGGCCGACGGATGCCAACCCCCAATAAGCAAAAAACTATCGATCACACTCTCGGGATTCTCAAAAAGAAATACCCGCCGGGGGAGCTTCCCCAACGCACGGTCATTCAACACTTTATCTACGGGATCATCCGCGAAGGAACGACCAGCGACATTGCCGACCAATCTTTCAATAGCCTGATCGCAGCGTTTATCGATTGGAACGAATTGCGTGTGTCTACCCCTTCCGAACTTGTCGAAGTGATGCCCGGTCTTCCCGAAGGTTCTACTAAAGCTCGTCGGATTATTGGCGTATTGCAAGAGTGGTTCGAGCTTACTTACTCCTTTGATATGGAAGAGGTTGCTAAGAAAGGTATCAAGGAGGGGGCCAAGAAACTCCAACGTCTGAAAGAAGCAAACGATTTTGCGATTGCTTGGGTAATGCAGCGGGCATGGGAAGGACACGCCGTTCCTCTCGATGCTCCGACGATTCGCGTATTGAAACGCCTTGCGGTTCTCGATCCAGAAGTAGACGACGTGGAAACCCTTCGCAGTTCGGCAGAGCATTTTATCCCGAAAGCAAAAGATGCCGAATTCACCGACGGGATCAGTGCAATAGGTCACGAGTTCTGCCACGAAGTCAAACCGAACTGCCCCAAATGCCCGTTGCTTGCCGATTGCCCACACGGTCAACAGGAAACCAAACTTCCCGCAACCAAACCCAAGAAAGCCAAGTAGCACGAATCATGTCTGCCAGCGTGTTTGAACGATTAGTGCAAAAGCTCGACGCAAACCAAGCCATCTACTCGGTACTCCATCACGAACCCGTTTTCACCAGCGAGCAAGCGGCTGCGGTACGGGGCGTGGCACTGGCAACGGGTGCCAAAGCCCTTGTTCTAAAAGCGGGCGATCAATTCATAATGGTGGTATTACCGGCAGATCGTAAATTCGACGGCAAGAAAGCCAAGCAAAACCTCAAGGTCAAAGGAACTCGTTTTGCCGACAAAGACGAAGTGCTTACGATCACCACACTCACCCCCGGCTCCATCCCGCCTTTCGGCTCTCTGTTTGCATTACCAACCTTCTGCGATCAAGCCCTTGCCCAAAACGAGACCATCAACTTCAATGCCGGCGACCACGCAATATCGGTTTCCTTACCCTTCAGCGAATATCTGCGAATCGAAAAGCCAACAATGTGCGACGTGACGTGAAAGGGTTCTCCACTCAGTGTAGATAGCTGATTTCATTGTGTTGAATCCGTTGGGAGTTTGATAAAACTCACAAGACCTCAAGAAGCTCATCCCAAGACTTCGCGTTTGAGACCGCAAAACTCATCGAAAGTATCTGGTCGAAGTCTTGGATATTTTGGATTGCTTTTTCGTGTGAAGCTGATTCACTAAGATGTTGGACAGCCGTTTTCAGAAGTCGAATCTTAATTTGCGCAAGTTTTTCTAGAACTGCGTTGCTTGTCCATTCTTCGTAGATTGCTCATTTCATTGTGTTGAATCCTTTGGGGGCTTTGCCCACGTTTTTTTTTTGGGGGATTAGGATAGCCCAAGGAACTCATTCCAAGAATTGGCAATCGAAACGGAAGTCAACAATTCAACAAGGCGATTTCGGTCATCAATTGAGTCAATCATCTCCAAATGCGTTGGTGAGTTGCCCAATCGCTGTGCTGCAACCCGCTTGAGTACATTTCTCAGGTAGCCAAGATTCTCTTCACGATCTTCACGAACTGCCCCGCTTGTCCATTCTTCGTAGATTGCCGATTTCATTGTGTTGAATCCTTTGAGGGCTTTGGCCCACGTTTCATTTTGGTCGGCAGCTTCGGCGAAGACGAGAACAAGGGCGGCCAAGTTAGATCGTCTTCGTTCGTCAAGGAGGGCCGAGACAAACTCGATCCACCTTTCAATTATACTCGGTTCGTTGCCGTCTTGCATCAGGGGAATCCACCCCAAGATATTGGCCGGCGCCTTCCCATCCGTTACATCCTGCAAAGTCTTATCGGCAGGGGTGTCACACAGGTTCACGATTTTGAAATTGTGGCCTCTTGAGAGGTTGGCTTCGTCCCATGTTTGCGGGGGGCGTGGGTGGTTTCTTCCTCGCAGGTTGATTACGATGTTATTGGCTTCGCAAAAATCGTGACTGTCGGCACTTGGGCGTATTTGCTCCTCGATCATGTTGGCATAACGAGCCAAACGTATGAACATGCGGGATTCAGCATCGATTTGGATTTCGATGTCCAGTCCCAACGGCGGGCCGAGATAATCCTTGCGAACAATAATGGCAATGAGGTCCAACTTGCGATCCGATTCCTCATCACCGAGCAATTCGATATTCTCCCACTTGTGAAAGATAAACGAATCGGGCGACACCCCCAACAACCATGCAATCGTGGGATGCGGTTGCAGGCGTATCAGCGATTTGCTTGCGGAATCATACGGGTTTGCTTGGGCCATGTCCTTTCTCGATTTCCGGTAACCAATTTGCCTGAGCCGACGTTTGATAAATTCATCGGTTACGATACGGGATTAACTCAAGCGAATAGGCGTTATTGCGTTGGTTTTGGGTGTAGCAACGGTTAAGTATTTATAGACGTGGTTGCTCCCCTTACTCACGTTTGGGGCTTGTGGCCTTATCGGGTTTTCCCCGATGGATACCGAAACCGTAAAAACCACAAGCCGAGAGGTGGGCGAGTAGACGACCGGTAATAGCACAGCAAGATCGGTTGCTTGATTGATTCCCTTGTGGTTTGCCGATATGGTAGTCTTTGAAGCCGACCTGCTTGGTGGTTTCGTAATCAACAAGGAGAAACATCGTGGATAATCTTGCTTGGGTCGTTGTTATCTCCCTTTCAATCCTGATGGGGTCGGGTCTTCTTGTCGGGTTGATTCTAGTCGTGCGTGATACGGTTCGCAAGCGAGGGCGTTGGGGGATAAACCTACGACGGGTTTCGTGCCCACACTGTGGGTTGCCTTCGCCCACGATCCGAAAACCTCAGAATCGACGTCAGGCGATGTGGGGCGGTTGTACTTGTACAGGTTGTGGAGAGGAATACGACAAGTGGGGATACCCTGTCGCTCAAGAAAACAGAAAGGAAGTCTAAACCATTCCCCCTTCACTTCACGGGGAGGTTCTCGAAACGAAAGGGAATTTGAATACTTGTTGGCACGCGACCGAGTACGCGGATTTGAATATCTTTCGGCGAGAGGTCACCGCTATCGATAATCACAACGCATTTACCTTCAAAGCGAGAATCGACTTTGGTGAAACTGGCGGGGCTAATGACCTTGTGGCGTAGCTTTTCGCCTTTGCTATTCACGAACTCGACCGAAGGGTGATAGGTTGAGGGGAGGGATACCTTTTCGATCTTCAAAAACGGGCGGAATCTTCCTTCGCGGTTGATCGGATGAAAATCGTGTTCGGTGTTATGGTACGCTGTACCGAGTGTTAGCGTGGCAATCGTATCTTGGTTGGCAGCATCGACCTTCCATTCATCCACGCGAAGAAAATACCCACCCCCTTCGACCGTGCTTCCAACAGTTGTGCTACCTGTCAAACGAGAACGCACTGGTGAAACGGTATCAACGGTCATCGTCCCTTCCACAAGTTTGATTTCGGGAGGTTTCCCCGACGGGCTTGCAAAGTGAAACGTGCGAAGTTTGTAGGCTTCTTCGTAGAGCACGCTCAGGAGGTCATAGCTTTTTCGGTCTGGCTCATCATCGTCCTCTTTCACTTTGAGTTTATCGTGGGGGATAATCTGCAAAGGCTTTCCATCAGTACCAATTGCTTTATCGATAGTGATTGCGGAGACCTTCTTGCAGTGCGACGAGGGGAGAGCAAGAGCATCGATACACAGCATTACGGTGGCTTGGTCTTTATCCCAAGCGACCTCTGTCGGAATGGGGTTAATGGTGTTGGGTAAGGCTTTGGTATAGGGTTTGCCGTCCCTTGCTCCGATGAGGATTGCTGGCGGGGTTGTGACAGCATAGCTGCCTAATTCGGATCGCTTGTCGGGTTCTAAAGGGAATCGCCATTTTGCATGGGATTCAGCATCCATCGTCGTCGAGAGAGAGATACCTACTTCGTCGAAAACTCGTTGAATTGCATCGAATACAGGAAGCTCACCGGTATCGACTGTGATTCGCTTGCTTAAATCAGCGTTTCTGGGTTGGTACGGATAGGCGTGGTAAATTTTTCCTCCCGTGTGTTCCATGATCTCGTTCAGCACCTTCCACAAGGGTTCATCCTTGAATTGGAAACGCACTTTGGGGGCGAGGAGAATTTCGCGGGTGTCGCGGGCTTGATTGATGACGTTGAGGACGTTGTTGGAACGGGTGGCAATTTCAAAGTCGGGGGAGCGGACAGCTTGTTCGAGTTGGGGGCGGGCGGTTTCGCCGAGTTGGAGCAATTGTTGTTGGGCGATTTCGCGTTCCCGATATTTGCGATCCCCCAACTTGATGATGAGTTCTG
>VYLT01000383.1_pt1 | contig 10408 bp, 5 predicted proteins | sample 5114261 | NCBI WGS metagenome assembly VYLT01 (sample SAMN12291815, study PRJNA351875) | freshwater metagenome | isolation source: freshwater lake | place: USA: Michigan, Little Long Lake | collected 2011-07-12 | reverse complement strand
GAACAGGACTTTCTTGGTTTGATTTGAAAATGGAGATTTGCAGAGATGCCATTCGGCGATACCTCGCAAACCCCCTATATCAACTTCTTTGACTGTCAACTGCGTAACTCCTATTCAAGTGGCGCAAAATCAGGCGCACCCTCTTTTTTAACCCCCACAACCGACCCCAATTTACTCACCCTAATCGAAGCATGGCCCACCCTCCCCGAAGCTCTCAAAATCGGCATCCTCGCAATGATAAAAACAGCAGGAAAGGGATAGTGTCTACACCGTCTACGTTTTGTTGCGTATAGAGTTTCCTTCGGGTGTGTCTACGATGTCTACAGTGTCTACGTCTACGCTTTTTTCGACCTCCGTGTTTCCAATTTTCGATTTCTCAAGAGTTCAAACGACCGCATAAGGTCTTGTCGTGTAAGAAGAATCGTCGTAGAAAATTATTGCCCTCTGCTTACGATACCACTATGAGATGCCCCTACTCCGATTGTTCCAAACAAATCGAACTTACGTCAACTCGTCGGTTTCAAGGGTGTACCCACTGCAAACGACCTATCAAACTCTGTCGTCGAGCACTTAACGGTCGTACCTGTAATAGCTTCAATCAGCCATTGGCGAGATTTTGTCGCACTTGTGGAACAGGTTTTTCACCCCTTTTAGAAAACTCATTGTTGACGCCATCACAAGATATTGAAACAACCCAATTCTCAACTAAGTCCAACTCCGGTGAAATTGAGCAGACTGCTTACCCTTTTCCTTCTGCATTCGATGTGGAACTGCAAACTTGGAATCCCGTCACTTGTTTGGAAGACGATACCCTCCGGCCGAATACATTAGAAAACCCGATAGAGATTGGTCACTTTGGTGGGATGCTATTACTCTCTCTCGCTGAAGGTCGGTTCAACTTGGTGGAGCCGTTTAAGACACCAAGTTTGGTTCACCGGTATCACAGTCAAGGGGCCAAAAATGGTCGTCACGTTCCACGAATATTGACAAATGGTCCGTGGGGGGTGTTGTTCTCTCCGGTTAGTGTCACGGTGCTCAATTTACTTTCACTGAACCCGAATAGCCGAGCCTCACTCGACGATCCCGCATTCTTTAATTGGGAATGTCCTGTTGGACAAAGAGTCAATTCGACCCCATTGCTTTTTGAATGTCCTCGCCCATCTGCAACAAATTCGAGTCGCAACGGGACAACAATCCCGGGTGGTAAACCATTCGATGCTGTGGTGGTTTGGAGTACAATCGACGATGCAGCTCGCCCGACTATTTGGTTCGCTCACCTATCTCATTTCGATAAAGTTCCGCCACCGATTCGGCACGCGACATTGTCGGTTTCAAACGGTTTTGAACGGTTTACTTTGATTAACTTTAGCGCAAACCGAGCCGTAAGTCGTCCCCTGATATTGGTAATGGGGACACAGGAATCTTTCTTTCTTCAAATCGATCCGTGGGGAGATAATCAGCCGACGGTTTTATCATGGCGTCCCGAGTTTCGTATCGGTATTCGACAGGTGGAATTGGGGGGGCTTTCGGGAGCGTGCTTTCTTCCCCCTCTCAACCGCGAGGGGATTTCGGACAACCGATCTGGGACAGACCCAAACCGAAGGCCGTTGGGATTGGTAGCAACATCCTCTCATGCCAATACCGAACGACAGATGATTCTAATCAGTTATTTTTGGGACAAAGATCATATCGGACATAGCGTTATTCCTATAGAAAGAGGAGGAATTCCTTTGTCGGTCGTTAATAACGTCGGCGGGGGAGCGAAGGTCCTCGCAGTCGATGGGAGCGAACTGGTTACGGTCGATACCCTTCAGAATCGAGAACCCGTAATCCAAGACCAAGACCTCAACTCGGTCACTCGGGCTACCGTGTCTGGATCGCTGGCGATTCTTTCGGGGGTTTCGGTGACGGGTCGTTGGCACCTCTTGGTTGACCTTCAAAAGTCGCGTGTTATTTCGCATCCCGGAGGGCAAAGTCCTATCCCACCACCTGTGCGAATTGGTTCGTGTCTGTTTGGACTCGAATGGATACCGACAGGGATGGGGCCTGATCAACTCCATTTAGTTCGGTGGGATTTGGTTAGCGGAAAACAAACAACGTTTGATCCCTCGTATTCGGAGGAGTCCTAATGCTCGTGTGGCGTCTCGGTTTAGTGATCCTGATAGTTCTGGGAATGTTCCCATCAGCTGTTTGGGCCTGTAGCAATGACCAAGCTAATAGCTTGTTCCATTGGGCACGTTGTTGGTGTATTCCTCGACTCATTATTTGGGTTTTGGTTTCGATTGTCTTGTCTCTTATCTCTCACGCATGGCTTTTTCCGACATTCCTAGAGCAATCTCGTGAAAAACCGATGTGGCCAAGAACCGCGATGGGATGGTCTCTCGCAATCGGTTGGTTTGGGATTTGCCTTGCGTTTGCTGCGATTTTTGGTTGGGTCTCGGATGAACTTCGTCTCCAACTCAAGAGTTCAAGTGGTTTGATTCCGGGGTTACCTGCACTTGATGCACACCTCGGTTGGATTGCCGTTTTGCTTGCTGGCCTACTTGGTGGTTTTATTCTGACTCGGGTGTTCCGAAGTCGGCGTGTTGGAAAATCGTAACCCTTTAGGAGTTTAACATGCCTCAACAGAATCTTGCACCGACGCTCCTGATCGGGCTTGGCGGAACCGGCAAAGATGTCCTTCTGAGAATCCGACGCCTTTTCTACGAACGGGTCGGTCGTGATAACATGGGAACCCTCGGATATCCCATCATTGGATATCTGTTGCTCGATACAGACGAACAAAAGTTAGACGATCTTGCAGGCGAACCGCTTCCTCCGTTTGTCGGGCGAAATATCCGCTTCACTCGTGGTGAGAACGTTCCCGAAGCAATTATTTGTGGCATTAACCCGAACGAGTTCAACGAGTATTTTGCCGGAGGATACCAAACCTTCCCGCATATCTTCCGGTGGATGCCACCTTCGATGAGTCGTCTGACCTCGATTGCTCTTTCCAATGGGGCGGGCCAGAATCGATTGTTCGGACGACTCGCTTTCTTTCGGCACTATAAGGCAATTCGCCAAGCCATTGAAGGAAAGCTGGAACAACTCATCAAAAACGCTGCTGATCCGACCCATCGCCAGAGATGGCTTCCGCAAGGTATGGAAGTAGACCTCAACCGGATCGAGGTGATGATTGTCTATTCGCTTGCCGGTGGGACAGGCGCAGGAATGTTCCTTGATGTTGGAATGCTTGCACGCGATATCATCTCGAAGCGATTTCAAGGAACACCGTATATCACGCACTATGCGGTTCTTCCCGAAGCGTTAACCAGCGCAGGTGGGCCGTTGATTTCGTCCGAGCAGAAAGATAAAGTTCGAGAGAATGCCTATGCTGCTCTGCTTGAGATGGAATACTTTGCCCAACGCAAAGAAGGTTTGTTTGACCTTTCGATCCCAGCCAAACCAAAGGCAAATGAGTTTGAAGGGGGACTCGAACCGATTTACGAAGTTGAATGGGAACGTGATAATCCTATTTCAATCTACGAACCGCCGTGGAATGCTTGCTATTTGATTGGTTCGAGCAACGATCCACTGATAGGCTCTCCTCAACCCTATCACGTCGTCTATCAGATGATTGCCGAGCATATTTTCCTTGATTTCGACCTCAGCGACTTTGGGCGAGAGAAACGATCCGCGCGATCCAATCTCGAAGACCAGTTGCAGTTGCTCTACAAACAAGAGATTTATGACGAAGAAGCTCGCCCCTTGTTTCCTCGGTTCAATAGCCGACGGTTCAGCGCGTTTGGAATGGCTCAACTGCGGTTTGATCGGGATCGTATGCGACGTGCCGCTGGGCATCGCCTTGCCCGTTTGCTCCTCAAGTATTGGGGTCGAGAATCGGATATTCGGCCAAGTGTGGTCGATCAATATGCCCGTGAAGACCTCGGGATACCTGCGGACCGAAAATTGGCGACACAGTTTACTCCAACACTTCTTCGAGAAGAACAAGGCACTGACAAGAAAATTGTTCGGCTTGCCCTCGAAGCAATCTACCAGAGATTGGCCCAACGGGGTGTTAGTGGGGAAGATACTTGGGGGAACATGCTGCGAGCAGAACACCAAGAACTTCGACGCCAAATCGAAAGCGGAGAATTTTCCGGTGACGATCAACTTCTCCTCGGTTGGAAAAACAAGCATCTCAATCGTCTGACCCCAGCCGGTCCGGGCGACCTTGATAGGGCAGGGGTTGGCGAAGCATTGAGGACCAGTTCTCAAAATCGGGATGTGTTGCTCAGCGAGATTAACGAACGATTGGATCGCCTTTTCCGCTATCGGATCAACCTGTTGGGACTGCGTGATTCGTTTAAGGTCTTCCAACAGTATTATGCTGTTCTGAATGAGCAGATCGGATTTGCCGAAGGCGAACAAAATCGAGCTTCGGGCGGGCACGGTGAATGGCTCGAACGACTTCGCGAAGCCCGAACACTTCCTTTGGGATATTCCCGTGCTGCGGTACGGATTGAATCCCTCCGAGCGGTTGATGCGGTACTTCGCGAAATCGGAGGTCAGTACATCAAAGCGCTCGCAGGGGATATTCGGAAGTGTTTGGGACTTGCTCAACAACGATTTGCAAACGATCCGAAGTTGGAAGGTTCCTACTCCGGTGCGGTGATGCGGTTTTTCGACGGGATCAAGCTCATCCGCGATTATCTCGAAGCCCGCTTTGCAGAGCTTTCCGACAAAGACGGCGGGCAACGAACTGCCCGACTTTCGCCAGAGATGAACAGTAAGAAGATTGGTCGCGTAACGGCTTTGATTGATCAACAATCAGAAGAAACTTACGATGCGATGATTGCTGCTGCTCTTGGCCATCAAAACATGAGTCAGATCGATTGGGGCACGGTTGAATCAGAGGTTTTCAAGGAATTGAGTAATTCGGGAGACCGGCGACTCGGAGGGGTTAATTCTCTTCCGGATTTGTTGCTCCGCTACTCGCCAATCGCTGTTTCTGGCAATGCGCCTTCTAATGCCTTTGAAGATTTGGCACGTGAGCTTGCCACCGCTTGCGAAGCCATGCTCAAGAACAAGTTTGCAGGCAACACAACAGCTTTGGAAGAGTACCACCGCCAACCTGACCAAGAAAAATTGTTGGACAACCTACGAACCTATTCGGCTCCCTATCTGCGCCGAAATCAGGCTGTAAATGTTGACGATGCCAATGTGAACACCAAGCAACTGTTAGGTTTGGCCCGCTACGATACGACCGACGCCCAACGCTTTATTAGCGATCTCCGACGATCTGGCGACCGCGACCCGTTGACCCTTGCAGGGATGCAATCCCTCAGCATGAACGACGACGCGATTATCCTCTACCGAGAAAAAGCAGGTATCCCGCTTTGTTACTACGCAGAGTTGGACGAGATGGGTAAACTCTACGACCGTTCGACACGAATTCGAGAAGCCCATTTCGATTACGTTTATTTGCAAGGGCGACTTCCTGAAATTCGTGTTATTGATCGATCAAAACAGCAGAAGCTCATTAGCAGTTTGGAGTTAACCTTATTCGGGTTGATGACCGAGCGCATTACTTGCGAGTTTGATCGTGACGATAAGTCGAAACGAACCTTCAAGTTCTGTCCGATTGGTGGATTGGAATACCCGTTAGGCGGACACCTTGAAGAAGTGGTTCGCAGGCTCGCAGAGCAAGAAAAACTCCGCAATAACCTGAGCGAAGAAGTGGTCGATTGGCTTGGAGGACGAGGGGTTGATCAGAAAGGCTTGCTCTTAGCGGTCCTTTGGGCAGCACTACGGACCTTCCAAGACGAGTTGCGTGACCGTATTCAAGGAATCATTGATCGCAATCCCGGAAAGGCTGCCCGTCAGGATGAACATCCTTTGCTCAAAATTATTCGTGACCGTATGCTCCGAAAGGTTCGCCAACGGCTCGAAAGTATCCCCGGAGGAATCGAGCATATTGCCCCTCTTCTCGAATGGGAGAAGGTGGCGAATAATCGTGATCTTACCCGAACTGAAAAACAACAGGCGATTGAGAAGTGGCGTGACTATGTCAAAGGAACTTTCCGGCTCATTAATCAGGATGATTTGCCCATTCCAGTGATTGTTCAGCCAAGTCCGGGATTTAACATAGCTCGCTCGAAGGATGAGGATTCTCGTCCATGAGTGCTTCGACACGGGAACCGCTCGAGCTGTGCCGTCCCTGTGGGCAACAGACCCATGCTGCTTGGGGATTTTGTGACAACGATATTTACTGTGCCATGTGTGGCCAACAGATATTGCACATCCAAATCGCAGAAGAACTCGCTACCGAAGGGGAATGGGTACCCATCTTTGTTTCGGGTGAGACGGCCTCTTCAGTGCTCCATGTTCGGGTTTTTCGGAGCACACGCAATCGACCGATTGGGGCTGCCGACCTTGTACCCATCGAAGAAGTAATCGATTGGCAAACATCGTCTGTTACGTTTGAAGACCCTCGGATTGGTCAAATGTCCATGAAACTGGATGTGCCCAAAGGAGCCAAGCGAGATGCAGAGGGCTGGGTGGCAGTGAATGTCACCCTGAACAAGTTTACCAATAAGAAAGTGAACATTCCCGCTAACGGAATTTCGGGGCAGTTAATCATTAACGGAATGGTTCGACGGGTTCGCAATGCCCGTCTCCTTCGACGCCCAACCTTACCTCCATGGTTTGCCGTAAACGGGGCTTCTGTTACGAGTGAGCCGTTAGAGATTCGAGGTTATCAAGACGAGAACGGAAATGCCACGATCAAACTTGATCTCAGTCAGGTGGATCGGCGGATTGTCATTTCGCAGATTCTCGGCTTAGAGAAACTGCCTTCCACAGAATACAAGAAAGCAACAATCGACACTCCGCTTCCGTTGTTGGTCGAACTGAATCGCACGACATCGGTGAAAGTCACGATCAAGGCAACCCTCAATCCCCAACCGGAAACGATCACCCTTCGCTGGTACGCTCAAGGGACAAGCGAAGTGATGCAAACGCCGATTAAACTCAACCTACGTCGATTACCCCCACTCGAATTTGAACCCCGTTCCCCGCTTTTTCGAGATGTCTACCTCGGAGAAAAACCGTCGGTGGTGGACTTGCTCTTAAAAACGGGGAATAGTCCAACTCAAGAAAATTTGCGATTAGGCGAAGCAACAATTTCACTGGATCCCAAAGAAGGACGCTGGTTAGAATTCGATGCCGACCCGAGAGGATTAGAGATTCCCTCAAGCAGTGGGTTCGATTCGCACCACGTACCCGTTCGGCTTCTTTTGGATACATCCCGATTGAACCGGCAAGGAGACCAACCACGAGACCTGATCGCGAACATAACATTCCGCGATGAATCAGGCGCCGAATACCCCTACGAAATTCGAGCCAAAGCCCGTCGGCTTCCCCCGTTACTTGAACCCGTTGCAATGGATTGGGGGACAACGAATACCTGTCTGGCCAGAGGGGATGGGGTCAATCGGGCCGCTGTCAGCATCAAAATGTCAGACCGGCAAGACGATCTCGAACGGTTCAGCTCGGATATTTTTTTTGAAGACCTTTCAGACCCCGATCACCCGATCTTCCATATCGGTGACGAAGCGATTCGACTTTCCCGACGGTATAGCAGGGAAGAATGTTGGATTCGGAGTTTGAAACGAAAGTTCCTTGCAGCTGAACCGGTCTTTGTTCGTGATATTCAAGGAAGGGAGTGGGAGTACCCGGTTGAAGTGTTGACCAAGATGACCATTCTCAAACTCATTGAGATTGCAGAACGTCAATTAGGAAGAGAAATTCACACACTTGGGATTACCTTTCCCACAAAGTGGACAGCCAAAGCTCGAAGACGTTTTACTGAGGTGATTCGTGAAGTCCGGAACGAATTATCAACCAGCCGCAGCCCGATCAAAATATCGCTTTACGAACCAACGGTTGACGAAGCCAACGCAGTGGCCTTGCAGATATTGACGATGGGGTATGCAAGCCAATTCAAACGCCCTTTCACGGTACTGGCTTACGATTTTGGGGGCGGGACAATCGACACCTCCATCGTACGTATCGAGATGGACCCCGACACCTATGAACTTAAAACGACCTATCTTGGAATTGGTGGGCTTGGTTCATTCGGAGGAGATGAGGTCACCCGGGCGATTGTTTTGTTGTTGAAGCAAAAATTAGACAATGCTCTCAAAGAATGGGGTGGCTACGAAATCCCCATTCACCGAGATGGTCTGCCTCCCAACGAGACCCTCCGGTCGAGCGGACAACTTTTTTTGGATGCTCGCCGAAATTGGGGAATTCTCTGGGGGTTTGCGGAACGGATCAAATATCGTTTCTGCGATACTTTGACTGCTGAGAATGACCCTGTTAAAAAGGTGATCGAAGACAACCTCACCGAAATAACCTGTCACCAGAGTGGCAAAGAAGATCGGCCAAGTTTATTCCATGTTCTCCAATCACCCACAAGCGACCAAGATTGGAAATCCTTTTTCGATGCTATTGAGTTTGGCCTGAAAGAGGTTTGTGAATTTTCTCTCGAAGAAGGAAAAACGATTCAATCCCAAGTGGAAGATACCTTCTTGGAACTCAAACAACAATTAGTCGATGCGGGATTGGAAGAACCTGATCTTGTTGTCCTAGCCGGAGGAGGATGCCGTCTCCCGCTTGTCCGCGAAGTAACGCAAAAGTATTTTCCTAAAGTATCGCAGACGGACTGCACCCTCTATGATCCCAAGTTCGCCAAACAACGGGTCGCACACGGTAAAGTTGTCTACTTGAATATGTCTGAATCGACCAATGCTGCCGAGGGATTGGGGTTATCGGTCTCGGTGCTTCATCGTCCGCTCGCTCTGGTCAATCCGGGAGCATTGTTTGGAGAGGGTGAAAAAGCGAAAATGATTGTACCGGTCGGAGCGTCCGTCGAAAATCGAGAAGAGTTTCACGAATTTGAGTTTGGTGGAAACCAATTGAGAAAAATAGACCTTCCTCTCTATGTTCGGTATTGGGGACGTGGGGAGTACCGGGAAACCGTCATCGGTCGATTTCCTTTGACTGAGATTGAGGTCAATCCGAAAGCTCGATTTCGAGGACAGATTCGTATATCACGAACAGAAACGGATATTGCAATGGAACTTTGGGTTCTACCCAAAGAAGGAACAGAACAAAAAGGTCCGTTTCCTTTTGTAAAAATGGTACGAGGTCCACTTGACGAATGGCTGCAAGGCGTTTGGTCCAACACGATTGCAGAAGAGGGAGCCTAAAATGTCACAACCGCAATTGTCAGAAGTTTTACAAGAAACGATTCAATTAACTCAAGAATACTTTGAGGATGCTCGGAAATTCCAGCAATCCTCGCAAAATCAGATTCGTGCATTGGCAGCAGAACTCAACGTATTCCAACAGCGATTTCTTGAAATTGAAAGAGGGATTCACGACCAAACCTCCAATTTGCTTCAAAAAATCACCACTGTCAACGCTCGGCTTCAAGGTTTTCTTCAGGGGAATTTGATCGGGGCTGTGGATAGCGATAAAACAAATTCGGTTGGTGGGGTTCGTGATACGGTCACACAAACTGAACTTCGAAACAATCCCGACCTCGACGATATTTTTTTTGATCGTAGTGAGTCTAAGAGCAAGGCAGTGTCAAAAGCTGGCTCCCAAAGTAGTTCCGACCTTAGCGAATTAACTCCCTCCACAGGGGGGGCTAATTCCCAAAAGGAATCAACCCAAACGACGCAACAATCTCTTCCACTTACGGAGAATCCCCAAACGACAGAACCAACAAAATCACCAACATTAACACCAACCCCTTCAAATGCTATCAACGAGGAGTCAACGCCTTCGCGAATAAATCGGACAGTTCCCGCTCCAACGCAACCGAAAATCTTAGAAATCATCCAAAAACATCAGTTCTTTTCCTCGTTTTACAACTCCGTTGTCCATTTGAATCAGGCTACCAAGTTTCTTGAGTCGGATCAGTTGTTCTCGCCCCAAGAGTTCAAGAAAAACACATGGAAGGACAAATTAATTCAGTTGGCTGCTTCGATGAGTGATCAGGTCAAATACCTCGAAGACGAACCGAGGTGGATCACGGCAGAACCACAGTCATCTTGGTTTGAATCGACTCTTAGCGATTTTATCACCTACAATGTTAATAATTATACGATGCTCGAAAGTAATCTCGAATACTTTTTCTATGCACAGCGGAGCAATATAGTCAATCTTCAAAGTTGGTGGCGTTGCACAGCCTGCCTACAAATTGCCCGAGATTATCTGATTAATTTTCTCAACAGCCAAGGTAAGTACAAATCTGTACTCCCCCAGCGACTGCTCGATACAAAAGAACTTGAAGCTTTAGAAGAGAAAGAGAAAATTAAAATTGTTTGGGTTCGATGTCATTTGCCTATCAATACAC
>VYLT01000381.1_pt1 | contig 10431 bp, 7 predicted proteins | sample 5114261 | NCBI WGS metagenome assembly VYLT01 (sample SAMN12291815, study PRJNA351875) | freshwater metagenome | isolation source: freshwater lake | place: USA: Michigan, Little Long Lake | collected 2011-07-12 | reverse complement strand
TCGCACGGGTGAGCAAATCATCGAAGTCGGCAACGAAACCGATGCCGTTCTCGCTGCCGATATCTCTGCCGATCAAGCCCAGATTGCATTGGGTGGCCCGAACAAGATGATTCGCATTTACTCCACGAAAGACGGTTCGCTCGTTCGTGAGATCAAGAAGCATACGGACTGGATTTATAGCGTCGAGTTTAGCCCCGATGCCGTCCTCCTTGCCACTGCGGATCGCTCGGGCGGGTTGTTCGTGTGGGAAGCTGCCAACGGACGCGAATTCTACAACCTTCGTGGTCATACTTCGGGGATTACCGATGTTTCGTGGCGTGACGATTCAAACGTCGTTGCCTCGGCCAGCGAAGATGGGAGCGTGCGGTTGTGGGAAATGGAAAACGGGAACATGATTAAGAATATCGCTGCTCACACGGGTGGCGTACAGGCTGCCAAGTTCGGGCACGATAATCGACTTGTGACAACCGGACGCGACAAGGTTACCAAGCTCTGGGACGCCAACGGGAACGCTCAAAAGAATTTTACTCCCCATGCCGACATTCCCTTGCGTGCGACCTTCTCACACGATCAATCGCGTGTCTACGCTGGCGATTGGACGGGTACCGTTCAGACCGTAGCAATTGCCGACGGGAAGTTGTTAGCCCAAGCCGGAACCAATCCGCAAACCCCGCAACAACAACTGGACGCCGCAACGAAAGTCATGGCTGCCAAACAAGTCGCGTTCGATCAAGCCAACGCTGCTCATACCGCAGCTACCGCTAAGGTTCAACAGGCGACCGCAGAAGAAGCCCCTGCACGACGCCTTGCAACCGATAGTGCAAACATCGCCAAGCAAGCTGCTGATGCCCTTCCCCCGTTGAAAGCAAAGGTCGATCAAATGACGGCTGCTCTTCCGCCGTTGCAAGCGAAGCTCATGGCTGCCGACGTAAAAGCCAAAGCTCTGACCGAAGCCTTTACGAAAATCAAAACGGCTGCCGATGCCAATAAAGCCAACGCCGACCTCCAAGCGGCTGCCAACGCTGCCAAAGTCGAAGCCGACAAAGCAACCGCCGAGTTCACAGCTGCCCAGAAAGCCGTAACCGATACCCAAACGGCTCTGAATGCTGCTAATGCTGCTTACGGCCCCGCTCAAGCTGCTGTGAATGAAACGGCAGGGGCTGCTAAACTCGCCTCGGACATTTTCGCTCCCCGTGCTGCGGCCCTCAAGACCGCAACGGAAGCTGCCAACGCCAGCAAAGCCGTTGTCGATAAAGCAACCGCAGAACTCAACGCTGCCAAAGCCGAAGTCGAGAAGCTCAAAGCGTTAATCGCACCGCCCCCACCACCGAAGAAAACGTAGGGCGAAGGCTTGTGAACTACGCCCACTATTCTTTCGGGTGTTCCTCAAGAATCTTCTGATAGGCTTTGCGGGCGTGGTCGTAGTCTTTTTCGGCCTGTTCGAGTTCGTCTTTCTTGTAGCTCCCTTTTTTCATCTTCCAACATTGATCGACCCCTTGCAAACACCATTCGGCACTCGCCCGATTCGCTCGAATGGGTTTATCCCCCACAAGTACGAATAACGGGTTGGTGTGAGCATTCGGGAAACAACGGATCGCTACCCAGCTACTTTGTTTTATCTCCGTCTCGAATGTGAGGGTGTTCGTTTTTCCGTCGGCAACGATTTCTTGTTTCTCGGCGGGGTAACCATTCACGATAAGCTCGATGGGGATTTTCTTCCCGTTCAGGCGACTGGCAACATCAACTGTGAATTTCAGCTTTTGGGCTTTGTCGAGTTTGATTTCACTTTGATTCACCCCAAGCTCAAACTTCTTCTCGCCGAGGATGCCGGTAAAGTCCATCAAGTGCGTTGTACCGTCGCTGACATAACTTCGCCCTGCTGCAACCCCGTCGGCCCAACGATCAAAATCAAGTTTACCATCGAGCTTCACATAGACACGACCAACGCCGACCCGTTCCCCGTAAATGCACGGGAAATCGGTTTCGCCACTCACACGAACACGATAACCGCAATTGAGCGTGTGATACCAGATATTCCACTCGGCTACCCGGTCGGTATCCATTGCAGAAATAAAATCGACGGCGGGCACGGGTTTCTTATCTGGGCCGGGAACCGTATGCGTCGCCTGCACGATAAACTCATTCGCACCAATCCCGTCATACGCGGGAAGGTGGAAGTTTGGCAAACGGTTTGGCCCTTCCTTTCCTTCCAGTACTTTGCCGACATAGCGTGTCAGACCCGCCGCAGAATGGGCTGGCCCTGTGACTGCTCCTTGAGCTTTGGCCCAACGGAGAGTATTCATCCCCAGCGTCGGCCAATGCGTTTTCGACTCCCCTCCGGGGTAAATTTGTTCCTTGAGCTTCAGAAGGTTCAAGTGACCCGATGCCTGCGAGCCGAACCCGGACACTTCGACATCGTAACGCAACAGATAAGGGTATTTCGATACGTTATCGGGTTTGCCGGTGAAGAATTGTTTCTGATAATCGAAGCACGGCCCCCAAGTGAGGCAGCAGCCGACCTTCAAATCTTCGCCGCGAATGTGCCGGAGCATATCGGGTGGATGTACACCCTCGGTGGGCTTCTCGTAGTGGGCGCATCCTGCGGCATGAATATGATGATCGCCGCTCCACCAACCTTTTGCAGCAGGATCGACCCAACGCTCCACTTGATAATCGATAGTACCACCCTTTGCGGTAACGGTTACTTCTTTGGTGACAAGGATCGATTCTGGCCCACGCCAACAATCGACGCTGTATTTGCCGATGGGTAAACGAATACTCTCACCGGTCTCTCGGTAGATTTGCCGTTGAAAGAATAAATCAGGAGCAAGGCGTTTTGCTTGGGCTGGATAGATACGCCCTTGTGCATCTCGTATCACAAACGAAGCAACGGTGTTTTCGCCTTTCTCATCACGCACTTTGAAACTGACTTCAACGCTTGGCTTGGCATTCGTGCTTATCTCGCAGGTAGCATTCTCACCAATAGGGGCTTCCCCTTTCTTAGGCGGGTTTGTCGAGAATTTGAGTTTGGCCTTTTTCTCGCCGGTGTTACGAGCATAGAGTTGCACAACCCGATATTCCAATTCCAACCCCGAAAGGTTTGCGAGCAACGGTTGACCGGTGTAATCGGCTAACCCAAGCCAACGATTCTCGACATCATCTTTGGGAGAATTCGCAAGGGCCAACGCATTCGGGCTTTCAATACGCAAAGGTGTTTTGATCCCCCCTTTGTTAATCACCTTCACCAAGAAGATACGCCAACCTTGTTCCAGCAATTCGACTTTGTTGGGCGTCGGAGTCACCTTCGCTACGCCGTCTTTATCGAGTTCTACAGTTGCAATCGTCAGGGGATCGAAAATCTCTTGGACGCTCTTGGTTACTTTCTCGTCGCCGTCTTTCTCGGTCAGATCGGCGATTTTTTTCGAGGTCGCAACGGGAAGAGGTTCGCCCAGAAGCTCCAACGCTTTACCCAAACGGGTTGCCTGAGCTAACAGAGGTTGCGCTTCGACCTTGAGAACGGAAGAGGGCTTTTCCTGCAAAAAAGCCGTAAGCGGGATAAACAAGAGTAACCAACACCAACGAAAGGAACGCATGAGAGAGGCCCTTCAAGAAAGAGGCGAACGGGGAGGATTGCTTGCAATTGTATGAGGTTCAGACGAAGGAGAATGTGCGAGCTTCATTTGTTTGAACAAACTCAAACACCTCAAACTATCGAACAAAGATGGGGCTCACGATGTCTTTTCCCTCCCCTTTGCGTCAAGCAAGAACCGTTAGTGAAACGACTGCAAACCCGCCGGATCACTTTACTTCTTTGGTAAGGCAATCGGGGTATCTTCGGCGTTGCCCCATTCGTTCCAACTGGGGTAATAGTTGCGGACGTTTTTTGCGCCCATGAGTTCTAGCCCAAATGCCACGACGGAAGCTCGTCCGCCGCCTTGACAATAACTTACCGCAGGTTTCTCAAGGTCGATCCCTTTGGCGGTGATGAGTTTTTTCAGATCTTCGGGTGAGCGGAAACGGCCTGTTTTCACGTCTACCCATTCGGTCCATTCGGCAAGGACTGCGCCGGGGATGTGTCCTGATTTCTTGGCGAGCTTTGTCGTTCCGCAGTATTCGTCATTTGTGCGGGCATCGATGATCTGCGAGTTCTTGGCTTTGATGGCTTCGAGAACGGCTTCCTTTGTGGCGTAACCGGTGATTTCTTTAGGGAACTTATATTCTGACCCTTTCAAGATTAAAGGAGCCGTCTCTTTTTGGATTGGCTTGTCGGCATCAACCCATGCAATCCAACCGCCGTTCAAAACGCGAACATCTTTGAAACCCAATCCCTTCAACATGGTCCAGATACGGGTGCTGTCTCGAACATCGTTCCCGTAAACGATAATCGAATTCTCGGTGTCGAGTCCCGCACCGCTCAGGCGTCTGGTCCAAAGGTCGGCATCGATGGGCGGGACAAACCCTTTGCCCCAAAGTTCGAGATCGACCCAGACGGCTCCGGGAATGTGGCCTTGTTCGTAGGCTTCATTTTTGCGGGCATCAATGTAACGCCACTTCGATCTTTCGTCTTTGGCAATTTCGACCTCTTTGGCTTCGATAATGAGGTCGGACTTGGGGTAAGGCGTTGCAGCAGGGAGACTTAGGCCCGCCAGCAAGATCAAGGATGTCGAGGAAGAAAGCATAGCGTTCTCAGGTTGAAGGCGGACGATATTCGACAGCGAGGATGGTAAAATCTTCGGGGTGTCGTGATTGTTCTAAAAGGTCGCGGGCGAGATGGTCAACAAACGGTTGCACACCCAATTGACGATGGGTACTACAGGCTTCGAGGAGTAAATCTTTCGCCAAGCCCGGCCCATTTCCCGGTGGGTGAACCCCGTCGGAGTAAAGGACGAGTTTATCGCCCGATTGTAACCGATGACGTTGCAAAGGAAAGTCGGCATCGAAGACTCCCAACAGGGTTCCGGGTGAGGTCCAATAGGTCGGCGTTTCGCCATTGGCGGGAACGTGAATCGGGTGCGGATGGGCAGCACGCGAGAAGGTCAACACCCCATCAAGGCAGTTCAAGACCCCGTAGGTCATGGTCACAAAAGGGGGTTCGGGTAACTGGAGATTGACAAGCTCCCGATTGAGCGATGCAAGCACCTCGTTGGGTTCGACAATCCTGTAACTGTGACCAGTAATTTCTTTGCTCTTGATGGCCTTCTTAACGTAGATGCTCAACAAGCTCGAAGCGGGCAATCCTCGCCCCATTGCGTCGGCGAGAAAGAAACCGATGTGTTCTTCATCGAGACGAAAAACGTCGTAGAAATCGCCACCCACACGGGACCGAGGACGATAGCAAATGCCCACGCGAGTCCCTTGAATTTCGGGAAACTTACGCGGGAGAAAACCACGATGAATCCGACGGGTGAGTTCTAAATCGCCGTCGATCTGTTGGTGTGCGCTCTGCAACTGAGCATGAAGCTGTTGGCTTACCGATGCCTGTTGTGCTAACCTTACAACGGTGTGAAAAAGTCGCACGCAAGCCCGTACCTGCGGAAGGAATTGGTCACTCGCACCGATGGGCAAACAAACATCGGCCCCGACATCGAGTAACAAAGACGAGGCAACCCCTTCATGCAAAAGGCAAAGGATCGGGATATGCCAATCGGCGAGTTCAAGCCGAATTCGTTGCAGAAGGTTTTGTGCCAGAGGGAGACTTGTAGGGGTGATTTCAAAAATAGCCACTTGCGATTGTCGAACGGCGTCGAGCGCAAGGCCCGCCAATCCTCCCGACGAAACCACATACCCCGCCGCTTGTAACTGCGAGATAATCGGATAGGAAACGGGTTCCCCCGCGAGAAGCAATCGAGCCGAATGGGTATTCATGGCATTCTCTTTGTGGGGTCTAGTGAAACGATCCGCGTTTACACTACAATTATAGGAACTTCGGAAACGTCAAAGGGTTATGTGTGGCGAGTGTTGATATGAGTGTGCGGATGGATGTTCGTCGAATTACCATTAGTGATGTGGTCGATCACCAGCGTATTGACCTGCGTGAACATGGTGGCGAACGGACCCTGACGATTATTATTGGCTACTTTGAAGCCAGCAGTATCGACCGGCGAATCAAGAAGCTGCCGACGCCACGACCTCTCACCCATGATTTGATTGTTCAAGCGATTGAGCAACTCGATGGGGTTCTCGAAGCCGTTGAAATTACCGACCTACAGGAGCAAACTTACTTTGCCGTTCTGCGGGTTAAACAGCAAGATAAAATTGTCCGAATCGATTGTCGGCCAAGCGATGCTATTGCCGTTGCCGTGACCGCCAATGCCCCAATATACGTTCAGGAGCATGTGCTTCAGAAAGCTCAGGAAGAGTAACCCCAACGGGTATCCCCCTACCAATATGACTCCATCGACACCCCCCTCGAATACGAATCCTGAACCTTTGACAGGTCATTCCAACGGCTATTTGGGTCAACTTCCCGTCGCTCAAGGAAGCGCCCTTGATGCAACCCAAATCTCGGCGCCACAAAGCACCTCTATTGAAATTCCCATTTCAAGGCAGATCACCCGTTTAGGGGCGTATCGCCTTGTACGCGAGCTTGGTTCCGGCGGAATGGGGGTCGTTTACGAAGCTATCGAAGATCACACCGACCGAACGGTGGCTATCAAAGTTCTCCGCTCGAATCTTCCCGACGCCCAAGCCGGACGCGAACGCTTTGTGCGGGAAGCTCGTTCGATGGCATCGTTAAGCAACGATCATATCGTCCCAGTCTATGCCGTTGGTGAAGAGCAAGGCGTACCCTATATGGTGATGCCTCTTCTGGTTGGGGAGACCCTTGAAACCCGACTCGACCGAGCGCCGCAACTTTCAACCGCCGAGATTGCCCGTATCGGCAAAGAGATTGCGACGGGGTTAGCAGCGGCCCACGCTGCCGAACTGATCCATCGCGACATTAAACCGAGTAACGTCTGGATCGAAGCTCCAACGCAACGGGTTAAGCTGCTCGATTTTGGGCTGGCCCTTGCAAGCAATAGTGCAAACTTGACCGTAAGCGGATTCGTGATTGGGACCCCTTCCTATATGTCGCCGGAGCAATCGCGAGGAGAATCGCTCGACGGTCGTAGCGACCTATTTAGCTTGGGGGTGATTCTGTATCAAGCTGCAACGGGTCGCAAAGCCTTCGACGGGCCAAACCCCGGCACGGTGATGCGGAATTTAGAACTTCACTATCCGCCCCGTGTCGATCTGGTAAACCCCGAAATGCCTCCTCATCTTGCTGATCTGATTATGACCTTAATGTCGAAGGATCGACGGCAACGCCCCGCTTCGGCGGAAGCCGTTGCCGAGCGACTTGGTGCATTGCAGTTAGGCCGTTCGACTCGCGTGCCGATTGCACCCCTTCCGGTAACTCCTTTGCCGAACACAATCCCCGCAAACATTCCTCCGCAGATTGTCCCGAACGCCAAGACCGTACAAGCGGAAGTCTATCGCAGTTCACAAATGCAACCGGTTTCGGCTCCGCTTCCAACAACGAATACAAGCGAACCTGCCCCACACAAATCGTCGCCAAAAATACCCGTTACCACAACGGCTGTCACTCGACCGCAACCGCAAGACTCAACCCTGAATCCGGTGTCCTACCCGTCGCCCGTAAACTCTCAACCCTATTCGAGCATGGACGACACACCAAAACCCTCTTCAACTCGCTTAATCGTTTTGACCGTCGTTGCTCTCGTGGCGTTTGGTATTTTCTTCTGGACCTATACCGACAAGGGCGAAGTGCTTGTCCAAGCCGACGATCCGAACGTGATTGTCGAATTTAGCCAACAGGGGGTTCTCAAAGAGATGGCCGAAATTGGCAAAGGAATCACGCTCAAATCGGGCGAATACGAAGTGGCTTTGCGAAAAGGAACCACCGGCCTAAAACTCTCTGCGGACAAGGTCAACGTCACTCGCGGCGGAAAAGAAACCCTACGAGTGAACAAGGTACAGTAACCCGCTACAATAGTGGGATCGTCTTGAAATCGAGGGGTTTTTCACTTGGACTTTCCGACTCTATATTCTGTCAAACAAATTGCAGAACAACCGACTGTTACGGATGTACCCGGTACGGTTTACAAACGGTGGATGGAATCGCCGATTGCCAAACGGGTCAAAGCAGGGCAGCGAATTGCGATTGGCTGTGGTTCGCGTGGGATCAATCAAATTGGTCTGATTGTCAAAGAGACCGTGCGAGCATTTCAAGACCTCGGCACAAAACCTTTTATTCTCGCTGCAATGGGGTCGCACGGAGGGGCTACCCCTGAAGGTCAACGCGAGCTTTTAGCTTCGTACTCCATTTCCGAAAAAGACTTGGGTGTACCGATTGTGACCGACATGGATGCCGAAATCATTGGCACGAACTCTTGGAACGAGCCTGTTTGGTGGGATAAAAACGCTCTGGCATGCGATGGGGTCGTTACGGTTTCTCGAATCAAACCCCACACGGACTATCGTGGAAAATACGAATCGGGTATTACCAAGATGCTCGTCATCGGGTTGGGTAAACGAGAAGGGGCTTCTCAACATCATCGCTGGGGTTGGAAGGGGTTGCAACAAATGCTGCCCGAATCGGCCAAAGTGATTTTGGAGAAAACCAAGTTCCTCGGCGGGTTGGCCATTCTCGAAAATGCCAAAGAGACAACGGCACATTTACAGGTCGTGGATCGCGACGAGCTTTTGGATGTGGAACCCAAATTACTCGAACAGGCGTTCGGGTTAATGGGGCGTTTACCCTTTGACGAAATCGACGTGCTGATTGTCGGCGAGGTTGGCAAAAATTACTCCGGTGCAGGGATTGACCCGAACGTCGTGGGACGATTACTCATCGAAGCAGCCCCAGAACTCGAAACGAACAAACCGAAAATCACCCGTATGTGTGCCCTCGATCTTTCGCCCGAAAGTCACGGTAACGGAACTGGCGTCGGGATCGCCGACCTGACAACGCAACGTCTGTTAGACAAGATCGATCAGGTTCCGTTCCGGATGAACAACCTGACAGCGTGTTTCTTGTGGCGTTCCAAACTCCCGTTAGCGTTCGTGAATGACCGCGAATGTATGCAGGCAGCACTCGATACTTGTTGGCAACCGATCTTCGAGCAACTGAAGTTCGCCGTGATTCCAAATACGCTTGAAGTGGCCGAGATTTGGGTATCTAAACCCCTTGCAGATTGGGCCAAAACGCAAGCTGGCCTCGAAGTGAGCAAAACAGATATTCCGATCCCCTTCGACGCTAACGGGAACTTAGAGCAAGAAAAGCTCTTCCCTCACTCCGTGCGATCCAAACGCAAACACTAGAGCATTTTAGAATTCAGTACAGCAGAGCGAGAGGCAAAGGTGAACCGGCGATGCTCGCCCACCATCGCCGGTTCGCTGATTTCATCCAAAGCCAACACCATCCCCCAGTCCTCTACCCTTCGACAAAAACGCCATCGACGAAATCGTATTCGCGTTGGCAGGCCGTGCAGGTGAAATGTAATTCGCTGGGGTTGTTGTCTGAAAATCGGCACAATAGTTGTCCGCACTTGCAAACGGCACCGACGACCCGTGCAGGATTGCCCAATGCCAAAGCAAAATCAGGAATCGATTTCGTCACGACTGATCCCATGCCGATCATCGCCCAGCGACCTATCTCCAGATCGTTGCCGATGATACAGCCTGCGCCAATCGTTGCTCCTTCCTTGACGAGTGTGGGAAGAGTGTGTTCGTCAGGTTCACTGCCACGAAGCTCCTTGAGGTCGGGCGTGGTCGCTCGCGGGAATCGATCATTGGTGAAGATCGTCCCTGCGGAGATCATCACCCCGTCTTCGATAGTCACAGCATTGCAAACATAAACAAACGAATTGAGCTTACACCGATTACCAATGCGAACCTCATACGCAATATAGGTCTTCTCGCCGATAATGCACTGCTCGCCAATCGCGGCATCGCGTCGAATGTGGACATTATCCCACACGCTCGACCCCTCGCCGATGTTTACGCCAGATTCGATAATTGCGGTTGGATGAATACGGATCATAATAATAGTGGATAGTGGACAGTGGAAGGCAGGGTTGTTGGGGGTTGATAGTTGGGGGTATGTTGGTCGATAGTTGGAGGTATGTTGGTTGGTGTTGCGAAGCCTTGGGCAAGTCCCGTAGATCGCCTAGCCCGCTCTTCGAGCAAGGGCTAGGCTAAACTGGTGCGCCCCTTCGGGCTTTAACCGTCGCTACGCTCGGTAAAAGAAGGCAGTTTTTTGTTTTCGCACGGTCGAGTCTTCGAGACCAAAGCCCGTTAGGGCGCACCCCTTTAGCCTATACTCAATTTCTGTAGAGAATTGGAGTGTTGCTCCGGTCGCTAACGCTCCCGGCTCGTGGCCTTTTTGGGTACTCCCCGAAGGCTACTGAAACCGTAAAGGCCACGAGC
>VYLT01000379.1_pt1 | contig 10472 bp, 13 predicted proteins | sample 5114261 | NCBI WGS metagenome assembly VYLT01 (sample SAMN12291815, study PRJNA351875) | freshwater metagenome | isolation source: freshwater lake | place: USA: Michigan, Little Long Lake | collected 2011-07-12 | reverse complement strand
CGTCCTCTGGGCCATCATCAACGGCCGCGACTTCCAATTCCGCCAGTAGGGGATGGGGTGAGGGTAGGGCTTTATGGAACCGTATCGTTTTGGAATCACTGACGAGCTTTTGACTATTCTTGAGCGTTTGCGAAGCCAAAATGATATTGGATCCGACGATCCAGATTTTTGGATTGCACTTTCACTCGAAGAGGATGCTGCTTTTTTAACTCGAGATGGACGCATCATTATTTATGACGGAATGAGCGAGGAGGGAAGGGAAGTATACGAGGAACAAGATGCCTGTCGTTGGTTGCACTATGCAGTTGACGAACAGAACATCCCCGATCTGTTATGTTTGCTCCCTCCTCGCCCTCGGTTTGCACAAGATTGTGACTTTTGTCGTGGGGTTGGTCGTGAGCAAGAAATAGATACGATTTGTTACCATTGTGGTGGACTCGGCTGGATTCGAGCGAATGAAGAAGGCCGAAGATAAATAAACGCCAAAGCAAATCAGAGAGGAAAAAACTTAGCCCATGCGAGAACGAATCAAACATATCCTTAATTCGTATTGGTTCGGGCAAGGTGTTCTGCTTGGGTGTGCGTTTGTTGCATACATTTTAGAGTGTGTCTTTGCGATTGTTTGCTACCTATTTGGAGTGATTGCTTTTGGTGTTCCCTTTCAACAAGGAGATAAATGCCTTTTTTGGATATTTGCATTTCCAAAAGCGCTGCTCAGAGCGATTTTCGGTCAAACTCACGACGACATGGGCGATGTTTTGACAGTCATTATGAATATGTCTGTGAATTACTTTCTGGTTCGATATTGTTGGCGAAGATACCAGAGACGCCACCAACGCACCGATATTCAAAAGGATTACGACGACCAAAACAAACCGGAAGCTCCTGCTGAGAAAACCGATAACCCACAAGAACCGCCATGTCCGAAGAATTGAAAGCAGCGTTGCTTGCCAAATGGAATCGTTATCCTGATCGCAATCCTCCTGCAACAGAAGCCGAGCTAATGGCGTTTGAACAAGAGTTTGGCCCTATTCCAGCCGAATTTCGTGAGTACCTTGCCCTTTGTGGTGGAGAGATCGGACAAGGGGAATGGGACGAACGAACGTTCAACCTTCCAAATCTCGTTTACGAATACCGCGAGTATCAAAATAGTACCGTGAATTGGAGTATCGAAGGGGTATTTGTGATTGGTTGCGATGGAGCCGGAAACCGCTTCGGAATCGAGACATCAACGGGTCGAATCCTTCTTCAAGATCATAACTTCGGAGGTATCCACGAACTCGCCCCGTCATTGTGGGAATTTTTCATGCTCGGATTCCGTAAGAGGTCGAGAGAGGAATAAGATAATCAAAGGATAATCAAAAGGAATCCACTCTATGAAAATGTATTTCATGTCGCACACCTATAACTCTTATGGTTCGTGGACTTGTTATTCGATTCTCGCCGATTTTCTCTGTGATGGAATACCCAATTTTGGCGATGCCCTAAAAGAAATCACGGTTGAGATTTACTACCCGAACGTGGGTAAGCCCAAAAAGACGTTGGAAGGATTGTTTGAAAGTCATCAGGCTTTTCGAGACACTCTCCCGAAGGTCACCTTTTTGAGAAAGAAGAAAACTGCCAGTATTCATGTTGCGAGTACTGACTCTGGGACGATGTTTGAAAAATTGTCACTTACAAGATTTAAGGCACGCTACGCCAACGTACTCGAATGGTTATCGCTTCTCAAAAAGAGGTTAAAGAAAACGGATAAATTCGACTTCAACGCCTTTCTGGAATACTGTAAATCGCGTGAACAGGAGATGCCCAAAACGCTTGCAGGATTGCGTGAACTCGAAGAACAATACGATCAACAAGACGAAGACCTCTCGGAGTGGGACAAAGATGATGTCGATTGGGATGAGTTTCATCCCGACGCAAAGACGCTGTTAGATGATCCTTTCTACTGGTCGGGTATAAGCGATTTTTCGCCACACGGAAACGACACGGGACACGATGTTTTTCGATGGTATCAGGAATGGCATAGGAAATCCAAAAAAGGGAACCCTGTTACGTTTTTCAATGGGCTTATAGAAGGTTGGGAGTACGAACTAACAACCGACGACAGTGACGAACAGTATTACATCGACCAAACAGCGATAGCGATAGCTTTCGCCGAAATCAAAATCCGAGGGGTGTGTCGAACTTCTGTTGCAGACCTTGCGAGACAAGCCATCGCACGACGACGTACAGCAGCTCTCGAAGCAACCGATTGGCCTCACCGCGACGAACGCCTACTGACATTGGAGATGATGGAAAAGAAAATCAACGAAACCGAACCCCCCGTTTGAGGAAGCCTAACGTGTCGAACCCTCCACAAAGCAAACATCGTAAATCTTGGTCAACGCGGTTCAGCTTGTTTTGTTGTGGGGTAGGGCTTTACATGTTGGAATGGACGTTATTTCTGGCGTGTTCCTTTTTCGTACATCGTCATTCCAATCCGACAATCGATTATCGGATACCGGAAATTGCCCCTTGGATTATGGCTTTTCCACTGACAGCCTCGCGTTATTTTGACCTTGAACCAAAGGACGTCTTTGGTTTTGTGACGATTACCATGTATGGGTTACTCAATTACTTGTTGATACAAGGTTGCCGGAATTGGTATCGTAAACGAAAACACCGCACGGATACCCAACAGGATTATGAAGACCATTCGCAGAAAGGGTGAGGGGGTACGCTATGAATCCGGTCGCTACCTTCGTTCAAATGGTGCTGCTTGGGATATTTTTTTGCCTCGTGCTTATGTCTCTCATGGTTCGTTCAGATACGAAGGAGGAATTGATCGAACGGAGAGTTTTCGATGCCTTTGCGATGTTCTTTTTGTTGGTCGTGTTGCTGATTGGGTTTCGTAAATGGTCGGTCCCCAAGAATCTCTTTGCGAGCATCATTCTGACGGGTATCTTCTTTTGTTTGCTTCAGGCTTTCCATTCTTCCATTTTGAAAATGCGAGCAGCGATACCCAAAGCATCGAAGACTCAGAACCTGATGCTACAAATTGAACTTGGCCTGCACCAATTCAAGAAAGACTGCGGACGATACCCGACGAACGAAGAGGGGATCGAAGCGTTATTGGAAAACCCCAAGGTGAAAGGGTGGCATGGCCCGTATCTTGATATCCCAACCAAGAACGATGCTTGGGGCGAAAACCTGATTCTGGTCACCCAGAAGGAAACCTACACACTTACTTCCAAAGGGAAAGACCGAATTTTAGGAACACCAGATGATCTTATCCGCCAATCTTCGCCTGATTAAGTTGCGTTTTGATGTGTCCTCCTCGTCTCCAATTCTTCAGAGTAATCGGCATAATCACTAAAGTTTAACATTCTCCATGCCGATGAAATCTCAAGATATGGAAGGTTCTCGAAACGAACTCCTCGGGGAATTGGCATGATGGCGTTTCGCAAATGGTCGGTGGCGTTGGTGTTTTTGGGTGCAAGTTTCGCCTCTGCGGGTGATTTCGCTGCAAGCTCGCTCCCTTCTCCTTCGGGGCTTATGCCTGTATCGGGATCGTCTCCAGTAGCTGGCGGGGTTACCGTTCCTGCTCTGCCTGCCTCTACGGGTATCACGAAGTTGCCCGGTCAACCCGTCGGCGTATCACCTGCACCAATCACCAGCAATCAACCTTACTTTGCTCCGAACACCACTTCGCCGATTGCGGGGACGCAAAACCCGTGTTGCGGACCTGTCGGGGGCGATGGTCCGATCAACTACGAACTGTATTCGATTGGTGGTGCGAGTTTCGTCTTCGGATCGGGGGCATTATCCGATGCTCTCAAAACGGGTTGGACTGTTGGTGTCGGTGCCCGGTCACTGTTCTTCGATCCGAGTGGCGATGCTGCTTGGAGCGTAGACCTGAGCGGATACTACACTCGCAACGAAGGAACGACTCCCGCACCCGTCATCCTTAACGGTGGCGGACGAGGAAGTATTTTCCGGTTGCATCGCACCGCAGTCGGTGTGGGTGTGGGTCGCGAGTGGTTCTCGTCGCTGGCGTTTGTGGGTTCTCCCGAAGGTGCTTTGCGAGCTGGACTCGATGTCGGTTATCGACTCGGAACGGGACACGCCGACTTCCGCCCGCTAAACGATCCGACCGGTTATACCCGCGTCCACTCGATCTTCGGGCAAGCGTTTGTGGGTGGGCATGTCTCGGTTGATATCCCGTTCGGCGGATGGATGCTGACAACGGGTATCCGCACAGAATATAACCACACTCATTGGCGTAGCATCTACCCCGGCGGATCGAACATTCAAGGTCTGAACGTGGGCTTGTTTGTGGGCTTCCGGTTCTAAGCTGAATTATCAGATCATAAAAAAAGAGAGGGTAGTTGATTCGTGTGAATCAACTACCCTCTCTTTTTTCGTCACGTTCAAAACTTAGCGGAGACGTTTCTTGAGTTCTTCGAGTTCGCTGATAATGCGGTCGATTTTCTTCTTGGTGTCTTCGTCCGATTTACGGCTGTCGCTCTTCTTGGGTTCGGCCTTTGCGGGAGGAGTTGGGGTCGGTGCGGGACCTCGTTCGGGTGGGCCTTTCGGTCCACCGAAACCACCGGGGAAACCACCTTTACTCCAGTCACCCCAACCCCAACCACCTTTGCCAAAATCGTCCTTACGGTCAAAGTCTTTCTTGCTCGGAGTCGGAGTTGGTGCAGGGGCAGGGGCAGGGGTTTTGATTTTCTTTTCGAGATCTTTGATTTGGTCTTTCAGCTTCTCGATCTCTTCGAGAAGACGGCGTGTGTCGCTTTGATTATCGCGATTCCCACCGGGACCACCACCCGGACCGCCACCGCGTGGCCCTTGTGCGGATGCCACCGAACCCGAGGCGAGCAGTCCGCCGACCACAAACATAGCCGCTGCGAATTTTCGCAAACTGGTAAAAGAAACCATCTGAAAACTCCTTGAATCTTGGCCCAATAAATTGGGATAGAGAGGTTGTTGCCTATTTTCAGATTTAGCAGACAGAGCATGAGATAGTTATGAGACTTTCGTTCATCATTCGCGATTTGGTAGCTTGAATTATTCAGAAAGGGAAGAGATCAATCGTCGCCGTTCTTCAACGGTAATTTGACCGTGAACGTAGACCCTTTACCAACAACACTTTCGACGCGGATACGCCCGTTATGTTGTTCGATAATCTGTCGGCAGACACTTAAGCCCAGACCGGTTCCGCCGTGTCCGTTCTCATCGGGGTTCTTGGTCGTGTAGAACGGCTCGAAGATCATTCGCAGTTGTTCGGGCGAGATACCGACCCCCGTATCGGCAATACGAATCTCGGCCATTTCGGTTTCATCGTTCTGACGAATATCGACCCGTAGGCGTCCGCCGTTGGGCATGGCTTGTCGGGCATTGAGGATCAGGTTTACCAAAATCTGTTCGATCTGCCCTGCAATCACGGGGACAACCGGCGCCGTGTGGTAACGCTTTTCCACTTGGATGCGGTGCTTGTACAAATCCTTCTCGGTAAGGAGAAGGACTTCCTCAACGAGTTTCACAAGGTCTACGGTTTCCCGTGTTGCCGATTGATTGCGTGCAAAGCCGAGCATACCGGAAACGATAGCGGCGGCCCTGTTGCTGGCTTTCAAGATTTTCTCGAAAGCCTGTTTCTGATTCGGGTCGGTGCAACCACGTTGACCGAGCTTCGAGTAGTTGATGATGGTCGTCAAAATGTTGTTGAACTCGTGTGCCACACTCGAAGCAATAGCCCCCACGCTGCTAAGTCGTTGGGCTTGGAGAAGTTGCTGCCGAAGGGTTTCGGTTTCATCAATCGGTGGGACCAATACTTCCTCACCTGTCATAATCCCATCTCCATTGCTGACACCGGGTCTACCAAATGTTATCGGTTCCGAAGAGGCCGTCTCTTCATTGCATCCACATCGTGCAGAGCAAATCGTGACGGTTCCGGGTCGGCAATCTTGGGTTAATTTCCCAACTCTTTGATCTTCTGAGGAATCTCAGAAATCCGCTTGGCCTGCCAGTTTCGCCCAGTCCCAATAAGTTCCGTGATCCCTACGTTCTCAATGCGACCGAGACGATGCCAATCGCTCGCATTATACCCAGCTAATACATTCAAAAGCAAAACTTTGATGACAATCCCGTGCGCAACAACGATAATTTTTTCGCCGGCGTACTGAGCGGTCACTTGGTCCCAAACTGGCAGAATTCGTCGGGAAATCTCGTCAAAACTTTCCACACCCTCTGGGGCATATGCAGTTTGCCCAGACTTCCATTTTTCAAGGGTCTCGGTCCACATCGGTTCTTGGTCATCGACAGGTTTACCAGAAAAAGGGCCGACCTTGCGCTCGTGCAACATCGGTTCAACAAAGTGATCGATCTGACAGGCTATCGCAATCTCTTCGGCCGTTTGCATGGCGCGCTTCATCCCCGAAGAGACAACGGCAACGGCTTCGTACTTGCCCATCTGTTCGGCAATGACAACGGCCTGCCGTTGACCGAGTTTCGACAAGGGAACGTCGGACTCAAAACCGTTAATGCAAGTATGGTTTTCGCATTGGGCATGTCTGAGGAGATAGACATGGGTGGGTGGAAGAGGTTTCTCTTTCATTTCGTATTGTTCCGAAGTCAAAAGGGGTCAAGCCACAAGGTTAGCGTCGTATCGTCAAGAACTCCAAGCAAGCACCAACGGGGACATCCCGAAACGTGCTACATGTTAATGTAGGTTTTTTGCCAACCGAAGAAAGCCATCTTTTCCCCGAAAACCAAAACCGTCGTTACAACAGGGTGTGGCAAAAAAACGTCAGAAGGCAAAAGGCAGTAATGCAGAGGACTCAGAGACGCAAAGACAAAGAGAAGACTACAAGAGTTTCGACAGGGCAGACGGGTATTTGATTGTGGACGGGTGTTCCCCGTAGATCGCCCCGCCCCCCTCGGCGAACGCTGCGCGTTCGCCGAGGGACAGGCGGGGCTACTCATTACTGGGTCTACGACCCTCAAGCATTTTTTGGCCTTATCTGCCTTTTGTCTGATCTGTGTTCATCTGCGTTCATCTGTGGCAAACTCTTCTTGATTTGTCTTCTCTGCGTTTTTGCGTCTCTGTGTCCTCTGCATTACTGCCTTTTGCTGTTGGATTTGGTTTTCTGAACCGCTTGCCAGAATAATTTGCCATACCCCGTTACAAAAGGGAGTCCATCCTCTCCGTTTTCGCTGCTCAGTCGGTTTTCTTTTTTTTGAGTTTGGCACTCAGATAGGTTTTTCGAACGGCAGCGGGGAGCTTCTCGATGGCGTAGCGTAGGGCCGTGCGTGGCATTTCGTGGGCATGGTCGCTAAGAAATTCGTGGAGCAAAGTTTCGTCTCGCTCGCCGACTTCGCGTAACATCCACCCCGTTGCTTTATGGATCAAATCTTCCTTGTCCTTCAGAAGCATCCGGCTAATTTTGAGGGTCTCATCGAAATCATTCTGGCGGATAAAGTGTTGTGTTGCGATGATAGCAATACGACGTTCCCAAAGGCTTTCCGACTTGGCTAATTGTGTCAAAGGTTTACGCGACCGATCCTTCAGATACCCACCTACAATCGTCGGAGCCGAGGTATCGACTAAATCCCAATTGTTGATGTAAGCGGTGTTACTCAAGTAAAGTTCGTACACCGTCTGGCGATGCTCGTCAGTGCATTTACCCAAGCCTAACACCAGCACCAACAACGCAAAAAGACGCTCCTCATGGATCGGCGAACGAAGTAGCACGATTACTTCCTCTAACGGCAACCCCTTATATTCACGGGCTAACGTCCTCAAAACGGGCACACGCACACCGACGAAAATATCCCCCTCCCCATACTCCCCCGGCCCCGTCTTGAAGAAACGGGCCGACGATGCTGCCACCTCTTCGGATGCAAGCAATTCAATACGCGACTTCACTTCCTGTGCGCTCATGCGAATGGGGTCCGTGTTGGTTTTTTGGAAAACAGGTTCGACCGGGATTGTACCGTCTCGGTGCGAATCGTGTCAACTGAAACGGGCGACCTTCTCACCCTTTTTGAGGCTCCGCGTTCGTTGGTGCTTCGGGTGTATTTGATTCTTCGGACCCATCAGAGGGTATGGGTTCGTATTGAGAGCCGTACATGGCATATTTTGAAGCAAAGAAAAACACCAACGGTTGAGCGATCAGAAAGAAGAGGCCGGGACAAAGCACAAGACCCGTTTGATCTTGTAGCACCGTGGCGATCATCAGGAACGGTGATGCGGGAAAAATTAGACAGTCAATGATGAACACATAAAAGTATGTCATTGCAAGACATCCGCCTATTGTCTTTGTGTCGCGGGTTACAGCAGCCGTGATCGCTGCGGAGGTGCAGATTGTGCAAAAGGTCGTGAGATAGCAGACGATGGTACTAACAATAGGTAATTCGCTCCAGATGACTGGGAACATCAGGAAGGGGACTGCAACGAAGATAATCAGCATCATTTGAAGCACACGGGCCCAGAGCTTACCGAAATAAATTTCGCTTCGTGTCAGGTCGGTTAATCTCAAGGCTTCATCGGTGTAGGTCTTTCGTGCCTCGAAGAATGCCGAGGCAACCGTGATTGGAGTGAGTATCAAGACCATTACTTGTTGAATGAGGAAGAACGTCAGTAGGAAAGATAGTGTAAACTCCTTCAACGCTCGATAGTACGGGACAGGGTCGGTTCTTGAAAATGATTCGGTAGGATAGTGGGTTGACCATACCCCCCAAAGTGCAAGGAGCAGCACACCAACTAAAGCAATTTGACTCAGGACAATGAAACGGATTTTGCGAACGGCTCGCAACAACTCCCAACGGAGAAGGGCATTCGTCAATCCATGTTTATCTCGATTCATTAGCAGTTTCGGTTCAGATTGATCCGAAACGGATGGCGACGGGGGCAGCACTCGAATTCCTCCGAATGAATCTAACAGGCGACCTATGTCAGGTCGTTCAACACGCCGTCGCCACAGTAATTGGGGTTACCGAAGCTCTTGACTTTGTGGCCGAAGGCATGAGCAAGTGACATCAGCAAGCGGTTGTGTGCGACTTGCTTGTACTTGAGCGAGCGACCCATCTTGAAGTCGAGTCCACCGCCGACCATGAGGAATGGGGTATCGTTATGGGTGTGCGAATTCCCTTGCCCAAGTTCGTTCGTCCAAATGATTGTCGTGTTATCGAGCAAGCTACCTTTACCGCCCGGCTCAGGCGTTTCGGAAAGACGTTTGGCAAGGTAGGCCATTTGTTCGCAGAACCAAGTATCGATCTTGGTGAGCTTCTCTTGCGCTTCTTTGTTGCTGTTTGGTTCGTGAGAAAGTTCGTGGTGACCCTCTTTGATATCGAGCCACTTCATACGGGCCATCCCGACGCTATTCGTATATTGCAGGGTTGCGATACGCGAGAAGTCGGCAGCGAAGCTATTCACCATCAACTCGATTTGCATTTTGCTGATCTTGGGGATATTATCGTTATCCTTGCGGACACCGGCTTCGAGTTCAGGAACCTTGTGCCCGATCTCGCCACTGGCTTTGGCGGACTTGAGCTCTAATTCCATCTCGCGGACGAAGGTGGTGTGTTCGTCCAGCAGCTTCTTGTCTTCGCCACTGACGGCACCGGAAACCTTCTTGAGGTCGGCATTGAGGTCATCTAGCACGCTTGCGAGAATCTTGTTATCGGTTGTGCGACCGTACAACTTTTTGAACATCTGATACGGGTCATCAATAGGGGTGAGGGGCTTATTCGGACCGGCATAAGACATACGAGTCCATGTGTCGGCACGTTCAGGAACCATCACACCGAATTCAAGGCTCCCAAAACGGGTCTTGGTCGCTTCTTCTTTTTGGAGGTAGTTCTTGATTTCTTGATCGATAGAAAGCCCCTTTGCCCAACCAGCTGGGGTATCGGAACCACCTTGGATGTTACCGGGAAAAAGTTCGATCCCGGTGAGAAGACAGCCGATTCCTCGCATGTGGCCATCACCATCACCGCGAATCTTGTCTGCCACCCCGTGCAAAAACAGGGTTTGCTTTTGGAACGGTTCCAAAGGTTTCACGGATGTGGGAAGGGTAAATTCGGCCCCTGTTTCCTTCGGCCAGAAGTTCCAAGGAACTACGCCGTTCGGGGTGAACATAATCACCATCCGTTGTTTGCGTTTGGTTGAATTAGCAAACCCAAGTGAGGGGAGATTGAGAACAAAAGGGATCGCAGCAGCCGAAAGGCCAAGCGTGCGCATAAACTCGCGTCGTGATGAATGTGTCACGGTCTTCTCCGGTGGGATACGTCCTATCTACCGGTAGTATAGCCTTTTTGGAGGAAGAAAGAAACAGAAATCTTTAGGAATCTCTCTGCCCGTTGGTTCATCTGAAAAGGGTGGGCGAGTTCGGTTTTCCTTTCCTTCTGGGCACTTCTATGAACGAGCTTTTTCAACGGGTTTGGCCTCGGGATTCTTCGCATCCGGGCTTTGCAGTGTTGGATTT
>VYLT01000378.1_pt1 | contig 10479 bp, 11 predicted proteins | sample 5114261 | NCBI WGS metagenome assembly VYLT01 (sample SAMN12291815, study PRJNA351875) | freshwater metagenome | isolation source: freshwater lake | place: USA: Michigan, Little Long Lake | collected 2011-07-12 | reverse complement strand
TGGAACGAGTGAGGAGAGATTTTTTCAGATGTTGAAGCAGAAGACGGCGAACCAAGCCCGACGCTCAAACCGGCAGCCGCCCCAAGTCTGAACAAGTCCCGACGCGAAAAGGAATCCACAAGGTCTCCTGTAATCAATGCAGAGAGGCAACAAAGGATAAATTATGAGAGTAAATCTGTTCTACACGACAAAGATTAACGGTTTCTGAAAAAAACGTATTCGGGTGTCGAGATTCGGGATTCGGGGTTCGGGCCGCGTCGGGTATCGGGGGTCGAGATTCGGGAAAGGCAGGAAGACATGGGAAGCGGATAGCCGAAGGCAAGCCCCACAGTGCGCCCCGCCTGTCCCAAGACGGAAACTTCGTTTCCGTCTTGGGACAGGCGGGGCTATTCAAGACGGGCTATCGCCCTCAGCATTTGTTGTCTTTGGGTTCACCCCAAAATGAATTGGTGTCGAAATGCCAAAAAGTACTTAGCCCAAATGGGCATCCCGAGTAGCCCCGCCTGTCCCAAGACGAATGTGAAACATTCGGCGCGTGGGGGCGGGGCGATCTTCGCGGACTCGCGAATGATGATATCCCCGCAATCGCCTTTTGCTTTTGCCTTTCCCGATACCCGATACCCGAACCCCCACCTGCCTTTTGCTCTTGGTTCTCCGCTCCGGTTTCTGCAAAATGATTCCTTTACTTGCTGTGGGGAAAGATTATGGCAGACGTGCGGGCTTTTCGTGGGTATCGGTACAATCTCGGTGTGGCAGGGACGCTTTCGGACCTTGTGGCGCCACCTTACGATGTGATCGATAGCACTTTGCAACAAAAGTTATACGACCGTTCTCCGAATAATGCGATTCGTATCGAATTGACGCAACCAACCGAGGGACAGGATAAATATAGTGTTGCGTCGCAAACGCTGAGTTCGTGGTTGAACGAAGGGGTTGTGAGTCAAGACACCTTGCGGACTCTTTATGTAATCGAACAGGAATTCACAGTCGAAGGGAAGACCTACACCCGTCGCGGGTTTATTGCACGGGTGCGACTGGAACCATTTGGGCAGGGGCATATCTATGCTCACGAAGAAACGATGAGCGGCCCGAAAGAAGATCGCCTTAAATTGGTGCGTGCAACGGGTATGAATCTCTCGCCGATCTTTGGTCTCTATCCTGACCCTGAGAACGAGGTTTATTCCCGTTTAGAAAGTTCGTTACGCAACGAGCTTCCCTTGACTGCAATCGATCACCTCGGGGTGACCAGTCGGCTTTGGCTTGTGACAAATGATAAAATTGCAGGTTCGGTCCTCAGTGCAATGGCCGATAAGCCGATCTTTATTGCCGACGGGCATCACCGTTACGAAACGGGTGTCAAATACCGTGACGAGCAAATCGAATCGGGCATGGCAACGCACGAAGAAGCTCCGCAAAACTTCATTATGATGATGCTCGTATCGATGGGCGATCCCGGTTTGATTATCCTGCCGACACACCGGTTAGTAAGCGGGTATGCAGGACTCACTTCGGCAAAGCTCAAAGAAATTTTGGCTCCTCACTTCACTCTCACCGAGATGCCAAATGCCGAAGATGCGTGGGATTGGGTGCAAATCGACGGCGGACAAAATGCCCTTGCGTTCCACACCAAAGCCGATGGCAAATGGATCGTCGGGAAGTTCACCAACAAAAAGCTAATGGACGAGCTTGCTGCCAACCACTCCGAAAACTGGCGTGAATTAGGGGTAAGCATCCTTCACGAAGCCGTCATCAAAAAGGCTCTGGCGGATGCAACGGGAAACATCGGCACTTGTAAATACGTTCACCTGTTAAGCGAAGTCGAAGAGGACATCAAAGCACAGGGGGCCGACCTTGCGGTTTTGGTTCCACCCGCCGAGATGATCCACGTTGAAGAGATCGCAGGCAACCTCGAAAAAATGCCCGCCAAATCGACCTATTTCTATCCCAAGTTACTCACAGGGTTGGTGTTCAATTCTTTGAAAGGGAATTGATGATCGGGAATCGGGAATCGGGAAAAGCAGAAGACAAAGAAGATCAAGCGAAGTTGGCTTCTGTATTTTGTTTTGGTCTTTCCCGAATCCCGATTCCCAATTCCCGATTCCCGATCTCCGATTTCAGGTTTTTTCGTCACAAATAAAGTTTGCTCTGACCAAAATGTTCTAGGGTATCTATATTCATGTTCTGAGACCTTGATAAACACCCTGATAACGGCGAGAGCGAATGGATGCCCCCTTAGAAAATCGTGGCACGGACCTCGGTTCCAAGATTGCACGTCTTGTCGAAGAACGTGGCTGGAACCAGGAAGATTTTGCGCGCTCGTCCGGCCTGAACCGGCACACGATTCGGGAGATTATGAACTCGAAAGGGGAACGCAAACTCCGTAACGACACCATCTTGAAATGTGCGAAGGCGTTGGGGTTGCAAGTCAACGAATTGCGTGATCTTCCCCTTGATCGGCTCCTTCCTCGGATGCACGGCAAAATTCTCTCTGAAGGAGAGGGAGGACGTAAACTTCTTCTCGAAAAAAGCGAGATGACCGAGTTAAAGGATTGGGTCACTCGCAACACCGAACGGGCAGCCCAAATCACGGTCGAGGAAGCTCAAGAACTCTTGAGCTTGCAAGGGGTAGACGGGGTGCTTGCTCGAATTGGTGTGGAATACTACGTTGAAATTCTTGAACGCCGACGCCGACTTCTCAACCGTGTGCGAACCATTGCCAAGACGGAATATCTCGATCTTCTCGAACAATTCGTCGGCCTGATGTACGAGAAGGTTCAGGCAACCAAGTAGATCACGAAACCTGCGATCCGCCAACCGGTTTGATTGTTGGGTTAAACACATTTGCAAACGCCTTCCAATAACCCACAATCAAAAAGATCAACAACGCGGTGATCGCAATGCCGATCCCCGGTTTCTCGGCAAGCAACACCTCAAACAGCACGATATTCACTGCAATCGGCATGAGGATTGTAATTCCAACCGGCACGAGAATCCCTGAAATCAAAAAGGCTCCGCCGACGATTTCCAGAATCTTGACAACCTTGAGGTAACCCGTTGTGAAAAGAATTCCCCCGAATTGTCCAGCAACACCTTCTTGAGGAGGCATATCGAGAAACTTCAGAAAGAAATTCAAACCAAAAACCAGAAACACCGCACCGACTAACAAACGCACAACCAAGACTGCATACTTCATTGCCATTCTCCAAAAAAGTTTAGGTTTCTTTTGGATGATGGTATTTCCACAAAGGATTCCTGTTTTCTTGTATAGCTCTCTCTACTAAAATCGTCTTTGAGGGTGAATATGAGCGAATCGATCCGAACATTCTCGATGCAACAGTTGGTCGCCAAATTCCAAATGGGCGACCAAAAGAGCTTTGATGAATTGGTTCTACGAACCAAAGAATCGTTGGAGCGATGTGCAAGAAAGATGTTCCGCAAATTCCCTTCCCTTTCGGGTAAAGAAGAAGTCGAAGACGTTCTGCAAAATGCTCTGCGAAAATTAGCGACTGCACTGCATGCTGTCACCCCCGGTTCTGTCCGCGAGTACTACGCCCTTGCCAACGGGCAAATTCAACGCTCAATGCTTGATCTCACCCGTTACTATCGACGCCGTCCCGACCTGCAACAACCTCCCGAAGTCGATAGCTTGCACCCGCACGACCCACTTGAATCCCCTGACCCCGTTGACGACGACGGTCAACTCGAAGTCTGGGAGAATTTTCACGAAGCGGTAACCAAGCTCCCCGCACTCGAACGCGAAGTCTTTTCGCTGACGTTCTACCACAACTGGTCGCAAGCCGACATCGCCGAACTCATGGGGTACGCAACCGCAAACGGAGATCGACAAGTTCGACGAATCCTAAAAAATGCCTACAATTTGCTGAAAGCCTCTGTCGGAACCGATTGTCTGGATGAATAAGAAACGGACAATAGAAGCATTAGCCACAGATAAACACAGATAAACACAGATAAAACCTAAAACAGATAAAGCCAAAAGGCAGGATTAAAAATCAAAAGGCAAAAGACATTTCTTTCTGTCTCATCCTGCTTTTCATCTGTGTTCATCTGTGGCTAACTCTTCTCTATTCTGCAAGGAGTTTTTGTGGGGAAGTGGAATCTTGGACGTTTTCGGTTGATCGCCTTTATCGAAGGGCTTTCGTACCTTGTCTTGCTCTTGATTGCAATGCCGTTGAAGTACCTTGCGGACTTTCCTCTTGCAGTCACGATTGTGGGTGGGCTACACGGGGGATTGTTTATCCTGTACTTTGTGCTGCTTGTTCCGGTCTGGATCGAGCGGAAATGGCCTATTGGTAAACTTGCCGGTGCGACACTCGCTTCGCTTGTGCCTCTTGGTACTTTCGTGTTCGATTGTTGGCTCAAAAAGACCGAACCCGATTTGCGTAACAAATCCGGTTCGTCTGACCTCGAAATCTCACCCTCCCAACCCTCGGTATAATCCTCATGCGAAAACTCCTACTCCTACTCACCCTCGTTGCGTTTACCTTTGCCGACGAAAAGACACCCGAAAAGCTCTGGGTGGCAACGCCCCTCACCGAGAAAAAAGTCTTCACAGAGGGTATCGAAGGCCCGTGTTGCGACAAAGACGGGAATATCTTCGTCGTCAACTTTGCCGAACAACAAACAATCGGCAAGACGACCCCTGCCGGTAAGTCCGAAGTGTTTGTTGTTCTTCCTAAGAAGTCCGTTGGTAACGGCATTGTGATCGATAGAGAGGGGTTTCTTTATATCGCAGATTACACCGAACACAACGTCCTCAAGATCGATCCCAAGACCAAGAAAATTACCGTCCACGCCCACGAACCGAAGATGAACCAACCGAATGATCTGGCCCTCGCTGCTGACGGCACACTCTATGCCAGCGACCCGAATTGGAAGGAAGGAACCGGTCAACTTTGGAAGATCGACACAAAGGGCAAAGTGACCAAGATCGCCTCGGATATGGGAACAACCAACGGCATCGATATTTCACCCGATGGGAAGACCCTTTACGTCAACGAGTCGGTTCAACGCAACGTCTGGGCCTTCCCGATCAAAGAGGACGGCACACTTGGCGAAAAGAAGCTCGTCAAGAAATTCGAGGATCATGGTTTTGATGGTATGCGTATCGACGTGGACGGGAACTTATACATTACCCGTTACGGGAAAGGGACCGTCGTGAAGATGACCCCCAAAGGCGAGATTCTCAAAGAGATCGAAGTATTAGGTACACGACCAAGTAACATCTGCTTCGGCGGACCCGATGGCAAAACGGCTTACGTCACCGAAGTCGATACGATGCGATTGGTGCAATTCCGCGTCGATAAACCGGGCTTGGCATGGCAACGCCTGCACGAGAAGAAGTAAGAGTAAGTCGGGGCCGAAGACCCCGCCTAAGAGCAAGCCCCGTTGGGGCTAAAAACAATAACCCCAAGATGTTGCGACACCTGTAAACCCTAGCCCCAACGGGGCTTTTTCTTAGACGGGGTCTTTGGCCCCGGCTGGTTTTATGTCCGTTTTTCCCGACCGTCTCCCCAATCACGACTGCTATCTCTCACGCCTTGAAGCTCGCGGACGATTCTTGCTTGGTTTCCTTGCGATTATTACCCTTGTGATTGCTTCGCAAGGTTCGACTTTGATCGTTCTCTTCCTTCTATCTTTGCTTCTAATCGTTTCGGTATCCCCTCCCCGGAAATGGTTTCTTAATCGTTTGAGTGTGGCCCTTTTTTCGCTGGTCCCGTTTTTGATTGTCATGCCGTTTGTGTCGCAGACAGGTGAGCCGGATTGGTCGTGGCGATTCTTGGAATTTCGAGTTGCGGGGTTGGTGAGTGCGAGTGTGCTGGTTATGCGAACCCTTGCGATTTTGTTCGTGGTGTTAGCTCTTTTGGTTGCAGGTCCAATGCACCAATATCTCGATGCAGCAAGGCGTTTGGGTGTTCCGAGTTTGCTGGTCCATTTGATGAGTTTGACCTATCGCTACACCTTTTTACTGACCGAGGAGCTTGGACGTTTGCGAATTTCTTTGCGGGTCAGGGGATTCCGAAACGGGATGACCAAACATGCTTACCACACGATTAGCAATGCAGCAGGGACGTTGATTGTGCGCAGTGCCAATCGTGCCGAAATGGTGAGCCACGCCATGCACGCACGCGGATTCGATGGGGTCTTTCGAGCTTTGCCCGGTCCCAAATGGCGTCGGATCGATAGTATGGTTGTGGGGAGTGTCGTTCTTCTTCTGGGTTGTGTAATTGCGTGGGATTTGTGGCAGCGATTGAGTTAAACCGATTCTCGTACAACTATCCCGATGGGCGTCCTGCCCTCACCGAGATAAGTTGGAGCGTGCAACCCGATGAAGTGATTGGTCTGATCGGCCCGAACGGTGCAGGGAAATCGACCCTGTTTTTGTGCCTTGCAGGAGTGCTGAAATCTTCGTCAGGTGAAATTCGCATCGAAGGCTTAAACCCGAGTATACCCAGCGAAAGAAAACTTCTCCCCTCCAAACTCGGCATCGTATTCCAAAACCCCGACGATCAACTTTTTTGCCCAACAATCGGCGACGATGTGGCTTTTGGTCCGTTGAATATGGGTCTGAGCGTCCCCGAAGTGCAACATCGTGTCCAAGAAGCTCTGTCGCAAGTAAACCTTGTCGGTAGTGAAAATCGGGTTCCCTTCCAAATATCGGGTGGCGAAAAAAGGCGTGCGGCCCTTGCAGGGGTGCTTGCCATGCGTCCCCCGATATTGCTTTTGGACGAGCCGACAATGTTCCTCGATCCGAAAGGACGACGCGAGTTAATCAACACCCTCAAAAATATCCCCGGTACCAAGATCATCGCTACGCACGATTTGCATTTTGTGCAAAGCCTCTGCACACGGGTGACCCTTCTCTCGCAAGGGAAAATCGTCGCCGATGGCTCACCAGATATCTTGAAGCAAAACGAGTTACTGGAACAGCACGGATTAGAGGGTCTCGATTCGTAGCGTCGTTTTGTTAGACCGGTGCGCAAGCAACGGTTCTGCCGGAAATGGACGCTCAGACCAAAACAGTTGCTTGCGCACCGGTCTAACAAGTCCAAAACCCTACAATATCACAAAGGAGCATTACCCATGAATACCCAACTCAAGACCGAATTCAAAGCGGTACTCGATACTCACGACCTTGAGTCGATGCCACGCGATTTGCGTTTCCATCCTGTGCAGAACCCGTCGCCAAAAATGCTCACGCCCGCTCAGATTGCTCACTTCAACGAGAGGGGGTTTGTCGCACCTTTGCAGATGTTTGCACCCGATGAGATAGCCCGTATTCGCACTTACTTCGATGACCTTTTGCAACGAGTGATTGCAAGCGGTGGCGATAGTTATTCGATCTCGTCGGCACACCTCAAATACGGACCAGTTTGGGATATTCTCAATACTCCGACTATCGTGAATTATGTGAGTGACCTTTTAGGGGAAAACGTCATTGGTTGGGGGGCCCATTTCTTTTGCAAGATGCCCCGTGATGGCAAAGCCGTCGTGTGGCATCAGGACGCCAGCTATTGGCCGTTGTCCCCCTCGAAAGCCGTCACGGTTTGGCTTGCGATTGACGATGCCGACGTTGAAAATGCCTGTATGCGTTTCCTTGCGGGGTCGCATCACTTTGGGCATCTCACCTTTCGGCCAAGTGATTCCACCGAGCATAACGTCTTAAATCAAACAGTCGAAAATGCCGAACAATATGGCACTCCGGTAGATGATTGCCTGCAAGCGGGCTGGGCATCGATTCACACGGATTTGCTCTTACACGGGTCAGAAGGTAACACTTCGGCACGTCGTCGCTGTGGCCTGACATTGCGATACGCAGCCGCGGATGTGCGAGCTTACTTGGAGTGGAATCAGAAAGGGGTCTGGGTCAAAGGCGAAGATACAACCGGACATTGGAGCAACCGCGAACGGCCTGATGCGGAATGAAATTCATCGCGTCAAAATCAACGCAGGCACTTCGACCTCACTTTCGCTGATTCCTATCGCTTCTTGAATGAGATGCAATGCTGCAACGAATGTGCTATCGTCTTTGTAATGCACTTCCAACACGCCGTCGCCTTGTTTGATTTCGTTTCCGAGATGAGCGTGCAAGACAATCCCGACGGCATGGTTTACAGGGGCGGATGCCTTTTGCCGACCAGCGCCGAGGATCATCGCTGCCCGTCCGAGTTTCTCGGCGTGGAGTTCGGAGATATACCCCGATTTCTCAGCCCGAATGATTTTTGTGTGAGCGGTTTTGGGAAGTAAGTCGAAGTTCTCGATACTCTTTGGGTCACCCCCTTGAAGTTCGACACATTTCAGAAATCGTTCGTAACCTTGACCACTTTCGAGAGCCTTGCGAACCTTCCTTGCGGCTTCGTGTTCATCTTCTGCAAGGCCACCCAAAAGCACCATTCTTGCAGCAAGAATCACCGATAATTCCTCAAGGTCTTTTGGCCCTCCGCCTTGCAAGGTTGCGATACATTCTTTCACTTCAAGGGCATTACCGATGGTCTTGCCTAACGGGTTATCCATACGGGTAACCAGAGCTTCGGTCTTGACGCCGTTAGCATTCCCGACCGAGACAATCGAATCTGCAAGGGCAAATGCTTGTTCCGGTGTTTTCATAAAAGCGCCGTTGCCGCATTTCACATCCATCACAAGCCCGTCGATTCCTTCAGCAAGTTTCTTGGATAAAATCGAAGCCGTGATAAGAGGGATACTCTCAACGGTGCTTGTCACGTCACGCAAGCGGTACAAGGTGCGATCAGCAGGGGCGACGTTTTCCGTTTGGCCGATCATGCCAAAGCCAACACTCTGCAAGCAGTGTTTGAGTTCCTTGTGCGAAAGATCGACACGAAAACCGGGGATCGATTCGAGCTTATCCAACGTCCCACCCGTGTGCCCCAATCCTCGCCCCGACATCATCGGAACGATCACACCGCACGCAGCTGCCAGCGGAGCCAGAATCAACGAAGTCTTGTCGCCAACGCCCCCTGTCGAATGCTTATCCACTTTGGGGCCAGCGATTTCATCCCAACGATAGCGTTCGCCAAACTCAGTCATCGCACCCGTAAGCGTCGCGGTCTCGTTCGGAGTAAACCCGCGAAGGAATATCGCCATCAACAGGGCCGAAAGCTGATACTCTTCCCAACTCCCCTCCGCAGCAGCTTGAGCAAACGCCCGAATCTCCTCGGTGGAAAGCTCCAACCCATCGCGTTTATGACGAATAACATCGGTTGCAAGAATCACGGTGCAAATCTCTCGAAGGTGAGGTAACCAAGAACACTTGAGGTAAGGCGACCAGTCTTTCCCCTCTCCCACAAGGGGAGAGGGGAAAGACGCTGCCAAAACCCGTATTTTTTCGGACTGATAAAATCACCCGCCCAAGTCGGGCGTAAAGCCTCGGCGTAGGGTGTTTTCCGTGATCGCTCGGGGTAGCAGGAATTGCAAGAGGTAATCGGGGCCGCCTGCTTTGGAACCGATGCCGGACATTTTGAATCCGCCGAAGGGTTGGCGGTCAACGAGTGCCCCTGTTATCTTCCGATTAATGTAGAGGTTACCCACTCGGAATCTCCGTTTGACCTCGTTGATATTCACGGGGCTACGCGAGAAGAATCCCCCTGTTAGGGCGAATCGGGTTCCGTTGGCGATACGCAAAGCATCGTTCAAATCTTTGGCCTTGATGATGGCAAGCACTGGCCCGAAAATCTCTTCCTGCATAACGCTGGCTTTTTCGGTCACGCCCGTAAATACATGCGGAGGAATGTAGCTTCCTTCGTCCTTCAAGCCGGACCAATCGCCTGCAAACGCGAGGGTTCCTTCCGCCTTGCCCTTTTCGATCATCTTGAGAATGCGTTCGCGTGCTTCTTCGTCAATCACTGGCCCAACGGAGCAACCAGCAGAGTCTGCGGGTGCAAGTGTGAGGGATCGTGTGGCTTCGATCAAGCGAGTCACAAAGGCATCGTAAATCGGTTCGAGAACGATTGCCCGTGAACACGCAGAGCATTTTTGACCGGCATACCCGAAAGCACTATCTACCACGCCCTTCACGGCCTCATCGAGATCGGCATCGGAGTCGATGATGATTCCGTTTTTACCACCCATCTCGGCAATCACCTTTTTGACGTGTGTTTGACCTTCGGCTTGGATCGATGCCCCTTTATTGATCGCCAATCCAACACCAACAGAGCCTGTGAAAGCAATCACGGCAGTATCGGGATGATTGACCAACGTCGGGCCGATTTCTTCACCCACACCGGGCAGGTATGCAACCGTTCCAGACGGGGCGCCTGCTTGAATGAGAATATCGGCGAGCTTCGCAGCGATAATCGGCGATTGTTCGGCAGGTTTGAGAATGACCGTATTACCTGCAACCAACGCAGCAACGGCCATCCCGCAGAGGATTGCAAGTGGTAAGTTCCACGGCGAGATAATCACCGAGACCCCTCGCGGTTCGTAGAAGAGGTAGTTATCTTCGCC
>VYLT01000377.1_pt1 | contig 10479 bp, 7 predicted proteins | sample 5114261 | NCBI WGS metagenome assembly VYLT01 (sample SAMN12291815, study PRJNA351875) | freshwater metagenome | isolation source: freshwater lake | place: USA: Michigan, Little Long Lake | collected 2011-07-12 | reverse complement strand
CACGCCGCAAAGGTCTGGGTATGGCCGAAGTGACGATGGTTCTGGATAACTCCCGCAAGATGCTCAACTCGGAAGCGTCCGAGTTTTCCGTAACCCGTCGGGTCTATCGCGATGGTTCGGGCGAATATCTGATTAACGGGAAGATCGCCCGTTTGAAAGATGTTCGCGATATGTTCTTGGGGACGGGAGCCGGAACGGCAGCCTCTTGCATTATCGAGCAAGGGCGTGTCGATGCCCTTTTGCAAGCCAGTCCCAAAGACCGGCGTGCGATTCTCGAAGAGGCCGCAGGGATTAGCCGATTCCGAGCCAAGAAGATCGAAACACTTCGTAAACTCGACCAGACGGAAGAAAACCTCAATCGTTTGCGTGACGTTCAAAGCGAAGTCGAATCCCGTTTGCGGCGTGTGCGTCTCGATGCCGAAAAAGCCAAGAAGTATCAAGAATATACGACCCGTCTGAAAGACCTTCGCTTGAATCTTGGTTTGCGTGAGTACCATGTCCTGAGTGCCCGTTTGAATATCGAAACGCAAGCACTGGAACGTTTGCGGGCAGGGATGCACGATGCCGAGAAACGGGTTGCCGAAGCCGAAGAACAGAGCCGTCTTTTTGAACAGAGCGCCCTGCTTGCCGAGGCTGAATCGGCACGGGCATCGCAAATGCGATCCGAATCGGCACGAACGATTGCAACCCTTCGCGAGCGTTTCCAAAACGAGATCAGCAAGGTCGAAGGTCTCGACCGCGAGTTAGATACAGCCCGTCGTCGTGGCCTTGAATTATCGACAATTGCAGTCGGCTTGAATCAGGCAGCGAACCAACAACGCGAACGCCTCGGACATGCCGAAAAGGAACTCGAAGAACGTCGCAGTCGATCCCTTGAGCTTGACGCCCAAATGGATGCCCAAATCCGAGAATTAACGGGTATCCGTGACGAAATCGATAGGGGGCGTGAAGAACAATTCCGCCTCGTAGGGGAGTCGGCAGCCCTTGAAAGTCGGGCCAGTTCCGATGCCACACAGCTTGAGAAATTCGGCAAAGAAAAGGATCGCAAACGCCGTGAATCCGAAGCGAAAGGGATCGAGCGGAGCAGTGCCGACCGAGTTTTGCAAGCCCTTGCCCATCGCGATGAAGATTTGCAGAATCGGCTTTCTGTCGCCCGTCAGAATCTTGCCAAACAGATTGCAGTAAGGGATCAGTACAACCGCGATGCTCAAACCGTCTCCGATGCCCTTGAAGATTTGCGGGTTCGTCGGGGGGGTCTTTTGGGGCGTCTCGAAGTCCTTGAAAACCTCGAACGAAATCAAGAAGGGTTGAGTGCCGGTGTCAAAGAGGTTCTTTCGGAAATCAATAACGGTGGAGTGTTGGGTCGGGCTGTTTATGGGATGATCGGGGACTTGCTCCGCGTACCCCGTGAGATGGCTCCTCTGATCGATGCTGCCCTCGGCGACCAATCGTCGCACATGGTCGCACGCGATGCCGGTTCGCTCGATTCGGCCCTTGCCACCCGACGCAAAGCCCTTGCGGGTCGGGTCACTTTTTTGCCGTTACAGAAAGGGCTATTTGCAGGCGTCGCGACCGGCGCCCCAAGTCGTGATCTTCGCACGGCTGATAGGTGGGTAACGTGTGAGCATCCCGAACTTTCCGGACTACCGAAACTCCTTCTGGGTCAAACGTACATTGTCGATGATCTGATGACCGCACGACGATTAAGTCGCGATACCCAGATGATCGGTTGCCGTTTTGTAACCCGTGACGGCGAAGTTCTGAACCCAGATGGAACCCTCACGGCAGGGCCTTACAGTGCCTCGGCGGGGTTGCTCTCACGAAAGAGTGAACTTCGTGAATTGCGCGCCCAAGACGCTGAACTTGCCCACGAAATTAGCCTTTGCGAACGACGCATTGTTGAAATTCGCGAAGCAACCGATCTGCAAAATACCGTGATTATCGGCCTTGAAGGAGAGGTTAAAGCCCTCACATCGGATGTGAGCGATTTGAAGACCGAAATCCTTCGCCAAGAACAACAAGTGTTACGTCTTGAAGATGAACTCAAACTCAACAAGCAAGAGATGCGTCTTCTCGAAGAGGAGATGACCAAACTCGAACAGACCTACCACGACGTACGCCGACGAGCCGAAGAATCCCGCAAAGCCGAACAAGAATTGCGTGCCCGACTTGCCGAACAAGATGCACGGGCAAAAGTTCTCGAAGAAGCTCGCTCGGCCCTTTCGGGGACGCTGACCGCAGCACGGGTCGCCCTTGCCGAAAGTGCCCAAAGCGTAAACACGATCCGCAACGAATTGCAAAAATACGAGATCGACCTTTCACGCGGACGGGTCGAATCGCATCGAAACGTACGCCACGAAGCAGCCCTCTTCGGACGCCGTCAAGAAGCCGAGATGAACGCCCTGCAAGCAAGCTCCGTTTTGGCCGAGGCGTTCTTGATTAAGGAAAAGGCCGAACACGCCTACCACGAACAAGAAGCCGTCCGCGACCATGCCCGCACCCAACGACGTATCTTGCAAGAAGAGCTTTCCAACACACGCGACGAGACACGCCAACAAATCGACCATCTGCACACCCGTGACCTTGCCGTCACCGAGTTGCAGGGGAATCGCAAACAAGTTGTGGATCGTCTTCGCGACGAGTATTCGATTGATCTTGCAGAGGAATACACCAAGTCGAGTTTGAACAACGGCGAACCCGATACCTTCGACTCGATAGCCTCCGCGAAAGAGGCCGAAGATTTACGCAAGAAAGTACGGCAACTCGGATCGGTGAATCTCGAATCGTTGCAGGAACTCGACGAGGTTGAATCGCGTGCAAAAGATTTATCTCAACAAGTGAACGACCTGACGCAAGCACGTTGGTCGCTGCGAGAAATCATCGACCGGATCAACACCGATTCACGCCGACTCTTTGACGAGACCTATCAAAGTGTGCGTCGTCACTTCCAAGAGCTTTTCCGAAAGCTCTTCGGGGGTGGAATGGCCGACGTGATCTTGGAAGACCCCAACGACTTACTCGAATCGGGAATCGAAGTGGTCGCCCGTCCGCCGGGTAAAGAGCTTCGCAGTTTGACGCTCATGTCTGGGGGCGAAAAAACCATGACGGCGATTTCGTTGTTGTTGGCAATCTTCCAATCGAAACCGGCTCCCTTCTGCCTGTTGGACGAAGTCGATGCAGCCCTTGATGAAGCCAACACCGAAAGGTTAGGCCGAGCTTTGCGAGAATTCACCGACCGCTCGCAATTCATTATTATCACACACAAAAAACGAACGATGGCCCTTGCCGATGTGTTGTTTGGGGTCACTATGCAAGAAGGGGGCGTCTCGAAACAGATTGCGGTGAAGCTCGAAGATTGGCCCGATGAGCAAACCGGTACCGCTAAAGCTGCTGCGTAAAGATTGTCTGAATTTACAACCTACAGGTTTCCTTGCATTGTGCTAAAATAGCCTTCAAGGAGAACCCATGTCTACCAACATCACCCGTGACCGTTTGCGGGCCTATCTCGATGACCGGCTTCCCGAAGGGGAAATGGCAACGATTGAAAAGGAACTTCGGGTCAATGCCGAACTCCGAGAATTGCTTGTCGTGGTCCGCAACGAACGGGAAAGCTCGCACCATTCGCTAGGTGCAGTATGGCAACGCGAACGCCTGACTTGTCCCACACGCGAGACCCTGAACGGCTACCTTCGAGACTTGCTCGAAGACGACCACAAAACCTATATTCACTTCCATTTATTTACGATTGGTTGCCCCTTCTGCGTTGCCAACCTTGAAGACCTACAGGAACTCCACGCCGAACCCACTCAACGCGATTCACGCCGAGAACGCATCTTTGAAACCAGCGTCGGTATCCTTCGAGAGGGGAACAAATAGCGTTTGCCCAACGAGATATTACTTGATTTTGCCCGTTGCAACCATAAAGGCGAAAAACGCGACGTAACCAATCGCACCGACTGAACAAAGCGATGCAAGGATAGTCCCGACAATCCCCAGAACGTAACCCGCACGGGTCAGCCCTTCGCCCGACGGGTCCATGCGACCTTCTTTGATTGCTTTGAGGTCTTTCTTACCCATGATAAACGCAGGGATCGTCAGACCGAAAAAGAGGGGACTTCCGATCCAAAACATCACGCAAAAAATCACCCCCAACAATCCCAAGACAAAAACGAGGGTCGCCCGATGGGGTTGCAATCCGGCCCGATTCGGACGCACTTCGTCATAATCCGTCCGCGACGATTCATCGTCCCGATAACGTCTATCGATGTTCTGCTGAGTGCGTGAGGGAGCTTCGTAAGGTCGGACTGGAAGGCGTTGCTGAACGGGCGGGCTTTGCGGGAGAAGTTCCGGCAAGGTGTGGATCGGTTGCCAGTCGGTCATGCCATCGGTCCAAGCCAACTCGTTGGGGTTCACCTTCCCCTCTTGGATCGATTTACGAAGCTCGTTTAATTCAATGGGACCTAATCGCTCGTCTTGATGACTGTAATACCATTTGGACATAGTCGAACCTGCTTCAAGTGATGTTTCAAATTGTTGTATGAGTTCGGATCGGGGTGGCGTGTGCTGTGTTTTGGTGAGCGGAACTTTTTCTCGCGTCGGTTCCTGCCAAAGAGACAGCCCCCTACTCTATCCCTTTTTATTCTATTCCCTAAGCCTTTAATCCAAAGCAACTTAGGTCCGATTTTTTTTCTGGCATCGTTCTTGCTTTTGCTATCTCTAACGCAGATAAGGAGTACACATTTATGAACCCAGAACGATTTACAGAGAAAGCTCGTAATGCCATTGCCGAAGCTCAGAAATTGGCGATACGTTATTCTCATCAACAAATAGATAATCCCCATTTGCTTTTAGCGTTGCTTGAACAAGAAGGGGGCTTGGCATCGGCTATCCTCAAAAAGGCCAATGTCTCTACCGAAACTTTGGTTTCTAAATTGAAGCAAGAACTCGACCGTCAACCGAAGGTGACGGGGGGAAGTTCTGACAATTACTATTTGAGTGGTTCGCTCAATCGGATTTTGACCCTTGCGGAAGACGAAGCCAAGAAACTCAAAGACGAATTTGTTTCCGTTGAGCATCTCCTTTTGGGGTTGCTTGAAGATCGTGGTTTTGCAGGCCAATTACTAAAAGAAACGGGGCTAAATCGCTCCAGATTTTTGGCGACACTCAAAGAGGTTCGCGGGAATAATCGGGTCACAACGCAGAACCCAGAAGATACCTATCAGTCGCTTGAGAAATTCGGACGCGATCTCACGCAAGCTGCCCAGAAAGGGAAGCTCGATCCCGTCATTGGTCGGGACGAAGAAATACGCCGCGTGATTCAGGTTCTTTCTCGACGCACCAAAAATAATCCCGTTTTGATCGGCGAACCGGGGGTCGGTAAAACCGCTGTCGTCGAAGGGTTGGCCCAACGGATTATTCGCGGCGATGTCCCCGAAGGGTTGAAGGATAAACGCATCGTCGCCCTCGATATGGGGGCCCTCATTGCAGGGGCGAAGTATCGGGGTGAGTTTGAAGAGCGTTTGAAATCGGTACTCAAAGAGGTCACTGATGCTGAAGGGCAAATCATTCTCTTTATCGACGAGATGCACACCATTGTCGGTGCAGGGAAATCCGAAGGGGCGATGGATGCGGGTAACCTTCTGAAGCCTATGCTCGCGCGTGGCGAGTTGCACTGTATCGGTGCGACCACCCTTGATGAGTATCGTTTGCATGTGGAAAAAGACCCTGCCCTCGAAAGGCGTTTCCAACCCGTGATGGTCGATCAACCGACTGTCGAAGATACTATCTCGATCCTTCGCGGGCTACGCGAACGCTACGAGTTGCATCATGGGGTTCGGATTAAAGATGCTGCCCTCGTTTCGGCTGCGATTCTTTCTAACAGGTACATCACTGACCGGTTTTTACCGGATAAAGCGATTGACCTTGTGGACGAATCGGCTGCGAAACTTCGTACCGAAATCGATTCGATGCCAACGGAATTGGATGAGGTCTCCCGTCGCGTCATGCAGTTGGAGATCGAACGCGAGGCATTGAAAAAAGAAACCGACTCGGCCAGCAAAGACCGCCTCGCCAAACTCGAAAAGGAACTGGCCAACGAGAAAGCCAGTGCCGATGCTCTCAAAGCCCGTTGGCAGAACGAGAAGCAAGCCGTCGATAAACTCCGAGAAGTCCGCGAACGGATCGAACAGGCCAAACGCGATATCGAAGTTTCCGAACGCAACTACGACCTCTCGCGGGCTGCCGAACTTCGTTACGGCAAACTCCCCGAACTCGAAAAGAACTTGCAAGAACTCGAAGCCTTGCAAAATACGGGTGCAGGGAAGCTCCTCAAGGAAGAGGTCGGTGAAGAGGACATCGCTGCCGTCGTAAGCCGATGGACTGGGGTTCCCGTCACCAAACTTCTCGAAGGAGAAAAGCACAAACTCCTCGGCTTGGGTTCAAAACTTCACGAACGTGTGATCGGCCAAGAAGAGGCTGTGACTGCCGTTGCCGATGCGGTGATCCGTGCCCGTGCGGGGGTGAACGACCCTCACAAACCTATCGGGAGTTTTCTTTTCCTCGGGCCAACGGGTGTGGGAAAAACCGAACTTGCACGGGCGCTCGCCGAGTTTCTCTTCGACGACGAACGGGCAATGGTTCGCATCGATATGTCCGAGTACCAAGAAAAACACAACGTCTCTCGTTTGCAGGGTGCTCCTCCGGGCTATATCGGTTACGAAGAAGGGGGGCAGCTTACCGAAGCAGTGCGACGCAAGCCGTATTGCGTAGTGCTATTCGACGAGATCGAAAAAGCTCACCCCGATGTCTTTAACGTGCTATTGCAACTGTTAGACGATGGCCGTTTGACCGACGGGCAAGGACGCACAGTGGACTTCAAAAATACCATCGTGATAATGACCTCGAACATCGGTAGCCAACGTATTTTGCAATACAAGGGGACACACGTTGGCGAAGTTTACGAACGGATGAAGGATGCCGTCAACGACGAGTTGACCAAACACTTCCGCCCTGAGTTCTTGAATCGAATCGACGAGCGAATTGTCTTCCATGCTCTCACGGAAGCCCAACTCGAAAAGATAGTCGAGATTCAGCTCGGCCGTTTGCGAACCCGTCTCGCGGATCGGAATATCTCGTTGGTACTCACGGATGACGCCCGTAAGCATTTGGTGCAACTCGGTTACGAACCAAGCTTTGGTGCCCGGCCCTTGAAAAGGGTTATCCAAAAGGAGATCGAAACCAATCTGGCACGCAAGTTACTGGAAGGGAAAATCCTAGATGGACAAACCATCACGGTCGGGTATGACCTCAGTACCGACGGGCTGACGTTTACCGGAAACTGAAAAGGATACCTACATAGGTCAGACAATCCCCTATTTGGCCTATCTTTCTCAAATTTCGGTAACACCGAAAAAAGTCATCTAGCTTTATTTTGGGGAAATGGGCAAAATAACCTTTTGTGTACCCGACGCCCTTTGGAGATTTAACGAACCATGATTGCGCCAACAATCGCCACGCTGATTGCCCTTTCACTTCCGGCACAGGGAACCGGTATTTCGCTTTCTAACACGCGGATCACCTACGGCGAACTTGGGGCTTCCCGTCCCGATAACAAGTTCTTACCGGGCGATATTTTCTTTGTCAGCTTCGACATCGACGGGGTTGCCATTGATGCCGAAGGGAAAGTGAAGTACAGCATGGGTATGGAAGTTTTCGACGCCAAAGGTGCTTCGATCTTCAAGCAAGCTCCCGTTGATCGCGAAGATTTTGTGCCTCTGGGTGGGAACAAACTCCCCGCACGGGCCTTTATCTCCGTTGGTGTAGACCAAGAAGCAGGTATGTACACCTGTAAAGTCACCGTGACCGATAAAGGGGCCAAAGGCGAAGCAAAGGTTCTGGAACAAAAGTTTGAAGTGCTGAAAAAAGATTTCGGTATCGTGCAATTGTTCACCTCGGCCGATTCCGAAGGAAAATTCCCTTCCTCGACGACTGGCCTTGTCGGGCAGAGCATCTTCGTGCAATTTGCTGTTGTGGGTTTTGAACGCGAAGCCGTTCGCAAGCAACCCAAGATCGATATTGAAATGACTGTTTACGATGCCGACAAGAAACCGACACTTGCCAAACCCACAACGGTAACTATCGACAAAGACGTTCCCGAAAAAGATATCGGTATCCCTCTGCGATTTACCCTCCCCATGAACCGAGCGGGTGGGTATCTTGTCGAACTCAAAGCAACCGACACGATTAGCAAGAAAGTCACAAAAATTTACCTGCCCGTCCGCGTGATTGCTCCGAACTAATCACACCCCCTGCCCCACTTCGGTAAATCACCTTGACCTATCTGCCGTGTGTTTAGTCCATGTCGGTATTGAAGGGAATTTCTTCATCTTCGATGGCGGCAAGGGCGTTTTGAGCAGCACGGGACTCTGCAATCTTTTTATTTGGCCCCCAAGCTGCGGGGTAGCGTTGACCATCGATCACAACGGCTATCTTGAACGACCTTGCATGGTCGGGGCCTTGTTCGTCGAGAATCAGATATTTCGGGAGCGAGTTGCCATTCTGTTGCGAGACTTGTTGCAACCGCGATTTATGATTCGAGGTGTTCAGATTCTGAATCGAAACTTCGATTGCCGGTGTCAGGAACCTTTCAATAAAAGGGGTGGCAGCAGGCATTCCGCCGTCAAGGTAAATCGCACCGACGAGGGATTCAAACACGTCCGCGAGCATATTTTCGGGGAGTCGGTTGGCATCGAGTCCACGCCCTAAACGAATGAAACGGTGTAACCCCAATGCACGCGAGAAATCAGCACAACTCGAACGACTGACCACCGCCGATTTGATCTGCGTCATTTCGCCCTCTTGGTATTGAGGGTACTTGCGATAAAGAAGCTCGACCACGACGAGACCGAGGACAGCATCGCCCAGAAATTCAAGGCGTTCAAATTCGGGCTGGTTGTTGGTTGCCCCAGACGGGTGAGTGATGGCTTCGACCAATAATTTTGGGTCCTGAAAGGAATAGCCTATCACGCCCTGACACGTTTGCAGGGGATCGACTGCCGTTGATCGTTTGGAAGTGGTCATACTCGGTGTTGAAAAAATCTCAATAGAGAATGGCTCGCAGACGATCTCGATAGGCGTCGGACATTTCGCTTCTCACACCGATAATCTCGAAAATCTTGACCATCAATTCACGCACTTGATTCTTAGCAAGGTCGCGGTCAAGCTCCGCAGCCCCGATCAAAACCTCAAGGGCGTCGGGGTATTTGCCTTTGGTTGCAAGTGCGTTGCCCAATTGAAGTTTGAGGTTGGCATCGTTCGGATTTGCCGTTACTTGGCGTTGCAACGACCCGATATCGCCTGCATCGGCAGCACCCTCCCGCATGTCCAACAGTTTGCGAAGTCGTTCCGATTCGGCATCCCCTCCGAGTTGGCTGACAATCTGTTTGGCTTCCGCATCCCGATTGGTGGCAAGGTAGACCCGTGCTAAACCTTGTTGAGCTTTTTCGTTGGCAGCGTCTTGCTCCAGAAGCTCTTTGTAAATGGCTTCAGCATCGTTTGGGTTGCTCTCTTCCATCGCGGAGGCTTGATCGAGAACCGAGAGTTTCGGGGCGCCAGTGATGATTCCAATAAACTCGCGAATATCGGATTCCGGCAAAAGGCCCGTGAAACCATTCACCGGCTGACCATCTTGAAACGCTATCACTGCGGGGATACTTTCGATCTGGAAGTATTGAGCGATTCGTTGATTGGCGTCGATGTCTACTTTGGCAAGGATGAACGCCCCGTCGTACTCGACCGCAAGACTTTCCAAAAGGGGTGCCAACTGCCGACACGGTTGACACCACTCGGCCCAGAAATCGACCACAACCGGCACAGTCTTCGAGCCTTCCAGAATCTTCGATTGGAATTCACGCTCGTTCTGGATGTTGATAATGTACGGAGAGTTCATGGATGCTCGTTAGGTTCAGGGGCACGTCTGATCTATCTTATAGACCAAAGAAGAAATCGTGAACCAAGAACCGCCAGCCCCCGATTTCCCGCGAACCTGATTCTCGTTTTGGCCCACTATTACCCTAAGCCCAAAATTCGTAGAATACTCCCGTCGTAATCTTTTGCCTTCGTAGCTCAGGGGATAGAGCATCGGTTTCCTAAACCGAGGGTCGATGGTTCAAGTCCATCCGAGGGCACTGGTTTTTACGGGGTTTTCTGCTTCTCTGATGGCCAACGTGGGACAGGCGTGGGACTAACTCAAAAGGCCACCCCAAATCTCGATAGCCTTTGCGTCATCGGTCGGCAGCGCTCTGGCGTACTTCCGCAAGGTCACTTCGGGTGACTCGTGACCAGCACGGGTCGCAACCGCTCGAATTGATAGCCCTCGCGAAAGGAGAATCGAGATAGACGTGTGTCGAAGATCGCCAAAGCGGATACTCGGCACACCGATTTGAGGGCACTGTTTTTTGAGGATGTGGTTGAGATTCTTGC
>VYLT01000376.1_pt1 | contig 10486 bp, 6 predicted proteins | sample 5114261 | NCBI WGS metagenome assembly VYLT01 (sample SAMN12291815, study PRJNA351875) | freshwater metagenome | isolation source: freshwater lake | place: USA: Michigan, Little Long Lake | collected 2011-07-12 | reverse complement strand
CATGACTTAATCCCCTTCAAGGATTGTACTTCGGATGAGTTTCTTTTATTCTAACCAACCAAAACCCTCTGCCAGAAAAATTTGCCAGACCCGATTTACGACAGGTGTACCCGAAAATCGGTCGTGGTCGAGTGGCAAAGGCGAACCGGCGACGGGTGTATACGCCATTCAACGGAATCGGTGATTTACCCGACGATTACCATAGCCGGTTCGCCGTTGTCTTCGGGCTTTAGACATATTTTCCACATAGGAACGATTCCCCACCCCACCTAATCCGTTGCCACACCCGTTTTGTCTTTCCCGAATCCCGAATCCCGACTCCACCATTTTACCAGAGTTGGGAGCCTAGCGAACCTTCGTAAATCTTGCCGATAAAATTCGTTGGTTTTCCGTGTGAATCGACAAGGTTTCTCGGTTGACAGGTTTTTTGTCCTCGTTATAAACCGTTCCTGAATCGCGTATCGAGAGGGGGAATTCTCCTTATGCGATAATGAAACAAACGTAATCGAGATCAGCATGGCGGACGCGACTACTACTGTCGCTGCCCTCAAACAGATAGCCCAGAGCTTTGCTGCGGCCCGTCAATGGGAACCGTATCACAGCCCGAAAAATCTGGCGATGGCACTAGCGACCGAAGTGGCAGAGCTTATGGAGCATTTCCTTTGGCTTGATGGGGAGCAATCCCAAAAAGCCTGTTTGGAAAGCCCCTCGCGTGAAGCCATTGCTGACGAGTTGGCCGATGTGGTTTATCTGGCAATGTTGTTCAGCATCCATTCGGAGTTGGACATACACGATGCCGTAACTGCAAAGATGGTCAAGAACGAGAAAAAATACCCTGTTAATCACTCGAATGAATGATTGATAGTGTGTGACATGGTTCGGAAAGGGCTTGTGTGGTGGGTCTTCTGGGCAACCAGAGGAAATTCCGGGGGGAATCCACCACACAACCCTTCCGGCCAAAATTCCCATTTGTTGGTTTTCAAACGATTCACCCGTTGGGTGACGTGCGTATTTATAGGGGAGGGGAACATGAGACGGACTCATCTCGTACTCGTGGTTCTGGGTGCGATAGGAATTTTCGGCCTAACCATGGCGCAACTTGGGGCACAAAGCACCCCTTCTATTGAAGGGCCTGCCTTGCTTCCAAGTACGTTTACAGGTCCAAAAGATGGCCCTATTGAAGGGCGTGACGAGCTAAAATTACCGCCCATTCCTTCGGAACCCTCATCCAAGTTACCCGAAATCCCAATGGTTCCTGCCAAGGAATTGAAGTTACCCGAAATCCCAAGCACTCCGGGTATGGGTGGCATGTTGCCCGCACTGCCTTCTTTCCCAGAATCGCCGAAGATTCCGGCTTCTCCTGCTCCGATGCTCCCGGTTCCGAAAGTGATTCCGGGTGGAACCGATACCCCAGTCAAACCTTTTGTGCCGGTCACGCCTCCGGTTCAAGAAAAACCGGCACCGATCCCGATGGCAAAACCCATCGAGTTCCCTGCTATTAAGCCAGTCGAAGATAGCAAGATCAAAGACCTCGGCTCGGCTCCGACACGGATTGCCCCTTCGGTGACCCTTGATGTTGTTGCCCCCGAATCGGTCGCTTCTGGCAAAGATATTACCTACGAACTCGTTCTGAAAAATACCGGAACCGTTGCTGTCGGGGCTGTGCGTCTCGAAGACGATCTTCCGCAAGGGACACGTTTTGTCGGTGCAGAACCGACGCCCGATGTGAACCTTACGACACTCCGTTGGAATATCGGAACACTCGAACCGAGTACCGAAAAACGGGTCAAAGTAACCGTGCGACCTGCTGGCGAAGGAGACTTCAAGAGCTATCCTCGCGTGGTCCTAAGTGGAACTGCAACCAACCATGTGAAGCTCACACGCCCTCGCCTTTCGGTGGCATTGGATACCTCTGAAAGTGTGCAGATCGGCTCCGTGATTACCTCGAAGCTGGTTATCCGCAATGATGGTTCGGGTATCGCGAACAAGCTCAAGGTTCACGTTGCCTTGACCCCCGGTTTAACCCACCCTTCGCAAAAGGATGGTTCGCCGGTCGAAGCTGAGTTCCCACCTCTAGCCCCCGGTGAAACTCGTTCGATTGAACTTCGCCTCACTGCCACGCAACCCGGTCAACAAGGTTGCCATGTGACTGTGATGGCCGATCAAGCCGGAGCCGTGACCCACAAAGCCAACGTCATGGTTCAAGAGCCGAAACTGGAACTTCGCGTAAGCAATCCCGGTCGGGCGATGGTTCGTGGTGAACCGGTTGTGACCTTAGAACTGAGCAACCCCGGAAATGCACGGGTCGTCGGTGTACAAGCTGCTGTGGCTTTCCCCGAAGGGATCGAGTTTGTCTCTGCCAGCGACGCCGGAAACTACGAACCCGGCACCCGTACCGTAACGTGGAACGTAGGGGCGATTGATGCTAACGGCAAAAAGAACGTCACTGTAAAAGTGCGTCCCGGAACCGCAGGTAACCTTGCCGTGCGAGCGATTGCCCAAACCGATAAACTCCAAGCGAAAGCCGAGTCTGTCCTTGTGGTCGATGGGGTGCCTGCAGTGAACTTTGAAGTCGTGAACGTCGATAACCCGGCCGAAGTTGGTAAGGAAATCACTTACGAGATTCGGGTTCGCAATCAAGGAACCTGTGCTTTAACTCAAGTTCGCTTGGCTGCGTTGCTCTCGGAGGGGTTGACCGTGACCGATGTGAAATCGCCAATTCCGCATAAAGTTTCGGGCCAAAGCCTTGTCTTTGAACCAGCAGGGAAGCTGGCAGTAAATGCCGATATCGTCATCAAGGTGAAGGCAAAGGGAACCGTTGCAGGCGATCAGCGATGCCGAGTCAGTCTTTCGTGTGACCAATTAAAACAACCCGTCACCAAAGAAGAAAGCACGGTTTTCTATGCCAACTGAAATTAGGACGCCCGACAAAACAACGAAATCGAAAAAGTCAAACTATTTTGCCTAACCTACTGAAAAACCCTCTTGAGGGGATTGGTAGGTATTGTTAAGATTTGCCTTCACCAAGAAGGCGGGACCAACTCGGGACAAGACAGGGGGGTGGCTCCTGTTAGCCAAGGATGCTTGTTCCGAAAAAGGGGAGGTGTCGGAATCAATGAACAGGGACGTCATTGCTAAAGACCGGCTTAAAGTACATATCCGATGGATGATCCGCCGGGATATGACCGAAGTCTTGCAGATTGAAAAAGACAGTTACGGCCAACCATGGAGCGAAGATGACTTCCTCCGATGCTTGCGACAACGGAACTGCATCGGCATGGTTGCCGAGTCGGAGGATCGGGTTCTTGGCTTCATGGTTTACGAACTGCATCGCACTCGCTTGCACGTTCTGAACTTTGCCGTCACCCCAGAAGCTCGCCGAAGTGGGGTTGGTACTCAGATGGTTCATAAGCTGATCGGAAAACTTTCCAGTCACCGCCGAACCAATATCACTCTGGCCATTCGTGAGACCAACTTGCAAGCACAGTTGTTCTTCCGTTCGATGGAGTTCAAGGCGTTGCAAATTCTTCGTTCTTATTACGAAGATACCAACGAAGACGCCTACCTCATGCAGTTTGCAACCGAGGAGAACATCGACGATCAAGAAGAAGTCGCAACCACCGTTTGGCCCGGTCTGGCACGCGATTAGGTTGCTTTGAATAACGAACTTGAAAGAACCCAGACGATTGTCTGGGTTCTTTTTTTGGTACACGGCCCCAAATAGTCGAGCGACCTTATGCCGAAACGGGTTTGACTATTCCGGACGATATACTTGGATTGGGTTCATCCAAATACCTTTGGGCAGACGGAGAGAGGGGGAAGCCTTTTTCTCGGAGGTGTTTTTTCAGTTGTTTGCCTTCGATGGTTTCTTCACGGATAAGCATTTCGCTGACGTCTTGGACGATATTTTGATGCTTGCCTAACAATCGTCGCACCTCATCTAAGCAGGCTTGAACGAGCTTGCGAACTTCGAGATCGATTTCCCGGAACGAATCTTCGCTTGTGGTGAGTTGATCCGGTGGGACAGACGGGTCGCTTCCGTAGTAGACCCGACCAAGTTCGCTCATGCCGAATTCGCGGACCATGCTGACCGCAATTCGTGTTGCCATTTTCAGGTCACCCGCAGCCCCTGTTGAAATATCGCCGAGGAGCAATTCTTCGGCAATCGTTCCTCCGAGGGCAACCTTAATTTGAGCTTCGAGTTGTTTCTTGGTTGTCAGAAAGCGTTCGTGTTCGGGGCGTTGCAGAACGTAACCTCCCGCCGGACCGCGTGGCATGATCGTGATCTTGTGGACCGGATCGGCTTCGGGAATGCAGCACGCGACAAGGGCATGTCCTGCTTCGTGAATGGCCACACGCTTTTTCTCGTCGGCATTGAGAATCCGGTTTTTGCGAGTTAGACCAATTGCCCCACGTTCAATCGCTTCGACAAAGTCTTTCATATGAACGGTAATAGGAGCTTCTTCTTTTTCGGGAGTGGGATTTTCGGGAAGGGGATTGTGACTCGCAGCGAGAAGAATTGCCTCGTTGACGATGTTCGCAAGGTCGGCCCCTGCTGCCCCTGCGGTGAGACGGGCAAGCTCGTCGAGGTTCACGTCCTCTGCAATCGATTTCACTTCCTTCATGTGAACTTGCAGAATCGCTTTGCGTCCACTCAGATCGGGTCGATCCACATAAACTTGGCAGTCAAATCGCCCCGGACGCAAAAGGGCAGGATCGAGAATATCGGGCCGATTTGTCGCACCGAGGACAATCACTCCGCGATCCGAACGAAAACCGTCCATCTCGACAAGGAGTTGGTTCAAGGTTTGTTCGCGTTCTTCGTGGGCGTTCCCCGATTGTGCAGAACGGTTTCGCCCTAACGTATCGATCTCATCGATAAACACAATGCAAGGGGCAGCAGCTTCGGCATCGCGGAAAAGCTCACGCACTCGCTTGGCCCCCACCCCAACGAACATCTCCATAAAGTCCGATCCGCTAATGTGGAAGAAGGGTCGATCCGCCTCACCTGCTACCGATCTCGCTAGAAGGGTCTTCCCCGTTCCCGGCGGACCGATGAGTAATACCCCTTTGGGTATCCTTGCACCCGCACGGGTATAACGCACGGGATTACGCAGAAAATCGACGACTTGTTTGAGTTCATCTTTGGCCTCTTCGATCCCCGCGACATCCTCGAACTTCACACCGGTGCTTTCGTCTGCCCCGATGAGTTGGTGCTTACGTCCCCCCAACCCGAAGAGGCTACCTGAACCGCTCACACGTTTCATCACGATCAAAAAGCCCAGACAAAACAGTAACAGTAACATCAGCCAAAAGATGTTATCCTTGACTTGACCGGCCTGAAGTTTGGAAGTGACCGAATTATAATCGGCAGCATGTTGGTCCAAAAGTTTGATTAACTCAGGATCGTTGTCGATACCTGCTCGACTGGTACGGAAACGCTCGTTTTCAATAACGTGGTCCGCATCAACGGCAGGGGGATGTTTACTCACACGCCCCGAGATGAGTTCTTTGGTGAGATTGATTTCGGTAAATTTGACCCCCTCGGTTGCAAGGAGTTGTTTGAACTCGCCGTAACCAATCTTGGTTTCCGAAAGGCCGAGACTATTCCAAAGATACAGTCCAATAAAGGTCACAATCAAAACGGCAAGCAGGTACAACTTATAGGGGCGGTTCATCGGTCGTGGTCGTTTCATAGTCGGCACTCAAAGGGCGATAGGCATACCCTCTCAGGGTACCGAGTCTGCTACCTTCGTGCAACCCAAGTTAGAAGATCGTTCGCTCTGGTGCTTTGGAACAGTTAAAATGTAGGGTCGTCAGGGTTCACCCGTCATTACGCCTAGCCCCCAAACGATCTAAAGATCGTTTGGACAGGGCTAGGCGGGATGACGGGGCTTGCGATGAATTTCCTTTGACCCGACAATTAAGCTCTGACAAAGCTCCAGTTTGCGAATCGGGGCGATATTCTCCTTACCCGTTGTGCGGTAAGAAAAATATCCCCGTTATCACTGTGCCAATCCAGAGCGTTGAGAAAATACCCGCTATCGTAACGTGGAACGGGTGACGCTTTTTGCCGGTCCAGAGCATGACGGGAAGCAGCAACGCGGCGGGGATCGAGAAACAGAGGTGGATGCTCAAAGCCGATTTTGCTTCGGGTGAGAACTGCGAGGTCAGGTCGGGGATGATGAAGCGGATTATCACTTCAAATGCCAGCACTGCCGTCATCGTCAGGATAAAGAAAATCGTATTCAATCGGCCGTGCAGCTTTTTGTAGCGGAACACTATGGCGAGCGTGGAGGCGATAAAAATAAGCGTAACGGCACCGACGGCAATCTTGAGGCCGAGTATGACGTTCACGGGTGTTAAAAAGTCGAACATATCTTTTTTCTCGAAACCTTTGTAACCGAAAAAACAAGGTGCGGACAACGGGCTTTCTTTTGGGTATGATAAAGCATAATCTCCGGAGGGTGATTTCATGTTGTCCGGTTTTACAACAATTTCGCTGATCTGTGCGCTCGGGGCACCTGCTCCCGTTGCTCCTAAAGATTCTTTAGTCGGGATGATGGTCTGTATCAAGCGATCTAACCCCGATACTTACGAAAAGAAAGCCGACGGGAGCTTTGAACCGATCCGCTTTACCTATCGTTATCTCGATATGAAGGTCATTGCAGTCGAGAAAAAATACGTTTGCCTTGCCCACGATTCTGCCGATATTTGGGTCGAACGCGACGAGATTCTCACACCCAAAGAGGCCATTAAACACTTCACCGAAATCCTTGAACGTGAACCCGAAAACGAACGGGCTATTTCTTGCCGATGCTGGGCTTACATGGCCGACGGTCAATTGAATAATGCTCTCAAAGATGCCGACGAAGCCGTGCGACTCAGTCCCGATTCCGCAGCATGGAAAAATAACCGAGGCGAGTGCTACAACAAACGCAAGGAATACGATAAAGCCATCAAAGAATTTACCGCCCTTCTCGAAGAATCGCCTCGGTATTACTTCGCATTGTTCAACCGGAGCGAGTCTTACATTCGGGCCAAAAAGTTCGATCTCGCTTTGAAAGACCTTGAGCTTGTGTTGAAACAAGAATCCAAAGTTCCTCACGTCTACGCCAACCTTGCACGTGTCTACGCCACCGCTCCCGATGCCAAACTTCGCGACGGGAAAAAGGCTCTCGAAAACGCCAAAAAAGCCTGCGAGATGACCAAATACCGCGACGGGAAATCGCTCGAAGCTCTGGCCGCCGCACACGCGGAACTTGGCGAGTTCGATGATGCCGTCAAATTCCAAAGCAAAGCCCTCGACGATACTTTCTACGTCAAAGAAGAAGGCGAAGGGCCACGCCAACGCCTTGCCATGTATCGCGAAAAGAAACCCTTCCACGATAAATAATCCCCTCTCCCAAACTGGTCCCATGAAAATCTCTATCTCCCTTGCTTGCACGCTCCTTTTGGGAGTGCTGTGCCCTTTGCCTCGCGTTCTTGCCCAAGAGAATACCACCCTCAAGGGACATAAACATACGATCAGTTGTCTAACCTTTAGCCTCGATGGGAAGCTCTTGGCATCGGGGGGGAAAGATGGCAACGCGATCATCTGGTCTCTCGAAACGGGGAAAGTTCTGCACACCTTTGCCGACCATAAGGACATGGTCAATTGTGTCGCGTTCAGTCCCGATGCGAAGGTGTTAGCGACCTCAAGCCATGCCAGCGAAATCTATCTTTGGGACGTGAGTACCGGAAAGAAAATCGCTTCGCTGGTCGGACACACAAAGGATGTTCGCGGACTTTCCTTCAATCTTGATGGGTCGGTTTTGGCATCGGGGGGTGTCGATAAAACCGTTCGCCTTTGGGACTGGAAAAAGGAAAAGGAACTCCAAAAGCTATCGGGCCACGAAGGGGAAGTGAACATTGTTCGCTTTAGCCCGAATGGGAAAATTCTTGCATCGGGAAGCTGGGATCGCACGGTAATTCTGTGGGATGCCACAACGGGTAAAAAACTCGCCACACTCGAAGGACACAAGGAGTTCGTCCGCGATTTGGCGTTTGCAAAAGATATCATGACCTTGTACTCGTCGGGAAAAGATGGCGTAATAAGGGTTTGGGACACCGAGGCGTATAAACCGAAAGCATCCCTTGAGGGTCACGAAGGGCTTGTGCGATCTTTGGCTCTCTCGGACGATGGAAAGGTCTTGGTCTCGGCAGGGCGTGACGGGACATTGAACTTTTGGAATACTGAGACTCAAAAGATCGTCCACTCGATGAAGGAAGGGGTCTTGAGCTTCCAAGTCGTCGGTTTTAGTCCCGATGGCAAAATGCTTGCAACGGGCGGGATTGATCGCAACGTGACAATCTGGAAAATGTCCGAGCTTTTGAAAAAGCCCCTCGATTAGAATTATTCGTCGTCATCGTCTTCGTCATCGTGTCCGCCGAATGGTCCAAACGGGCCGAAGCCCCCGAAGCCGAAAAACCCGCTAAATCGGCTTTCGCCTCGGAAGGCAAGTTCGATATCGTGGTCTTCCTCACGTCGTTTCTGCATTGCTTTGAGGAGTTCGCTGTATCGGTCGGGTTGTTCTGTTGCAAGTTTGTAGGCATTGAAGTAGAGATTGCGAATCCGGTACTCCATTCCAAACATACTCCCCCCCGATGTGCTGTAGCTCATTTCAGCTTCGTAAAAATAGAAGTAGGGGTTCTTTGCAAAACTTTGACGACCTTTTTGCGAAACCGTTCGGAGTAAGCTGATCTGTTTCGTTTCCCACAAAAAGGGCATCAGTTGGGCCATCTGCTCTTCGTTGAGTTTGCCGCCCGTAACGAGCTTACGAATGGCAGTCACCATTTTCGATTCGTGGGTCTTCAAACCAATGTAGCCCAAGTCGTTGTCTTTGTAGTAGTGCAGAAGGGTCAAAACCGAACGAACTTGCTGTGGCGTGATGGTATTGATCGACTTCACGAATTCGTCTTTGAACGGCTTGAGGACTTTATTGGTCAATTTCTGCTGGGCCAATTCTGCGACGAGTGCAAACAGCCGGTCGGCTGGTTGCTCGGTTTTGACCTCTTTCAGAAGCTCCTCGGTGGTTCGTTTTTCGTCGATGAATAACGCCACTTTCTCGACCATAAAGGTCAGCGTGCGAATATAGGGTTGCTCGGAATTGCGGATCGGTTCGAGATACGATGCAGGGCCAGCTTTTGTACCAATCGCATCGCGTGCCTGATTGATACAGAGCAAGTCTCGCATGTTCCGCAGTTGATTATCAAGCCCCTTGAGGGCGATCGCTTTATTCAAGACCTCAATCGCTTGCTTATACCGGCGAGCGTTACGGTAAGTGGCAGCCACACCCCGTAAAATCTCGACGTCTTCGGGGAATTGTCCGAGTAACTGGTCAGCGAGTGCAACGACTTTTTTGTCTTTGCTGTCTTGAAAGCGTTTGAGGAGCTTGATTGCCGGTTCTGCCCACTTCGGTGCAAGCTCGACGGCTTGAGCTAAACAATCTTCAAGGCTCGGATTTGTGATCCAGTAATCGAAGCCCTCATCTTCGTCGGTCTTCTTCGTGAAGAAGTTTTTATACTCTTTGGGGATTGAACCGAGTTCGTTATCTTCTTGTTGCAACTCTTCGGAGATATTTGCTAACCGAAAGCAGACCATTGCTCGCAGTAAATCGAGCGATTTTTTGGGTAGCTTTAACGGGTTATCCGCAAGCCAAGTACCGTAGGACAACCACGACATGAACGCCAAATCCAGAACGCCAGCTTTGCGGGCTGCCAGAGCAGTTAATCGGTCAAATTCAGGATCGTGAGGTAACTTTGACAAGGTCGATTTGAACTTTCCAATTGCTTCAGGATTCGCAGCCTCGACAACGTTCCAATAAACAATGTTTGAAAGCCTTTGGACATACTCGGGATTGATCTGCCTGAGATCACCCAACCAACGTGGGACTTCCTTTAACCATTGCAAGAGCTTATCGGTTGCTGCGGCTTTGGGAAGTTCTTGCAGGGCTTTGAGAATCGGTGCCCGTTTCGTATCTCCTGTCGAAAGGCTTTTCTTGGCATCGTCTACCGATAAGCTCGCCCGATATTCGGGATCGATCATCGCTCGGTGCGGTTTTGCAATCTGGAAAGGGAGACGTTTCGGATCAAGTCGTTTCCAGTTTTCGAGAGCTTTAGCATCATCGTTCACGGCCCACGCCAAAAGGCCACGCAACAGAACTTTCCATTCCAGAAAAGGGGAGGTCAACCCGATGGCATTGAGGGCATCGCGGGCCTCTTGGTCTTTCCCTTTTTGGTAATGTTGGAAGGCGTGCATCACCCCATCGAATGCGGGTTGCCATTCAACGGGGATCGTTGCCCGACCGGCTCCCCCAGATTCAACTGCTTTATCGGCTTGAGCAAGGATAAATTCTTTCTGGGCAGGGTGATCGGTGGGAAGAGATCGCACAAGTTCGATACCACGTTTGCTATCTCCGACAGCAACAAACATTCGGGCCAAGCG
>VYLT01000373.1_pt1 | contig 10501 bp, 9 predicted proteins | sample 5114261 | NCBI WGS metagenome assembly VYLT01 (sample SAMN12291815, study PRJNA351875) | freshwater metagenome | isolation source: freshwater lake | place: USA: Michigan, Little Long Lake | collected 2011-07-12 | reverse complement strand
CTTCGCCGGGGACATCGCGTCGGCGAGGGTGTTCGAGTCGTAGCATTTCGTCGGCGTAGAATTCGCAAAAATCAATCGCCTCGGCAACGTCGGCATCGGCTTCACGCCAGGGTTTACCCGATTCGTGAATGATCCACGCTGAAAGCTCAAACTTTCGATCTCGCATAATCTGGGCAGCCCGTCGCAAGACCGTCGCCCGGTCATTGACAGTCACGTCACGCCACGACTCGAAAGCATCGTGAGCGACCTTCACCGCTTGCTCGGCTTGGGCAGCTGTGGCACTTGCAGCCTTCCCAACAATCTCCTTCATATGCGACGGGTTACGCGATTCGATCCACGCACCGGATTCTATTTTCTTGTGGTTAATCACAAGAGGGTACGATTGACCAAATTGCTTGCGGACACTCTCCAACGCTTGACTCATCGCGGTTCGGACTTCCTCTTTGGCAAAGTCCGAAAGGGGTTCGTTGTGGAAACCCGTTGGCTTTTCGGTGGCGTGGTGTTGGCCGTTAGTGTGGGCAACCGCACGAGATTCAGGAGCCATAAGAAGACGATCCTCTGGAAGATTATCACGAAAACCGGCACGCAAAAAAGATTCGTTCGAGGTGTTCTCAAGTAACCGTCGAACAAGATACGCCATCCCGGGCAACAACTGACCATAAGGGGTGTAAATTCGCACCCGACGATCCAGCGAAACCATCACATCTTTGAACTCATCTCCCATCCCATAGAGCATCTGGAATTCGTAACCCGACGGGGGAACCTTGAGTTCATCGGCAATCGCCAACACGTTCGAGACACTGCGGACGTTGTGCGAACCAAAGGCCGGTCGAAGCCACTCGAAGTTTCGCATGAGAAGCCAACTGCAACGCTCGAAGCAGGCATCGGATTCCCACTTGTTGAGCCACACCGGAACGGGCCAATCGTTCTGGGCAGCGATAACCGTTTCGTAATCCCAATACGCCCCTTTCACAAGGCGTATCCAAACGGGACACTTACGAACGTCACGCGCCCACGCAAGTAGTTTTTCAAGATCGTGTTCGGTGTCGGTCAAGTATGCCTGTATCGCAATCCCGACATGGGGCCAATCGCGAAACTCTGGTTCCTCTAACACCGACCGGAATATATGAAGGGTTGTATCTTTGAACGAATACTGCTCCATATCGAAATTAACAAAGGCCGAATTCGCCTTTGCTGCTCGCAGAATCGGGCGTAAGCGACTGAGAACAACGCGGGTCGTTCCTTCCGGATCAATCGGATCGAATTGGCTAAACAACGCCGAGAGCTTCACCGAGACATTCACCCGAGGCATCGGCCCGTAAATATCTCGGTCGATCAAAGGGATTTCCGGCCACGAGTTGACCTCTTGGGTCAAGCCTGCGATAAGCTCTAAGTATTGATCTCGGACGGCATCGGCTTCGACTTCAGTGATGGTTGCTTCGCCGAGAAGATCGACAGTAAAGCAGAGCTTTTGTTTTCGCAAACGGGCAACCGCATCGATAGCCTCTTGAACTGTTGAGCCTGCAATAAAGCGACGGGCTAAATGCTCGGCATTGAAGCGGGCAGCCTTCGCAAGCAGTTTCCCACCCATCCCGTTTGCTGGCAGAAATCGCAATCCCCATTTGAGGAATTTCGGAAGGGCACTATCCTCCCCACCGAGATACTCTTGAAGGTGACCTGCTATCGCACTCGGATCGTGCAAACGCGGAAGGGCTTCGACAAATCGGAAGAGTTGCACCTTCAGGGCTTGGTCACCCATTGTCCAATTCATCAAATGGTCATCTACCCATGCGGGGGTGAAAGCCGTTGGCCCAGAACGCCTTGCACGAGCGAAAATCTCGCGTCCATAAGCAAGGGCTCGTTGATTATGTTCCATACTGGTCATAAATGACGTTATCGCAAGCAAGCCGAGGCCGAAGACCTCGGCAAAGAGAAAGCCCCGTTGGGGCTAAAGCAGGGGTTCCGGTTTTGTTAGTGCGCAAGCAACGGTTTCTTGAGACTACCGAAAATTCGATGTCGCAACTCATTGAATTACCGTTGCTTGCGCACCGGTCTAACAAAACCAGTAGCCCCAACGGGGCTTTTGCTTAGACGGGGTCTTCGGCCCCGGCTTGCTTTTTTTCTGATTCCTGAATGTTCTCATCTCCCCAATCCGTGAAGAGATAGGTATTTTATTAAAAACCAAGCTAAGTGGGCGAGGTTCAGACGAATTGGACGAGGATAGGCGTGGCAACCATCAACAAAATCGGGTCGTTTCAAATCGTCAGCACGTTAGGGCATGGCGCACATAGTTCTATCCTACATATTCGTCGTGCTGAGGATTCCCGTGAATATGCCCTGAAGATGGTTCCTCTCGAAAAAAAGGATGACCTAAAGTATCTGGAACAAGCACGCCACGAATTCCGTGTGGGCCAGATGTTCAACCATCCCAATTTAATCCGAGTTTACTGCCTCGAAGAGAAGAAAAATCTGTTCTTTCAGGTTAAAAAAGCCCATCTCTTGATTGAATTCGTAAACGGCAAACCCCTCGACCAAAATCTCATGGGTCTCAAAGACCTCATTCCCGTTTTCGCAAAGATCGCAGCAGGGTTAATGCACATGCACCGTAAGAACGTCTTCCATGCCGATCTCAAGCCCAATAACATTATGATCGGCAAACGGGGCGAAGTCAAAATTATCGACTTCGGCTTGGCTCACCTTGCGGACGAACCCAAAGATCGCGTGCAAGGAACGCCAGAATATATCGCACCGGAAACGGGTCGCCACAAAACGGTAAACGAACGTTCAGATATGTACAACTTCGGGGCAACAATGTATCGAATGGTAACGCAGAAGCTGCCCCCTGCTGCATTCGATCCAACCGGACAGGTCAAAATCACCTCCAAGATGTGGCAGAAGGATTACGTCCCTGTCGGTGAGTTAAACAAAGGCGCATCTCCCGAACTCATCGAGTTAATCGAAAAGTGCCTGAGTTTCGATGCTGACAATCGTCCCGAAAGAATGGGCGAAGTTGTGATGAAACTCAAATCCATTTGCGAAAGTCTCGATATCCCCACCGATGATATTGAATAGTAGTTGACACTGGAGAGTGAAGGCAAAGGGTGAGCAGAAGTCGCAAGCCGGTTGGGTTGCCCCATAGATCGCCCCGCCTGTCCCAAGACGGATGTGAAACATCCGGCGCGTGGGGGCGGGGCGATACTTCGCGGACTTGAGGTGTCTTCTGCCTTCACTATCAACTGTCCACTATCCACTCCCACTATTTTCTGACCTTCGCGCCACCTTACTCTGGCGGTAAACTATTTCAAAGAAACGGGTTCCAAAACTCCTTTAGGTCTTGGTTCGTATCACCTGTAGGGAGTAAAATACCGATAGAGTTTGAAAGGTCTCGAAGCCTTTCAGACTCCACCAGACCTTCATGCCCAACGACCTCGCCCAAAACGTCACCCACATTGGAGACCAACATGACTACGCTATTTTCAAACCTGATCGACTACCTCGAAGAAGAAAAGTGGAAGTACGAAATCCTCGAAGGGGAATCGATCATTCGCTTTCACTATAAAGGGTCGGCAGGACGGTTACTCTGTTACGGTGAAGTAGACGAGAAAAAGCAATGGGTGCTGTTCTATTCTTACCTCCCCGTCAATGTGCCGATGGATAAACTCCGTGAGGCGTCCGAGTTCATTTGCCGCGCTAATCAAGGGATGCGTATCGGGAACTTTGAATTGGATTTTGAAGATGGCGAAGTCCGCTACAAAACCAGCCTCGATATCGAAGGGGGCGATCTCACTTCCAAGATGATCGATAACCTGTTGCGTGCGAACCTCTCAACGATGAACCGCTATTTCTCCGGACTGATGAAAATCATCTTCTCGGATATCGAAGTGAAGGAAGCAATCGAAGGGATCGAAGGCCAACACATCCCACGCCCGAACCCGCTTGCACAAGACGACAGCGATGATGACGATGAACTTGGGATAGACTCCGAACTCGAAGACCTATCCGATATGGATGAGTTCGACGATGATGAGGAAGAACCTCTTGATAGCATGAATCTTACAGGGGACGACCTCGACGAGGGAACCGAACCCCCTGAACCTGAAACCGAACGCAAACCGTAGCTGTTATGCTTGTCTCATGCGTGCGATGGATCGTCTCTTCGATTTCGCTCGGGGCTGCCTTTTGCTCTATCGCCCTCACGATTGCCCTTGCACAACTTCCCAAAGGTCTTGGCGACCTTTGGCCGATTTTGTTACCCGTTACTCTCACCCCTCATCTTTTGGCGTGGTGGATACTGGTACGCCCACAATCAACACCAACTTTGATGGGGATTTCGATAATCACTTCGGTCCCGTTTGGGCTTATCCTGATCGGGTTGACGTTGATCGTACTCCCGTTAAACCTAAACAAACCCGATCCCGGAAAGAGTGCCTTTATCCTGCTGATCTTCGGTACAGCAATCGCATGGGTTATTGCGGTCCTGATCGGGTTGTACTTTGCTATGGATCGGTGGATGTTCAAAGATGCTGGTAGGTTTGACCTGAAGAACTAAACGGTCGGAGGGTCTTTCCAATTTTCGAGCATTTTTTTGACGGTTGCAACATCGGCAAGCTCGATCCCTTCGCGTCGGGCAAGCCTTCGCTCTAAACTTTCGAGCAGATCAATCCAAAGTTGCTTTTCCGGTTCGGTTATCTTCTCCCAAATACCGCGACGGGTCGCCCGTTGGGCAAAGGTCCACTTGCCAGCAAATCGCTCGGCACGAATGAATCGCCGTTCGTTCGTTTCGGGATCGTAATCAGTCCATTGAAGGTGCATAGAGATATTATAACAGGCGAATGCAAATCGAAACCGAAACCAAACCAAGATTCCCGGAAGCACTCCGGCGGTCGATTGGAACAAGCCAAACCACATTGCACGATTCAGGCTTTCCCAGATTTTCGCTCTCTGATAGAATGTTTGCACGATGACCTATTATTTCTCGATTGTGGTGAATATCGCAGTCATCCTCCTTCTGTTGGATCGGGTGCGGGCACGGGGTTTCGATCTGGGGTGGCGTACACCCGTTTTGCTCGTTTGTTTGCTGGCCCCGATGTGGTTTGAAACACGACTTGGGGCTTTTCTTCTCGATCCACGAGTTGGGGTCGGGCTGACCGCTTGCGTTTGCTATTTTCTGAAACCCGTCGCGGTGACTCCTCGCTTTCGCATTCTCCCTTCGGACATCTTTTTGATTGTGCAACTTTGCTGCATGGGGATTTCCGATATCGTTGTGCAACAATTCTCCCCGCTCTACTGGGTCGGGTACGTTATGCGATGGAGTGTCCCGTATTTTCTGGGCAGAATCGCTCTCACACGGATCGAAGATTTACAAGAATGCCTAACGATTTTGATACCCGTTGGCGTGCTTCTTTCATTCTTGGCGTTTCTTGAAGGGGTCACCCAATTCAATTTCTGGGAATTGACGGCATCGAGATCGTACCGTGAATTGGACCCAATTCGTTGGGGGCTAAAACGGGCGAATATGAACCAAACCCACCCGATTTATTTTGGGCTGACTCTTGTGGGTTTGCTCCCGTGGTTGCTCGAAGGGGCACGCTGGGCGCGTCGGGGTTGGGGGCCGAAGTGGTGGGCCGTGTCGCCTTATTTGCTGATCCCCGGAATTATTGCAACGGGTTCTCGGAGCGCTCAAATCCTTGCTTTGATCGTTGTCACTGCGAATATCTTCTGGCAATTTCCTCGACTTCGTGCCACCCTCGTCACAGCGTTTATTGCTGCGGGTCTGACCTTCCTTGCGTTCCGTGCCGAGATACTCGATGTACTTTCGCAATACGCTGGCGAAGTTGATCCGAACCGAGCTAAAGTGACCATTCGCGGTACACAATATCCCTACTCTGGAACCTTGCACCGCGACCTTCTTGGAACGGTCTACGAAGCGGCCATCGAAAGGCGGGGCTGGTGGGGGTTCGGTGGCGAACGGATCGATATGCCCAAAGACTCGGACATCGATGAGCGTTTTATCTCCGTTGACGACCACTATTTAATGTTCTCTTTACAGTTTGGCCTTGTTGGGATTATCGTCTTTGTGATTTTTACCCTTGCAGGTCTGGGGAACATTATCCGGGTATTGATACGAGACGCAGGACCTTTTTCGGGACTACTTTGCACCCTATTCGGCTATATCTTCGGAATGTTGTTGGTCTTCCGAGGAGTTTGGTTTGCCCACGATTACGGCTGGTGGTGGATTTTCTCGATTGGCATTGGTGCGGGTGTCCTTTCACGCTCGCTCGTCGAGTATCGACCGGAAACCTTCACAACTGTTCCCAATAATTTCGATGCCCACTCTCCCCATCCTCACCAAGAATGAACTAAGATACCCCCATGAAAATAACCCTTATTGTACCTGTCCTCGATACGTCTGGGGGCGTTCGTGTTATTGCTATCTATGCCGAAGGGCTTCGGAAACGCGGTCACGATGTAACCGTTGTTGCTGCGAAGCCGTCTGCCCCGTCGTTACGTGATGCTGCCCGCTCGATTATCAAGAAACGAACTTGGCCTTACGGAAAAGTCGGCGACCGGTTGCACTTCAAAAATAGCGAAGTACCCGTTATCGAAACCTCGTATAGCGGACCGTTGACCGATAAGGATGTTCCCGATGGCGATATTGTCCTTGCGTCGTGGTGGGCTACGGCTCCGTGGGTGAATAACCTTTCGCCAAGTAAGGGTGTGAAAGCCCATTTCTTCCAAGCCTACGAAGATTGGGGAGGCGATCCCAAAGAAGTCCGCATCGCGACCGGCCTTCCACTGCATAAAGTCGTTATTTCCAAATGGATGATCGACTTTTTCAAAAAGGAATTCAATCAAGAAGCCTATTGGGTTCCCAACAGCGTCGATATGACCCAATTCAACGCCCCGCCACGCGGAAAGCAACCCGTCCCAACGGTGGGTACGGTCTATCACCCCATGCCCCACAAAGGGTGCGTGCTGGCTATCGAAGCCTTTCACCTTGCGAAAAAGGAAGTGCCGAATCTGAAGTTCGTCTCGATGAGCACCTATCAACCGGTGCCAGAACTTCCACTTCCAGAAGGGACCGAGTTCCACCACAAGCCCCCGCAGGCGAAACTCAAGGAAATCTACGCCAGTGCCGATGCTTGGCTTTTTGCATCGAAGTCGGAAGGGTTCGGACTTCCGATCATCGAAGCGATGGCGTGCCGCACACCCGTGATTGGAACGGAAACGGGTGCAGCCCCCGAGTTAATCGGGCAAGGCGGAGGTGTGCTAATCCCGTTAGACGATGCCCCTGCAATGGCCCGCGAAATTGTGAAATTCGCTCGCCTTCAAGAGGACGAATGGAAAGCCTACTCCGACGCTGCCCTCAAGACCGTCACCAGCTACACTTGGGAAGAAGCGACGGACAAATTTGAAGCCACTCTCAAACAGCTTGTGGAATTAGGACCAATGAAAGTGAACGGGTAGAAACCTCGTCACCCCGTTGGCCATTTCTGCATCGCAATCGCGTAATCCTCTGGGGAGTTGATATTCGTCAGGGCTAACCCGTTGGGGTCTATCGTGTGCCAAACTTCTTCGGGTATGGAGTGATAGCCGACACTTTCGACAAAATCAATCACGCGGCGATTCTGCCACGCTTGCCACTCAATGCCGGTTGCAACCTTTGTTTGATAAACCGCACAGAGCGGGTGACGGTATCCTTTCCACGTTGGAATACAGATCGGGCTTGTACCAATTTGGTCAAAGAGAAATTCCACACACGCAGGATTCAGAAAAGGGAGATCGCACGAACAAACAAATACCGAGTCGATCTGCGGAGAGAATTGTTGCAACCCGCGAACCAGTCCCGGCGCTGGACCTTGATACGCCGTCGGGTCGCTTTCGAGAATCACCCCTTCGGGTAGGAGGGGGTAATCAGTTTCAGGGGCACCGATGACCCGTAATTCTTGAACGAGTGGCAACAGGGTTTGGGCAACCCGTGTGAGTAACGGGACATCGTCGAAGAGAAGCCATGCTTTGGGCGTACCAAGTCGCTTCGATTGTCCGCCGCAGAGGATCAACCCGCCACGATTACTTTTTGTCATCTTTGGAAACAGCAGGGGCTTTCATGGCTTGAATCTCTTTGTCGTCGGGGAAAGCAGCTTTCACGACTTCGAGAACCGGGGCGTACCCTGCTCCGCCAAAAGCTCCGCTCGAACGTGTACCGTCCGAACCGAGGATAACGAAGTTCGTGCAACCAAAACAGATTGCAACATCGATATACTCTTTATCGTTCCACAAACGGAAGCCGATACCGGGTTGGAAGCACCGGGCTTGCGAACCGGTGTAAACTTCCTTCTTGGTGAACACGGTCTTGAGTTTGGCAACGAACTCTTTACCTTGCTCTTTTCCTTTGGATACGATGGGGTAACCTGCAATACTCTCTTTAGCGTCCTTGTCGGCTTTGCTCTCAATGCGGAAGACTTCGACTTTGGTGGCCTTTTCAAAGATGGCAAGGTTCTTACCCAATCGTTCTTTGGCGGTGGGGTCAATCTCATCAGCACGGGTTGACATTGTTGCAGTTCCCAAAAGGAAAAGGGAAAGAATCGACAATCGTTTGAGCATGTTTTTCTCCGGTAAAAACCATTTGACTTGATGAGGGAAGTATACGCAGGCAAAGGGAGCGGGCAAAGTGTGGCAAGTGTAACGAGGGGAGGAAGGCGAACCGGCGACTAAACAGTAGTTTCAACAAGGATGAACGAGTCGTAAACTACGATGAGATAGGGTTTTGAGCCGACCTACTTTTCCCCTCTCCCACGAGGGGAGAGGGGAAAGGCAGGTCGCCGAAATCGCTATTTTGCAGGTACTTCCGACGCAGATACGTTTGTTGAAACTACTGTGAAGTCGCCGTTTCGCCATTTCCCAAAAAGCAAAAAGCCGACCCTTGCGGATCGGCTTCGGTGGTGATGTGGGTCTTCTTAAAAATTAAACGAGTTCGTCGATGACCTTGCCGCCGTTAATCATGGGGACAGGTCGGCCTGTTGGGTCTTTGAAGTGCAGGTCTTGTGGCATGCCTAACACATGGAAGACTGTAGCCATCAGGTCTTGGGGGCCGATTGGTTTGCTCTTGGGTGTTTCGGCCTTCGCGGTCGATTCGCCAACGGCTTGACCCATCTTCAACCCGCCACCCGCGAGGGCCAGCGTCGAAAGAGGAGCCCAGTGATCGCGTCCGGCGTTGTTGTTGATCTTCGGAGTACGACCGAATTCACCCGTGACAACGAGGAGGATATTCTTGTCCAGTCCACGTTCGGCAATATCTTCAACGAATGCACTCACGGCATTGTCAACGATTGGTCCGCTTCGTTTCATGGCGTTCGAGATTTGACCGTGCATGTCCCATCCGCCGAGGCTCAAGGTCACGAAGCCCGCGCCGTTTTCGCACAGACGACGAGCGAGCAGCATTTGTTCGCCGAGTCCTTTACCGTAGCGTTCACGGGTCTTGGCGGTTTCGCGTGTGATGTCGAATACTTCTTTGGCCTTGCCGACAACGAGGTCAAGGGCTTGGTGTTCAAAACCGTCGAGACCTGCCATCAACCCGCTTTGATCCATTTCACGATTCATGGTATCGAACGATTTCAACAGCCCTTTGCGATCTTCGAGGGTATCAAGTGTACCGCGAAGCGAAAGGTTTTCGCGTGCTTTACCTGCCACATCGAACGGAGCATAGGTACGGCCGAGGAAAGCCGGTCCGTCGCCAAGGATGTTCGCCATGCGAACGTAAGTTGGCATCCCGCTTGGGGCATTGGTGCCGCGATGACGGGCAAGGATCGAACCCATTCCGGGTTTGTTGGCACCGCCACCGTTATCGGCAGCAACGAAGTTGTAACCGGTCATCAACCAGTGAGTCCCGCCACCGTGACCCGAGTTGCTGTGTGCAAAGGATCGCACGAAGGCCATCTTGTCGGCAACGGCGCCCATCTTCTCGAAGGTTCCGCCGAGTTCGACGCCGGTGACTTTGGTTTTCACGGAGCCGGTTGTCGAACGATATTCGACAGGGGCATCCATCTTGGGGTCGAAGGTTTCAACATGGGTTGGTCCGCCACCAAGCCACAGCCACACGACCGAGGTATCTTTCGCAAGGGAGCCAGCTTTCGATGCTTGCTCGCGTGCTTGCAAAAGATTAGGGAGTGTGAGACCACCAAGGCCAAGAGCACCGACCCGCATAAAGTCGCGTCGGGTAGAACCATCGCACGCACGATGCGAACGATTTGAGAATAGGGTGAGCATGAGAAGCTCCGAAAGGAGGGAGTAAAGGAAGGTCTTTATCAGGCGGATAGAGGAAGCCTACCCTGAGTGACTTCGAGAGTCAACGGTTTTTTGTCAAAAATTTGCCAGAATCTTAATGATGGGGTCTGGCAAATTTTTCTGGCAGACCTAAGCTGCTGTTGGCAAAAGACTTTGCCAATAATCCTGCCAAAGTCCACTTTGTTCGAGGCACTGCAAGGCCATAACCCGACCCGCA
>VYLT01000371.1_pt1 | contig 10508 bp, 9 predicted proteins | sample 5114261 | NCBI WGS metagenome assembly VYLT01 (sample SAMN12291815, study PRJNA351875) | freshwater metagenome | isolation source: freshwater lake | place: USA: Michigan, Little Long Lake | collected 2011-07-12 | reverse complement strand
TCGAACCAAGAGCTATTCGGAAGTCGTGTTCGAGCCTCGCCCCGTCGTGACCCGTATCGATGGTTGGGTGCGTATGCCCGATTATCTTGGACGTAAACCCAACGGCGACCCGTACGAGTCGTACCAACCTCAAGGCGATTTACGCGGGCTTCAAGGGTCGGGCGCACGCATTAGGGCTTATGCCCAAAAGGAACTCTCGAACGCATCACTCATTCCGATTGCCAAATCCGCCAACGGAAGTGAAGAGATGGAATGGCCTACAATACAAGGTTCTATCGGCGAGATGGTCGAAATTGAAGGTGAGAAAATGTACCCCGTCGATTGGACGATTTCCCTTGACCCGAACTTGATAGGCTACAAGATCAACATCGCCGACAAATACGGATTCACGGCGGGGATAGCTCCTCGTCGGACGATCCAACTAGCCCCAGATGAAGCCCCTGTGGTAAGCCTTCTGCCGGAACGCTACACCGAACTGGGTGGAAAAATCAGCGATGAAGATATTATCTCAGGTTTGCCGATCCCGTTGGGCGGACAAATTCCGCTTGCTTATATTTGCTCCTCGAATCAAGGCGTTGGAAGGGCACGGTTTATGTATCGGGTGAATGAAGGCCCTTGGTATTTCCTTGAACTACCACAAGCGAACGCAACCGAAGAAACCGGCCCCTTCGATCCGGCACGCGGGTGCTTTATGAACTCGAAGGTCAGCGACCAAGTTCGTTTCCACTCGGCCCCTTCGCTCGATCCCGATTCGCTTCCGAACGGACTTTCGGGAGGGGGGCGTTTCGACTTCAAGACCGCCGAACTGCGAGTCGAAAAAATCTTGAGAGGGCCACTCGGAAAGGTCGAGATCGGTGACCGAATCGAATACTATATCGAAGTTTACGACAAAAACCCCAAGCCCGGACGTCCGCCCGGTAAATCCGAAGTTGCGATGAAGGAAGTTCTCTCTGCCTCAGACGTATTGCAACGCTTCGACCAAACTAGAATTGCAGAAGAACGTATCCGCAACCTCGAAAAGAATCAGCAAGGGGTCTTCGGCAGCCAAGAGCCGAAGAAATAGGAAAGAGTGGAGTTTATTGGAGTTGCTTCACAGATCGCAGAGACTCGATTTAGATAGCAAACGGGAGTTTGAGAAAGCGAAGTTGGTTTCGCAAACTCCAACTCTCTGTGTAAGTTGAGTATCGGCTATACAACCGGACCTGAAGGTGAGACTGCTTTACCCCAAAACTAAACCTTGACCCGTTTCTAATACCCCAATCTGCTGAGTTTTTCGACCCAACGTCCGTAGTCGCCCGTGCGGTCTGTTGGGAACTTCGCCCAGACATTTTTACGATTCACCAAGTTCATATGATCGGCTTGCCAGAGTTCCCAGAATTGCCCGTGTGTGGCAGAGGTCACCGAAACAATACCGTCGTTAATGCCTTCTAATGGGGTCACGACTTTGGCAGGGATTCGCCACAAAAGTGGAAGCTGATTGGTTTCGCAGACCCCTGCGACTGAAAAGTATTCCGTTCCAGAAACATCGGGGGCTATCTCGTTCCAACGCTTTCCGCTTTTCGTGGTCAGGTCGTCGAGCGCTCCCATCGGGATTCTTAAATAACGTGCAAGGCGTTCCATTGCATTGCCGAAATATCTTTGCAACCAGTCGGCAAAGGGGCTTCCCTGATGGGGTGTCCCTATCGTGGTAAGGGTCAACACACGACCACGCGGAGCAAGGCAGCTTGTCGCATAGCGGGCATCAAGTCCCCCCATGCTGTGACCAATCAAGTGAACGGGTTGGTTGGGGAATTCGCGGTCGAGAAAATCGACGAGTTGGGCAGCACGGGTTGCAACAGAATGGGTCGGGTGAACCTTCGCAGTCCTTACGGTGTTACCAGTTGCACGGAGCTTCTCTTCGATACCGGGAAAGTAGCGTGTCCACTCACGTCCGCCGAGATTGATTCGATCAAACCCAAGAACGCCATGGACCAAAACTATCGGAGCATTTAACTGAGGCAACAACACGGCAGGAATCTTCCATGAAGGAACGAAGAACATTTAATGAGCAAACCCACATAATAAGGCAGAGAATGGAAAAATCAACACAGAATCACGGGCAAAGGTCGTTAAAAGTGGAATCTTCATAATCCTGCCCGCTGCTTATTCGGTTGTGGGAAGGGCAACCCGGTGTGAAAGTTGGTCGCTTAAATTTCGGAAATACCCCGTGAGTTCTTCGGCGGATTTGACCTTCCCCTTAGAACACGAACCGGTCGAGCAACCTCCTTTCGATTCGGTTCCACACGACGAACACCCACCAGACTCGCTGCCACAGGTTTCGCATCCGCCCGATTCTTCCTTCGGTTGCGTCGAGATATCGAGAATGCGAACCGTGATTCCGAAATGCTCTTGCAACTGTTGTAGAATCCCGTCGATGGAACAGGTTCCCCAGACGAGCGTATGTAAAATGCACTCCTCACCTTCCAGGAGAAGCTCGCTTTCGAGAAAGACAAGGGGAAGCCCTTTGGCATCGACGTAGTTTTGGGCTTGTTCGCGGACCCGTTCTGCCAACGATCCTTGATTCTCAAAAAGGGATTGGTCATCGAGGTTCGCCCGACGAATAATTTTTCCCAGTCGCCCTTGCTTGGTCGTGATACCCGTTTCTGCAAGCCCAAGAACCGTGCCGAGTTCCAATCCGCGACGGGTTCGGACGATCACCGTATCGTGACGTTCAAAGGTTTCACTTCCCTCAGAAAAGCAACTGAGCAGATATTTCGCAACCCCGTGCGTGATAAGCCAAGCCGAGGTCGAAGGGGCAACAGGAACAGAATTTTGCGACAAGGTTTAGCTTTCCGTCGGAAGTGTAGTCACGGGTGGGGCGGGAGAAGGTTCCTCGAAGCCGAGGTAATCCTTCATGTGTTTGTCGTACTCTTCTTGGCCAAAGTCGGAACTCAGGTCAAGGTGCATTTCGTTCACGATCTTGACCGATTGATCGCGGACCCATCCCGACCAACAATCGGCACAAATCTCCCGATGGATTCGCTTGCCCATGTCATCCGGAAAGGGAGGCTTGGGTAACTGACGGGCACGTCCAACGGGTGCAACGCAGTTCGGACGTTGACAAGTAAACCCTGTGACAGGCCCGTCCATCCCTGCTTGAACGGTTGGCTTTTCTGCAACCGGAACAGGGGCACCTTGTGCTTTCAGGAGTTTCGCCATCTCGTCACGCGGAATGCGGTCTCCACGTTCGTCGGCGATCTTGCAACCTTTGGTCCAAGTCTCAACGGCTTCGGTTGGCTTTCCATCGGCAAGGTAGGCTGATCCCAAAAGTTGATAGGCTTTCGAGAAAGTCGCACTCAGTTCGATAGTCCGTTGAAAACACTTGATAGCTTCGGCATGTTCCCCTTCTTCGGTGAGTAGCTGCCCCAATCGAAAGAAACCCAATTCATCTTCGGGCGAACCTTCGGTCCACTTCCGAAACTGGGCAATACGTTCTTGACGCGGTGTCATACGATCCTCAATTCTCTTGCAATAAAGATATGATAGGCAAAGGGGACAACTTCGGGAATCGGGAATCGAGACTCAAGACTTGAGAATCGGGAAAGTCAGAAGCCAAACGGTAATTCCATCGCCCGCGTGAGCTTGTTTTTTTGTCTTCACGATTCACGCCACACGAATTCCGAATTCTCCCTTGCAATCCGGTTTGGTTTCGTCGATAATCCCTTTAGAGGAGTCTTGTATGCGAACCATCTTGCTTATCTGTGGTTTGGTCTTTCTCATGGCCGAGAAAGCCCAAGCTCAAATCTGGATTCGTGGCCCTTATTGTGGTCCCGTTTTTCCGGCCTATCAGGGTTACGGGTTCTCCGTGCGTGCAGGGGGGTTCGCAGTCGCAGGTTATTCCGGCTTTGCCAGTCCCGGATTTATTAGCCCGTGGGTTGTTGGTCCAACAATCGTGCAACGAAACGTTGTTTGGAATAACCCGTGGGGGTACGGTTGGGCCAATCGCACTTGGATTAACCCTCCCCAATTTTGTGGACCTGTCTGGGGTGGGCCTGTTTGGGGTGGTTGGGGCTTCCCGTTGGGCGAACCCGTTTGGGCTCCCCCCGGCATAATTGTGCCAGCCGGTTTTGTCGAACGTAATCCGATCCCTCAACGCCCTATCGATCAACCAATTGATCGGCCATTTGAACCGGCTCCGCTCGCACGCCGACCCGTTGAACCGACCCCTCAACTTGACGAATCGCGATTTATTGTAATTCGACCAAGTGACAAGCCACGCGAACCCGAAGTGATCGTGTCACGCCCGCAATTTCCGAAGCTCGAACCCGCCCCGAAAGTTCCCAAAATCGAAGTACCCGTTGTCCCTGCCATCGCCATGCTTCCCGAAAAAGACCCCGCTCAAACCGAGCAAGACCGTCTCGAAGAGTTGGGACGTACAGCCTTTGCCAGTGGGCAATACGGTCGAGCCGTCGAACGATTCCGCAAAGCCAGCGACTTAAACCCAAAGGATGCCAGCCCCTTGTTCCATTTGGCTCAAGCGTACATTGCTCTGGGTAAGTATCACGAAGCTGCCAAAGCCATCCGCTCAGGGCTTGAACTCCGACCAAATTGGCCCGATGCCGTTTTCTCGCCCCGTACTCTCTACGGTGCCAATGCGAAAAACTACAACGAGCATTTGAAGAACCTCACCCAAACGCAAACCCAATTTGGCAACGACCTCGATTTGGTCCTTGTCGTGGCCTATCAACTCTGGTTCGACGGGAAGAAGGAAGAGGCAAAAGCTCTCTTCGCTAAACTCCCCAAAGAATCTGTCACCGCCTTCAATCGCTAACGCTTGCCCCTACTCCTCTCATTGTGGTTGTGCGTTTGTTGCGTTGCGTAATTCAAAGACTTTGCGAATTTCGGGACGGGCTAAGGTGTCCAGCAACACCATTCCGGGAAAGTAAAACAGGATTCCTAAAATCGGGATCATCCCCAACAGGAGTAAAAGACCCGTGAGGGTGTAGGCTAACCAGATGTTTCGCATTTGCAGCAAGATCAACGAGAGTACACCAACTACGATGGGCACAGTTAAAACAAGCATCACTTGAAGCAAAATAGCTCGGGACGAATTGGACCAAAACGACTCATCCAGCCCGAATGTGACCACAAAACAAAGGATCGACAGCATCGACAATCCCAAACCAGTTGCCGAGACACGGGTGATGATTTGTTTGGCCTCGTCTTCCATATCTTTTCGATAATCGTTCAGGTGTCTTGTTGAGAAACGGGTTTCGAGATCGACGCGAGTTTGCCCGATAGAGTTGAGCAATTCTAAAAAAGGATTCGTCGGGGCATTGAGTTTTTTTCGGACATCAAGCCGGTGGATAAGAATCGTTCCCCATATTGCAAAAGGAGCCAGAACAAGGATTCCAAAAAACGGAATCGCTCCCAGAAAGGTCAGCGTCGTGATCTTCTTTTGAATCTCAGGAATGCTCCGACCCGCTCGAACATCGTTTGCGACTCGAAGCAAACCGGCTGCTCCTGCAATCCCACCAAAAAACGAACTTAACCAAAAGCAATCTTGCACGCCCGTCGATCTGGCTCCAAACGCGAGGAGAATCAGCTTGGGTAGCATTAACCAACCGACCAAACAGAACACGCCTGCAACCGTACAGCCTGTTGAGTAAAGCCGAAGTAGCTTATCGGCTTCGATATCTGGATCAACGTCAAGTTCGCGGAAGTCGTCTTGATCTTGTTGTCGCCCTAACGAGTCGGACAATCCTTTCTCGTTCGGAGGATTCGGTTGATTCACTTCGTTCGCGGACATTCCAGAAATTCCCTTAATCCCTCGCGGTATGCGTTTCTAAAATGGGATGTCGTCGCCGTTTCTATCGGCGTCTTCGTCCTCTTGGGAATCGCAATGCAGTTGGATACCCAAGCCTTGAAGCTCTTCCAGTCCGGTCGGCGAGATTCGATTATTTCCCACGTCGAGCCTTTCGAGTTTTGTGGAACGGATCGCCCCTGCTAGAACTCTTGCCCCCTCTTCCGTGATTCCACAATTTCGCAGATCGAGTCGCTTGAGCCTTTGGATAAATCCGCTATTCACGATAGCCCGGACAATCGGGTCGCCCGCCGATTCAAAACGATAAGTAAAATCGTGGATATTCTGGGCAGCAACCGAACGTGCGAACGTCGGGAACGATTCCGGGTCACAAGGTTGAATTTCTCGCGGAGGGGCATCGGACCCGTAGCGATAGTTACGGACCCGTTCGTGAGAGATTAACGAAAGACGCTTGAGGGAAACCCAAGTTGGATTCACGGCAAGGACTTCGAGAGGGGCCGAATCGACGTACTCCAACGAAATACGCTCGATGTGCGGAAGCTCAACGCGGAAGACCTCTTGCACGGGTATCTCTTCGGCGCGTGCCAACAGGTTCTGCAAACGGGGGGTACATTGCAACATCCGATGCAGTTCCGGAGCATCGGCCCCACAATTATAACTGGATGAATCGCCGATCTCGAGTGTGCGTAACCCCTGAAAGTATTTGGCTTCGGAAAGGGGGCGTAGCGGGTTTGTCTCGTCACGCCCACGACTGCGACGTAAACGCAACCGGTTGAGCATGCGGGCTTCTGGAGACTCGGCAAGGACCATCGTAAAGGCTTCGCGAACGTCTTCGATATCCAAATCCCAAAGCCAACCACGTCGAAAGGTGTATTCGATATTTGGGGCATCGGGTTCGGGTAACGCACGCCAACGCGGGGCCAAAAACGGGGTCAGATCGCCAAGCCATTCTCGCTCGTAGGCTTGGTAGATACGGGTGCATTCGCCGAGTGCTTCGTGAATTTTATCGGCGGGGTTATTGGGGTCTTCGGCAATCAGGCGCAAGCGGATATATTCGCCTCGCGGATCGCCCTTCTCGCTGAGAAGATCGGAATACGCCGCGTGCGTCGTGATGTTGTCGAAGTCTTCTCGCAGGGCTTCTTCGAGAAGTTCTTGATCGGTTAAGTAGGGAATCAATTTCTTTCACTCTCACAAGATGGGGTTATTATATCCAATCTGGTCGCGGTTGTTTGGGTCGAATCTGGAGAAATGAAATTCTCCATCTTGCGCCGATTATCACAAGCGTTCAGATTGGCCTTGTTCAGTTTGGGGGATTTGGTTATTTGCCGTTTTGGTGGGGAAGGATTCCCCCTTTTCGATTAACCGCAGGGAAGCGGCAACCTATGCGATTGTTTGCGAGCTTTTGGCTTGTCGTGGCGATCTGTGTCTCCGGATGCAAGTGGACTCGTTCGTCTTCGACGGACTCTCCTTCCGTGATTCGTGGAACCTCACAAGGCATTCCGAAAAAACTCGCGATCCCCGGACAAATACCGGCCACTCGTCTCTCGATGTTGGATGAACCGTCGGCGTTCATCCCCCCTCCGCCTGACCTTGAGCTTGACGAACCCAAACGAGATGTCGCGACTACCCCTGAGCCGTTCAAACCTGCCGAACCGGTCAGCACCAAACCTGAAACGCCAGTCAAACCCGTTTCTGCAACGGTTCCTGCCGAGGTGACTAATCCTGTTGCGGAGTTCAAACGATTGGTTCAACGCTCACAAGAAGCTGTGAAAAACCTTGACGGCTTTGAAGCGATCCTCAAACGCCGTGAAGTCGTTGACGGGAATAAACTGCCCGAAGAGCTTCTCCAATTCCGATTCCGAAAAGCCCCCCTCTCGGTTCACTTCAAGTGGATCGGCACGGAAGGCAACGGACGCGAACTTGTCTATGCAACGGGTAAGTTCAACGACCGTGTTCATATTCTCACCGCAAAAGGGGACGGTTTTGTGTTGATGCCCGCAAAGAAACGTCTCGATTTTGCGATAGACGATTCCAATATCAAGAGCAAAAGCCGTTACGACCTAAAAGAAGGGGGGATGCTCAAATCCATCGACCAACTCGGACGGGTTCTCCAAGAAGTCGAACGCGACCCCAAGAGCAACGCCGACCGGATTCGTTATTTGGGGAAAGCCAAACGCCCCGAATATGCCGGAGCTTTAGAAGGAATTGATGAGTATATCCCGCCCAAGTGGGAACCGCTTTTGCCAAAAGGGGGACGCCGGCAATCTTTCTTCGACAGCAATCCCGATTCACCAACCTATGGCCTGCCATTGGTGATAGTCGCTCAAGATCACATGGGCCGAGAAGTCGAGTACTATCACTTCGATAAATTGAAGCTCACCCGTTTCACCGACGCCGACTTCGACCCCGACCGATTGTTTAAGAAGTAGGCGGGTGTTTGTGCGATGCCAGCAAATTAAGGAACGGGTTGCTACGAAAGGAAAATTGGCTGCTTGTTTGCGTTACTGCCTTTTCTTTCTGATATTTACCCGCGCTATGCTGCAAATGCTTTTCGTAGCACTTCCAAGCTCTTGGGGATACCCTTAAGCGGGTCGTCTTTGCCTTCAAATTCGAGAGAGATGTAGCCGTTGTAATTGTGCTTGCGGAGCATCTTGGCGATTCGGGGATAATCGAGATCGACCGAGTACCACAACCCGCCACCATAGTAGGTCTTGGCTTGGACCAGCACGGCTTTGGGGGCGAGCATTTCCAGTTTGTCGTACGGGTCGTCGAAGAAGTTACCCGTATCGAGCGTGACCTGCAACCAGGGTGAATTCACATCCTTAACGCATCGGAGGACACCTTCGGGCGTGCGACCTAACCCCCAATGGTTTTCGAGACCTAAGAGAACACCGCATTTCTCGGCGGTCTTTAAGCATGCGGTCAAGCCTTCTGTTGCCCACTTAAAGCCATCCTCTTCGGTAATGCCTTTGGGAATCGGTTCAATGCCCTTGTTCTTCATCAACTCGTCGAAGTCTTTGCTGGTTTTCCATGTACCCGTATTCACCCGTAACGTCGGGATGCCGAGGTTATAAGCAAGCTCGATACATTTGATGGTATGGTCGATGTTCTTTTGACGTTCGGCTTTATCGGCGAACAAGAACCCTTGATGGGTTGAAAAACCCATGAGGTCCAACCCGTTGAGGAAAGCTCGTTTTTTGATCTTTTGCAAGGTGGCGTTGCTCTCGTCGGTCATTTGACGATGCAAAATCTCAACGCCATCGAAACCCATTTCGCCTGCCAGATCGATGCACTTATCAAGGTCTTGCAATTCCTTGTGCTTGAACTGCCAGAACGAATAGGTCGAAACGCCAATGCGATTGGCACGAGTTTTCGGAGCCGGTTTTTCGTCAGCGTGGGTAGAAGGGGGCAAAGCTGCCCCCAGCGAAAGCCCAACACCGGAAGCTAGAAATGCTCTGCGATTAGGGATCATATGCGTTTATCCAGAAGGTTGAAAAGGGCAAAGGGTCTTGGCAATCAGTGTAGAAAATCTTTCAGGATAAGAAAGAATTACAAGCCGAGAGAAATCAGAACGTGTAAATGTTTCAAAAAATGGGCTTTTCTGACGTCTATTTTTCTGGCATGATCTATGCTCATTCCAAGACATGGCAAAAGTTGGGGCAACCCAACGGGGCCGGATGAAAAGAGGCAGGTCAAGGCCGGAACCCTTGACCTGAAAAACCAAAAGGCGAGTGGCTTCGGTCGCTCGCCTTTTTTATTGGGCGGTTACCCCAAGTGGTTTTGCAGATCGTATTCGCGGATAATCGGGGTGATCTTTTCAAGTACCTCTTCTAATTGCTCGTTGGGAATCGTGATGGTTAATTCGGCCGAGGTCGAAGCAACCTCTATCTCGGGGAGCTTCTCCAAGTTCATTTGCAACGTCTTGAGCATGTTGCTTCCAAAACCGGTGAGTTCTAATTCCGGCAGGTCTTGCAATTCTTCGAGAATATCGGCTAACTTCGACGGGTCGTAACGCCCTTGTGCTTCTTGGTTGTTGAGCATCACGTTCAGGGCTTTTTCGCGTTGGGGCGTAAGAGATACGACCGAAACGGGTATCTCCGAGAAATTTAATTCCTTCAAGATTCGCAAGCGAAGATGCCCGCCGACAACGTGACCGGTTTTCTCGTTCCAGATCAACGGCTCGACCAGACCAAACTCCGTAAGACTTTTGCGAAGCCGTTTGTAGTTTGGCGAATTGGGTGAGATTTTGCGTCGTGGGTTGTAAGGAGCCGGTACCAGTTCGGAAATCGGCAGAGTGCGTAAGGTGAAAGGTGCAGACATATAAAAACTCCAAAAGGACCGCACAATGAGTACGATCCTTTTGGAGTTTGTCAAATTATTGTTCGGAAATTATCTTGCTCGAACGCGAACGTCATAGCCTCGGAGTTCCATTCGCGAGGCGAAGACATCGGCTTGGGTTGGCGAGTGGAAGACCCCTGCCGATTCCCAGAACCCGAAAGCCCCGTTGCGAACGAAGACTTCGTAGCAAACCGGTTGGACGGGGTAGGTTGCAACAACGGGCACAACCGGAGCCGGAGTTACGATAACGGGGCGTTGTACGATGACCGGAGCGGGTGTCACGATGACTGGTGGGCGTTGAATGATAACCGGAGCGGGAACGAAACCCGGCGAGCGGACGGGTACGACCACTCGGAAGGATTGGGCG
>VYLT01000369.1_pt1 | contig 10526 bp, 10 predicted proteins | sample 5114261 | NCBI WGS metagenome assembly VYLT01 (sample SAMN12291815, study PRJNA351875) | freshwater metagenome | isolation source: freshwater lake | place: USA: Michigan, Little Long Lake | collected 2011-07-12 | reverse complement strand
AGTCCTGGCCGACTACGCCAACACACCTGCTGCCAAGCAATCGGCTGCCGCGCTTCCAGGCGCAAAGTCTGCCGTGGCTGCGCTGATCGCAAAGCTCGAGTCGGTGAACTCCACGCAGGCGGACCAGTTCCTCGCCCTGTTTAAACTTGGCCGCCACCAGGAAGCGATCGATGTGATGGTCGCCAACGACATCCTGCCGGGTAATGAGGAACTGCTGGCGATGTCCCAGATCGGCTACCTCTGCGACGATTCAAACCTGACCGGCCGCGCCTACGCGGTGACCGACCGGGACGGCACGACGCGCAACCTGCGTTTTTGCGATTTCGGCAAATAGGCGTAAACGTCTCCGTCAGGGGAGGCGCTGAATGGAGGTTGTCGAGTATCGCCGCAGGGCGTCACTGGCCGACACGGGCGAAGCCGTCTGGCGCGCCTATCCTGACCGCCTTGAGCAGGCCGGTCCCGGTGGCACGCTTGTAACCACTGTGCCCTATAGGGCCGTAAAACGACTCCGGCTGGGCTTCACGCCCGGCCGGTTCCAAACGACGCGGTTCCTGATGGAGCTGACCGGCACGAAATCACGGCTGGTCATCACAAACCTCCATGCGGGCGGGATCGGCGCCCTCGAGGACCGGTCCGATACCTTCTTTGCCCTTGTACGGGCAGTGGTCGCGGGCGTGCACCGCACCAACCCCGATGCCGCGTTCATGGCCGGTGAACAGCCTGCGATCTTCTGGCTGCTCCTGGCGTTCAACCTGGCGGCCTTCACGATGCTGGCACTCGTTGTCACCCATCTTCCCATCGTTCCGGGCAATATTTCAGCCTCTGTAATCATCAAGGCAGTGGTGATCCTGTTCAGCCTGCCTTTGATGATGTCCTGGCTCGTCAATGCCCGCCCGCGCCGGTTTGACCCTCAGGCCGGTCTCGAAAAGGTTATTGCTGCCCGCACTGCGTGAGTGCGGCGTGCTGGCATTTTCCGGGCGCGCCCCTTCAAAGCCCTCGCGAGACATGGTTTGTTGGGGTGAACCAGAAAACAATCAGAGGAAACGGGAAATGGCTGAAGGCGCGGTACCGAACTGGCCGACAATGTCGATTGCAGACGCAAATGCGGCCCTCGCGGGTCCAGGCTCGCCGGTCGAACTGGAGGATGCGGTCATTCGCGGCGTGCCCCTCAAGGTCTATAAGAACGCACCGGCGACCATTCCCGCCATCCTGGATATGGCAGCGGAGCAGTTTGCGGACCGCACTTACCTGGTCTACCAGAACGAACGGGTGACCTTCCGCGCGTTACATTTGGCCTCGCGCACGCTCGCCAAGGTGCTGCAGTCGAAGTTCGACGTTCGCAAGGGCGACCGCGTTGCCGTCATCATGCGCAACTATCCGGAATGGCCGCTCGGCTTTTACGCCGCGCTCAGCGCCGGCGCGATCACAACGCCGATGAACAGCTGGTGGACCGCCGAAGAGCTTGAATACGGCCTTTCCTTTGTCGGGGTGAAGGTCGCCATCGTTGACGGCCAGATCTACGAGCGCATCCGCGGTTACCTTGAGCGTCTGCCGGATCTGAAGCACATCCTGATTGCCCGCGATTCCGCGGACGAGATTGCGGACCCGCGCGTGCATTCGCTGAACGCCATCGTCGGCCATCCGAACAGCTGGGCCGACCTTCCGGATGCCGGGCCGCTCGGCGTTGCTCTGGATGCGGATGATGATGCGACCATCATGTACACGTCCGGCACAACCGGCAAACCGAAAGGCGCGCTGGCGACACACCGCGCCGTCGTGTCGAACATGTTCAACTCCACGACCTGCTCAGCCCGCATGTACCTGCGCAAGGGCGAGCCGGTCCCGGCGCCCGATCCGGAAGTGATGCGCGCAACTCTGCTTTCGGTGCCTTTTTTCCATGCCACAGGTTCCTTCGCGATCCTGATCCCGTCGGCCCTGCGGGGCGACAAGATCGTGTCGATGTACAAATGGGATGCGGGAGAAGCGCTGCCGATCATTGAAGCTGAGAAGATCACCTCCATTGGCGGCGTGCCAGCCATCGCCTGGCAGCTGCTCGAACATCCGGACCGGGACAAATACGACCTCTCCTCAATCCAGGTTATCTCCTATGGCGGGGCGCCGTCTGCGCCTGAACTCGTGTCCACGATCAAAAAGCGCTTTCCGGAAGCTGCGCCCGGCAATGGCTGGGGCATGACGGAAACCTGTGCGACGGCGACGCTGAACATCGGCGAGGATTATGTCCATCGTCCGTCCAGCGCCGGCGCGCCTCCCGGCGCGGTGGAGATCAAGATTTGCGATCCGGACGGCAAGCAATTGCCGGTAGGGGTGGTGGGTGAGCTGTGGTGCAAGAGCCCGTCGAACTGCCGACTTTACTGGAACCGTCCGGATGCAACCGCAGAGACGTTCCGCAACGGCTGGGTGGTAACCGGAGACCTCGCGCGTATCGACGAAGAGGGCTTCCTCTACCTCGTTGACCGCGCGAAGGACATGCTGATCCGCGGCGGCGAGAACATCTACTGTATCGAAGTCGAGAACGCGCTCTACGACCATCCCGCCGTCATGGATGCGGCCGTTGTCGGTATCCAGCACAAGATCCTTGGCGAGGAAGTTGGCGCCATTGTTCAGTTGAAGCCGGGCAAGACGGCGAACGAAGCGGAGTTGCGCGCGCATGTCGCCGGACAACTCGCCGCCTTCAAGGTGCCGGTCGAGATCCAGTTCCTTAACGAGCCGTTGCCGCGCAACGCGAATGGGAAGATCGTGAAGGCTGAGCTGCGCAAGCGCTTCGCACCAAGGGCCTGATCTCATGACGGTGAGCAGACGGCGTATCGGCGATCGGGAGGTGCATCCCGTTGGGCTCGGTTGCATGAACATTACCCACGCCTACGGGCCGCCGCTGAACGAGGTGGATGCCAAGGCGCTGCTGGTGCGCGCACTCGATCTCGGGTGCGACTTCCTTGACACCGCTACGATCTACGGCCTTGGCCGCAGTGAGGAACTGATCGGCGAGGCTCTGGGCCAGCGGCGCAAGGAATACTTCCTCGCCAGCAAATGTGTGCTCGGCTTCCGCGACGGCCAGCGCGTCCTGGATGGGAGGCCGGAAGCGATCAAGGCGGCCTGCGAGGCGAGCCTGAAACGTCTGCGTACGGACGTGATCGACCTCTACTACCTGCATCGCCCTGACCCGAAAGTACCGGTGGAAGACTCCGCGGGGGCGCTTTCTGATCTCGTGCGGGAAGGTAAGATCCGTTTCATCGGCCTGTCGGAAATGGGCGAGGACCAGCTGCGCCGGGCGCACAGGATCCACCCCGTCGCGGCGATGCAATCGGAGTATTCCCTCTGGGTGCGCAATCCGGAAATTGCCGTATTGGACGCCTGCCGCGAACTCGGCACGGTCCTCGTCGCCTTCTCGCCGGTCGGACGAGGTTTCCTCGCCGACCCGCCGGCGGATCCTGCCGCGTTCCACGATACAGATCTGCGCCGTGTGATGTTCCCGCGCTTTGCGCCCGAGTTCTATCCGAAGAACCTTGCGCTGCTGGATGAGGCACGCGCGGTTGCAAAGGAAGCCGGCTGTTCGGTCGCCCAGCTTGCGCTCGCCTGGACTTTGGCCAAGGGGCCTCACGTGATCCCGATCCCGGGCACGGCAAAGATCGCGCACCTCGAAGAGAACCACACGGCCACCAACGTCACGCTGACGCCGGCGCAGGTCGCCCGGCTCGACGCGCATTTTTCGCCCGAGCGGGCTGCCGGGCCGCGCTACAGTCCGCCGGGCCAGGCGAGCGTCACGACCGAAATGTTCGAATTCGAACGGGCCGCCAGTGGCGGATAAGCCGCCGGTCGCGCTGGAAGATCGAGGCGAAAGCGGCGATGGGCGGCGCTACTCGCCCTCGGCGGCGCGCAACCGGGATCCGATCCTGCACGCCCTCAGGGAATTGCTCCCGGAAAAGGCTGCTGTCCTCGAGATCGCCTCCGGCACCGGCGAACACGGCGCCTGGTTCACGCAGCATCTGCAGGGTCTCGACTGGACCTATTCGGACATCGACCCCGAAAGCCTCGTCAGTCAGCGGGCCTGGCGCGCCGCGGACAAGCAGGGCCGCCTGCGCGGCCCCCTTGTCATCGATGCGTCCTCGGACGACTGGGGCGGCGCAGAGCGCGCCGCAGCCTGGCAGGCGATATACTCTGCCAACATGGTCCATATTGCGCCCTTCGGGGCAGCCGAGGGCCTGCTTCGCGGGGCTGGCAGGCTGCTGGCGCCGGACGGCACGTTGATCCTCTACGGCCCCTTCGCGCGGCACGGCGATATCGCGCCCTCGAACGCCGCGTTCAGCGAGAACCTGAAGGCCCGCAATCCGGACTGGGGCGTACGCGACCTGGATGTACAACTTGCGCCGCTCGCCCGCGCAGCAGGCCTCACGCTTCAAGACGTGCGTGAAATGCCCGCAAACAACCTGATCGCCGTGTTCCGGCACGTCTAGGCCTTCGGCAACCAGTCTGCCGTATCGTCGTCCGGGTGCTGGTTGTTGCTGCGGCGGATGCGCGCGGCTTCCTCCGGCATCGCCTCTTCGGTCGCGCCGTGATGGGGCAGGTCGTTCAGCTGGTCCATCTGGGGCAATCGGCCCTCCATACCAAGCTGGAATTTCAGCGGGACGGAGGCTGGATCATCGAACGCGCCGATGCTCATCGAAATGTGCGCGTTGTCCTCGTGCTGGTAATAGAGCGGCGTGCCGCAATCCCGGCAAAAACCGCGCCGGGCCTTCTCCGAACTGTGAAACTCCGCCGCCGCGCCGCGTGTCCATTGAAAGTCCGTAAGCGGAACACCCACCAGCGCGGCAAAGAAATTGCCGGTCGCTTTCTGGCACATCCGGCAATGGCAGACGTGCGGATTGTCGAGCAGGCCGGCAGCGCGGAACCGGACGCGGCCGCACTGGCAGCCTCCGCTCCGGAGGCTCGCCATGCGCCTATTCCTTGCCGCCGCCGAAGCGCTCGGTCCACTCCGCTACCTGCGCATCCTCGATCTTCTGGAACAGCACCTCCGGCGGCGTGATCGGCGCGCCGCGCGGCATAGCGTCCATCAGGTTCTCGTCGTTCCACGTCGGCCAGCGGCGATTTCCTTCCGGAATACCGAGCGCGTCGAGCACTTTCCTGGCAGCGTCGGGAATGATCGGCTGCGCCACAATGGCAAAGATAGCGGCGAGGTTGATCCCCGCGCGCACGCCGACGGCGGCGCCGTCCACATCCGACTTGTACTTCACCCAGGGCTCAGCCTTCGTGAGATACTCGTTGCCGGCTGCCCACAGCGCGCGCGTCTCTGCCGCCGCTTTCCGGAACTCCATCGCCTCGTAGTATTCATCGATCGCCTTCAGGCGCGTCGACAGTTCGTTCGCCATCCACGCTTCCGCTTCGCCGGGCGTACCGGACTCCGGAATCTTGCCATCGAACTTTGAAGCACAATACTTGGTGATCCGGTTGACGAAGTTGCCGAGCACGTTCGCAAGGTCGGAGTTCACGGCCGCCTGGAATCCTTCCCATGTGAAGGCGGCATCCGAGCCTTCAGGCGCGTTGGCGATCAAGTACCAGCGCCAGTAGTCCGCCGGCAGAAGGCTCAGCGCCTGGTCCATGAACACGCCGCGCTTGCTGCTGGTTGAGAACTTGCCACCATACCAGGTGACCCAGTTGAACGCTTTCAGCTTGTCGACGGTTTTCCACGGCTCGCCGGAGCCGAGCAACGTGACGGGGAAACTCACCGTGTGGAAGGCTACGTTATCCTTCCCCATGAACTGGACGTACTCGGTCTTGTCGGCGCCCTTGTCGCGCTTCCAGAGCTTCTCCCAGTCATTGCCCGTGGCCTCTGCCCATTCCTGCGTGGCCGAGATATAGCCGATCGGTGCATCGAACCAGACATAGAAAACCTTGTTCTCGAAGCCCGGACGAGGTGATCCGTCTGCGGAGGTTACCTTCACGCCCCAACTCAGGTCGCGCGTGATCGAGCGGGCGATCAGGCCTTCGTCGAGCCACTTGTTGGCAATCGAAACGGCCAACGACGGCCAGGCTTTGCCCTTCTCGTTGACCCAGGCGCGGATTGTGTCCTGCATGCCAGTCTGCTGGAGATAGAGATGCTCCGTATCCCGCACCTCGATGTTCCGGCTGCCGGTCACGGCGGAGTAGGGGTTCTTCAGGTCAGTCGGGTCGAGCAGCCGGCCACAATTATCACACTGGTCGCCGCGCGCTTTCTCGTAGCCGCAGTGCGGGCAGGTGCCTTCGACATAGCGGTCCGGCAGGAACCGGCCATCGTCGACCGCGTAGACCTGTTTCGAGGTCTGCGACTCGATCAGGCCGTTCTTTTCAAGCTGCTGCGCAAAGTGCTGCGTCAGCTTATGGTTCGCGGGCCGCGAGGTGCGACCGAACCAGTCATAAGAGAGGAGAAATCCTTCGCCGGCCTGGCGCTGGATCTCGTATTGCTCGTCGCAATACTGCTGCACCGTTTGACCGGCTGCCTGGGCGGCAAGCTCGGCGGGTGTGCCGTGTTCGTCTGTGGCGCAGATATACGTCACCTCATGGCCCTTAAGGCGCATTACACGGGCGTACACGTCGGCAGGCAGCATCGATCCTGCCAGATTGCCAAGATGCTTCACCCCGTTGATGTAGGGCAGGGCAGACGTGATCAGGATACGCCGGGTATGCGTCATGGGGCGCGGTTTCTTTCCCTTTTGGGGCCGGATGCGGCCGAAACGGGCCACTGGCCCGAGAAGGACGCCCTTTTAACGCGGTGTGCCGGAAAAGAAACTCTCAGCTGCCGGTTTCGGAAAACCCGGCCGGAGTGAGCCTGACCGGGTTCCGAGGAGTTTGGGGGAGGGGATGCCTACGCGCCGTATCCGGGACCAACCTCGAAAGTCACGCTGACGCGGCGGGCCATTGGCTCGATCATGGGCACGGCGCCTGCTGCGCTGGCTTCCAGCCGGTCAAACGTGGTCCTGCAACTCGCCGGCTCGATGCCCTGGTCGAGAAGGGCTGTGACTACGTTGTTGGCGCGCGCTTCTGAGAGCGATGCGGCGTCTTCATCCGTATGGGCTTCTTCGGACAATACGCTGACAGTCACCCGGCTCACATAACAGCTCTTCAACTGTTCGCTGACCTCGTCGATCAGGCGCTCGGACTGCGGCGTGAGTTCGGTGTCATAGGCGCTGAAGTAGAGCGCGATCTGGCTGTTCGCGCAGGCGGCGCGCGTCGCTGCACCGGTCGCGGCCTGCGCAGGTGCTGGCGGTGTCTGAGCCACCAGCGGTAAGGCAAGGGCGAAGGCAGCAAATCCGGCAATGGCCTGTCTGCAGATTGCGGTCTTCATGTCCGTCTCCTTGAAGCGGCGATGTATGACCAATCAATTCTTCGTCGTTCAAATGGTTCCGCTTTCCGGCGAAACCCTCTGCTTTTCAATTACTTAGGGGTTACGGAAACTCCAGTTAGCTGCGTCCCCAGTACGTGATCCGCCGTAGCAGAACTTCCATCGGGCCGCGCGGGGCGAAGCTGCGCCATATTCCCGTGAAAAGGAGGGAGGCCAGCGCTACAGCCGCTGCCACGCCAATGGCTTCGGCGGCGCCCATCCTGCCAAACTGGTCGAGGCCGTAGGCCGTGAAGATCAGAGAGAAGAGCAAGGATTGAAGAAGATAGGCGGTCAACGAAGCCGAACCTGCCTTGGCCAGAAATCGGCTGACAGGACCACCCGCACCGCTCGAGATGGCTGCGATGAGTCCGGCATAACCGAGCGCGGAGAAGGCCGAGAAACCCATGATGACCGCGCTGCCAAAAACGAACGTGGAATCGACGGCTGAGCCCGCCTGCAACAGGATCCAGCTGCCAAGGGCGCTGCCGGCAAGGCCGATGGGCAGGAACACCCGGCGGGAAAGCTTCCAGATCGAGGCCATTGGCTGGTCGATGGTGCCGGCCTTAACTGCGGCCAGCCCGAAGCAGAAGAAGCCAAACACCGAAATGCCTTGCTGAACGATCACGCTGGGCAGCACCAGGGGCAACAGGTTCAGCCGATAGAGAGCCGCCTGCCAGAACGTGCCTTCTCCAAAGGCAACGCGGGCAGCGGCATCCATCTCTTCGTAGCCAGCTTCGGCCATGGCTTCAGGTGCGTAGGTTTCGCCCGCCCAGACCATGACGGCTATCGCCAGCAACAACAGTGTGTTGATCAGGATCAGTATGATCCCGGTACGGACAAGCGTCTTCACGCTGGCATTGCGCAGCACGAACAGCAGGCAGCCAAGAAGGCCGTAGGTGAGCAGGATGTCGCCGAACCAGAAAAAAACAAAGTGCAGGACGCCCAGAACGATCAGTGCGGCCATACGCCGGAAGTAGCGCGGCGCGAAATCTTTCCCGGCCCGCTCAGCAGCCATCAGCTGGAAACTGAGCCCCGCGCCAAACATCATCGAGAAGAGCGGATAGGACTTCATAAAGAACAACAGGCCGACCGCGCCATAGACGACCTGGTCGGCCGCCGTGTTCAGGCCGCCATTATGGAAGCCGGAGGAAAAGGGCTGCGCGAACGCGGTCACGTTCACCACGGCAATGCCGAAAAGCGCAAAAGCCCGCAGCAGATCGGGCATCAGGGCGCGGTCTGACATATCGGGCCTCCCGGAACGACCGCGGGCAGTGTTGGCGGGATTGGGCCGCAGAAGCAAGCCGAACGGCCGCCCCGCTTGCGCCGAGGGGGCGATTCCGGTATCGGCGTCCTCGTGCCGGCATAGCTCAGCTGGTAGAGCATCTGATTTGTAATCAGAGGGTCACGGGTTCGAGTCCTGTTGCCGGCACCACCCCAGACGACACAAAACTGTGACGTCTCCGACACCGAACCGTTTCAGAACGCCTCTAAAGCTGGAGGCCTGTAAGCGGGGCAGGTTCCATGGGCGATCCGAAACTCATCTATTCTCTCGAGATCCGTGTCCTTGACCTCGAACGGAAGGTCGAAGGGCTCGAAAAGCAACTTGAAGCGTCACTGTCCGCGAGGAAAACGTCGCCTTCCGGAGGGCTTGCTCCCTTGCCGGCGGCGTTGCTGAAGCGAATCAATGACGGGGAGAACGCCGTTCGCGTGGTGCGCCAGTTTCGGTTGATGACACAGCGCGAGCTTGGCGACCGTAGCGGCATCCGGCCGAACCATATATCGGCCATCGAGCGCGGCATGTCCTATGGCCTGAAATCGGCACGGCGATTGTCCGAGGCGCTGGATATTCCGGTGGACGTGCTGCTGGACCGCAGCTGACCTATTCCGGAACGACGGGGGCGGCTTCTGCAACCTGCTCGGTTGCCGATTTAGGTTTCGCCTTTGGAATGTAGACGAACGCGTCACCCTCCCGCGCAAATCCGGCGATCGGCAGGGCAAAACCGAGTGCGCGGGAGATGCGCCCGGATATGCGTGCTTCGAACTTTCCGGGCGATCCGGGAGCAACCCGCAGGGAGGCTGAGAACCGCGTACCGGCGGCGTTTTCCGATTCCAGCGGCACCAGCAGTTTGCCTTCATCACAGGAGATTTCCCCGCGCAGGTCGCTCCAGCCGGAGCCGAGAATTTCGCGGTTGCGGTCGAGCACGTCACTGGTGGCGACGCCTTCCGCGAGGACGCATTCGCTGCCGCGGAACTGGATCATCGGGCCTTCGAGCTTGATCTTGCCACCCGCCTGGCGGATCCATTTGGCGGCGCGCTCATAGTCCTCAAGGTCGAGGTTGATGACATAGTCGGTCAGGGTGACCGTTCGGCCCTGATCCACGGACACTTTTGCGGTTCCCTGGCCATGCGTTCCGGTCCAGTCGACGACGTACTGGAGCGTACCCTTAGGCAGGGTCGAAGGATCAAGCGTCAGGTCTGCATTGCCATAATTGGTGCCATTGACCGTCAGGTTGTCGAGCCCGCCGCTGAAGATGGTGCCGCGTGCTTCGGACCAGGACACGCCGTTGTCCGATGCGCCGGACAGTTTCAGCGCGGTGGCCAACGGTACAAAGGCAAGGCCCACGATGCCAGCGATCACCAGTAGGATCAACACGAACAGAAAACGGATCATCTTGTCCTCAATTGAGAGCTGGCAAACGGAACGCCGCGCGCAGGCCGCAACAAGACATCATCCGCTTCCATTCGGTCAAATCGAAACTGCAGGGGCTACTGCGGGTCAGGCGTCCTTCCAGACCGGCGGACGGCGTGTAAGGAAGGCTGTGAGGCCTTCACGGAAATCCGCCGTCTGGGCCGTGAGAATCTGGTTGCGGTCTTCCAGCGCGATGGCGGCTTCGATACCGCCGGCGTCGAGATTGATGTTCAGCGCTTCCTTGGACAGGCGCAGGCCGAGCGGGGAGGTGGTGAGCATCAAGTCAATGTCTTCCTGCGCGGCGGATGCAAGCTCCGAATCTGGAACGACCTGGGCGACGAGGCCGACACGCAGGGCGCGCTCAGCATTGATGAACTTGCCGGTAAGGATGAGTTCTGCGGCCAGCGAAGCGCCGACAAGGCGCGGCAGGAAGTAGGACGAGCCGATATCGCAGCCGCCGAGGCC
>VYLT01000749.1_pt1 | contig 10543 bp, 6 predicted proteins | sample 5114261 | NCBI WGS metagenome assembly VYLT01 (sample SAMN12291815, study PRJNA351875) | freshwater metagenome | isolation source: freshwater lake | place: USA: Michigan, Little Long Lake | collected 2011-07-12 | reverse complement strand
GTCCGCATGGTGATACCGTAAACTTCGACCCTCCGCGAAGCACGCGGACCCGATGCCAACAGAATTTCTAATGGCTCTTCGATGGCAAGTGCATCCTCACGCGGGATGAATTTCCCACGCTCGAAAGCGATAATCTCGGTTCGTTGCGTTGCCAAGCGAAAACCTTTTTCTGGAGTGTCACTATTTTACGTACCACCCCTTTATTTGACCTTTTTTCCAAATTTCGGCGTTTCACTTTTTGAAGGTTCGCATCTCTTGGGCTGGTTGGAAGAAGAAATCCGCCAGACGGGAGCGAGTTATGAAATTGATGTTAATTGTGGGGACTCCGAAAGCTCGACGTGGGCGGGTGATTCCCATTTCTAAAGCGACCTTTATTATTGGTCGCGATTCCACCTGTCAACTTCGGATTGATAGCGAACGAATTAGCCGTCAGCATTGCACGTTACATCTCATCGAAGAACGTGCCTATATCCAAGATATGCAAAGCACAAACGGAACCTTTATCAATGACGAGCGGATTGATGGTGTGGCCGAGCTTCACGACGGCGACCGGTTGCAGATTGGCCCTGCCCAATTTGAGATTATGATAGCACACCCGTCGTATTTATCCTCGGTCGAAGAGGTCGCCGCAGAAATGCTCCTTGCCGACGAGAAAAAGAAAGATTCCTGCCACTCGACCGAGAAAAAGAAAGCACCCGCACTCAACGCAGGCACAACCACTGAACACACCCCGTTACCCGCCACGCTAAAGCCATCGCCAAGAAAATGCGAAGTAACTTTGTCGGTTGTAGCTGAGTGATTTAGGATGTTGAAAGGGGCAGGTCTTTAGGCTCGGCGTTTTTCTATTGTTCGTCGCCTTTGTCGGTTCGGCGGAAGGCGTCGGTTTCTTTGAAGTTGGCTTCGGCTTTGAGGCGTTCAAACAACTCGCGGTAGTTCTTCATCCACACTTCGCCTGCGAGGTAGTTGCTGTAGAACGGGTCCCGTGTGAAGGGGTTTTGTCCACCCGATGGATTGCCACTCGGTGGAGCAAGGTTCGTGGTCGAACGCGAGAACACCCGTTGGAAGTCTTCCACTTCTCGTTTCTCGGTCTTGGTTAGCACGCCGATGTAAGCAACCGTTTGCGGGTTGTTCTTGGCAACGGCTACTTCGCCTGCGGGTTTGTTTCGCAGTTCGAGTAACGCCCGTGTCAACTCAAACGAAGGATAGGGAATTTCTGGCGATTCCTTGACCCGTCCGGGCGGATAGCTTTGGGCACGCGGACCGCCAAAGTCGTGAGCGCCCTGAATATCTTGAAGGACGGAAAGTTTGGTGACGTTGCTAATCAGGGGGTAACCTTTTTGGGCCGCAAAGTCCGTTAGCTCTTTCTTCAGGGCTTCGGGGTTGGTTGCGTGCTTCGTGGTGATTTGCTTGACCTGTTCGGAAACGGCCTTCGCTTCGGTTTCAAGAATCGCACGGGCCTTTCGCAAACGCCATTCGTGCTTGACGGCGGCTTTCACCTCGTCGGGCAGAAGCTCATACTTTGGTCCGTGTTCTTTGGGTGCAACGACTTCGGTACGCCAGACGTAGTAGACCGGTTCCGACAAGCTCATGTTCGAGATCGGGAAACGGGTCGGCACATACAGATCATCGCCACGCGATTCAAACAAGGTGCGAGCCAGTTCGGGTTGCGTCTTGAATTCTTTCTTGGCGAACTTGTCGATTTCGCTTTGCTCAACGAGTTCCTTCAACCCCGGATCGTTGGCAATGGTAAATTGCCCTTCCGGTTTGGTCGAAGATTTGATCGTGTATCCGCGAGACTTCGCCCAGCTTTCGAGATACTGTTTGGTTAGACCCTTAGCAGTTTCCGCTTTGAGCTTCCATTCGGTTTTCTCTTTTTCACCTTTGGGTTCCGGAGCGTTTGCATCTTTGGATTTCTCGGCCAAAGTTTTGATCAATTCTTGGATGTCGTTTTCAGGAAGACGTTCGCGAGCCAGTTTGATGTAGTTGGCTTTTTCCTTTTCCAAAATCGGTTCGAGTTTGGGCGGAGGGGGATAGCTCACGATTGCTGGTCCGAGAACGGCGAGCGGGTTTACAGGGAAGCCGTTTGCAATGGTTGCAACAACAGGTACGCCGATCTTGGCACGTTCGCGGGCATCGAGTTGGCGTGTGGCTTCGTGGTATAAGTAACCGAGCGAGTAGTTCGGTAACCAGTTTGTGCCGAGGGTCAAGGCAGCAAGGTCGAGTCGCATTTGTTCGTTGTAAGAACGGCGATAGGGGGCATCCAACTCGGCCCGTGCATAGGATTTTTCGTAGGCATCAAGTTTCGATTGGGCCAACTCACGCAAGGTAAAATGTTGGTGCAATTGATCGCCAATCGGGAGCAAGGCATTGGTTGCAACACCCCCACCGAGGACAGGAAATGCTGTTACGCTGGCGAGTTGTTGGTACAGGCCAACTTGAGGGGCCATCTTGTCGTAGAACGCCGATTTCGGATCGTGTTTGAGATATTGAACCACAAACTCTTTGGGCTTTTTGAAACCCGGTGTCGAGGAGCTTGGGTCGGGTTCGTTGACGCGACCTTCTTTGTAAATATCGCCGAGTTCGCGTTTGGTGTTTGGGTCGGTGTCGTTCGGTTCAGGAACCTTTGTTTTATCCTTGAGAAGATTTTCTGCGGACAGTGCGACTAACAAGAAATCGTGCATCGAGCAATAATCTTGGTACTTCTTGTAGAACTCGTAGGGGTCGCCTGAAGCGGGAATCCCCGAGATCGTCAGAGGTTGACCGGGAGAAGGAATGTTAGCCCGTCCCAAAAGGGCGTAGAACACGGTGCGAGCGCGGAACTCATCGCCAACGGCTTCGATAATTTCGCTATCGGTCACTTCACGGTAATTCGCACGAATGGCATTGCGGATCGCATCGGCGTCCTTATCGGTGAAGCCCGTACCGATTTCTTCTTTGACGAGATTATCAACGCTCTTCCTGCCGTATTCAAAACCCCACTGATCGGCCTTCGCCAATAACAGCAAGAAGTTCATGCGGTCGTTGGCGTCGCGGTTGGGGATCGATTCAAAGAACAGGGCCGATTCGCGAGACATCCGACGACGGTCACGAATCATCAATCCGCGAGCGTCCATCAGCGTCTTCATCTCTTCGCTATCTTCTTTGAAACCTCGTTTGAAGTTGTCGATATCTTGGACAGTACGCTCGCCGAAGAAGCCAAGCACCTGTTGCATTTTGGGGTCGGACCGGAACTTGAGGTAAGATTCAATCGACTTGCCAGTAGAACCTTGATCTTGCGGGAGTTTGGTCACCCGACCGGAGAGACCTTGAGCAAGGGTTGAGTCCGAATACTCACTCAGTTTGATGAGGTAGAGGTTGGCAATCGTGCGATGCCGACTGACCTTTTCAATGTCGCGTTGGGTGATAGTCTTGCCGTAGGCTTCGGCGAGCTTCTGCCCACTTGATCCACCACCTCGGAAGGTTCGATCAATCAGGTCGGTAATGTCGTGTCCGCGTCCCCCTCCACTGGAGAGAACGAAGATAAACATAATCGCGATTGTTACAACCGAGAGGATTGCTTTTGAGTTCTTTCGTAAAGATTCAAAAGGATTGAAAGCCATTGCTGATCCTCAGTTTAAGTCCAGAATACTGTCCGTGTTCTTCCCTACCACCCTTGACGATTGGATAGGTAGGGTACTATTGGAATGGGGTAGCCCCGATTTCCAGAAAGTTTGATTGTAGCGGTTTTTTGGAGAAAGGACGAGGGGAAACAGGACGAGTTTGCAACTTATCCGAGATTTCCACTCTCTATTAGTTACAAACCTGTCCAAATTCGTCTGGAAAAGTCGGCTCCAACTTCCACACGAATAAACGTAACAGGTTGACCACCAACGAGATACCGGCATTATGCCTCCTAAAAAGAAAAAACCTACCGACACTCCCGAAACGGACTCGGAATCGACACCGAAAAAGAAGAAGGCACCGGCAACGGCCAAGAAAAAAGCGGTCAAGAAACCGGCTAAGGCAACCCCTGCGCCCGAAGAGACCGCTGTTACCAAGAAGCCACGTAAAAAGGCCCCGCCTCCCCCAGATGATGGCGAAGGAGGCGGAGAACCGGCCACTCCACGAGAAATTTACACCGGTCCCCGCAAGGGGAGCCTGGTAATTGTGGAATCGCCGGCGAAGGCCAAGACCATCGAAAAATATCTTGGCGCAGGGTATAAGGTTCTTGCCAGCGTTGGGCACGTCCGCGACCTTCCGGGCAAGGGGAAACTCAAAGGCGAAGAAGAAGTCGGTATCCGCATTTCCGAAGGGTGGATTCCACGTTATGTGGTCATCGACCGTTCCGACAAGCCGGGGTCGGGTCCGCGTCGTGGGGGGCCTCGTCGCAGCACCGAAGATATTCTGAAAGAACTACGTCACTATGCCGACCGTTCCGAACGGGTCTACCTCGCCACCGACCCCGACCGCGAAGGGGAATCTATCGCATGGCACTTGGAACAAGCACTTGGCTTGGATGACACCAGCGCAAGCCGTATTACCTTCAACGAAATCACCAAGAAAGCGGTAAACGATGCCGTTGCTGCGCCCCGTGCGATCAACATGGATTTGGTGAACGCACAAGAAGCCCGACGAATGTTAGACCGTGTGGTGGGTTACAAACTTTCGCCACTCCTTCAGCAGAAGATTACGAAGGGTCTCTCGGCAGGGCGCGTGCAATCGGTTGCCGCCCGATTGATCGTTGACCGCGAACGGGAAATCGAAGCCTTCAAGGCCGAAGAGTATTGGAAAATCACGGCCCTTCTTTCGACCGATATGGCTGCCTTACTCGGCGATTTCCCGTTCCCGCACAAGGTTCTTGCCAAGAAAAAAGGTGACCCGAAGACCGACAAGGATGCCGAAAACGAACAGGTAGACGAAGATCAAAAAGCCGACAACACCGCAACCGAAAAAGGGCCAAAGCAGGAGCTTCCGCCGAATTCTTTCCTTGCGGAATTGCACGAATTCAAAGGGGCACCTTTCAAGGCGGTGAACGAAACCGAAGCGGGCGAAATTTATAAATCGATCTTCCGAGCAACTTACCAAATCTCGAAGATCGAACAAAAAGATCGTTCCAACAATGCCGATCCGCCGTTCATCACTTCGACCCTTCAACAGCAGGCGTCGTTGCGATTGCGTATGCCCTCGGCTCGTACCATGAGTACCGCCCAGAAGCTCTACGAAGGGGTGACCCTCGGCCCAGACGGGTTGGTCGCACTGATTACCTACATGCGTACCGATAGCACGCGAGTGTCTGATGATGCCTTGAAGATGGTTCGGGAGCATATTGCCGCGAATTACCAGCCCCGATACTTACCCGAAAAACCGAACACGTTCAAATCGGGGAAGAGCGCCCAAGAAGCTCACGAAGCGATTCGTCCGACCGATCTTTCGTGGACACCGGATCGCGTGCGACCGTTCCTTGAAGCCGACCAACATCGTCTCTATTCGATGATTTACTATCGATTTGTTGCCTCACAAATGTCCCCTGCGATTGTGGCAACGACGACGGTCGATATCAAAGCAGGCGAGGCGTTGTTCAAAGCTCGCGGGTCGATTGAGAAGTTCGACGGTTACCGGATTGTGTGGCCAAGCCGTTCGGAAGACGTTTTGCTTCCACAGTTGAACGAAGGTCAAACCCTGAATAAATTGGGGCTTTCGGCAACGCAACACTTTACCCAACCGCCACCACGCTACAACGAAGCGTCGTTGGTGAAGGCATTGGAAAAGGAAGGAATTGGCCGACCGAGTACCTATGCTTCGATCATCGGAACGATTGTCGCACGGGGTTATGTGGACATCGAGAACCGACGATTCAAGGCCACCGAATTGGGCAAGGTCGTAACCGACATGCTCGTCGATAACTTCCCCCGTGTGATGGATGTGAAATTCACTTCGCACATGGAAGAGGAACTCGACGAAATTGCCGAAGGGAAGCTGGGTCACGTTGCAGTCTTGAACGAGTTTTGGACGCCGTTTGCTCAATCGGTTGCCGAAGCCAAAGCGAAAATGCCTGCTGCCAAAGGTGTCGAAACCGGCGAGCTTTGCCCGAAGTGCAATCGTCCGCTTGAGATTCGTTACTCGGCCAAGACGAAGGGGCAGTTCATCGGCTGTTCGGGTTATCGAGATAAAGAGAACCCGTGCCGGTATATCCAACCACGCGAAGGCGAGGTCGGACCGGAAGAAACGAACATCCCCTGTCCGACGTGTACGCTGCCAATGGTCAAACGAAAGAGCCGTTGGGGCGAGTTCCTGACTTGCACGGGCTACAAGTCGGATTTCACGGGTTGCAACACGGTCTGCGCCATCACGGAAGGCGGACAAGTCGTGGTGACTGCGAAGCCAACGACCCACAAATGCCCCGTCTGCGAAAAGCAAATGCTCCTGAAAACGAGTAAGACGGGATTCTATCTTTCGTGCGTTGACTCGAAGTGTAAAACGAACATCGAAGCCGACAAGGACGGCAACCCCGTTACTCCGCCTGAGACGGGTATCGTCTGCGATAAATGTAACTCGCCGATGATTATCCGCACGAGCTTCCGAGGACCGTTCTTAGCGTGCAGCGGCTACGAAAAGCTCAAGGACATTCTCCCCGCAGCACCGCCGAAGAAGGAGCTTCCGGACGTCCCGATTCCCGACACGTGTCCCGAATGCGGATCGGCGTTGAAGCTCTGCCAAGCACGCGGACGTTACTTCCTCGGGTGTACCGAATGGGCCAAGACCAAGTGCAAAGGGACCAAGCCCATCTCGCCAGAACTGATGGAGAAAATCCAAGCTGCCGAAGCAGCAATGAAGGGGGGGTAGGTCGAGAATCGGGAATCGGGAAAAAATTTTGGTTGGGTTGTCCCGGAGAGCGCCTCTACTCAATTTACATGGAGAGTCGGAGTTTACTCCGGTCGCTAACGCTCCCGGCTCGGTGAGATTTCTGGTTTTTCCCCAAAGATTACCGAAACCAGAAATCTCACCGAGCCGGGAGCGTTAGCGACCGTAGTTGATATCGTAATCAACCCACTTTTCTTTTCTCCAACTCTCTACGAAAAACCAGCATAGGCGATCTATAGCAATAACCCTATTCTCTTCAAAAACAATTGTCGGCGGACTATGGGGCAATCCCTCCACTCTTACCCCGCCTTCCCTCGCCTTGCCCTGACCGCTTTCGCAAGCACTTCCATTACCTTCACGGTGTCGTCCCATCCTAAGCAGCCGTCGGTGATGCTTTGGCCGTACACGAGTTGTTTTCCAGCAACAAGTTCTTGTCTTCCTTCGACCAAGTGCGATTCGACCATGACTCCGGCGATGCGACGTTCGCCTGCTTGGATTTGGCCTGCAACGATGGAGACTCCTTCCCGCTGACGGCGGTAATCTTTGCTGCTGTTGGCGTGGGAAACGTCGATCATCAACTGCTCTTCCAAATTGGCTGCCTTCAAAGATTCGCACGCAGCTTGCACACTCTGCGGATCGAGATTAGGAACCTTTCCACCGCGTAGAATCAAGTGGCAATCGTCGTTCCCGCGAGTCTCAACAATAGCCACTTGACCACTCTTATGCACCGAAAGGAAGTGGTGACTTTGACGGGCAGCAAGTAGGGCATCGACGGCGATTTTGACGTTCCCATCGGTCCCGTTTTTGAACCCGATAGGGGCCGAAAGACCCGATGCCAATTCGCGGTGAATTTGCGATTCTGTTGTTCGTGCCCCAATCGCCCCCCAACTGACAAGGTCGCCAATGTATTGCGGCGAGATCGTATCGAGAAACTCCGACCCAGCTGGGACACCGAGTTGATTGATCCGCACCAGTAAATCGCGTGCGATACGCAAACCTTCGTTAATGCGATAAGTGCCATCGAGATAGGGATCGTTGATAAGCCCTTTCCAACCCACTGTGGTTCGGGGTTTCTCGAAATAGACACGCATAACGATTTCGAGATCGTCCGAAAAATGGTCGCGAAGGCTACCCAAACGGGTTGCGTAATCGAGTGCGGAAGAAGGTTCATGGATTGAGCAAGGACCGATCACGACAAAGAGACGATCCGATTGCAGATGGAGAATTTTCCGCAATTCCGCACGGGTATGCACAACGAGCTTCTCGACCGCCGTCCCTTGAATCGGAAAAAAACGAATCAGACTTTCCGGAGGTGGAAGCGGAATGACGTTGGCAATCCGCTGATCGTCCGTGAGGGAAGTACGTTCGCCGGGTGGAGTCGGGTGATAGGGGTCGTGGTTCATTCCAGAGGGTCAATCCGTAGACAAAAAATCCCAAAAGGTGAATATAGCAAATCTGTCGGGGTTTGGGAATCTTTATCGTGTGGCGTGTGACGTGTGGCGTGAATCGTGAAATACAAAAAGGAAAAGGTAATAACGCAAAGGATGCAGAGACGCAAAGACACAGAGAAGACAAAGAAGAGTTAGCCACAGATAAACACCAATGAACACAGATAAAACCAAAAACAGATAAAGAAAATAGCGAGAGATGCAAAAGACCAAGATTTCTCTTTTGTCTTCTCTGCGTCTTTGCGTTACGGGTGTGGCAACGGTTTAGGGTATCGATAGTCGAGGGACTCCGGTCGCTAACGCTCCCGGCTCGCTTAGTTTATCGGTTTTCCCCATAACCTACCGATACCAGAAGAGTCAGCGAGCCGGAAGCGTTAGCGACCGGAGTCCCGAGAATTTACGAGCTTTCCTGAAAAACACCCTAATCAGTTGCTACACCCTTGCGTTACTGCCTTTCTGGCTTTCCGATTTCCGAAACCCGACAGATTTGCTACAAAGAACATATCATCATTCAACCCAAGAGAATCACTATGAAAGGCGACCAAAAAATTATCGATGCCCTTAACGATGCACTCACTATCGAACTGACTGCCATTAACCAGTATTTCGTCCAAGCCAAGATGTGCAAAAACTGGGGCATTCAACGGCTCGCCAAGAAGCATTACGAAGAATCCATCGGCGAGATGAAACACGCCGACAAAATTATCGACCGGATTTTGTTCCTCGAAGGGGTTCCCGAAATTGCTCGCTACGATGTGATCCGCGTCGGGGCTGATGTCAAAGAGCAATTCGAGAACGACCTTGTTCTCGAAACGAAAGGGGTCAAACACTACAACGAAGCGGTAAACCTTGCTGCCCAACTCAAGGACAACGGAAGCCGTGACCTTTTCAACAATATCCTAATCGAATCGGAAGAACATGTGGATTGGCTCGAAACGCAACTTGGTCTCATTAACATGATCGGGCTGGAACGCTACTTGGCTGAACACATGCTCGGTGAGGAAGAAGCATAACGTTCGAGATAGCCTTGAATCTTTCGATGACATGCCATGCAACCATCGCCAGCACCTGTACAGCGTCGCACTTCGCGCACGCTACGCAGTTCCAGCGTTTGGATGGCATCGACCAAAGCGGTTTCGGTAATTTGCAAACAGCGACAGACAACCTGCCCCGTTTCGCAACCCCCGCATCCTTGTTGTTGGCACCCGATTGACATTCCCGTATTCCTGTTGAGAAAGCGTCTCAATTAGAGTTTACACCTATTTGAACCGTCAGACAAGAGAGAAGTTCCGCAAACTTGGGGAAAATGTTCCAAAAAGCGGAAGGCAGGCGAACCGGCGACTTTAGTGGCGGGGTTTTGTTGTTTTGGGCAAGAAGATCAGGGGTTTCGCAAAGAACCCCGCGACTGAAGTCGCCGGTTCGCCAAAACCTTGCCTTTGGTTTTTCGACCACGCGGGATATAATTCGAGTAATTGAAACGGTGTCTCAAACCCCTGACGAATTGAGGATTTATGCAGTTTTACTCCGCGACGTTACCCAATGGATTGACCCTTTTGGGTGAGCATAACCCGTCGGCCCTTTCGGTTTCGACTTGCTTTTGGGTTCGAACGGGCGCTCGGGACGAAACGCCAGAAGAGTCGGGTCTGTCGCACTTTTTGGAACACATGGTCTTCAAAGGAACCGAGAAACGCGATCCCTTTGCAGTGAATCGGGACTTCTCTAAAATCGGGGCGGATAACAACGCATGGACCTCGGAAGAGAACACGGTTTATTACGGAACGGTTCTCCCTGAGTTCTTACCAGAAATGGTCGATGTGCTTGCCGACATTATGAGGCCGAGCTTACGGGTTGAAGATTTCACGACCGAGAAAAAGGTGATCCTCGACGAGATCGTCCGCTATGAAGTGCAACCACAATGGGGGGCTTACGATCATGCTCGCATGGCTTATTACGGGTCGCACCCGTTGGGCAATCGGGTTTTAGGAACGACCGAAAGCGTAACCGCCCTCACGCAACCACAGATGCAATCGTACTTCGACCGGCGTTACGGGGCGGGGAACATTGTTGCAGTGGTATCGGGTCAGTTCGATTGGTCGCAGTATCTCGAACTGGTTCAGAAAGCCTGTTCGCATTGGCCGACAGGGATGCCCGGACGAAAACATCGTGTCGAACATCGTGGAACCGGCGATAAACACGTTCTCACAAAACCTGCCGACAAAGTGAGCCAGCACTACGCCACGCTCATCTCGGCTGCT
>VYLT01000368.1_pt1 | contig 10545 bp, 7 predicted proteins | sample 5114261 | NCBI WGS metagenome assembly VYLT01 (sample SAMN12291815, study PRJNA351875) | freshwater metagenome | isolation source: freshwater lake | place: USA: Michigan, Little Long Lake | collected 2011-07-12 | reverse complement strand
CCTCACACGCATTGCGGTCGGCGATCACCTTTTGCTCGGTGGCGATAACATGGATTTGACCCTTGCACACGTTGCAGCCCAATCATTTGCAGCACGCGGGGCCAAACTCGACACCGTGCAGTTACAGCAACTGGCACACAGCACCCGCCAAGCGAAAGAATCCCTCCTAGCCGATACCACAAAAGGCAGTGCCCCGATTACCGTTTTGGGGCGTGGAAGTAAGGTCATCGGTGGAACGCTCAAAGGCGAATTGAGCCGAGCCGAAGTTGATAGCGCATTGATCGACGGGTTCTTCCCCGTTGTGCCACGCGATTCACAACCAACCCGAGGCCGACCGGCAGGCTTTCAAGAGTTGGGCTTACCCTACGTCGCCGATGCCTCCATTACCAAACACCTTGCCTACTTCCTCATGCGACAAACCGAAGCTCTGCGAGAAAGGGGTGGGCGTGACCTTCCTTCGGCAGTGCTATTTAACGGGGGCGTATTCAAATCGCCTGCGTTACGCCAACGCTTACTTGATGTTCTGAATGGTTGGGGTGGCGGTGAAGTACGAGCATTACAAGGAACCGACCTCGATCAATCGGTTGCACGCGGGGCAGCCTACTACGGGGTCGTACGACGAGGTAAGGGAATCCGCATTCGTGGAGGAACCGCCCGTGCGTATTACATCGGCGTCGAGACCGCAACCCCCGCTGTCCCCGGCATACCCACACCGGTGAAGGCCTTGTGCGTCGCTCCATTCGGAATGGAAGAAGGAACCGAAACCGACATTCCCGGCCAAGAATTCGGTCTGGTCGTCGGTGAACCTGCCGAGTTCCGCTTCTTAGGGTCAAGCACACGCCGTCACGATAACCCCGGCGCGACCATCGACGATTGGGAAGACGAGGTCGAAGAACTCGGTGCCGTCAGCACGACAATGGTCGGAGACACCCGTCGCGTTGTGCCAGTACACTTGCACACAAAGGTAACCGAAGTGGGCCAACTCGAGTTGTGGTGCTACTCAAGAGACGGCCAAGAACGCTGGAAACTGGAATATAACACGCGGGACGCGAAGGACCAATGACCAAGCGACCCAAAATTGCGATTCTCGTTTTCTCTGCATTCGTGGGGATTGTGGTAATTGGTTTAATCTGGTTGCATCGCTCGGTTTATCCGATCTCTGTTAAGCCTTTCCAAGACAACGATGTTCTAACGATCCACGTTTCTAGCCATAAACAGCTGACCTATCTGACGGTGTTCCGTGAGGCTTTCCGCACGAATGAAAAGGGAGAGCAGTTACGATATTACGAGATCGATAAGAGTCTTTCAGGGCGGTTTGAGGGGTTGTCGTTGCAGGTTGATTTGACCCGTCAATCTTCCAACAGATATTTTATCGTTGCTTCCGATGGGGATGTTTCCGACACCCTCAACAAGATGGTTTTGCAAAAAATCGAGGAACTCAAAACCAACCCCGCCTCCGCAGAGTTTGAAGAATCGATATTGAAATACGACCTTTCCTACGAGGTATCACGACGACATAAACAATATGTTCAAATCATCTTGATCGAACGCCAGTTTGTCGGCGCAGAGTGGAAAGCAAGAAACCTCTGGGGGCGATATTGACCTTTGACGAATCCCCGCCATCTATCCCCGTGTCAGAATATCAAACGCCTCTTGGTATTTTTCGAGGCTTTTTTGCACGATTTCGGGTGGCAAGTCCGGTGGGGGGCTGTTCTTGTCCCATGTGGTTGCGCTGAGCCAATCGCGTATGAATTGCTTGTCGAAGGAGGGGGGCGATTTACCCACAACGTAGGAGCTCATCGGCCAGAAACGTGAACTATCAGGAGATAGCACTTCGTCGATGAGGATAATTTCTCCCGAGGGTAACTGCCCGAATTCAAACTTGGTGTCGGCGATGATAATACCCCGTTTGGCAGCGTATTCGGCAGCACGGGTGTAAATATCGATTGTCCGTTTGCGTAACTCTTCGGCGTGTTCCTTGCCGATGATTCCGACGACCTTCTCGAAAGGGATATTCTCATCGTGGCCCGATTCGGCTTTGGTGGCCGGTGTAAAGATCGGTGTATCGAGCTTTTGAGCTTCTTGCAAACCGGCAGGGAGGGAGATTCCGCAGACCGTTTGACTTTCTCGATATTCCTTCCAACCCGACCCGAGTAAGTATCCCCTCACGACACATTCAATCGGAAACACGGTCGTTTTCCGGCAGAGCATACTTCGCCCTTCAAATTCAGGACGTTGGAACTCGACCGGAAAATCTTTGAGGTTGGTACTTATCAGGTGATTCGGGACGTTAAGCCACTTGAGCCAGAAGTCTGACATCTGCGTCAGAATGCGACCTTTACCCGGAATGGGTGACGGCAAAATGTAATCGAACGCCGACACCCGATCCGATGCGACCAGAACGAGCTTGTCGCCCAGATCGTAGACCTCACGCACTTTGCCAGAGCGTTTGGGGTAGGCGGTGACATCGGTGGAGATAACTGCTTTTTCGGGAATCAAACTCACGCCAAAATCTCTTTGCGAACTTCGCATTTCCCTTCAGGCCCAATCAAGCGTTGTTGCAGGCCGAGGTAAGGATACCGGAACTTTATCGGGTCAAGCCCCATGAGGTGTAATATCGTTGCTTGCAGGTCTTGAATACTGGTCTTACCTTCGGCAATTTGGTAGCCGAGTTCATCAGTGGCACCGTAGGAGCTTCCGGGCTTGATCCCTGCCCCTGCCATCCACATTGTAAAGCAATGCGGATGGTGATCGCGTCCGAGGAATTTTGATCCGCCACGAGCTTCGTTCATCGAAGTCCGGCCAAACTCACCCCCCCAAACGACGAGCGTGCTATCGAGTAATCCCGTGCGTTTGAGGTCTTCCAAAAGGGCCGAAATGGGCTTATCGATTTCTTTGCACTTCTTGGGCAACGAGTTCAAAATGTCGTCGCCTGCGCCCGTTCCGTGAATGTCCCAACCCCAATCGAAAAGCTGTACGAATCGCACCCCTTTTTCCACAAGTCGGCGTGCAAGAAGGCAGTTGTTGGCAAACGATGCTGCCCCCGGTTGTGCCCCGTACTGCTCGACGGTCTTTTTATCCTCTTTGGTGAGGTCCATCACCTCGGGAACTGCCGTTTGCATTCGGAAGGCCAGTTCGTATTGTTCGATACGGGTCAGAGTTTCGGGATCGCCGAATTCTTTGAGTTCTTGTTCGTTCAATTCTTTCAAGGCATCGAGTGTGCGTCGTCGGCTCTCGCGGTCGATACCGGCAGGATTACCGACGTATAAAATCGGGTCGCCCGATGTGCGACATTGCACCCCCTGATAAACGCTCGGCAAGAACCCCGTTGACCAAAGGGCTTTGCCACCCGTTGGATCGGTTCCACCCGAAATCAACACGACGAAGCCCGGAAGGTTCTGGTTCTCGCTCCCCAGACCGTAAGTGATCCAAGACCCCATCGACGCATTCCCGTTGCGTTGCGACCCCGTGAAGAGGAGTAATTCGGCGGGTGCGTGGTTGAATTGATCGGTCCACATTCCTCGCAAGAAAGCGACTTCATCGACCTTCTTGGCAAACTCCGGAAGGTGTTCGCAAACCCATGCCCCCGACTTACCGTGTTGCTTGAATTTGTAAGGGGTTCCCAATAGCTTCGGATGCCCTTGAATAAAGGCAAATCGCTGCCCTTTGAGAAACTCGTCTGGGCAAGGCTTCATGTGATTTTCGACCAGTTTGGGCTTATAGTCAAACAAGTCTTGTTGAGGTGGAGCGCCCGCCATGTGCAAATAGATGATGCTCTTGGCTTTGGCAGGGAACATCGGTTTCTTGGGTGCTAACGGGTTCTCCGCTTTCGGCGCCCCTTGCACAGGGCCGCCAAGTTCGGTCATGGCCATTGCGCCAAGCCCAAGTGCCGAGCTACGCAAGAAATGCCGACGGGTCCGAAACTGCGATTGAAGATGCGGAAGGTTCATCAAGAAACCCCAAAAGGCCAAAGGAGGGATACGGGAATTATAGCAAAAGTAGAGGAAGAGAGGATAGCCAAAGAAGAAGCCGGGGTTTTCGGCGCCGGCTTCTTTAATCCAACAATACCCGCGCTGCCCGTTCGCACGCTCCCGGTTGGCCGACCCTTTGTTTTAGCTCGCTCAATACGCCTTTGACCCGTTGGCGTTCGGGTTCGTTTTCGAGCCAGTGGCATATTTTTTCGGCGACTTTGACGCAGGGGTTTCTTTCGGTCAGGAATTCGGGGAAGATTTCTTGATCGAGTAGCAGGTTCACAAGGGTGATATATTTCACGTTCGAGAGTTGCCGGAAGATTCGCTTATCGAGGTGACGAATACGATAGACAATTACGCTTGGCACATTGTGATACATCAACTCTAAACTCACCGAGCCGGAGACCGAAATAGCCGTCTCTGCAAGGGAAATAATCTCGGCGGTCTTGTTGGTATGCACCTCAACGGGTATCGGATAATGCCCAACTAACTCGCGTGCGTGGGTTGCTTGGTGTTCGTTAAAGCTGGCGACAAGGAATCGCGTATTCGCGTGACGTTTGTGGATAACCGTTGCTGCTTGCAACATCTCGTCAAGGTTACGATGTACTTCTTGGTTACGCGATCCGGGTAGAATCGCAATCACACGTCCGGCCTGTTGGTTCTGTCTTGAAGTAAAATCGGTATCCAACACCATTTGACTCAGGTAATCGAAATACGGGTGACCGATATATGTGCTATTCACACCGCGAGCATGAAACCAATCGTGTTCAAACGGGAGAGCGGAAAAAACGTGATCGACCCTTGCCCGCATCTTTTTCACACGCCACGATGCCCAAGCCCAAATTTGTGGGGGAACAAACCACATCACAGGGATACCTAACGCTTTGGCTTTCTCGGCTAATTTGAAATGGAAGCCGGGATAGTCGATCATCACCAATGCCTTCGGGCGGCGTTTGGCAAGCTCTTCTCCGCCTTGATTGAGAATCCGTTTGAATGTGCGAAGTTGCTTAATCACCCCGATAATCCCCATCACCGAATGTTGAGCAAGGGGGTACAGTAACTCCACGCCTGCACTCGCCATTTTCTCGCCACCGAAACCAAATAGCTCGACCTCGGGTTGCAAGGTCTTCAGGGTACGGGCAAGGTTCGACCCGTGAAGGTCGCCACTTGGCTCACCGGCACTAATAAAAATACGCTCGCTCACAAACCCTCCCCAGAGATGGCACGAGGAAAAGGATAGAGACTGCGTCGGTGGGCGAGTATCGGGAATCGCCGATTCTCGGGGGTGTGACAAATTTTTCTGGCAAGAGGTTCGTTCAGCAGAAACAAGGCAAAAGGCAGTAACGCAGAGATGCAGAGAAGACAAGAGAGGAAACAAAAGGCATGAAAAAGATCAGGAGGCCAAAAAAATCCTTCAGGGTCGCAGATCCGGTAATGTGTAGCCCCGCCTGTCTTAAGACGAATGCAACGCATTCGGCGAGGGGGGTGGGGCGATCTTCGCGGGGCAACCCTTCCACAATCAAATACCCGTTTGCCCTGTCTTAATTCTCAATCCTTCTTTGCGTTATTGCTTTCTGCCTTCTGCCAGAAAATTTTGCCAGACCCCGCCGACCAGAGACCTAAACAGTAGTTTCAACAACCGGAATCTCGACTGTAAGTGGTTACAGAGTAGAGGTTTGAGCGGGCATTCTTATTTTCTCTTCCCGCCACGTTGGGTAAGAGGGGTGGGAAGAAAGGAAAACTACACGCACTCGGCCAACTTTCGTTTTTTCCCGTAAAGGCCACGAGCCGGGAACGTAAGTGATCGGAGTAAACACTCACAAAACCCAATTGCAATCACTCCCCTCACTTACGTTCGGGGCTCGTGGCCTTTACGGGAAACTCCGTATTTTCTCGGTGTTTTTCAGCGTAAGAGTGACCGTTGAAACTACTGTCCAGACGCCGGAAATTTTCGTTGGCATTTCCTTTTGGAATTGTTTATACTTACATAACCTACCTTAAACTCTCCCCTTTGGGCTTCCTATGTCCCAGAAACGTACCTGCGCGGATTTTCAACGCACTCTCAATTTTGATCGTCGTAGTTTTGTCAAAGCGGGTGTGCTTGGCTCAATGGGCCTAACACTCTCGCAGCTTTACAAGCACGAAGCACAGGCGGGCGAATCGCTTGCAAAACGGCAAACCTCGGTCATCATCCTTTGGATGCGTGGCGGACCCAGCCATATCGATATGTGGGACCCAAAACCCGATGCACCCGAAGAATATCGGGGTGAGTTCGGCACGATACCCACAAGCGTGAAAGGCGTGCGTATGGGCGACCTTTTGCCGATGTCCGCAAAGACAATGGATAAATGGGCCTTGATTCGGAGTTTACACCACGAAGATGCAGGCCACTCGACAGGCGATCAAATTTGCTTCACGGGATATAAGCCCGGTCCTGCCCCTGACGAGAATTTCTATCCCTCTTGCGGTTCGATTGTCGCCAAGCAGCTTGGGCACACTACACCGCAACTTCCACCCTATGTGATGATCCCGCGAATGGTTCCGGGAACGGGTTCGGCATACCTCGGGGTGGCATGCAAACCCTTCGAGACGATGGCAGACCCCGCGAACGATGGCCCTTTCCGTGTGCCGAACTTTGAGCTTCCGCAGGGAATCACACTCGAACGAGTCGGTGAACGCAAACAGCTTTTGTCGAGCTTCGATTCCATTCGACGTGACATGGACCGGACAGGCCAAGTCGATGCAATGGATCGCTACACCCAAAAGGCATGGGATGTGCTAACCTCGCGTGCTGCCCGTGACGCTTTCGATCTCGATCAAGAACCGCGAACCGTTCGTGAGCGTTACGGGTTTATGCCCCAGTTCGACCCAAAGGCATCGGATCGCTGTGGTTGCCCCGCGTGGAGCCAACGGATTCTGTTGGCTCGTCGTCTTGTGGAAGCGGGTGTGCGTTTGGTCACGGTCGATCTTCGTTGGTGGGATACCCACGTCAAAGGGTTTGAATCACTTAAACTTGGTTTCTTGGACCGGTGGGACCGAGCTTACACCGCACTCATCGAAGACCTCGAAGCACGGGGCCTTTCCGAATCGGTGATGGTCCTTGCGTGGGGCGAGTTTGGTCGCACTCCGCGAGTCAACGGCAATGCGGGACGTGACCACTACCCGAATGTCTTCAGTGCAGCGATGTACGGTGGCGGGATTCGTGGCGGAACGGTTGTCGGCGAATCGGATGCCAAAGCCGCGTTCCCCAAGACGGCACCAAAGACCCCTCAAGATGTGCTTGCAACGGTCTACCGCCATCTCGGAGTAGACACAAAAGCCGAGTACATCAATAACGGCCGACCAATCCCCGTTCTGCCAAGCGGAACCCCTATCGATGAACTCTTCACGGGATAGGTTCTTACCTCAACTCTGGTAGTACCTCTTGACCTCACCCCTGAGATTCTTAGGACAAAGAGACGAGTCTTTTTCTCTTGTGAGTCTCTCCATGTCAACGAAGAAAGTACGGGTCGCGATTGTGGGTCTTGGCTTTGGGGCCGAGTTTATTCCAATCTATAAAGATCATCCCAATGCCGAAATGGTCGCCGTTTGTCGTCGGAATCCTCAAGAGCTTCAAGCGTGTGGTGAGAAGTTCGGGATACCCAAACGGTACACCAGTTACGAAGAACTTCTGAAAGACCCCGATATCGATGCGGTTCACATCAATAGCCCGATCCCCGATCATGCCCCTCAGAGTATCGCTGCTCTCAAAGCGGGTAAGCATGTCGCTTGCACCGTACCGGCTGCAACAACCCTTGACGAACTCAAGGAACTTTGTGCCGCTCAACGTGCAAGCGGCAAAGTCTACATGATGATGGAGACGGTGGTTTATTCGCGGGAGTATCTTTTCGTCAAAGAGTTGTATGATCGAGGGGTTCTTGGCAAAATCCAATTCCTTCGTGGGTCGCACCAGCAGGATATGGACGGTTGGCCCGGTTATTGGCCCGGTCTCCCGCCAATGTGGTACGCCACCCACTGCGTAAGTCCGTGCCTTGCGATCCTCAGCACACCCGGCAAGCCTGCCCATGCCGACGGGGTCAGTTGTCACGGTTCGGGACGGATTCGGGAAGAGTACATCCCGAAATATAACTCGAAGTTTGCAGTCGAATCGGCAACCTTTTCGATTCGCGGTCACGATGTCTGCGCCGAGGTCACCCGCAGTTTGTACGACACCGCACGCCAATATCGAGAGAGTTTCGACGTGATGGCAAGTAATGTGAGTTTCGAGTGGCAACAGGTCGAAGGCGAAGAACCGGTGATCCACACCCGAGGGCTTCCCGAAGCCCAGATTCCGCGACGGGTCAAGGTTCCCGATTTCGCGGGAAGGTTACCCGAACCCATTCGCAAATATACCGGTGCCATCCACGATGCGACACACCTGAGCTTTGTTCAAGGGGGTGGGCACGGCGGGTCACACCCACACTTGGCCCATAATTTCTTGATGTCCGTTCTCGGCGAACAACTTGCGTTCCCCGATGCTCCAACAAGTGCCAACTGGACTGCGGTCGGAATCTGTGCCCATGAGAGCGCCCTCAAAAATGGCGAGAAAGTGAAGATCCCAGAATTTTGAGGTGACTTTCACCCCGATTTGGGTTTAATAAAAAGTTCGACAGTTAGGATTGCCCTTGAGATTCCTGCACGATGGATTCACCTCCCTCTTCACCGACACATCGCCTCAGTCTTTGGGATGCGATCTGCCTGATTGTGGGGATCATCATTGGCGCTTCCATTTACAAAACCTCACCCGATATTTTCCGCAGTGCCGGTGATGCTCATATGGGTATGCTGGCGTGGGTGGTTGGTGGGGCGGTGTCCCTGATTGGTGCCCTTTGTTATGCAGAACTCGCTAGTTGCTATCGAAGTTCTGGCGGAGATTATACCTTTCTGACGCGGGCTTATGGGTCGCGTGTGGGCTTTTTCTTTGCATGGGCCGAGTTATCCGTGATTCGCACGGGTGGCAGTATCGCATTCATGGCGTATGTATTTGCAGAGTATGCCACAGTCTTCCATAATCTCGGCGAAAACTCACGTTTGATCTATGCTGTAACGGGTATCCTCTCGCTTACGTTTATCAATGCCTTTGGAATGAAGCCCGGTCGATTGGTTCAAAATGCCCTCACGACTTCTAACATTATTGGCCTGATCGGGATTGCTGCAATCGGTTTGGTTTGGTGGCTCTGGCCTGATAAATCCGCAATCCCTGAAAATACCCGTATCGCCGTCGAAGCAAGCACTGCCATTGGCCTTGCGGCGTCGGGTAATCCCGTTACCCTCACAACTCCTGCCGTTCTTCCACCCGTTTACGAAACCTCACTCGCTCTGACGATGGTGCTGGTGTTCTATGCGTATGGTGGCTGGAACGAAGCTGCGTTCATTGCATCGGAAGTGCGTCACCCGCGAAGGAATATCACACGGGCGCTCTTAGGCGGAACCCTTCTGGTTACGCTGATCTACATTGCGGTAAATCTTGCCTATTTGGGGGCGCTCGGTTATCGCGGGGTGTGCGAATCGAAAGCGATTGCTGCCGATATGTTTGCGTTACCTTTCGGTGAAATGGGGCGCAAAGCGATTAGTGCGTTGATTATGGTTTCGGCACTTGGTTCAGTTCACGGCCTTCTCTTCACAGGGATGCGACTTTACGGGACCTTTGGTTCGGATCACAAGCTCTTTGCGTTCCTTGCAGGACCGAAGGACCGACCACACGGTGCATTAGGGGCGTTGTTCGCACAGGCTGCGTTTAGCTTGTTGCTCATTAGCATCGTCGAGTTTACAGGGGTCTGGCGACGTTTGCTCCAAACGGTTAGCAACGGTTGCGGTTTTAACGTCGCAGAGGATTTCCATTCGCATGGCGGGATTTACGATCTGGTCACTTGCACGGCTCCGGTTTTTTGGTTATTCTTCTTACTGACGGGGTGTTCGTTGTTTGTCCTTCGTAAGAAAGACCCCGAACGCGAACGACCCTTCCGAGTGCCTCTGTATCCGGTGATTCCTCTGTTATTCGTTGGTTCGTGCGGATTTATGCTTTATCGCAGCACTCTGTACGCCTTCCAACAGGAACCGGCAGAAGCCTTTATCGTCGGGTTATTGATCCTGATGGCGATACCGCTTGGGTTTATCGCCAGTCGTAAGAACGCAAATGGAGGGGATTGATGGACGTTCGGGAAGCACTCGACAGCATTGCCCTCATACGCAAAAGGTTACGCGAACCGGAAATCGGTCAACTCTATCGAGCCGTACCTGCAACGGTCTGTTGCGCCCTTGCGATCCTCGGCGGAGTCGCCCAAGCAATCTTTCTGCCCAACCCGCAAGACAACTTGATTCTCTATGTAGCGATTTGGTCGGCAACGGCATTCGTTGGCCTGTCGTTTACTGCATTGAGTGTTACCTCACGCGATGGCCTCAAGTCGGCATCGGCAGCACTTGCCCCTTTTGGGCCGTGTTTAGTTTGTGGGGTTGGCGTGACCTATGCCTTGCTCCGGTATCACCCGCAATCCGCAACAATGCTCCCCGGTCTGTGGCAAATCCTGTTTGCTCT
>VYLT01000367.1_pt1 | contig 10564 bp, 8 predicted proteins | sample 5114261 | NCBI WGS metagenome assembly VYLT01 (sample SAMN12291815, study PRJNA351875) | freshwater metagenome | isolation source: freshwater lake | place: USA: Michigan, Little Long Lake | collected 2011-07-12 | reverse complement strand
CCCCTTGTGTTGCGAATCCAGAATAAAGACCCGAACGTGCTTAAGAATATCGCATCGGCAGCGGATCGCTTCGTGCAGTTTATCGAAGATCATACCAACTTAGAATTGGTCGAAAAGTCAATCCGCAAAGGTCACATCGTCGGCCTTGTCGGGGACACTCTCGAAAACCAAGAATTGATTCTCACCCTCAAAGATCGGACGGGCGCAAGGATCATTCACGTCATCGTAACCGAACAGCAAATCCAATTTGAAGACCCCGACGAGAACAAGTCAGAGTAGGAAGTTGGCTATCTCACCCTGTCAGCTTGCGATACTTCAGCCGGTGGGGTTGGTCGGCTTCGTGTCCCAATCGAGAGCGGCGGTTTTCTTCGTAGGCTTGGTAGTTGCCTTCAAACCAGAAGACTTTGCTATCCCCTTCAAAGGCGAGGATATGCGTTGCCACACGGTCTAAGAACCAACGGTCGTGGCTGATGACTACGGCACAACCGCCGAAGTTGGTCAACGCCTCTTCGAGAGAGCGAAGGGTATCAACGTCGAGATCGTTTGTCGGTTCGTCCAACAGGAGTAAGTTTCCGCCAGATCGCAAGAGTTTCGCAAGATGAACGCGGTTGCGTTCCCCCCCGGAAAGTTCGCCGACCTTTCGTTGTTGGTCTTGCCCCTTAAAGTTGAACCGCGACACATAACCGCGAGAACCGACTTTGCGTTTGCCCAACATCAAGTAATCGGTGCCACCCGTGATTTCCTCGAATGCGGTTTTGTTGTCGTCCAACGTGTCACGCCCTTGATCGACGTAAGCCACTTGCACGGTTTGTCCCACACGAAGGGCGCCCGTATCGGGTTTCTCTTTGCCGACGATCATGCGGAACAGCGTTGTCTTTCCGGCACCGTTTGGCCCAATCACGCCGACGATACCCCCGCGAGGAAGATCGAAGTTCATTCCTTCAAACAAGAGGTTATCGCCAAAGGCTTTGGAGACCCCTTCGGCGCGGACGACAAGGTCACCCAATGGCGGACCGGGGGGAATCTGCATTAAGACTTCGTCATCGCGTTCTTCGTAATCTTGGGCAGCAAGTTTTTCGTAAGCGTTCAACCGGGCTTTGCTCTTTGCTAAGCGACCTTTCGGACTTGTGCGGACCCATTCGAGTTCGCGTGCAAGGGTTTTCTGACGGGCATTTTCAGACTTCTCCTCGATGGCCATACGGGCTTGTTTCTTTTCAAGGAAGGTTGTGTAGTTCCCTTCGTAAGGATAGCCACGCCCGAAGTCGAGTTCGAGAATCCATTTGGCGACGTTATCCAAGAAGTAGCGGTCGTGCGTCACGGCCACAACAGTACCGGGGTACTCTTCAAGGTGACGCTCCAACCAGAAAACCGATTCGGCATCAAGGTGGTTTGTCGGTTCGTCTAACAAAAGCAGATCGGGTTTTTGCAGAAGCATTTTGCAAAGGGCGACCCGTCGTTTTTCACCCCCCGACAGAGTGTCAACAATGGCATCGGGTGGCGGAAGTCGCATGGCATCCATTGCGATTTCAAGTGTGCGGTCCAGATCGTAGGCGTTGGTCGCATCGATCTTGGCTTGCACCTTGTCCATTTGGTCCGAGAGTTTCTCGAATTCTTCAGGGGAAGCCTCGCCCATCTTCTCGCCGATCTCTTCTTGTTGCTTCAGAAGGTTGCGAATAGGGGTTACGGCTTCTTCGATAATTTCAAGGACGGTTTTACCCGCAGGGAGTCGGGGTTCTTGGGGAACGTGACCGATAGTAATGCCGTTATCGGGTCGGGCCGTCCCCATAAAATCTTTATCTTCGCCTGCCATGATCCGCAACAGGGTCGATTTACCCGCCCCGTTGGAACCTAACACACCAATCTTGGCACCGGGATAAAACGAAAGCCAAATATCCTTCAGAACCTCTTTGCGGTCGTAAAGTTTGGTCAATCGTTCCATCGTGAATATGTAACGCTCGGACATGAATCCTCACAGGGTGAAACAAAATCAAGAATCGTATCCTTACATCATAAGCCAACGGGCAAGAAAGACAAACTCAGGGGCGACCTATTCCTTCTTTTCGTTTCTGCTACCCTATACTTGGTGATTCATTTTTCTGGGGTTTATCATGCGTTTTGCTCTGTGTGCGATTTTGGCGGGGGTCTTTTGCATGTCGGCATTTAGCGATGAAGGAATGTGGTTACTCAACGAACCACCCAAAGAACGTCTCAAACAAAAGTATAACTTCGATCTGACCGACGATTGGCTTGAACATGCTCGGCTTGCATCCGTGCGATTCAACAACGGCGGAAGCGGGTCTTTCGTTTCTAAGAATGGTTTGATTATCACCAATCATCATATCGGGTCGGATGCCCTTCAGAAGTTAAGCAACCCCTCGCGTAACCTGTTGCGTGACGGGTTCCTTGCCAACAAAATGGCGGACGAACTCAAATGCCCCGACCTTGAGTTGAACGTCTTGCAAGAAATCGTCGATGTCACTGCCGAAGTGAACAAAGCCGTCAAACCCGGTGCCACACCCGCCGAGGCGAACGCCGCCCGTCGCTCGGCTATCGCTGCCATCGAGAAAGATTCGCTTGAGAAAACCAAACTTCGTTCCGATGTGGTCACCCTGTATCAAGGAGGAGCCTATCACCTTTACAAGTACAAGAAATATGTCGATGTTCGCTTGGTGTTTGCTCCCGAATCGGCGATTGCAGGCTTTGGCGGTGATGTCGATAACTTCGAGTTTCCCCGATTTAATCTGGATATTTGTTTCTTCCGTGTCTATGAAAACGGGAATCCTGTTTTGGTCAAACATTGGTTGAAATTTAGCCCTGAAGGTGTCAAAGAAGGCGATCTGGTTTTTGTGACGGGTCACCCCGGAACGACCAACCGACTCGAAACCCTTGCGAAACTTCGTCATCGTCGCGATGAGACCCTACCCTATTCGCTTGCCCGCTTGCGAACCCTCGAAGCGGCCTTCCATCAATACGGCGAAACCGGCCCCGATGAACGTATGCAAGTCACCACCGATTTGCATCGTGTGGCGAACGCTCGCAAAGCCTTTTCGGGACAGTATCAAGGGTTGCTCACACCGAGTATCCTGCAAGCCAAAGCCGACGCTGAAAAGGAACTTGGCTCGAAGTTGCGTGACAAAGATCTTGAAGCCTATCAAAATGCGCTCGAAAAAGTCGCCTCGATTCAAAAGGAATGGAAACAGATCGAGCGTGAGTATTATTTCTTCGAGAGAGGGGATGCCTTTACAAGTGAGCTTTTCACGATAGCACGGCATCTGGTGCGTCTTTCGGTCGAAGTCCCGAAACCCAACGGCGAACGGTTGCGAGAATATCGGGATAGTGCCCTCGATTCGTTGAAGCTCGGTCTGTTTTCACCCGCACCGATTTACCTCCCTCTGGAACGGACAAAATTAGTCACGTCCCTTTCGTTCTTGTGCGAGCAACTCGGAAGCGAACATCCGATTACCCGTGTGATTCTCGACGGCAAATCACCCACTCAACTTGCGGAAGAGCTTGTGAGCAAAACGAAAATCTATGAGGTCGAAGAACGCAAGAAGCTCTTTGAAGGAGGAGCCAAAGCAATTGCCGAAAGCAAAGACCCGTTTGTCCTTCTGGTCTTGCGATTAGAAAAAGCCCTGTTGCGAAAAGGAAAAACCGACAAAGAACAATCGCTTCGATTATTATTTGAAGAGACCATCGAAGAACCGGAACGTCAAGCCTTTGGCGAACTCAGTCGATTCCGATTCCAAGTCCTCGGTAAGACCATCGCACCCGACGCCACATTCACCCTGCGACTGGCTTACGGAACCGTGTCGGGCTATCAAGTCGATGGCAAGGATGTTTCGTGGCGTACCACATACGCAGGGGTATTTGAACGAGCTACTAAAATGGGCCACCGCGAACCGTTCGAGCTTCCCGAACGCTGGAAGAAAGCCGACAAGAAAATTGATCTCGAAGCCCCGTTTAACTTCGCTTCAACCTCGGATACGATTGGCGGGAATTCCGGTAGCCCCGTGTTGAATCGGGCAGGCGAATTTGTGGGGATTAACTTCGACCGCAACCGTCACGGGTTAGTGCGAAACTTCGTCTACACCGACGTGCAAGCCCGTCACATCTCGGTACACAGCAAAGGGATTCTGGCAGCATTGAAGCTCTACAACTGCCCCGAACTCGAAAAGGAATTGCTCGACAACAAGTGAGGTAGTCCCGCTTGCCGAACCTTATCTTAGTGTTACGTCTGGTGGCGTGGGTTGAATCGATTCCTCATCAAGGTCAACAATAAACTCGCTGATAACCCGTACACCTTCGCTCTTCCCCCGCGAGACGGGTGTGCCAGCAGATTCGTTGGTCTCTGGAATCGTTTCGCAAACAAAATCTCCAACGATACGAATTTTGTCGCTTTGATCTCGGCCCGTCATAACTCACCTCATTCGGAGCGGTCGCTCCTCTACCAATTCATCTTCAAACCAAAACTGAATCGAATAAAGCCCAGATTGTGGGAATCGGCAACCTCGTAACCGAAAAGAAACGCCCGCAACTTCGAGTGGGTCTGGGCCAAATACTATAGTTCGATTTGGAGTTCCGAAGATGCGTTGGCCGGTGTCTTCCGACACACAGATTATTTTACCCTCGCCCTGACCATATCCATCCGTCAAAACAAGGAATACGCATAATTCCTCCAACAAAAGCGGGTAGGGAGGGTCGTCGATTGAATGAACGTTACTCACAAGACCGTAAACGCTCATGCGTCTTTGGTTAGTCGGGTCCAATTCCCAATCGTCGCAGAGTAACATGTACCGGACCACCGGCTTTATTGCCATCGCAAACCTCGCATCGATAGTTCAATCAGCCGCATTTTACTATTCATATTATTGGAGATTGTGTTGGCAATAATCCAATTCTACCCCACTCACTCTAGCTCTCATTATATCCTTTCAAAAATACAAACACAAGCTCACTTCTCGCTTTATCAACAGCCTACGGATGTCGTCCCCTCGTCCCCTTCTTGTCTCTTCCTCTCTGGAATCGTAAACCTGTCTCCATGAACACACATGAACTGATCGCAGAGTTACGCGAAAAAAATGCTTCCAAGATTGTCCTTTTGGTGGCGGATGGTTTGGGGGGGCTTCCACTGGAACCGGGTGGAAAAACCGAATTAGAAACCGCTAAGACGCCGCACCTCGATAAACTCGCAACCGAAGGGACAACCGGTTTGAGCATCCCCGTACTTCCGGGGATTACGCCGGGGTCTGGTCCCGGCCACTTGGGTTTGTTTGGCTACGACCCGTTGCAATATCGCATTGGGCGTGGGATTCTCGAAGCGTTGGGGATTAACTTCAACGTGACCAATCGAGATGTCGCTATTCGGGGTAACTTTTGCACGTTGGATGCCGACGGAAAAATTTCGGATCGGCGTGCAGGTCGTCCGACGACCGACCGTTGCAAAGCGATGGTCGAGAAAATGCGAAAGGTCAGCATCCCCGGTATTGAAGTGTTTGTCGAACCGGTGAAAGAGCATCGTTTTGTTGTCGTGTTCCGAGGGGACGGGTTAGGCGATAAGGTCAATGACACCGATCCGCAAGCCGTCGGCGTGACACCCCTAGTCGCAAAAGGTGTCGATGCCCCTTCGCAGAAAACCGCTCAGGTTGCAAACGAATTTGTAAAACAGGTCGGCGAGATCCTCAAGAACGATATCCCAACCAACGGCGCAACCCTTCGCGGTTTTGCCTGCTATCCGAACATTCAAACAATGGAGCAAGTCTACGGTCTGCGTTGTGCTGCGATTGCCGTTTATCCTATGTATAAAGGGTTAGCCCGTTTGGTCGGCATGGACATTATCGATGCTGGGGATACTCTTGAAGGTCAAACGCAAAAGCTCAAGGAACTGTGGGACAAGTACGATTTCTTCTTCCTGCATTACAAATACACCGATTCGACCGGCGAAGATGGGAACTTCACGAAGAAAGTTGCCGAAATCGAACGCCTTGACGGTGCCATACCTGCAATCATGTCGAATAAACCCGATGTGGTGATTGTCACTGGCGACCATAGCACGCCGAGCAAAATGAAATCGCACTCGTGGCATCCTGTGCCAACCCTGATTCACGCAAGCCACGCCCGAACCGATGGCGTAACGGAGTTTAGCGAAAGTGCTTGCCTTCGCGGAGGACTCGGCCAATTTGAAGCCAAGTACCTCATGCTTTTGGCAATGGCCCACGCAGGACGCCTCGGCAAATACGGGGCATAAGCCGAACTTGGCAAACGCCCGTGTGAGAAAAGAAGCCAAAAGTAGTAGCAGGTTCGGCGCAGGTGGATGCGGATGAACACAAGCAAAGACAGGCTCGAAAGGTCGGTCGTAGCCCTCTCGGTTCAATCGCCTTTTCCAAAAGTTCACGGGGGGCACCCCGACAAGCTAAACTTCGGAGCATCGTATGAAAACTGTCCTCAAAAAATTGCAATCGAACCCGACTAAGACCGTGTACAAGACGGAAGCAGAGACGCGCATTCAGTTTGCCGTCGGGACCTGCACACTCGGCCAGATTCTGGTAGCAGCAACCGAGAAAGGAATCTGCGCCATCTTCCTCGGACCTGATGCCGATGCCCTTGTTAGCGACCTTCAAGAGCGATTCACACGGGCCGATCTCTCTCTCGGTGATGAGAACTTGCAAGACTGGCTCGCCGTTGCCATCAGCGCAGTGGAACACCCCGAAAGGAAAACCGATCTCCCAATTGATCTGATTGGTACGGCCTTCCAAGTTCGCGTTTGGGAAGCCCTTCGTGAGATACCCCCCGGCTCGACGCTGACCTATCAAGAAATTGCCGAACGGATCGGCCAACCGACAAGCGCCCGTGCAGTGGGTAACGCCTGCGGTTCTAATCCCGTTGCGGTGCTGGTCCCATGCCATCGGGTCGTCCGAACGGATTCTAGTCTCGGTGGTTATCGCTGGGGAATCGAAATCAAAACCGAACTCCTCAAACGCGAACAGATCAAAGAATAAGGATGTCCCTTTTCGGCTTTTTCCGGCTTTTCGTGGCAAATTTCCGTTCGCTTTTTACAACATACCCAACGAATTCCCCTTGCAGGTTTCTTATGCGTTCTCTCCTTGCGATTACCCTTTCGTTTTTGTGCTACCCGTTGTTCGCGGTGGAACCCGTTGCGAAAGCCCCTTTGCCCGGCGTTGAGCTTGGGGCGTCTTACTTTCGTCAGGAAGTAGAAGCGATTCGCAAGACCGAGCTTTCGCAATTCAAGAGCAAGGATGATTTTGAGAAAGCGAAACCCCGTTTGCGTCAAGAGCTTCTGGAAATGCTTGGCCTTTGGCCTCTTCCTGCCAAGACCGATCTCAAAGCGGAAATCACCAGCACACACGAAGCCGAGAAATTCTTTGTTGAGAAACTGGTTTATCAATCCCGTCCGGGTTTGTACGTCACTGCGAATATCTACATCCCGAAACCGCGACCCAAAAATGCTCCCGTTGTGTTGTACCTCTGTGGGCACGGGAACATCGTGAAGGATGGCGTATCCTACGGCAGTAAGGTTTTCTATCAACGTCATCCCGCATGGTTTGCCAGTAACGGGTATGTCTGTATGGTCATCGATACGTTGCAGCTTGGCGAGATACCCGGCGACCATCACGGAACCTATCGCATGGGGCAGTGGTGGTGGCATGCAACCGGTTACACTCCGGCGGGTACGGAAACGTGGAACGCCATTCGTGCCCTCGATTATCTCGAAACCCGTTCGGAAGTCGATATCAAGAAGCTCGGTGTGACAGGGCGTTCGGGTGGCGGTGCCCATTCGTGGTGGCTTGCTGCGGTGGACGAACGACCGCAAGCGATTGTCCCCGTTGCAGGTATCGCCGACCTTCATGCCCATTTGAACGAAGGATACGCTGGCCGGTTGGAGAAAGGGGTGATAGCAGGGCATTGCGATTGCATGTTCATGGTGAACAAATATCGTTGGGATTTTGCAACCGTTGCAGCGTTGTGCGCCCCGCGACCCGTGCTACTTGGAAATACCGATATCGACGATATTTTTCCGGTGCCGGGGTATCGTCGCATTAACGATAAAGTGTCTGCGATTTACAAACTTTACGGGGCCGAAGAGAAGTTCCAACTCCTTGAAGGTAAAGGTAAACACGACGATACACCAGAACTTCGTATCGGTGCTTTCCGATGGATGAACCGTTGGCTCAAGAACGAAAAAGGGGCTGTCGAAGATACCGTGTTTCCGAGTGTCCCGCCGGAAAAACTCAAGGTGCTCAAAGGTATCCCCGAAGGTGCAATTAACCCGAAGACTGCCGAATTGATCTTCCGCCCCAAAGTGTTCGAGATTCCCAAATCGAAAGAGGTTGCCCAAGAATGGTGGAAGGGCAAACAATCCGAACTCCGCAAGGAACTTGAAGAAAAGGTTTTCCAAAATTGGCCCAAGAACCCGCCCGACCTGAATGCAAAAATCAACGGCGAAAAAAAACACGATGGGGTTCGTCTGCGAGCTTACGATTTCCAAAGTGAAAAAGGGGTTCCCCTCACCCTTTGGTTAATGACCGCAAGCGAGATCGAGAAACCCAGTTTGATCGTCTTAGATGTATTAGATGATTCTGAATGGACAACATGGGTATCGCAATTCCCCGAACAATTTAGCGATACCCTTCGCACGAAACCTTCGGCAAAACCCGATACGGCCACCTTCGAGCAAAACAAAAAGATGATGGCTTCGCAGAAATGGGGCTTTGCGGTCGTCTGTCCGCGAGGAATTGGCCCCACCCGTTGGGCAGAAACTGGCAACACGCAAGAAATTCAGATGCGACGCCGATTTCCGCTCATTGGTCAAACCCTCGAAGATCGCCAAGTCTGGGATGTGCGACGGGCTTCCCAAACCCTTCTGACCCAAAAGGATTTCGAGAACGTCCCTGTTTGGTTACAAGGGAAAAAGAACTCCGCAACACTCGCCCTCTATGCCTACCTTTTCGAGCCAAAGGTAGTGAGATGCGATCTCTGGGAACTCTCACCCACTCACTTTGAAGGCCCCGTTTTCCTGAACGTCTTGAAGGTGCTGGACGTTCCGCAAACTCTCTCCATCGCCAGCGAAAACCGCAACGTCAAGTTGTATCTCGCCAACGAGACCGCCAAAGAAAAATGGAAATGGTCCCTCGAACTTCAAACCACAACGGGCAACAAAGGCTTACAAGTGCGCGTGCTAGAAAAGGGGAAGAATTGACGTGGCAAAGTTTCGTTTTACCCGAATCGATCCCCCTTTGTGGTCAACGCAACCTGATCTCTACGTCCATCGGGTAACAGTTGCGGACTACGCGAAGATTCAGAAGCACCGAGAAAAAATGCTTCGTCTGGTTCACAAAGAAATCACCGAATATATGAATGACCCCCGCCTCTATTTTGATGGGGACGGAGAAAAAGGATTCCCCTACCGACCCCGCATGACGGGGGATTATTACATCGGTTCGGAATCGTACACGGCTTACGATAACCCCGAATGCTTTTTGATCCTCGTTCGTTGTCGCTGTCTTGGCTTTCCGCCAGTCCCAAAAGCTGCAACGGGTGAAATACTCCGCATCGGTGACTATTTGGGGCTGACGGTGTGGCTGCGTTGTTATCCGAAGAAATGGGCACAGTTCGAGATATGCAATAACACCGACTCGGAATCGATTTGAGTTTGAGAGGCCCCCTTTCTTGCATTCTTAATATGCGAATTTTACCCGTTTTACCAATTCTTCCAGAAGAACCTCCCCATTTTCACTTTCTTCGGGTATCATGTGCTAAACCTATAGTGAGTCAGCGATTCCGTCTGATGTGTGCAAGTCACTTCGTTATCGGACGGAACGGCATCCCGATTGGCAACCGACCTGAGTTTCAGAGGTCCACATGGCAGACAAAAAACCGAATCCGCAAGATAATCCAGACGGCATTCCCCCAATTCCACCCCGCAAAGAGGATGCGACCCCATCTTCTGCCGAAATCGATTTGAGCGAGATTTTTGCAGAGGAAGAAATCAGCATTCCCGTCGAGGAATTTGAATTGACCGATGCGGAAGATGTTCCGCAAGCGGAAGCCGTTGAAGTCGAAGAATTTACGCTCGAAGACGATGTTCCCGTTGCTTCAACGCCAAGCGCAGGTCCGCCACCCGTTCCACAAGCTGAGGCGATTGACCTTGATGACGAAGGGGTCAACTTTGGCGAGACGGCCCCACCCTCAGAAGGGGCGTCAGCGATTATCCCGTTGGATAAACTTCCCGATGTCACCGGAGAATCGATCACTTCCTGGACCGAGATTATTCGCCGTCAGCGAGCCGCTGCGGACGCCAACCCAGAACCAATCGACGAACTCCCGATGTCCATCGATGCGGCTTCGGATCAAGATATTTTAAGCCGCCTCCTCGATGAGCAACCTGAAGAACTAACTCCCCGTCAAGGACGTGACACCGACCAGCTTCCGCAAAGTGCGATTCCGATGGCAACCGGCGAAGAGCTTCCTCATCCCGAAGGGGAACTTTCGCTTGAGGATTTGCTTCCGCCGATCCCGACAGAAGGGCCGCTTACGGGTGGGTCCGAAG
>VYLT01000365.1_pt1 | contig 10621 bp, 7 predicted proteins | sample 5114261 | NCBI WGS metagenome assembly VYLT01 (sample SAMN12291815, study PRJNA351875) | freshwater metagenome | isolation source: freshwater lake | place: USA: Michigan, Little Long Lake | collected 2011-07-12 | reverse complement strand
CTTCGCAAGGGCGACGAACCCTTTGTTTCCCCCCCGTCCACCTGCTGCCAAAAGGCGGTCCAGTTCTGCCGTGAAAGCGGCTGCGTGCAACAACTCCGACTTACGGGCATCGTGCAAGCGGTCTGAATAAGTGATCTTTTTATCTTGAACAAGTTTGAGTTGTGAACGGAACGAAAACTCATCGGAACCGGGGTCTCGATGCTCAATCGTTCGCTCGAATTTCAAAGCCGTTATCTGACCGACGAGAAAATGGGCTGTCTCACGTTTCGACCATTCTCCGGGACGTTTTGGCCCTTTGAGAAAGTTGGGCGTTTCTTGGATGCTGGATACCGAAACTGCGGGAGTTCCACCGACGGCCTCGCCAACACCCACACGCCATGTAATATCGGGACGCTCGTTTTCTTTTTTGACCCACGATGTCCCTGCTCGCATGGTCTCTGGTAATTCGAGAATCACACCGGCTTCGTACACGGGCAACCCTTGAAGAGCAACAAGGGGCCACGCCTTCGATTCTTTCGGAGCATCGGTGTCAAACGGCGAAAAGATACGCGATACCGATCCGCTTTTATCGACCCGTGCCAGTTCAATCCGAACGACCCCCGGAGGGGCTTCTTTAGAACGTGGATCGGGCTTGGCAAAGATACGCGAGAAAAGTGCAACCTCGGCACGGGTATCGTTGGAATCCAAAACGTACATAAATAATTCGACATCGTACCCACGAACCGCACGCACACCGGGGCGGAACGTGGCTTCGGTATAACTCCCCGACCAACGAAGCTCAAGTCCTTTCGGGAGAACGGGTTGAGCTTCGGGCGGAGCGCCCAACAAACTCCCGAGCATGACTAGCGATAGCGTTCCCATCCCATCCTCAAAAGGTTGGAGTCCGTAAGGTCGAATCGCGCGACTTATAACCGATATTGAGGATTGGGCAAGAGCAAAAATAGTTGAGAGTGGAGAGTGGACAGTTGACAGTGAAAAGACAGAGGACAGAGGGAGAGCATTCATTGGGAATGTACCACCCGAGATGATCCGACAAAACTGACCATAATCACATTGTCTTCCCATAGAATAACAGTTGGAAACTAGGAGAATTGTAGATGGCCGAATTGAATTTATTTCTAAGTTGGTCTGGGAAGTTGAGCCATGCCGTTGCTGAGTATTTCGTCAGCTGGATTCCGAAGATGCTTCCACGATTCAAACCTTGGATATCGAGTGAACATATCAAATCGGGTAAGCCTTGGTTTTCCACGATCACCGACCAGATCGGCAAGAGTCCCGTCTGCATCATCTTCATGACGGAAGAAAACGCTCTATCACCGTGGCTGCACCTTGAGGCCGGAGGCATTCTGATGGCAGAAGATGCCCACGTTTGCCCCTACCTTATCGACTTGGGTCCAGGCGACGTAGGCAGGTCTCCTTTGAGTCAGCTACAGATGCGCCGATTCGATAAGGAAGAAACTTGGAAACTCATTCGGGATCTGAATGACCGGCTCGAACCTCCACATGAAGAGAGCTTGGTAAAAGGAACATTTAACTCGGAATGGCCCGCTCTAAAAAAGAAAATCGAAAAACTGATTGCAGAGCATCAAGTCGTCGAAGAGGAAGAGGCCGAACAGGAACCCCAGACTATTTCCCTCAGTCCTCAAGCTCAGGAAATTCTCTTGGCAGCAGCTTCCGAAGAGTATGGGACAATCATGTTCGTCGAGCTATCTGGCGGATGTCACCTGCAAGTTGGTGAGCGGTCGCTTATTGAGGATCAATCATCTCGGAATGTCGCCCCCTACAAATCGGCCATGCTGTTTCTCGAAGAACATGGATTGATACGAGATCGTAACTACAAGGGTGAATTGTTTGAAGTAACAGATGAAGGTTATCGTGTGGCGGATTCACTTCGGTTGAAGTTAGAGAATGAAAAACAACCAGACGTTGGATGAGTGAAATTTTGTACACCAGCTGCACTTGGCGCAGTCTTCCTCCGTGAGGTATAATATATCCATTCACTTATTGGAGGGTCAATCGATGATCCCTGTATTCTGTTTGAGCGGCGAGTACGTCGCATTTTTCAATGATTCGGGCTACCTATTCACTGCCGATTGTCAGTACTTGGGCTGGCGAGACGAGGAAGGCAACGTCTGGGACACTGATGGCTCCTATCTCGGGGAAGTGGTCGATGAGAACTACATCCTCCGACGGATTTCCAAGATGGAACCGATGACGATGATGGTCAAGATGACACCTCCGACTCCTATGACCCCGATGCGTCACATGAATCGCGTGGGAAGTATTTCGAGGATGGGCATGAAGGATATGATGCAGCCTCTTAAAAGGGTCAGCAACCCTGAAACGACAAAAACATAAAACGAAACCAAATCACGGTCAAATTTCTGAGAAAGCCTAATCGTAGATCGCTAATAGTTCGATTCTCGTCGGTTGATGCCTTTGTGATCACATTTTGCCTCCACTCTCCACTCTCCACTCTTAGTCCCATTTCTCCAAAAAGGGGATCGTCTTCCATTCTTTGTCGGTAAAGACGATAAGGCCCTTTTCGGTGGTGGGGGGATTTTGTTGAGTGTAGGTGGTGGCGAGCTTTTTCGTTGGGCGTTCTTTGGAAAGGAGATTGGTTGCGTAAAGGGTGTGATCTTGGAGGAAATAGCCGATCCCGTTGTGAATGGCAAAGACGCTGCGGAGACCTTTACCGTCGTTGGGGGCCTCTAATGGGTCGAGTCGCTTGCCTGTCTTGACATCGAACACCAAATGATACGTCGAGATGTGTTCGCCGTTGAAAGCTGTTGCGTGGTAACTTTCGTGCATCCTTGTATCGAGTGCGGTGATCTTGGTTTTCTTGGTGTCCATATCGAACACGCACAGGTTTACTTTGTAACCTTCGGCAGGTCGTTCGAGCTTTCCATCGTTGTGGAAAGCGAAGTACCCAAAGGTGTTTTTGTGCCGAACAAATCCACGATGGCTATCGAAAATCCCAACAACTCGACCGTCGGGGGTTGCCACTTCGATTTTGTTTTTCAGGTCTAATTCTTCGTCTTTAATGGGGATAAATTCAACGGGTGTCGGTTTGATTGCGGTTGTGTCGTGCATCAAAATCCCGTCGGGGTAGATACCTGCAACCGAACCGGTTATCACGATCTGTTTCGGTTTCTCGCCGGGCTTGATGGTAATCGCCCATCCTCGATCTACGATAAAAACAGTCCCCTTTGGCGTGACGGTTGCATGATAAGGTCGGCTTGTACTGCGGTAGGCGTATACCTCGGTGAGGTCATCCTTTTTCAGGTTTTGGAGATAGCATTTGTAATCGAAAATCTGTGCCCGAAACTGTTCCGTCCCTTTGACAATCGTTGATGTCACCCAGAAAGCATGCTGATCGGTGGCCCCGACAAGCTGTGTTGGAATTTTGTCCAAGTCCTTGAGTTTCTTCACTTCGGGTTTTTCTTTCTCTTTTTCCTTTTCTTCGGCATAAAGGGGAAGGCACAACGCCAATACGAAACCAAATAAACAGAATGCTCGCATAAATCACCAGTCAAGAGATATGGGGTTGATGGTATCGCATTGCTGTGACCGGTGCAAGTAACGAATCTGTAATCGGTTTTCTTCTCTCTTATCGTAACAATTGCTACGATATCGAAGAGCGAATACAGAAAGCTCCCCTACCCTCGCCTTGCCTCAGAAGGATCAAGCCATGCCTGCACATACGTCGGAACTTCCCCCTGCAACCGTTGAATACCTCGAACTGGTAAGCAAAGCTCATTTGGGTACTCGAACCTTTGAAGAGCAAGTGCGTTGTCCGGGGGTGATTTTCAGCGAGAAAGGGGCTATCGGCTCGCCCCGAAGTTATTGGGCGTTGATGGTCGGAGGAGGGATCGCCTTTTTGGTGTTGGCGGGGCTGTTGGTCGTCTCGTTTTTCACCCTCGGTCCGAAAGGTACCTTTCCGGTTTCGATGCTCTTTGGTCTGCTGATTGGTGTGGGTTACGTTCTAATTCAGACGGGACGAACACGCAAACGCCGACCCGCTTACAATCCAAACATCGGGCATTTTTCCTTCGTCGATGGAACCCGTGTTTGGCAAGTGCAGGGGGGTTACGTTTCAACTTTTGAATTTGGCACGGCGTTCATGGTGAACGCAACAGAACACCGCAACAACGGTATTTATCAACACACGGTTATCCGAATTCAAAACCACTTGGGAAAGAACAAAAAGTGGATCATCCCCAGCGATAATGAGTCACGGCGTGTCCTTGATTTCTTGCACTTTCTCAAAGAGGTTCGCAAAGCCGACAAAGAAGGAACTTTGGTGCTGGATAACGACGACCCAAACTACGTCGCACGCGAAGCCTTTATCCTGTTGCCTCTGAATAATTCCAAAACCCGTCCCGATCCCATGCCGCCAATCTGCCCCATTCCGGTAAAAGTGCAAGAATCATCGGGGTATCAAACACCACTTGGGGGCATCGCAATCCGTTGGGCCGTAGGCTTGGTGATTGCAAGTCTGCTCACAGTTGGAGCTTGGCAATTGAACGAAATTCTCCTTGAGAATCGAGTCTTTGAAGCTGCCCAAAACGATAAGAGCGAAAGCCTGCAAGCCATCGAAGCCTATTTGCAAGCCTACCCAGAAGGCCGGTTTGTTGAAGAAGTCAAAAGCACAATGCACGAGCGAATGGCAGAATCTCTGCCGAATCAATTACAAGGCATTCTTCGGGAACGATTCTATCTGACCCGATACCGCGACCGGTTTCCGAACGGGCCACACATCGAACGTGTGAAAAACCTTCTCGAAGATTGGTACCGGGCTGCTGCCACCCGTCCCCCAACGGATGCCGAACAAATTCAACGGATCGACCAATACTTACACGACTATCCCAAAGGGCGTTACGCACAAGAAATGATCGAACTCCGAGACGACACCCTTTACGACTTGGGGTTGATCGACGTGAGGAAGAGAAAGAGTGTGACTGGACTGCGAAAATATCTAGCAGACCCTCAGAATACCCGTCACCGCGAGGAAGCCAAGAAAGAGCTAATCGAAGTTTACGAGAAGATGATTGCAAACCTTCGGGCACGCCAACAACCACAAGGCAACAAAACCAACGCTCAACTCATGGATTTTATTATCCCGATCTTGGACCAAATCAAATTGGCAAACGATTCCGTTGTCACGGTCAACATCGTTCCGAATATCGTCCCAGAACCCAAAGACGAACTCACGAAACGGAAAGAAGCCGATAACTACAAAGAAGCTCTGACCACAGGGGAAGAGAAAGTTGCTCTCCAAAACGCCGAAAAAAATTCTGTAAACAGCTCGGCGATCATTCACTATGCCGACCTCTTCTCGGCGGAACGGCTCAGGATGAAAGAAGCCTTGATCCTGCAAAGGTTGAACGATGCCATCAATCAGGGATTCGACGGACAGCTACTCACGTTCGAGCGTGCCAAAGCTGGTGAAAAAGCTCATTTGCAAATCAACTATAGCATCTCGCCAACGGGTGAGTTACTGGTCTATTACGATATCCTCCGCGGTACCGATAAAAAGGCGGCTCTCGGGCTACTTCGAGAATACACCGTTTCTTGGAGGTTGACCAACGAACGCCTTGCCGACGGCCCCCAAAAGACCTTTGAAATTGAAACGCAACAGCACCCCGATCTCACTTACTACCCCGGTCTGACCGACCCGAAATGGGGAATCTATGCAGCTTCGTTGCAGTCGGCTTTCTTGAACTTTGCGGATGCACTCGTGACAGGTCTCGGACGTACTCCAGAAAGGTCTCGACATTCGTTTAACATCAATGGTTTCTATTACGTCAGCGACTCATTCCTGCACCTCAGTGGTTTATCTGGCCCAAGACCTAAGAAATAACGGCTTGCTCTTCGCGTTCTTCTGTCGCAACAAAATTAGCTTATACCTTGAAATGAATCGCGTTTCCTTTCTTCACGAAAGCTCTGTTGCTTCATGTCCCCGTACGAATTTGCGCACTACTCTGCTGTAAGGTATTTCTGCAACGGGAGTGCGTACCAATGAACGCGAAATCGGTCGGGCTTTTTGTGGGGGTCATGGTCATCGTTTTTGGCGTGGGCTTTTTCTTCTTTCGAGATGCGAAAGCTCCCAAAGTTCGTATGCCCAACGAGATTCCCGTTCTGGCAGAGCTTCCGAAAAATCAACCCAGCACGAAAGAGGAAGAACGCGAACCCGAAGAACCAAAAGAGAAACCGACCCCACCACCACGACCCGTTACCATCACGATGTGGGATGTTCCGATGCCGAAAATAGATGGGCGCGACGATTGGTTTGCTGCGACCCCTAAACAAATGGCCGTAAATAATAGCGGAACTTATGTGATGGTTGCCGGCAGTCGCCTTGTCGATGTGTGGGAAAAGAATAATCCCAAGCCGGCCCGCTACACAACCAAATACTTCGATGGGGCGTATGTGACTCCCGATGCCGAGAATTTTTTCGTACTCAATGGCGATAATCGTCATATCGAGATGTTCAATTTTAGGGCGAAAAAAACCGGTAGCTTTAACCCGTCGCACACCGAGAGATACCCCCAACACATGCTCTACACCGGAAGCACCGATCCGAAAACAGGTGATCTGATTTTAGGTCTGTCGCACCCACAAAATACGGGTTTCTACTCGATCTCTGCAACAAGTGGGCTTGGTCAACACGGCATCCGTATCTCCGATGCCTCACATACATTTGGTTGTCGCAGCATTCACCCAATTACGGGAACAAGCGACTACTTGGTCAACTACATCCCCGATACCGGAAATAAAACCGCTCCCAATGTCCTTTTGCTCACTTCACAAGGGGCATTCCAAAAGCTCAAAACGATCACGAACGATCCGAAAGTCTTTGGGTACTCGCCAGAGCTTCGGGTTAGCCCTGATAGTCGTTGGGTGGCAGTGGTGGGAAATCGCAAACTCAAGGTGTGGAGTTATCCCAACGAAGTGAAAAAAATGGATTGGGAGAAAGAATACTACTACGCCTACGACGTTCACTTCTGCTCGAAGTATATGCTCGTTGCAACTATGTCCGATTACGAAAAACGGACTACGTTTGGTGGCTCTCTCGTGGGTGTCTCACACCTTCCGGTAATTCTGGAACTCTACGATTTAGACACACTCAAGAAGATCGGTGAATGCACGACCAAAGACCACAAACTCCCCGCTCTCAACTTTGCCTTTAGCCCCGACGGGAGCAAAATTGTTTTCGGAGGACGTGAGAAGATAGCCGTTGTGGAAACCAAAGAACTTTTCGATCTACCGAGGTGATTTATCTTCGCATTAACCGCCAAATAAGTACCAATGCCCCTACCAATAACGTCAGGTCGGCGACCCAGCAGGCAATCTCTGGAAGGAATTTGCCGTCCTTTGCCATTTTGATCCCTGCCAACAGGATCGGGTAATAGGCAAACATCGTTGGTAGGAAGCAAAGGATAAACACACTCAGATAATCGGACTTGGAAGCCCAAATCCCAACGGGACAGCCAATCAATACGAAACACAAGCAACCCACTGCCAATGCGGGTCGCACTTGCCTTTCTGCGTCAATTTGCCGGAGCATCCGTGTCCAATGCACAACTTGGTACTCTTTGATCTTCATATCTTTGTCGAGCAATTCACGTTCGGCACTTGGACCGACAGGAAGTTGCTCGTAGTTCGATCTGACATCGGCGAGATTCTGTTTGGCTATCCGAATCTCCTCGATCACTTCGACACGACGTTCGCTTAACTCTTCCCAAGTCAAAGAACTCGGACGATCTCGGCTTTCACGTCCAAAGATCGTTTCGGGAAGTGGAACGGTAAAATCGACATCGGACAAATCGCTGTTTGACTCGCCATCGCTTTGAATGGCGTTACTACGGATCATCGAAATTTTGATATAGTTTTGCTGGACGCCCGGAGTCGAAGTATCACCGAGGAATACCTTAAGGCGGGCTTCTTGGGCGCGGGCTATCGTCTCGTAACCCTCGGTTCGACCATCTTTCTTGATTCGTTTTTTGAAAATCACATCTTTGAGAACTTCCTTCCCCGAAGCCCCCTGCACCTCTCGTACAAAAATCACATAATCCAACTGACCATTACGCAACGAGCCGTCCCGTTTGAGCAACCCATAAAGCACGGTCTCAGCATCTTTGAGGAATTGTTCGCGTAGAAGCTGTTGCGAACGGGGGATAATATCGTAATACAGAAACCCCGTAACGCCAGTTGTCATCAGACCCAACAGGATCGCCGGTTTGAGCAATCCAAGTGTGTTGACCCCCGCCGCTTTGAGTACCAAGACCTCGTTATCTGCCGACATACGCCCGTAGACCACGCACGTTGCAAAGAGCGTTGTAGCGGGAATCGTGTACGGCAGAGTATTGGGAATAATGAGCGGAATTGCCATCACCACTTGCAGGGGAGAAAGACCCTTTTGACTGGCCTCTTGGATCAACCCCGCAAGTAAAAACAAACCCGTCAGGGCCACCAAAGTGAGCATAAACACTTTGAGAAGCTCCCAAAAGATCATCCGACTAATAATCGTACCAAACACAAAACCGTCCCTGTTGTGGTGACCTTCTACATCATCATTCTAAGACTCTCTCATACCAAAACAAACGCAAAGAGCAAAGATCGATTTTGAAGCAGGGGTCCAAACCAAAAAACTGATGCGTAACCCACACAACCAACGAAACTTGAATCACTTGGCCTTTTTTGGACGATTTTTCTGATAGGTTTTGAGAAGGCCCCAAAGCTCGTCGTCTGCCCTGAGTTCTGCGTAAAGGTCATTCTTTGGCCCGTAGAGTCGAGATGCAGCACAACCCCCGCAGAAGTTGAATCGATAAACCTCGTCACCGTTCTTGAACTCAATGCACCAATCGGGGTGATATGCCCCACATAATTTTTTCCCCTCGTAGCGATGGAAGAGTTTTTCGGTCTGGCACAATTTCAAAAGGGTTTGGGCATCTTTTTCGTTGGGGGTGATGGGGTCGGCATAAAAATCAAAGCCATGAAGTTTGATCGTTTTTTTGGTTATACGTTCTTTTTCAAGAAGCTCATCTTCGTTCATCTGGTGTGGAAGACCTTCGTAGATTGTGACCGTTTTGGACTTAGCAACCCCGTCGAACATTCGCTTTCGGAGATGTTCAAAGAGAGCAGGCATTTCGCCAGTTATATCCCTTACTTCGAGATACTTAATCCGCATTTTTTCCAAATCCTCGATCCGTTTAGGGTCGCCCGAATCGATTACTTTTTGGAACTCGATTCGCATTTTCTCCAGTTGCTCGGCTTTTTCCTGCTTGAAAGTGTCCGCGTTTGTGGGTTCTTTTTTCTCTTGGGAAATGCTCAATAGGGAGAAACAAAACATCAGCATTGCTGTGAGTAGAAAACGGGACATAAACGGGCCTCCAAGAGGACACTCTGACTATGATCTTAGAAAGAGGACGATTCTTGCAGCCGAAAATCACTTATGGTTGGACGGCGAGTTTCAGTTCCATCGGTTTGCCTTCGCGTAAAAAGGTGATGGTCATCGTGTCGCCGACCTTTTTCTTGGTGAGCACATAGTGGAAGAAATCGGTTTCTCGGACGAGGTCTTTTTTCCCGTCAACACTGGTGATAAAGTCGCCCTTTCGGAAGCCTGCATTTTTGGCGGCAGCATGTGCGCCAAACTCGCCAACGTGACGAGCGAATAGGAGCATTTCCCCGTCTTTGACTTTGGCGTTTTTGCGGTCTTCTTCCGTCGGTGAATCAAGCTTCATTCCGCCAGTTGCCATTCGTCGCAATCCCCACGACGAGGAACGCCACGAAATGTCCTCTTGCACACGCCAATCTTTTTCCAGTTTAATCGTAAGGGTCTTTTTGGCCTTTCCTCGTAACACCTCGGCTTTGACTTCACCACCGATAGGGCTTGTGAATTGCAACACCCATTGGATATCGGCAATCGAAAGAATCGGCTGATTGTTCAGGGCCAAAATCTCGTCACCTGCTTCAAACCCAGCTTTGTCGGCACTGCTCCCTTTGGTCACTTCGGAAACCTTCCCGCAGGTGTTCGGGTTCATAACAAGACCGACCGTTTTCGGGTGCGGATACGGGAAAAGAATTTCTTGTGGGATCGGCCCCAATTTGCGTGCTTCTTCCTTAATGGCGTCACCAATCTGGTGGCAGTGAATGCAGGATCTGACCACATCTTTCTCGAAGGTAATTTTCGCGGTGTACTTATCTTTGAGGGTTGGGAAAAGTTCGGGAGATTCGATCTTGGGTGCAGGCCCCGTCTTGAGGGTAAGAGTATCTTTCACTTTTGCAAAGTCACCGTGAAGGGTCAATGCTTTTTCCATTGCGTTGGCGAGACCTTCAACCGAGACATCGTTCTTCCACTCTGTGCGGTGGGAGCGTGTACCGTAGCGACCGTAAATCGTGCCATCGGCGTTGAAGAAGAACACTGCGAACGATTGATCGTAGTCGTACTGGAACTTCTTGAGGTCAAGGCCGTTGGTCGAAATCACCCGCACGCGGACGAATTTCTCCAACAAAGGACGCAAGCGTTTATCTTCGTCGAGAATCTCGTCATCGAGCTTAACGCACTCTTCGCACGGCACACATCGCAACACAACCACAAGGGGTTTCTTTTCCTCTT
>VYLT01000364.1_pt1 | contig 10627 bp, 8 predicted proteins | sample 5114261 | NCBI WGS metagenome assembly VYLT01 (sample SAMN12291815, study PRJNA351875) | freshwater metagenome | isolation source: freshwater lake | place: USA: Michigan, Little Long Lake | collected 2011-07-12 | reverse complement strand
CGTGCGCCGCGCCGCCAAGGCCGGCTATGTCGCCTTCGGCCCGGACGCGCTTTATCCCCTCGGCGGCTATCCCGGCAATGATGATTCTGGCCGCGAACTGCAGGCCCAGCGCACGCGCGAATCCATGTTCGCCGATTTCATGGCCGCCGCCGAATTCCTGCGTGATCATCCGTACACGAATGGAAAGATCGCCTGCACCGGTTTCTGTTTTGGCGGTGCCATTGCCAACCTGATGGCCGTCCACCAGCCCTGGCTGAAGGCGTCGGTGCCCTATTATGGCGGCTGGCCCACGGCAGAAGAGGCGGCGAAGGTCGAGGTGCCGTTGCAGATCCACCTCGCGGGCAACGACACGCGCGTCAATGACGGTTGGCCGCCCTACAAGGCGGCGCTCGATGCCGCGGGCAAGGCCTACGAAGTCTACATGTATGAAGGCCTCGAGCACGGCTTCCACAACGACACGACGCCCCGCTACAATGCCGAAGGCGCCGCCCTCGCCTGGAGCCGCACGCTCGATTTCTTCGCGAAGCATCTGGCCTGAACGCCTCTGGACAGGCGGGGGAATCTGGCAGATGTTCCCCAAATGTTCGAGTCGGCGACAACCTTCGACACGCCCGCCGGCCTCTGCGGCCTCGGCTGGACCGCAGCAGGCCTGACGCGCGTGCGCCCTTTCGCGGAAAGCTCCGCGAAGGCCGTGCAACCCGGCGCCGTGCTGGTGGCCGAATCAGATGCCCCGCGACCCGTCGCGGCCACCATCGCGGCCCTGCGTGCCTTCCTCGCCGGGGAGGCCGTTCGCTTCGATGACGTCGCCCTCGATCTTTCCGGTATCTCCGACTTTGAAGCCGCCCTTTACCGCGCCCTGCGCGAAGTGCTCTGGGGCGAGACTGTCTCGTATGGCGAACTCGCCCGCCGCATCGGCGCGGACACTGGCGCCGCCCGCGCCGTCGGCGTTGCCATGGGCCGCAACCCTTGGCCGCTGATTGTCCCCTGTCACCGTGTGCTGACCTCTGACGGCAAGCTCGGCGGCTTCTCCGCGCCCGGCGGAACGCGCACCAAGACCGCACTGCTCGAGCGGGAAGGCGTGCACCTGGACGGCGGACAGCTGGTCCTTTTCGAATGACTGGCGCGCCGCTGAGGATCGGCAACCGCGATGCGCGGCGCCTCTGGCTTGATGCGCAGGGCCTCGCCGCCACGCCCACCGGCCCGCTTGACCTCGCCGGCACCATCCACAAACTCGGCTTCGTGCAGCTCGATTCCATCCGCGTCGTCGCCCGCGCGCACGACCACATCCTCTGGAGCCGCAATCAGAACTACCGCGAGCCGATGCTCGTGAAATTGCTGAAGGACCAGCGCGCCGTCTTTGAACACTTCACGCACGACGCCTCGGTCATCCCGATCGAATTCTATCCCAACTGGCGCCGCCAGTTCCGCCGTATGGAAGCGCGCGTGAAGGGCTGGGACTGGCATGCCGGCTATCGCGGCGCGGAAGGGCGCGCCGAAATCCGCGAGCGCATCCGCGCCGAAGGCCCGCTCTCTTCGCATGCCTTCGACACCAAGGTGATCGGCAAGCGCGAGATGTGGCGCCGCCCACCGCACAAACTCTCGCTCGACTACATGTGGTATGCGGGCGAGCTTTCCACGTCCCACCGCGAGAACTTCACCAAGTTCTACGACCTCACCGAACGCGTCATTCCCCACGCGCACCTGAAGGCAAAAGAGCCGCCGGACGCCAAGCAGGTCGACTGGCTCTGCCGCGAGGCGATCCGCCGCCTCGCCTTTGGCAGCGAGGGGGACATCCAGCGCTTCTGGGCCGCCGCCGATCTGGAAGAAGTGAAGGCGTGGACCGCGGCGCAAAAGGACCTCGTGCCTGTCGAGATCGAATCGGCCGAGGGCGCGTGGTCGCGCGCGCTTGCCCCGGCTGACATCGAGGTCCGCCTCGACGCGGCAGAAACACCCACCTCGCGCCTGCGGATCCTCAGCCCCTTCGATCCTGTGATCCGCGACCGTGCGCGCCTGAAGCGCCTCTTCGGCTTCGACTACCGAATCGAAATCTTCGTGCCAGCCGAAAAGCGCATCTGGGGCTATTATGTGTTCCCGCTGCTAGAGGGTGACCGGATGATCGGCCGCCTCTGCGCCAAGGCTGACCGCAATGCAGGCACCCTGACCGTCGAGCGCCTCTGGACCGAGCCGGGCATCGCCTGGACCGGCCCGCGGGCGGCAAGGCTCGAAGCGGAACTTGCCCGGTTCGCGCGATTAGCGAATGTCACCGATACCATTTGGATGGACGGCGCTTATATGGACATTCGGGGAAGCTGAGGGCAAAACACCCGCCATGGACCGTTTGGAAAAGCTCTGCGTCGAAAAAGGCCTCCGCATGACGGAGCCGCGCCGCGTCATCGCGCGCGTACTCTCTGTGGCCGATGACCACCCCGATGCCGAAGAGCTGCACCGCCGCGCCAACTCGCTGGATGCCTCCATCTCGCTGGCCACGGTCTACCGCACCGTGAAACTGTTCGAGGATGCCGGCATCATCCAGGCGCATGATTTCCGCGATGGCCGCGCACGCTACGAGGAAGTGCCGGAAGAGCACCACGATCACCTGATCAATGTGAAGACCGGCGAAGTCGTCGAGTTCCACTCGCCAGAGATCGAGAAGCTTCAGGAAGAAATCGCCCGCAAGCTCGGCTACCGCCTTGTCGATCACCGCCTCGAGCTTTACGGCGTGCCGATCAAGGACGGCCAATAGCCACGCTTTCATCGCGCATCGTCGCCTGACATGAAAACGCCGCGCCAGGTCTGCCCCGGCGCGGCGTTTCGGTATTCACCTGAGGTTGGACCTATTCCTCCGGCACCACCTTGAAGATGCCGTCGAAATCCTTGCTCGCGATATAGAGATAGCCGTCCGGGCCCTGCGCCACGTCGCGGATCGAATACTCGTTCTTGAGCAGGTCTTCCTTGCCGACGACCTTGCCGTCTTCCAGATCGATCCGCACAAGGACGAGTCCGCTCGGCCCGTTCATGCCGCCGGTGAACAGGTCGCCCTTCCAGCCCGGATAGACATCGCTGGTCAGCATTGTCAGGCCCGATGATGCAATTGACGGCACCCAGTAGGTCTCAGGCTGCGTCATACCGTCCGCCTCGGTCTGGTCGGTGATCACCGTGCCGTCATAGTTGACGCCATAGGTGATCTTTGGCCAGCCATAGTTGGCGCCTTTGGTGATGATGTTGAGCTCGTCGCCGCCTTTCGGACCGTGCTCGGTTTCCCATAGCGTGCCCGATACCGTGTCATAGTAGAGCCCTTGCGAGTTGCGGTGGCCATAGGACCACACCGCCGGATTGCCCGCCGTACCATCTGCAAACGGATTGTCTGCCGGGATTGATCCATCCGGATTGATCCGGATCACCTTGCCGTGCGTGGTCTTCGGATCCTGCGCCAGGTCCATGTACTTGAAGCCTTCGCCGATGGTGACGAACAGGGTGCCATCATTCGCAAAGGCAAGGCGGGAGCCATAGTGATAGGTCGTATCGCGCAGGTCGCCGCGGAACAGCTCTTCCACATTCTCGAGTGCCGTGTGGTCATCGCTGAGGCGGCCGCGCACCACGAGGGTGGAGTTGGCTTCCGGCGTGCCGGACGAGAGCGAGACATAGACCAGCCGGCTTGCGGCAAAGTCCGGGTCGAGCGCAAGGCCCAGATAGCCGGCCTGATCGGCCGTCAGTGCCTGCGGCAATCCGGTCACGGGGGCGGAGGCCGCCGCGCCGGGCGCAAGATATTTCAGGCCACCTTCTTTCTCGGTGAAGAGCAGGCCGCCATCGGCCAGGAAGGTCATGCCCCAGGGTTGCTCGGCGGCGACCACCGGTTCGAGTTTCACCGTGAGATCGCTGACCGCGATGGGGGCCGAGGGCTCCACCGGTTCGGCGCAGGCCGCAACCGTCGCAATCAGGGCAAGCAGGGGCAGGCGGGTCGTTAACGTCATGGCGCGGCTCCGGGTTCAGTGCGGGTATCACCACAGGCATAATGCGTCCCGCGCTGCGCGCCAATGAAAAAGGGGCGGCCCCAAAAGGCCGCCCCCTCATGATGTGACGCTGAGGCGTCTGTTACCAGGATTTCGACACCGACACGCCGTAGGTGCGCGGCTCGGTGAGGAAGATGTTGGTGAACAGGCCCGAAGAGTCGTCGGTCAGGTAGGCACCGGTGATGACCTGCTCGTTGGAAATGTTCTTACCGAACGCTTCAACCCGCACGCCGCTCTCGTCGTTGAAGAGGGCGATCGAGACGTTGAGGTTGTCCCACGAGGACAGCTCGTCGCGGCCGGTATTGTAGACGCGGCTGAAGCTGTCCGACTGACGGTAGTAGTCAGCGCGGGCGGTCAGGCCCCAGTTACCGAACGCGCCCGGCTCCCAGGTGTATTCGGCGCCGAAGTTGATGGTCGATTCCGGAGCGCCCGGCATCGAGTTGCCATCAAGGTCCTTGGCGTCGCCATCGGTCGGGGTCAGCAGCGACACGGCGCTGGTGGTGCCATCGACGTTGGTGATGGTAACGGTCTGGCCCGTGAGGCCCAGCAGGGCTTCCAGGTTGGCCCGGCCACCGACACCGGCAGCCAGGGCGCCGTTGCAGATGCCGCGGGTCGAACCGGCAGGCAGTGCGCTGGCATTGATTGCGCCGAGTACGGCGGCGTAGCCCTGAGCCGACACAACGCAGTTGGCAAAGCTGGAGGCGTTCTTCAGCGTGACCAGGTCAGCGCGGCCGTTGGTGCGGTCCAGCACGTCGATGCCCCAGGTGTCCTGGATCTCGGTGTCGAGGATACCGATGTTGGCGTTGACCACGAAGGTCGAGACCGGGTTCCAGATCGATTCAAGCTCGAGACCCTGGAGTTTGGTGTCGATGTTGAAGTTGGCCGAAGTCCGGTTCACGATCTGCGTGATCTGGTAGCCTTTGTAGTCGTAGTAGAAGCCCGTTGCGTTGAGCTGCAGCGCGCCGCCAGCCAGCGAGTTCTTCGTACCGATTTCGTAGGAGTTGATGAACTCCGGTTCGAAGGTCTGCGGGAAGAGGTTTGCACCAACCGGTTGCGGCGGGTTGATACCACCACCCTTATAACCGCGCGAGTAGAAGGCGTAGATGAGCGTGTCTTCCGAGAAGCCGACATCCGGCGACCAGTCGAAGCCGGCGCGGCCGGTGACTTCCTCGAATTCTGCTTCGAGAAGGCCGGTCGATCTCAGCGTGGCGTTCGGAGCAAACAGCAGCGACGGGACAACGTCCTGTTCCTTCTTGTCGCTCGTGTAGCGCAGGCCGACGGTCGCTTTCAGCGAGTCGGTCACATCATAGTAGCCTTCACCGAACACGGCGAAGGATTCGAGGCGGTAGGGCGACAGCGAGCGGAAGTAGTTGCCGCCATTACCGACAATTGCACCGTCAAAGGCTTCTTCGCCGCCGACACCGTTATCAATCACGACCGGGCCACCGAAGAAGGCGCCGCCGGCTGCGTTGTTGATCTGGGCAAGCGCTGTCAGCGAGTTCGAGAACACGTAGTAGCCGTCGCCGGGACGTGCCGGATCGATGGCTTCAAAGTCGACGTAGATCGAGCCGAGGTTGAAGTTGAACGGGCCGTCCCACGAGGACTGCAGGCGCAGTTCGTGCGAGGTCTGTTCGGACTCGCCGCCCGACAGGTCGAAGGTGCGGAAGACGTTCGCGCGGCCAAGTTGCGGATCGTTGACCACACCGCCCGGGAACAGGAGCGGGTAGAGACCCGGCACAGCCGCGAACGCACCTGCCGTCGTGTTGAACTGGGTCGTCGGGGCGATCTTGTTATAGTCCTCTTTCGACAGGACCTTGTTCTCGCTGATGGCGCCGAGATAGGTCAGCAGAAGCGAGTCGGTCAGGTCGAATTCGAGCTTACCGGTGATCAGGGTCTGTTCGGCCTGGTAGGACGGGTCGAAAGCAGATTCGATCTCGCGGAGGTTCGGATTGATCGGCGCTGTGAAGGCATCGCCGTTCAGAAGGCCGGCCGTGATGGCCAGACCGCCGCCCAGTGTTGCAGCCGAGTTCACGCGGTCGTTCATGTCTTCAAGGCGAGCTTCTTCACAGCCCAGTGACGTCACAAGACGGTCAAGCGCGCCGATGGCCTGGCCGCCAAAGCTCGTGTTGAAGGGATCTTTCTTGCAAAGCTGTTTGCCCGAACGGATGCGGCTGTCGTCTTCTTCGAAGTGATCATAGATCAGCAGGGCGCGGATCCGGTCCGTCGGCTCAACCGCAATCGAGGCACGGATGCCATAGAGCGAGCGGTCGTCAATGTCGTTGCCGGTTACCGTGTTGGTGGCGTAGCCACTGCGCTCGAGGCTCGAGCCCGCAACGCGAACGGCGATCTTGTCACCAATCGGCACGTTCAGCATGCCCTGGAACTTGTAGGTGTCGTAGTTGCCGAGGGTTGCCGAGACGCGGCCCTGGAACTCTTCCATCACCGGCTTGGCGGTGATCGCGTTGAACACGCCGCCGGTGGCGTTACGGCCGTACAGCGTACCCTGAGGACCACGCAGGACCTCGATGCGCTCCATGTCGTAGAACTCGGCCTCGAACAGGGCGTTCGACTGCAGCGGAACGTCGTTCTGGTGGACGCCCACGCCGGCATCGCCGGACTGCGCCACGGCGTCGTTACCGATACCGCGGACCTTGAAGTTGTAGCCGGCGAAGTTGCCCTTTGTGAACGAGACGTTCGGGATCGACTTCACAAGGTCGGTACCACCGGCCAGCTGAAGCTTGTTGAGGGATTCTTCGTCGAACGCCGAAACGGCGATCGGAACGTCCTGGATGGACTGTTCGGTTTTCTGGGTGGTCACCGTAACGGTGTTCAGGCGGCGCGATTCATCCGGCGCCGTTTCTTCCTGGGCGATGGCCATCGGCCCAAACATCGTGAGGACAAGCGCCGAAGCCCCTGCCAGCAAGACGGTTTTCGAGTCAAAGTTCCGGGTCATTCTAATCTTCCTCCCCTCGGGCCGCTGAGTGCAGGTCACCGATACTGTTGATGATTTACGAGCCATCCTCTTTGGCGGGACCGCTTCAATGGCAACACAAGTGCAGGAACCGGGCCGTGTCAATTGCTCTCCCCTGGGGAGGGGGCAAACACTTTGCAGGGGTGTCAAAAATGTGACGGCACCCTTCGGGACCGCTTGGCCGCCTCCAGCGGGCCTGTTAGAGCGCGGAAATGCCCGAAACGCCTGAAACCGCGCTGGTCCTGTTTTCCGGAGGCCAGGATTCCGCTACCTGCCTTGCCTGGGCGCTGGAACGCTATGCCCGTGTGGAAACGGTCGGTTTCGACTATGGCCAGCGTCACCGCGTCGAACTCGCCTGCAGGGAGGTGTTCCTTGAGCGTCTGGCCGCCGCGTTCCCCGGCTGGGCGGCCCGCCTGGGGCCAGATAATCTGCTGGACGCGGCCGTCCTCAAATCTCTTGGCCAGACCGCGATGACTGAGGATGTCGAGATCGAGATGCAGGCCAATGGCCTGCCCTCCACCTTCGTGCCCGGCCGCAACCTTCTCTTCTTCACCCTTGCCGGCGTCCTCGCCGTCCGTCGCGGGGCTTCTGTCCTTGTCGGGGGCATGTGTGAAACCGACTATTCCGGCTATCCCGACTGCCGCGCTGTGACGCTGATGTCGCAGGAAAAGACTTTGCAGCTCGGCCTTGAGGCGGACCTGATGATCGAAGCGCCGCTCATGCACATCGACAAGGCCGGCACCTGGGCCCTCGCCGATTCGCTCGGCGGCGACACGCTCGTCGGCTTGATCACCGAACACACCCACACTTGCTATCTCGGAGACCGCACCCACCGTCATTCCTGGGGCTATGGCTGCGGCACCTGTCCGGCCTGCGAACTGCGCTCGAGCGGCTGGTCCCGCTGGCAGAGCGCGCGATGACGTACTCCGTCAAGGAAGCCTTCTACACCCTGCAGGGCGAAGGCGCCCACACGGGCCGCGCCGCCGTCTTCCTGCGCTTTGCCGGTTGCAATCTCTGGAGCGGCCTTGAGCGTGACCGCGCCACGGCCGTCTGCCGCTTCTGCGACACTGATTTCGTCGGTACGAACGGCGAGGGTGGCGGAAAGTTCCGCGGGGCCGCCGCGCTCGCCGCCCATGTCGCTGCCCTCTGGCAGGCGCACGCCTCGCCGGACGGCAAGCCCTACGTCGTCTGCACCGGCGGCGAACCGCTGTTGCAGCTCGACACTGGCCTTATCGACGCCCTCCACGAGGCTGGGTTCGAGATCGCTATCGAGACCAATGGTACACTGCCCGCGCCCTCCGGCATCGACTGGATCTGCGTCAGTCCGAAGGCCAACGCCTCGCTCGCGCAGACCTCAGGCAGCGAGCTGAAGCTGATCTACCCGCAGGACGAGCCTGAAGCGCAGCCGGATCGCTTTGTGTCACTGGACTTCCAGCACTTTTTCCTCCAACCGAGGGACGACGGACCGGGCGTGTCTCACGTTGCGGCAACCGCTGACTATTGCTTGAAGAATCCAAGATGGCGACTGAGCTTGCAAACCCACAAACTGACCGGTCTTCCCTGAAGGCCGAAGGTCAGGCGTTCGAGATCTCGAAGGCCATCACCTTCGAGGCCGCACACTATATGGGCGGCAAGCCCGAAGGCCATCCCTATCGCTCCATCCACGGCCACTCCTTCCGACTGGAGGCGACCGTCGCCGGAATCGTGAAGCCAGGCGAGCAATGGGTTGAAGACTTCGCCCATCTGACCGCCTGCCTCGAGGCCACCGCCGCCAAGCTTGACCACCGCCTCCTCAACGAGATCGAGGGCCTTGAGGTCCCGACTCTGGAAAGGCTTTGTCTCTGGGCCGCCGCCGACCTCAAACCTCACCTCCCGGGCCTCGCCCGCGTCGCCATCTCGCGGCCCAGTCTCAACGAGCGCTGCGAACTGGTCTTGCCGCCCCGATAGCGGATTGCGGCGCGCAAGTTCCGGCCTGCACCCTTTCTCTCCGCGATCCGAAACCAATTAGCCGGCGTTCCGGTTTCGCCGCAGGCGAAGGTCGGGACCAAGAAAGCCAAACAGAACAAGTGCTTATGCCGTCTGGGCCGGCCCACGCGCCCATCTTTGGCCCTCTGCGAACCCAAGAACTGCGCAGCTGCCGATTCCTGCCGAATTCCGGCGCGCGCAATCTTCTCGCATCTGCCAGGTCGGGGGCTGATCCCCAGGTAACGGCGGGTCCTGTCCTCAGCGACATCGATTGGGGTGAGCCGGTGAGAACCGGTAGCGTATTCTGACTGGCCCGCCCTGTCGCAGGGCATTGCCCAGCATGGGTAAGCGGTCAGGATCTGGCGGCGCCGAAGTCGTCCGGAGCATTGCCCGTACCCCGGTGGCGCGCCCGGCGGACGTGCTGCGTCAAACGCCAGCCTTCTTTTCTGCCCGCTCGCTAACAGCTTCCGCCGCGCAGGCTCCCTTCCGTACGCGGACGGCTCTGCCGGTCCGGATGATTTCCATTAGCCTCTGCTGCTATGGCTTGCGGGAGATCGAAGCCGAGCGAGGACTACCTCCCATGCCCCGCCGCTATTGGCCCACGCCTTGATCCGCGCCGCCGCGCGCCTGCGTCACGGCCCGCCAAGGGTTGCGCGCTGAAGGGCGCCCGGTAAGGTCAGTCGACATTGCCGAATCCCCCAGAGTTGCGAGGGCCGTTTGTTCCAGGAGCTTTCCGCGCCGTTCCCGGCTGCCGTCCCGGCGTTGGAGAGGCTCATGCGTGTCGTCAGCGGCTGGAGCCGCGAGGCCTTGTCCGATCTCGCCTCGCCAGACACGATCTGGCAATTGCTTGCGATCGTCATCGCCGCGGCGGCCGCCTACGTGATCTCGCGGTTCCCGCGCAAGCGCATGATGGCGGCCGCAGAGGCGCGCGGACGGATCGACTTCGTCCTGCTCGCGCTTGTCGCCGTCCTGCGAATGCTCTGGCCGGCCTGCACCGCGCTGTTACTGGTCGGCGTCACGGCGGCCTTCGAGGCCGCCGGAATGGGCAGCCGCTCACTTCACATCGCGATGAGCCTGCTGATCGCCTGGATCGCGGTGCAGATCGCTACCGCCAGCATGCGGCGCGGCTTGGTCTCGAAGACCATCGCCTTCTTGCTCTGGCTGATCGCGGCACTCTACATTGTCGGCTGGCTTGGCCCGGTGCGGGAAGGGCTGGGTTCGGTCGTGCTGCATTTCGGCTCGGCCGAGGTCACGCTGCTCCGACTGCTGACGAGTTTGGCGCTGGCGGCCTTCGCCCTCTGGCTCGGCTGGCTGGTCGGCAATCTCGCTCAGTCGCAGATGCGCAGCTCGCAGAACCTGCCGCCTTCGGTCGGTGGCCTGCTGGGCCAGACGCTGAAGGGCGTCGCCCTGATTATCGCCTTCATTGTCGCGCTGAACCTGGTCGGCGTGAATCTCGGCGCGCTCACCTTCTTCTCCGGCGCTCTCGGCGTCGGCATCGGCTTTGGCCTTCAGTCGATCTTCTCAAACTTCATCTCCGGCGTCATCCTGCTGATGGAAAAGACGCTGAAGGTCGGCGACTTCATCGAACTTCAGGGCGGTCTCTCCGGCGTTGTGAAGCAGATCAACTTCCGCTCCACGGTGCTCACCACCAACGACAATATCGACATCATCGTTCCCAACG
>VYLT01000362.1_pt1 | contig 10653 bp, 11 predicted proteins | sample 5114261 | NCBI WGS metagenome assembly VYLT01 (sample SAMN12291815, study PRJNA351875) | freshwater metagenome | isolation source: freshwater lake | place: USA: Michigan, Little Long Lake | collected 2011-07-12 | reverse complement strand
CACGTCGTCTATCGCGTGTGGGACACAGCCACCGGGCGGATCCTGCACGAGTATGCCCACCCGACCTCGAACACTCGTCCACTGAGCACGCAAGATCTTCAAATCAGTCGAGATGGAAAACGACTCGCGGTGTTTTCGAGTTGGCGCAAATTCGGTGAGGGACTTGAAGGAAGAAAGGATACGTTTTCCCACGATTGTTGGATCTGGGATTTTCAAACCAACGCAGTGCGAACAATCGACTTGGGCAAGGTTGACCCGAAAGTCGGAATCTCCGAATGTTTCTTCTCCGAGGACTTGGAGATTGTTGCAACGATTAGTCGGAATCTCGGAGTCCGTTCGTCATTTCGGCTTCAAAGAATTGCCGATGGTATGGAGTTAATGGAAATCGACTCGACAAGCATTTTGGGTCGAATCGTCTTTAACCCCGATGGCACACATTTGCTTGTCAAAAATCAGCCACGGGGAACCCCAGAGAATCCATGGCCGAGACAGGCGACTTTGCAATGCTACAAGGTGGGTGATCCAAAGCCGGTCTGGGAGCAGCCGATGTTCGTCGATGGGCCCTCGCGTGATACCGACACAAGAGAATACATCAACACTTTTCAGTACAGTTCTGATGGAGCCTTCGTGGTTGTACTTTCGCGAGTTAATCCGGAGGGAGGAAAGCCTGTCATGAAATTGCACGATATCAAGACAGGGGAAGTCGTAGGACAGCACGGCCTCAAGTCGGCCTTACGAATCTTGGCTGTGAATGCGGAGTGGGTCGCCGTGCAGATTTCCCCAACGCGATTCGGGCTGATTCCGATGAAGCGGTTGCGAGAGTTCAAGCCCAAACCGAACGAAGGACCGAGCGAACTGCCATTCCCCGAATACGAAACCGAGATCGGCCTGTCGAAGAACCTTGCCTTTTCAGCAGATGGCAAGCAGGTGAAGGCGATTTCGGAAGTCTTCGATGGCAAACTCAAGCCAACTGGCTTTCAATCCGTGTTGGGTGTCGTAAGAAATTGGGACATTCTGCCGGAAAATTCGGCTTCGATTGAAAACCTGATTGGTTCTCGAGGTTCCGGTGATGGCAAGTCGTTTGTTGTGAGACCGAGTGGGCGAGGCGCTCGTGTATTTGCAACGGGCACAAGTTTCCCTTGGCCTCGCCTCCACGGGTCGGATGGATTCTTGATCCGGGAGCTCACCTCTTCCGAACCGACGGATTCTCCTGATGGCAACGGATTCGGCTACTCCGGAGACGGGCGATTCGTTTACCTCGGAATTGCCCCGAAGAAAGAGGAACGAGGAGCTTATTTCGACCGAGGACTCGGTCTGTGGAAACGATTGGAAATCTACGATGTGAGGGCGAACCGATTGATCCGAAAGCTGGAACCTGAACCCAAAGTCCATTTCCGGTTCGCGGGGCTGGATCACATGGGCAAGAAGATTGCCATTCTCGCGGAGTATGAACCGACACACGAAGAAGTCCTGAAACTTCCCCCACCAAAAAACGGAAGGCCGTTTCTTCCTTCTTTCCGCAGATGGATTCTGGTTTACGATGTCGCCACGGGAGAAGCGATCTTGAAGTTTAAGATCACAGGAGGAAGCGGGGATGACATCGAATTTGATACGCATGGCGACTTGCGATCCTACACCAAAACTCGTGCCGTCGATGGGCAAAAGGGTGTTTACTCGCCGGGTCACTTCGTCTGGGATGGTAAGACTGGTGAAACGAAAGCGTTTGTGCCGGAAGTCGCTTTCGGTACCTTGCAACCCGTGGATCATTCACGCGATGGGTCTATTGTTGCCAAAAAAGGACTGATGAGTAAAGGTCCTTTCGAGATATGGCGAGGCGACGACAGCGAGCCAAACGCAAAACCGGTTGCACTCATCAACTACCCCGCCCATTCGGCATGCCGCCTCAGCCCAGATGGGACTCGACTCATCACTTACGGTTGGAGTGATTGGGGGATCAACACAGACTCTCCACAAGAAACTCCACCGCCCAAACTCTGGGACACCGCCACCGGACGTGAACTGCTCACCTTCGGGGTCACCCCGCGTTCGGCCAGCGTTGACGTCAACGGGTTCCAATATCAGCTATTCTGGAGCGACGACGGCACCCGTATCTTTGTCGGTATCCAACGCGACGGCAACCTGTACGCCTTCGACGGACGGCCACGCATGGAGACGAAACCTTGACCCCTCTTACGGAGCTTCTACAGGCAGCACAACGGGGCGAACCACAGGCAGCAGCCGGGTTGCTTCCGTTGGTGTATGAAGAGCTTCGTAAATTGGCGATGATCCGATTATCGAAAGAACATGCCGGTCATTCGCTCAATGCAACGGCACTGGTTCACGAAGCCTATTTGCGATTGATTGGCGATCAACTTTTTGAAGGTCGGGGGCACTTCTTTGGAGCAGCAGCCGAGGCCATGCGTAGGATTCTGGTCGATCAAGCAAGGCGTAGAAAGTCACTTAAACGAGGAGGCGATGCCGAACGAATCGACCTTGCGGAATTGACAATAGAAGCACCCTCCCCCGACGAAGAGTTACTTGCACTGCACGAGGCTTTGGACACCTTTGAGAAAGACTATCCCGAACATGCCCAACTGGTAAAACTACGCTATTTCGCGGGACTCAGCGCTGACGAAGCTGCTGCACTGCTTGGTATTTCCCCAAGCACAGCCGACCGTCGTTGGACCTTCGCCCGTGCGTGGTTAAAACGTGCCGTCAGCGCTTAACCTTGCGAATACGCCAATGCGACGATAGCCCCCTGCCCTTTTTCTGTTCGGCGGAAGTTCACAAAAGCGATTGCATCTTGGAAATTACGCCAGACGTCGGGAGATTGTTTCAAAGCAAAATCGGGGTGTTGCACTAATAGGGTGAGGCAACCTCCATGAGGGATTTGCACACGCGAGAGTCCGGACGTGGGGTTATCCAAGTGGGTGAGGACATCAATCAGGGCGTCGAAGTTTTTGCCGTAGGTGGAAGCGAAGCCGAATACCTCGTTGAGAGCTTCGTGCAGGGTGGCTGCTGAGGTGATTCGCTTGCCGTCGAGTTTGAGGATCATGTTAGTTTCTCCAGTTTCGGTTAGCGAATTTTGATGAACGAATCGTAATGGTCTTTCGTGTAATAGGCACTGCCATCGGAACCGGTGACCAGTCGCTCGGCTCCGCGATTGACACCCGGTTTAAGTGGGTTTACATCCCACTCTCGATAGCGAATACGTCGGGCTTTATCATCGGTTTGTGGAAGGCGTTTCTCGAAGTTTCCGAAGTTACGTCCCCCTTCGTAATTGTCCATTGCTTCGCCGTTTTTGTCCACAAATTCAAGGACTTTCATTACCTTGTCGGGAATCTCTTTGGGTGCGGGTGTCCCTTTCTTGGGTTCAACTGGTTTTGCTTTCTCGGGTGGGAAGGTCTCGAACAAAAACGCTTTGATCGCGAACATCGCTCGTTCTTCCCCGTCGGCATCGTAGGCTCGGCCCGTTTTCAAATCCCGTCCGGCTTGCGGGTTGGTGAAATCTCCGACAAGTCCACCCATACGCAACACTTGCGAATCGACTCCGCTTTTTCGCATTTCGTCTTCAAACGTACCGACTTGCGTGAGGGGAACGGCAGGATCGTCCGCACCAAGAACAACGTAAACGGAAGCAGCGATCTTCTTTGCATCGCCGCCGGGTGTGGCAATCAAATCGCCGTGAATGTTGACGGCTCCTTCGATCTCGGCTCCGTGTCGGCAAAGGTCGATGGCAAGCGACCCACCGATCCCAAACCCGACGACCGCAATTTTCTTGGTGTCGGCGTTGGGTAGCTTGTTCGCAGTAATGAAACCCGCTTGAGCACGGGCGAGGGCTAACTTACGATCCTTCGCAAAACCCAATTTGGTGACAGCATCCTTTCCATCTTTCGGGGTAGCTCCTTTGCCGTAAAGATCGGCAACGAAAACTACATACCCCATCTTGGCAATCTGACCAGCACGAGCCTTGCCTTGTGCCGAACTTGCACCCAATTCGTGAATGAGAATTACGACAGGGCGTTTGGTCTTCACCGCTTCATCTTGAACAACCAACCCTTCAAGGGTCGTCGTTTCGTGCTTGTATTCAATGGGCTTGGCCGTGATCTCCGCCGAGGCAGCACCTACCCCAAGTAGCAAGCCAAACAGAGAGAGGAACCGAACCAACATATAGAAATCTCCTAGAGAATGCCAAATTATGCAGGCAATGCTTCCGAGAATAGGCGGATGAAATTTCCGTGCATCACACCCTGAATGTCTTGGTCGGAGTAACCCTTTTTGCTCATGAGTTCCGGTATCTTTTGCAGGTCGGCGATGGTGTCGAGGTCATTGGGTGTTTGTTCGTTTCCGAATCCCCCGTCGAGGTCACTACCGATTCCGCTATGTCGGCAATTTCCTGCGAGTTGGCACACATGGTCGATATTATCAACGGCTCGTTCGATTGTGATTTCGGGAATCGTTTGCCCTCTCACCAAACCGTGTTGCATCATAATCGCATCAAAGGCAACACCCAAGACCCCGTCTCGTTCGATGACGAATTTGATTTGCTCGTCGGTGAATTGTCGTTGCCAATCGGCGAACTTGCGGGCGTTCTGGTGAGACGCCAACACACGCCCGCCGTAAATATCTCGCACTTGGTCAAACGCCCTATCGGAAAGGTGCGTCATATCCAGAACCATTCCGAGTTTCTCGATATTCTTCAACAAAGGTACGGCTTCGAGAGCCAACCCGACTTCGGAACGGGTTCCACCACCGTAGCGATTTGGCCCATAGTGGGTAATGCCAATCGCTCGCAGACCGTTTTCGTGCCATTCAAAAATGTTATCGGGATCAAGAACGGGATCGCCACACTCCATGCTCAAGATAAAACCAAACGGGGTCGTATCGGGTTCATCCGTCAACGCTTGCAAATGTGTCTGAAGGTCGCTTTGCGTGCGAATCATCTTCATCCAACCGCCCTTCTCCATTGCCCGATAGTAGGCAAGGTGCGAATGAGCGACGGCATAACAGGCTTCCGGTGTCGAGTACCCGAAACTGTGATTGATGCGCTCTTCGATGCGAGCCAAAACGGTTGCGACACCGACTCGCACTTCGGCTTTCTTAAGTTCGGGAAAACTAACCGTACCGTGTTGGCGTCCGAGGTCGGTCATATTGTGCGTGATTTCTTGAACGCGAATATCTCGCACATCCATGCGGAGGTCACGGTTCCAATCAACGGCATTCAGGCCGAGGTCAAGATGAGCATCGAAAATCAACATAATCGCAACTGGTCTTTCTGTGTTTGAGGTTGGGGGGAGGATAGTATAATCTTCTACTGTTGAGTCTCTTTATAGGAGAAGCGAATGCGAATTGGGATGATTTTGCTCGGTGTGTGCTTTGTGGGCCTGAGTTCACATGCCGACGATTGGCCTCAATGGATGGGGCCAAAACGGGATAACGTCTGGCGCGAAGACGGGATTCTCGATAAGTTCCCCAAAGATGGGGCTAAAGTATTGTGGAAAACCCCGATTGGTGGCGGGTATGCGTCCCCTTCGATTGCCAAAGGGAAAGTGTACGTCACCGACTTTGTTACCAAAGGCGACAACACAAAGGAAAGCTACGAGAAGTCGAATTTCGACGGCAAAGAGCGGGTGCTTTGTCTCGATGCCGAGACAGGTAAAGAATTGTGGAAATACGAATACGCTCGAAAATATACCGTGAGCTTCCCGAACGGGCCTCGATCCGCCCCAACGATTGACGACGGACGGGTTTATACACTCGGTGCCGAAGGGGATTTCGTTTGCTTGGATGCTGAGAAAGGTACCCTCATTTGGAAAAAAGATTTCCAAAAGGATTACGAAGCCAAGACCTCCCTGTGGGGCCATGCGTCGCACCCGTTGATTTTCGGCAAGATGGTCATCTCCCTTGTCGGGGGTCAGAATGCCTGCGTCGTCGCATGGGATAAAGTTTCTGGAAAAGAGATTTGGAAATCGCTCAACGCACGAGAACCGGGTTACGGTACGGTTTCGGTAATTGAGGACGACGGTAAACAAGCCCTTGTGGTTTGGAACTCGGAAGGGGTTTACACCCTCGAACCCGAGACCGGGAAGAAGCTCTGGGAGGTCGCATTGAAGCCCACGAATGGAGCTTCGATTATGTCACCCATACGAGAGGGCAAATACTTCTTCGTTAGCGGCTACGACGGGATCGGTCAAGGGATGACGTGGAAAGGTCTGAAAGACGCTCCCGAACTTCTGTGGACGGGAAAGAAAAGCACCCTCGGCTTATTCCCCGTTAACTGCCAACCCTTTGCAGAGAATGGGCACGTCTACGGGGTCGATTACGATGGCGACCTTCGCTGCGTCGATTTGGCGACCGGCAAACGGGTCTGGGAAACCTTCGACTATGTACGCGGAAAGAAAGCCCCGTGCGGATCGGTGTTTCTGGTGAAAAATAAAGATCGCTTCTTCATGTTTAACGAGAAAGGCGAAATCATCATCGCGAAACTTTCGCCGAAGGAACACGAAGAAGTATCCCGTGCCAAGATCATCGAACCAACGGGTTCAAACTTCGGACGTAGCGTAATTTACTGCTCGCCCGCGTTTGCGAATAAGTGTGTTTTTGTGCGAAGCGATAAAGAGATTGTCTGCGTTTCGCTTGCGAAAGAATAGTCGTCGAGAAAAGCGTTACTTCTTGACTTCGGTGGCCTTGGCTTTATCTTCGGCTCGCTTATCGGCCTTTTTGCGTCGTTTTTCTTTGAGCTTGCGTTTCATACCTGCGGGGTTACCCATTTTCCTTCTCCATTTCGGTGATTCGTAAAAGAAGAAGTATACCAACAAAGGCTCAATCGTCGAGATTCCAACACCCCGTTCATTTCAAGATTTCATATCCGAATCGGGAAGCCACCCGTCAAGGTTTTCCTCGTTTGCGTTGGAACTCTGCAAGCAGCTCCTTGCGTTTTTGCGCAGACGGGGTCATTGCAAGTTGACGATCAAGTTCTTGCTTGCGAGCTTTGAGTCGCCTTTTGAACTCTTTAGTCCGGCGAACCTGTGTTTTGTCGAGGTACGCTTCTCGCCGACGCATCTCCCAAAAGAAGCGGGCTTGTTCCTGACGTTTTTTGAAGCGTTTTAACGTAACCTGAATTGGCAACCGACCATCACAATAAATCCGAATACCCATTACCAGCGTCTTATACGGGCGACGCAGACCCGTCGTAAAAGAATCGTGTGCAGATTTGCACGAAAATTATTATAGGAAACCCGTCAAGATTACGCCCAAAGTTTGCGAAGCTCTTCGGTGGAAGGCGTTACGCTGGCCTCTTCGAAGATGAGGGCGAGTTTTTCAGCATCCTGAAGCATATCGAGTTGGGGAGCGATACCTTGGGCAGCATCCGCACCCAGACGCCTTGTAAGAATCCTTAAAATCGATGCCTTCAAGGTTTCGATCTTGTCCTCTCGTCGGGTATCCTTAATGTACCGAGCTAATTTCGATTCGTTGTCGGGCACAAGTTTTTCGGGTGCAGGAATCGTAATCACGCTATGTTGAACCTCTGGGGATTTTGAAGACCTCGTAATGACGTGGATTAACAAACCCTTTTCTTGGTCTTCCTGTTTCTTTGTGTCGGACATTTTGGGGTCTCCTTCGGGAATAACATTTTGGTATTCTTCCATACTCCCTGCCTGACTTCCAAACAATTCTTTGGATGTTATCCAAGTTCTCCGTTCTTCCTATCCCACTTTGCCGACTTGCTGGTCGGGATTGATTCAGAAAAGTCGGAAAAAATATCTTGCTGTTCTTCCGAGGGTGGGTATCATCCCCAATAGAAGAGGTACCCATCATCTTTCCCATCTGGAGAGTCACATGAGTTTCAAAATGGACCGCGTTCACGTCTGGGCTGTCGAAGTCACCGATCAACCCGGAGGAGTTGCAGGTAAACTCGCTGCACTCGATGCTGCCAATGTCGAATTGGATTATGTTTACACACAACGCCACCCTTCCAAAGCGGGTGTGGGTCTTGTGTACGTTGCCCCTATCGTTGGGGCCGACGGCGAAAAAGCGGCTCGGAGTGCAGGCTTTCACGAATCAACCGATCCCGTCGTTATGCGCCTCGAAGGCGACGACGATGCTGGTCTTGCTCACAAGTTGAAACATGCTTGGTCCGAAGCAGGGATTAACCTTCATGGGTCGATCCTCACCACACTTGGTACCAAGTTCGTTGGCTTTATCACCTTCGATTCGGTCGAAGATGGCAACAAGGCTGCCCGTATCCTTGCGGAAATCGGCGTTAAGAAAAAGTAACAACAACCAAACAGACACCTGACTAAATTCAGGAGCTTCGTCAACCTTGACTGGAACGAAATATGAGCAGTGGTCCCCCGCAACTCCCACCCAGAAAGCCGAACTCGAAAGGCTCCTCGCGTGACGATGACGACGAGAACGAAGGGTCTTATTCCTTTCAGAATGATGAGGATAAGAAATCCAAGCGACCGAAGAAAACCAAGAACGTCACCGACAGCTTTGACGAATTCAACGACGACGATTTCGATGATGGTCTCGATGACCGCCCAAAGAAAAAGAAATCGGAGCTAATTGCCGAGGTCGGACCCGCCATCCACGCAGGCGAAGTCCGCACGAAAAAACCGAGCATCGTCCCTGTTGCTATCGGTGCGGTGGTCGTTGCGGGGATGCTACTCGTTGGGGTGTTGTTCTTGTTCGTGGTGATGTGGCCTCGACCCGAACCCGTTCCGGTCCCCGGTGGCGGATCGGGTATCCCAATCAATCCGCTCACCAATAAAGGCCCTGTTGGGAGTGGTGCAATCGGCCCAAAATTGAGCCCGACCAAGTAGGCTTACTCTGTTGCATGGTGATGCCATGACCATCGAGAATCCCAAGCTCGTACCTGTCTTCGATATCCTCGGTGGTCACGTTGTCCATGCGATTGCAGGGCGACGCTCGGAGTATCGCCCTATCGTGAGCCGTTGGGGAAACCCTTCACAGCCGTTTGAACTTATCACCGAAGTCATTAGCACTTACCTGCCTGAACAAATCTATCTTGCCGACCTCAATGCAATTATCCACGCCAATTTTTCGTGGGACTTCTACGCCAAACTCACACGCCTACCCTGCCCCGTTTGGCTCGATGCGGGCATAACCGATCCGATTGAAATTTTGCGTCTTCTCGATGTTGGTTTGAATCTTGTGTTGGGGTTAGAATCGCTACATGCCCCAATCGATCTGGAAAAAATCGTTACTGCAACCCGTCACGATTTGTCACGCCTACGATTTTCTCTCGATCTGCAAAAAGGTATACCTAAAGCCTCCCCAAATTGGTCAAGCAATCCTTTGAATATTGTCGAACAGGTACACTCGCTGGGGTTGAAGCAACTGATCGTGCTTGATCTCGCTGCTGTCGGTCTCTCAAACGGTACGCAGACCGAGGATTTGTGCAAACGTCTCAAAAAACGATATTCTGATCTCGATCTTTGGGTAGGCGGAGGTATTCGTTCGTGGAACGATCTCGACCAACTCGCAGAATCAGGGATAACAGGGGCGCTTGTTGCAACCGCACTGCACGACGGGCGTATAATGCCGAGATGAGCAACTCAAACCCCAAACAACGCTACCCAAAGTGTCCGATATGCGATAAGGAATTGCGTGGCCAAATGGTCGAATGGCCCGAATTTCCGTTCTGTTCTCCCCGTTGCAAACTCATCGACTTCGGACGTTGGCTCGGCGAAGACTACACCATCGACAAAGCCAACCCCTCCGACCAATCGACAGCTGGCGAATAGGGAAGAGTGAATACTTACGGTTCGGAGCTATTTTGAGAAGTTGGTTGCAAGCAGGCAAAGGAGTCTCAAAGACTCAGCAAACACGGTAATAATAAGGGTTTCTAAGAAGACCCTCTCCCTCTCCCAAGAATGGGAGAGGGAGAGGGCGCACTCACTTTCACTCTAGTTTTCTCGAACTACTTAGCCTGTTTCGGTCAACGCACCAAAATAGCTCCGAACCTCAACCGTCCACGCTCCACTATGGAAGAAAGCCATGTCGTAATTGATTGTTCCGCACCAAGAAGAATTTGATTGGTCCGAAGGTAGCGGCTTCGGGGTGGTTTAACACGAAGCTGATATTTTCGCTATTCAGGGTTTCCCATTGATGCAGACCGATTAGAATATCACCTTTCTGAATACCGGCACGGGCTGCACTTCCATCGCCGTTAATCTCGGTCACGAGCATGCCGCCGCGAAGGTCTTTGTTCACCTTGTTCACGCTCTCGGCAGTGACAGGGGCGACCTTGATGCCGATCTTCTTCCACACCACATCACCTACCGCAGCGGGAGCAACAGGACTGGACCCGGCAACTGTCGGCGAGGTTCCGCCAATCCCAACGGGTGCGGGTCGGTCGGTGGCTCGTAGAGCGATGTCGGTTTTCACGCTATCGGTTCCCCGTTTGGCTGCGATGGTCAGTTTATCGCCGAGGGGTTTTTCCAAAATCGCACGCTCGACATCAAGGCTCGACTTCACCGCTACCTCTTCGATATTCTCAAGAACGTCACCGGCTTTGATACCGGCTTTATCGGCAGGGCTACCCGCTTCCACACGGTCTACAACAACCCAACGCTTGACAGGGTTATCGCTCACGTCCACCTTGTTTTGAAGAATCATCCCGTGACT
>VYLT01000361.1_pt1 | contig 10660 bp, 11 predicted proteins | sample 5114261 | NCBI WGS metagenome assembly VYLT01 (sample SAMN12291815, study PRJNA351875) | freshwater metagenome | isolation source: freshwater lake | place: USA: Michigan, Little Long Lake | collected 2011-07-12 | reverse complement strand
GGTCTCGATGGAGCCGTGAGCGGAAGCACAACTTCGCCGGGTAACTGCGTCATCAACTGCCATAACGATAACGAAACCTATTCGTTCCACACAAGCGGAGCCAACCACGTTTTCGCCGATGGTTCGGTCCGATTCATCCGCGAATCGATTAGCCCGCAATCGTATGCCGCACTCATCACCGCTGCCGGTGGTGGATTGACCAACGCAGAAACCGCACCGGGTAACTAAACGAACATGCACAAAACGATCTTGATTTTCGGAATGGGAATGCTCCTCGCAACGCTAACGGGTTGCGGTTCGGGAACCCCCAAGACAAGCCCTGCCAAAGGAATCGTCACCCGTGCGGGTGTTCCCTGCGTCGGGGCGATGGTCGTTCTCCATCCCCTTGCCAAAGAACGTGCCAACGATCCCAAACCGGTTGCGACCGCAAACGAGCAAGGGGTAGTCGTGTTCACCACCTTTGCGAAAGACGATGGAGCCGTTCCCGGTGAATATGGTGTAACCATTGTTTGGAACGCCAAATCGTCCGGCGGAACTATGAGTCTTTCGGGAGAAGGTCAAACCGGCCTCGACCAACTCGGCAATCGTTACGGCGACCCGCGAAACCCCAAAATCAAAGTCACCGTCGAAGCAGGCAAACCCAACGATTTCAAATTTGAGGTCGAGTAATCGGTTTACACTTCCTCTTCAAAACACAACCCCCTATCCTTTCTGGGAAGGGGGCACTTTATGGACGATGAAGAAGGCTTTCTCGGAACGATCCAAGAGAACAAGGCAGATTTGGCCCCTCGGCTTGTCTATGCCGATTGGCTCGAAGAGCGTGGCGATTCTCGCAGTGATCTGATTCGCATCGAAGAAGAAATGCGACGGCTCCCCGTATTCTCAGATCGTTTCTGGGAACTCAAACCGCAACGCAACGCCCTGCGTTCCCGAGCTAACACAACTTGGCTCGAAGCGATGAACTACACACAACACGCTCAACTCATCTTCGCTCACGGTATCCCCGACGGCTGGAAAGAACGCTGGCGTTTGATCCGCGAATTTACCGAACGCTGGCACAATATCCCGATGGGCGACGTGGGCGGACGTCAAAGCGAGATTGCCGAAACGGAAGCAAGACTTGGAAGGACACTACCACCATCGTTACGGGAGTATGTGGCGTTTGCGCATGATGTGCGACGTAGTCCGAATTATCTCGATGTATTTGGTGACGTTTACACGATGGAGAGTTTTGAAGAGCAAGAATCGATTTCTTTGTTGCTACAAGGCGAGGGTGCTTTCCTTACGGCGGTCAGTTACGCAGATTTGGGACAAACCGATCCACCAGTTTCTGAGTACGTCTTAAATTCCGTCACTTTCATCAGCAACAATCAATATGCACCCGGAGAGAATGTGACCTCGTTTGTTTTGGATTGCGCAATAGACCTCATGCACAGAAAAGGAGAAGGAGGCAGTTTCAGCACGCGGATCAGGGACAGATCAAAATTACTCAACGATCTGCAAAGGTATTTTCCTATTCAGACGAATTTTAAACACACGAATCTTTTTGAGGACGAGTCTTTTTTTATCCGGCTACACCCAGCCACCAACCGAATGGATAGCCTGTTTATTGTCGAACTTGTCAAGCCGATTCCTGAAACTGATATTCCGGCTTTTCTCTTAGAACATGCTCGTGGTAGCGGTTCAGGTTCTGGAATTTTTGCACGGAATCGCCTCGTCAACGACATCCCTTTCTAAACGTCCCTTTTTCCTCTAAAATTCCGCATTTCCCGGTGTGCGGGGGTATGGGATCACGTCGCGGATGTTTGCCATTCCACTGAGGAAAAGAATTGTGCGTTCGAGGCCGAGGCCGAAGCCGGAGTGTGGGACGGTTCCGTAACGTCGCAGGTCGATGTACCACTCATAGGCTTCAGGGCTCATGCCTTGCTCGCGTATACGTTGTTCGAGAATGTCGATACGTTCTTCGCGTTGGCTACCGCCGATAATTTCACCGACCCCCGGCACTAACACGTCCATCGCACGCACGGTCTTACCGTCGTCATTCACACGCATGTAAAACGGCTTGAGGGTACGCGGATAGTTGTAAAGAATCACCGGCGATTTGAAGTGCTTTTCGGTCAAAAAGCGTTCGTGTTCGGATTGCAGGTCGATCCCCCATGAGACGGGATATTCCCACGTTTGGCCCGATTTCTGAAGAATATCGACAGCCTCGGTATACGACACTCGCAAGAATGGGTTGTTCAAGACGTTTTCGAGACGGGTGAACAAATCTTTTTCGATACGCTCTTGGAAGAACTGCATATCCTCTTTGCAATTCGCAAGGGCATCGGTGATGATTCGCTTGAGGAACGATTCGGCGAGGTCCATGTTATCTTCGAGTTCGTAGAACGCCATTTCGGGTTCGATCATCCAGAACTCGGCAAGGTGTCGCGGAGTGTTCGAGTTCTCGGCACGGAAGGTCGGGCCAAAGGTATAAACTTTCCCCATTGCACACGCAAACGCTTCGACTTGAAGTTGACCGCTCACCGTGAGATATGCCGGTTTGCTGAAGAAGTCTTTGCTGTAATCGACGGCAGGGCCATTCTTCGGCGGGTTCTCGGGATCGATTGTCGAGACCCGAAACATTTCGCCCGCCCCTTCGCAATCGCTGGCAGTGATAATGGGTGTGTGAACGTAGAAGAAGTCGCGTTCTTGGAAGAAGTCGTGAATCGATTTGCACACTTGGTTACGCAACCGAGCGATAGCCCCAAAGGTATTGGTACGCGGTCGTAAGTGTGCGATACTTCGCAGAAACTCGAACGAGTGTCCTTTCTTCTGCAAAGGATATTTTTCCGGGTCGGCCCCACCAAGTACCGTAATTTTCGTGGCATGGACTTCGGTTGCTTGGCCTTTCGCAGGGGATTCTTTGACCTCCCCTTCGACAAAGATACTTGAACCGGTTGCCAGTTTCTTCACTTCCGCTTCGTAGTTGCTCAGTTCACCGGGTGCAAAAATCTGGACGTTCCCTTGACACGACCCATCGTTGAGTTCAATAAAGCTGAATCCCCCCTTCGAGTCACGCCGAGTGCGAACCCACCCACCAAGTTTCACGGTCTTGCCAATCAATTCCACTTTACGGGCTTCCGCCACCGAGATTCTGTTCATTTTGCATAACCGAAAAAGGAGCCTGACTTACGATGAGGTTACTTTATGAATTGGAGGGAAGGGGATAAAGGGAGTTACTCATTTGAGGTAATTGCAAATCCTTTGGGGTTGTTCAAAACCAGTGTATTCCCTTGCCGAGTTAAATCACCTGTACAAACAATCTCCAGACCGCCACCGTAGGCATCGTGTGCGATCTGGTGGGTGCTTTCGTCAAGGGTGATAAACACCTTTCGTGGTTTGCCCTCAAGGAAGGCCATCACTGCAATAGGCCCAGCCATCGGACCCGTTTGTCCAGTTCGGTTGAGTTGAACAACAGCTCCGCGAATTTCCGTTTCTTCAGGAGGAGCGAGGGACCGATAAATTCGTGCGGCTTCCGAGATAATCCCGATTCTATCCCCCGGAATGACAACTTCCCGATGAACTTCTGGCCCAACCGGACGGGATCGAGCAAAGGTAAAAGAAATACGCAATTCATCCGATGCTTGGACAGCACTTCCATTCATTCCAACAATCGCAGAGCAAAGGTTTGCGCTGACCCCTTCTTTGACGGCTTTTTGAAAGACTTCTTCTCTCGGACCTGTTAAGACTTGATCTGTGGCTGAACGAAGAGCCGTCAAAGATTCTGAAAGTTGAAGAATTGCCCGACGTTCAAAGGGGTCGTCCAGATCGCCAAACAATCCTTTTTGAGAACCTACAAGGGTGGGGCTAACCTTTGAAAAAACGGTGAGAACGTAGCTGCCTCGTTCGGTTTGCCCCATTCGCAGATTCTGGACAAACTGACGAGCTTCGTCTGGTTTTCTCGCAGCGAAATAGGATTTGCGTTGAAGAACCGCACAGGCTCCAGCAAACATCATCTCGCGGGTATTCTCGACTAAGGCTTCTCCTTGATCCAGAGAAATTGTTCCGTCTTGTGCCGCAGCATGACGAAACCGGATACGCACCACGTCGGCCCCTGCCATTTGTAAATCTGACAATATCTCGAGTTGGGACCGATTCTCTTGGGTTGCTAGGATGCTGACGAGTTCGGCCATACGCAGTGCATAATCACCAAGATTTCGTCTCAGAGGAAGCAGAACTTCGAAAGGCTTGTTTTCTGAGTTCTGGATCCAAATCGAGAAGCGGTCTGGTTTTTGGTCTGTCTCGACCCATTTTTGGCTACGCAGATACGCGGCTACCTCGACAGGGTTCAACTGCTCAAAGGGTTCACGATCTCGTATTTGGATATTCACGGTTGTTCCTTCAGAAGTTTTCTAAGTGTCTCCACATCGAATAATTGTTTTTTTGGAATCGAAACTGTCACCGATGCTGTGTTTGTCGTTTCGGGAGCCTCTCTTAATGATACCCAATAGGCAGCTTTTTTTAAGGTAAGTTGTCTTGTGGTTAGGGTCATCCAATCTCCAAGCTCAGCAGGCACGACCACTAAAATCAGTATCCGAGGAATAACGCTGTCCACACGAAGTTCCTGATAATTCTTGATTCTGAGGTCAAACTGAAACGATTTCTTGTCCTCTCGAGCCACCGCAGAACACTTCAACTGAGCCTCTAAACGGGGTCGTTGAGCAACTTTATCCGTTGCAAAACCGATATCGACGCTATCGTCATCGACTCCAAGTTGGTAGACATTGATTCCGGCAGCCGCAGCAATGGCCAAAATATAAGCACGGCTAAATTGCTCCTTCTGTTGTTCCTCAGTCACGTCAATCTCCATTGTACCAGAATCAGTTCCGAGAGGGGAATTCTTTACCTTTCCTTAAACAGAATCGCCTCTTGAACTCATGCTCTTGAGTGGCGGATGTTCTATCCGCGCAAGCCAATCTCGAAAAGAGTGACGGAATCGATTTCGATATTGGGATAAGCTCCTTGACCAAAAAGGTCAGACACTGTCTGGCTTTTTGCTGATAGCACCATTCTACGGTTTCGCCTGCTTCAAAATGAACGCGGTTATCTCTTCGAGATCGTCGGCTTGGTAGAGGTGTTGAAATGCCTCGGAATTGACCAGCAAGTCGGCTGCTTCTTCGTGGCCCACTGTGGGATAATCGAAATCGATCATCTCAAAGCGTTCGCACATGTCTACCGCGTTGATTGCAGGTTCGCCAAACCCCCTGAGCCGATGTCCGTAGATCAGCACAAAGGGGACGCCATTCGAGAAGCCTATCGGGAATAGCTCGAATTTCTTGCGGGTTTCTTCTTCGCATTCGGGAATGGGTTGCCCAAGACGAGGAGCTTCCCAACCTTCGGGATTCACAAAGAGTAATCGGCAAAGGTAATGTGCGGTCGCATCAAAGGTGAAAAACTCCTCGTTCTTTGGGTTTAGCCGATGCCGTAGAAGGGCAAGGTATTCGGTTTTGCCGAGTTTTCGCAGGTAATTCGCGTACGCAACCATTTCATGCGATTTGTGCGTATGGGGCCAATCCACAGGAGGTTTGGGGGTCGGTTTCTCTTCATTGAAGGTCGATTCTCGCACGATTTGCTCTACGGGTTTTGCCCAGACGACAAGCAACACGATACCGAACCACGCAACCAATCCGACGAGACGTTTCCAATTTGCAGCACGCATGTTTGGCCCTCATAAGCGAGTTGAAAGACCTTACCTAAACGTGAGGTTAGCAGAAATTGCAGAAACCCTCAAGCGATTATTCCTACGCAAACCAGACGGGGGGTTCTCCGGCGGGTGGGAGGCGGACGACGTGGGCGGAGTAAATTTTCGGATGTTGCAAAATAGCGTTGAGGGCATCTGCTGAAGGAAGCGAATCGAGGTTGAGCACGGCTATCGCATTTCCGCCGGGGGTTTCACGTCCGAGGTGCATGGATGCGATATTCACGTTATGTCGGCCAAACTCGGTCCCTAAAAAGCCGATCAGACCGGGTACATCTTGATGCGGGAATACGAGCATGATGCCATCGAGATAGCTTTCTAAACGAAAATCGCCAAGCTGAACCAGTCGCGGGTATTGGTTGCCGAAAAGGGTTCCCGATGCCGTGAAGGTTCCTTGATCGGTTTGCAATTCTGTTTGCAACAGCGTGGCGAAATCCCCTTTGGTCTCGGAGATATTCGTTTGAATTTCGATTCCCCGTTCGCGTGCGAGATACCCTGCATTCACGATATTCACGGATTCGCTTAAGTGTCGTTCGAGAAGGCCCGCAGTAAAGGCATCGACAAGGAGTTTGGTATTTCGTTTTGCTAATTCTCCGCGAAAAGTCAGGGTAGCCCGTTGAATAGCCCCTTGCGATTGTTGCGACTGGAACAGGCCCAAGCGACGGGCAAGGTCCACATAATGGCGCATCTCGTCAAGCTCGGCCCGATTCACCGCAGCCGCATTCACTGCACATTGAACGATCCCCTTCGTAAGGAAATCGACCAGCAAATTTGCAGCCTCGATGGCAACCGCTTCTTGTGCTTCGACCGTTGAAGCACCCAAGTGCGGGGTCAGAACAAGACGGGGTGCCTTGAGCAAAGGGGAATCGGCGGGGAGCGGTTCTTTCTCGAAGACGTCTAACCCTGCTCCTGCAAGATGACCTGATTCAAGTGCTGCGATGAGGGCCAATTCGTTGACAACTCCTCCGCGAGCGACGTTCAAAATACGCGAGCCTTTTTTCATCAACGCCATTTCGGGAGTGCCAATAAAGTCGCGTGTCTCCTCTGTCAAAGGGATGTGCAAGGTAATAAAATCACACAGTGGTAAAAGCTCGTTGCGTGAGGCAACCGCTTTGATTCCGAATTCGGCGGCCTTTGCGGGTGAGATTAACGGGTCGTAGCCGATAACTTGCATATCCAGCCCGACGGCACGCCGAGCGACTTCCCGACCGATCCGCCCCAACCCGATTACGCCGAGGGTCTTCCCTGCGACTTGGCTTCCGAGAAACTTTCCGCGTTCCCATTTGCCTTGTTTCATGCTGGCATCGGCCGAGGGAATGTGCCGTGCAACCGCCATCATCAAAGCAATCGTGTGTTCTGCTGCCGAGACGGTGTTACCGCTTGGAGTATTCATCACAAGCACACCGCGACGGGTCGCCGTGAGTACGTCGATATTATCGACGCCGACCCCAGCCCGAACGACAGCCCGTAACTTTCCGGGGTTGTCCAGAAGCTCTGCGGTCAAACGTGTCCCCGACCGGACAATCGCACCATCGTTTTTCTGAAGAGCCTGAATAAGTTCGGCCCCCGTCAAACCCGGTCGATTATCGATTTCGATTCCCCCGTCACGGAGAATATCCAATCCGGCCCCTTCTAATTTGTCGCAAATCAAAACGCTCGGCATGTGTCCCTTTTTCTGTGGTAAACGTAAAGGGACAGTATAGGAAGTAGTGGAGAGTGGAGAGTGGATAGTTGACAGTGAAAACACTTCAAGTCCATGAAGAATAGACTCTTTCCTCGTTGTCTTCTGTCTTCACTGTCAACTGTCAACTATCAACTATCAACTAAATAGGATTTCCCCTTTCCATCGCCTTTTGCTTCCTAGAATTTCATCTCCAGATATTCTGATGACATTTATCTCGCAAAAGCGAAATGCAACACAACAAACTCCGAGTTTTTACGGGTCGGGCTAACCCTGTTCTGGCACGCGATATTGCAGGACAATTAAACGACCATTTAGGCGATCTCAAAGTCGAGTCTTTTCCCGATTCGGAAACTTCGGTTCGGATCGATGAAGACGTTCGCGGGCGAGATGTCTTTCTCGTGCAGCCCACATGCGAACCCGTGAACGAAAACCTCATGGAATTGCTGGTTATCCTCGATGCTTTCAAGCGAGCAAGCCCCTATCGGATCACCGTTGTGCTGCCGTATTACGGGTACGCACGCCAAGACCGGAAGGATAAAGGGCGTGTGCCGATCTCGGCAAAGCTAGTGGCGAACTTACTTTCGATTTCTGGGGCCAATCGTATTCTCTCGATGGATTTACATGCTCCACAAATTCAAGGTTTCTTTGATATACCGGTCGATCATCTCATGGCAGCCCCCGTGTTCATCGATTACATCCGCACGCTGAACTTACGCACGGACGAAGTGGTCTTCCTCAGCCCCGACGAGGGACGGGTGAAATCGACGCTCGATTATCAAAAGAAGCTCGGCGGCGAACTTGCTATCGTGGACAAACGACGTTCTAACGCCACCAAGACCGAACAAGCCAACTTGATTGGTGCGAGCCTCAAGAATAAAGTTGTACTGATGTTTGACGATATGATCTCGACCGGGGGGAGTATTTCTGGGGCAGCCCGCATTGCGGAGGAGAACGGGGCACGCGAGATTCACGTCTTTGCCACGCACGGGGTTCTCTGCGGGCGAGCGGTCGAAACGATTGCCAACTCGCCAATCCATGCGGTCCACATCACCGATACGATCCCGCTACCTGAATCGAAACGACACCCGAAAATTCAGGTCCACTCGGTCGCCAAACTCCTCGCCGAAGCCATCCGCCGTATCCACGAAAACGAATCGGTCAGCGTGCTGTTTTAGGGGTAAACTTTTGCGGTCGGGCATGTTATAATGGAGATAGGAGGGGTATGTTGTGGCTCAAACAGTATTCGAAACGCAACAAACTCTCACGAAAGCTGATTTCGATTGGGCAGTTGAAAGGATTATTGCAAGCAACCGAGAAACAGAACAACGTCTGCGAAACGAGATCGTTCAACTCGAACATAAACTGAAACTCGAAATCCAAAAATTAGCCGACAAGCACGAACTGAGTCTGATTCAACGTGGAACACAATTTACGCTACTCAGGTGGATGACGTTTACGATCTGCATCTTCACTTTTCTCATTTTCATAGAAGTCGTTTTGTTCCGAGGAAAATAACCCTTTCCCTTTTTTCTGCGTGACACTTTTGCCCGTTTGTACGATACCCTTACGATGTCTGCGAACGTCTCCCATGCCGAGTTTGCTGAGTTGCTCCAACAGAATCAGGGGCGACTTTATGGCTTTATTTATTCGCTTGTACGAGACTTCGACGATACCGACGATCTGTTCCAACAAACGACCGTGATTTTGTGGAACAAGTTTGCCCAATTCGACCGCGAGAGAAGTTTCTTTTCGTGGGCATGTGGGATAGCTCGCTTCGAGGTGTCGAACTTCCTTCGCAGCCGAAGCCGTAAGAAGCTCTATTTCAGCGACGATATCAACTTGCTGATTGCCGAGACCTTCGAGAGTCACCCGATGGACGAGACCGAAGAACGACGCGACGCCCTTCGCGGATGCCTGCAAAAACTCCGTCAACGCGACCGCGATTTGCTGATGAGTTGCTACAGCGGCGAAGAGAAAATCACCGAGGTCGCCGAACGAAGTGGACGCACTTCGCAAAGCGTGCATAACACGCTGAAGCGACTGCGACTAGCGTTGTATGAGTGCATCGAACGGAGTTTAAGAGGGGTACCGAAGGGGTGAGGGGTAAAACTCAGAGTTTCAGATAAGAATAAGTGTAACCCAGCAAAGGCCACGAGCCCCGAACGTAAGTGAGGGGAGTGATTGCGTTTCGGTTTGGTAAGTGTTTACTCCGGTCACTTACGTTCCCGGCTCGTGGCCTTTATTGGGAAACGGTTTAGCCGACTGAATGCGTGTGACTTTCCCCCTCACCCCTGCCCCTCTCTCTCAAGGGGAGAGGGGAAAGACAGGCCAAACTACTCACAATCGAACGTGTTACAACGGAGTTTGATTAGACCAAAGCCAATGACCGAACCGACCCCTATCGACGATACCCTACGCAGCCAGATTGATGCCTATTTTGCGGGCCAGTTGGGTGATGCAGAGTTTCACGCCCTTGAAGCTCGCCTTCGAGAAAATCCCGAGGCGCGGGCTTATTTTGCTTCGTATAGTCTTTTTCTGAATGATCTGCACTTGGAGCAACGGGCGAATCGGACCTTTGCGAATAGCGTGGTACCTTCGACGCCAGCCCTTCAAGGGAAATCGCGTAAGATTCCCGGTTGGGTAACGGTTCTGGCAGTGCTTGTAGCGTTGGGGTTAGGGGCGTTTGTTGCTTCTAGGTTTGTGCAAGCTCAACCGAGTATTGCGTGGATTGTGAACGCTCAAGATTGCCAATGGGGTGCCGAAAGCCAGCACGAAAAAACCTTGCAATCGGGGAGCGTGTTGCAGATCGAATCGGGTCTTGCAGAGATTCGTTTCTCGTCGGGTGCTACTCTCGTTGTGCAAGGACCGGCCGAGCTTACCCTTCAAAATCAGAAGTCGGTGAAACTCGGACACGGTAAGCTCACTGCGAATGTCCCCGAAAGCGCACACGGGTTTGAAGTGCATACTCCCGAAGGTCGCGTGATCGATTTAGGAACCTCGTTTGGTCTCAATGTCGGGCCTTCTGGAACTACGGATATCGTTGTCTTTGAAGGGAAGGTCGAAGCCGAGCCGAAAGGGGGGCAGCGTATCCCGTTAGAGAAAGAGCAGAGCGCAAGGCTTTCGGGCGGCAATCTCGTTCAAGGGGAAAAGCCAGAGCAATTCGTGCGAGCAATTGTTCCGCCGCCGAAGATCGTTCCGAAGAAACTGGTTCTTGATTTCAAGCATCCATCGGAAAG
>VYLT01000360.1_pt1 | contig 10670 bp, 10 predicted proteins | sample 5114261 | NCBI WGS metagenome assembly VYLT01 (sample SAMN12291815, study PRJNA351875) | freshwater metagenome | isolation source: freshwater lake | place: USA: Michigan, Little Long Lake | collected 2011-07-12 | reverse complement strand
TCGGCGGCTGACAGATGGCGCGCCCGCAATGATGGACGCATTGTCATGTACAGCGGCGAGCCTCAGCAAGGTGTCATATCCTGTTCAGACGGCAAGCCGGGCATGTTAGCCTTCAGGGGAAGATAAGCCCGGAGTTTCATATGATCCGCACACTGATTGTTTCTGCCGCCCTGCCTTTCATCGCGCTGAGCGCGGGCGCGGGCGAACCTGCCAACCCGCTCGCCACCTGCATGATTGCCAACACCACCCCGTCGCAGAAGGCCGGCATGAAGCAGATGATCATTCACGCGCTGCAGGAGAACAAGCCGGCGGCAACGGAGACCTTCCTGAAGCTCAGCGTCGAGGCCATCTCGATCGCAGCCGCACAATGCGGAGCCACGTTTGCGGACGTTCAGTCACCTTCCTTCCAGGGCGCCCTGGAAGCCTATGGCCAGAGCCTGGGCGATGCCGTGATGAAGGACGCGCTGGCCTTCATGGACATCCCGGTCGACTGACCTGCCCACAGCGTCCTATTGATAGACCGGCAGCGGGCTGTCCTTGAACTCTTCCTTCGAGAACATTTCCGCCTGGTCGGCATAGTGCGGTGAAGCCGGGTGGCCCATGGCGGCGCCGAAGGGGTAGATAGTCCGCGTCTGCGGGGCGCTGCCATCCTTCGGCCATTTCACCACTAGCATGAAGCTGTCGCCACCGACGGCCGTGTAGCGGCCATCTTCGGCCGGGCGGTACATCAGGGCGCGGAGGGTTTCAGGGCCGCCGGCGAGGGGAAAATCCGCCTTGCCGCGGATGAGTCGCGCGAAGTCCGCATACGGCACGTCGAGCTTGCCAAAATGTTTGCGCAGATGGGTATCGGCATCGCCAAGGATTTCTCGGCCTGGACGCGGCTCTTCACGGGCATAGAGGTTCCACTGCAACTCCTGCAGAATGATCAGGGCAAGCGCGTCGGCGGCGCCCTGCCCGTCTGCTGTCCAGTCCCAGGTGTCGAGAAGCGTGACCGCCTCGGACAGCGTTTCGGCCGCGCGCGCATCGTCCACGGCGGCGAGGAAAGCCTCGCCGAGACGGGAAGCCTTGTGATAGCCCTTGTCGAACTTGATGCGGTGGATGTCAGCATCGTCGAAGATGTCGTCCGCTTCCAGCAATGTCTTTGCCCGGAGGATGCGGTTGGTCATCCAGGTCTCGATGCCGACGAGGTCAGGATAGTCTTCCGGTTTCATATCGTCCGCAGGCGCAGTGGCCAGCCAGGGAAGGTTGTTGGAATTGACGATGTAGCCGGCGGGCGGATTCAGCAGGAACGGAATACGCTCCGGCGGCTCATACTCGGTCCAGATCAAGTCAGACCGGTCGCCCGGAAGGACCTTCTCCCAGGCAATCGCGGGATCGCGCTTTGGCAGGCGGGCATTGTAGAGGTAAGCGATGTTGCCGAGCTTGTCGGCATAGATGTAGTTGGTGGCGGGGATGGCCTGCATAGCCATTACGGCGCGCCAATCCTCCAGCGATTTCGTGCGGCTGAGCCTGTAATACTGCTCGAACTGGCGCACCTCTCCGAATCCGGCGTAGCGGATGGCATAGGCGCCGGATTTGTTCTTGATCACTGGTCCGTGCACGGAGCCCCAGACGTTCTGGCGCACGGGGACAACGACCGGGCCCATCTTCACCTTCAGCCAGACATGGCGGTGCCTCAGGTCTTTCCACTCGCCGTCGAGCTTGTAGCGCTTCCCGCTCTCGTCCAGCACCAGCTTGTACACATCCGTCAGATCGGCGCGGTTGACTGTATTGGTCCAGCCGAGATGGGCGTTGTGGCCCATCAGGATCACCGGACTGCCGGGGAACAGCGCCCCCTGCATAGACCAGCCCTCGCCGCTGGCGATGCGCGCCTCGTACCAGGCGGCGGCACCTTCCCAGGGCTGGTGCGAGTTCGAGACGAGCACGGTGGAGCCGTCCGCCGTGCGGTGCGGCGCGAAGGCGAAGGCGTTCGATCCGCGCTCCTCGGGCTCGCGGTCCGGAGGGATCTCGCCATTGCCGAACAGGCGCGCGACGGTCGCGTCGACGCCGAAGAACAGCGGCGAGACGAGAACAAAACCGCCAATCACATCCTCGCCAGTCAGCGGGAAGACCTGCGGACGCAGCACTTCCTTCGGATGCTTCGCCGCGTATAGGTTAAGTCCGTCGGCATAGCCCTGCGCCATCGCGCGCGCTTGCGGGGAGACCGTCTCGATGCCGGCGGCGATCTGGCCCTTCACATCGATCAGCTTGCCGAAATAATCCGCCTGCGCCCCTTCTGCACCGTCCACGGCGCCCAATTCGCCGCGGACGGCAAGCACCTGGCGCTGGATCGTGGCGAAGTCGTCCTCGGCATGCGCGTAGGCCAGACCGAACGCCGTAGCAGCGTCCGTCTCGCCATAGATGGTGGGCACGCCGTAGGCATCACGCTCTATGCGGTAGGGCGCCGGCGGCGCCGTGCGATCGAGCGCCGAGAGACGCGCGGTGTTGCTGACACAGGATGAAACGGACAGGCCAGCCACCAACAGAAAGGCGCCGAGCAGTACGAAACATGCAATCCGGAAGAAAGACTTCATCCGTCAGAAACTCCGCACCGGAATGGAATGGAGAGACGCGGTTACGCGTCCCAGGATTGGTAGTTCTTACGCATCTGGGCGAGACCTTCCGTGACGATCTCTTCCAGAACCTTCATGTCCACGTCGGCAAGCTTGTTGATGTAGAGGCAGCTCTTGCCGATCTTGTGCTTTCCCAGGCGCGAGAGCGGCCCGGAGAGATCGCTGTAACCAGGGAGAATATAGAGCACCATGTTCGCCTTGCGCGGGCTGAAGCCGGTCAGGCACATTTCGCCGGAATGTCCGCTGTCATAGGTGTAGGCATAGCGGCCATACCCGACGATGCTGCCCCCCCACATCTTCGGCTTGAGACCGGTGACCTTGGTCATCCACTTCAGCAGGGCTTCAGCATCCGCCTTGCGCGGGCCGTCTTCCATTGCCGCGATGAAATCCTTCGGCGTGGTTTCCGTCGGCTTTGTTTTCGGTTCGTCCTTCGCCTTGGCCATCGGTCCCTCCTCCGTTGGCGTAAAGACTACGCGTCCCGGTTCAACCGGGCAATCAGGCTTGACGTATCCCAGCGGCTGCCGCCCATCGCCTGCACGTCGGCGTAATACTGGTCGACCATCGCTGTCAGCGGCAGGCTGGCGCCGGTCTCACGGGCGGCGTCCAGCGTGATCCGCAGGTCCTTGCGCATCCAGTCCACCGCGAAGCCGAAATCGAACTTGCCTTCGGTCATCGTCTTCCAGCGGTTCTCCATCTGCCAGCTTTGCGCCGCGCCGCCGGAGATCGCCTCGATCACCTTCTCGGCGTCGAGCCCCGCTTTCTCGGCAAAGTGCAGTCCTTCGGCGAGCCCTTGCACGATGCCCGCGATGCAGATCTGGTTGACGGACTTTGCAAGCTGGCCCGCCCCGATTTCGCCGATCAGCGTGATCTTGCGCGCGAAGGCGTTCATCACGGTCTCGGCCGCGGCAAAGGCCGCCGGCTCGCCGCCGCACATGATGGTGAGTTTGCCGTTTATGGCGCCGGCCTCGCCGCCAGAGACGGGGGCATCGATGAAGCGGGCGCCCTTCGCTTTGCAGCGCAGAGCAAGGTCGCGGGCAAGGCCGGCCGAGGCGGTCGTGTGGTCGATCACGGTCATGCCCGCCCCAAGGCTTGGCTCCAACGCCTCGAACACGGCGCGCACATCGGGGTCATCACCGAGGCACATCAGCACGAATTCGGCGCCGAACACGGCGGAGGCCGGATCTTTCGCCACATCGCCGCGGTGCACGGCCTTCCAGGCCTGCGCCTTCTCGGGCGAGCGGTTCCAGACGGAGACCTGATGGCCTGCCCGGGCAAGGTGGCCCGCCATGTGGAAGCCCATGACCCCGAGGCCAAGGAAAGCAGTGCGCGCCATGAGTGTCTCCTGATCTGGGTGTGCCGTTCTGGGACGCCCAATACATTGAATTTCATCGAAATCCCATCCCTGCCTGAAGCGTGGGTTTCACCATGACCTGATACACGATGATCTCCGTCAGAAGGACAGGAACCAGGACGATGGCTTACGCCACGACCCACCGGCAACTCGCAGGCAGAATGCCTGCACCACCGGCCCGCAAGATGGGCACGTGGAAGATGGCGTATGCCGACTTCCTGACGGCCCTGATGGCCTTTTTCCTGTTGATGTGGATGGTCAGCGGCGTCTCGCCGGATGCCCGCGCTGCCATCGCTGCCGAGTTCAAGACCAAAGAAACCGTCCTCGCCAGCGCCGCCCCGGTGGTGCCGACCGAAGCGGCCGAGCTGTTCAGCCTTTTGCAACTTTCCGAAAGCCTTAAAGGCGCCGGCGAAAGCGTTATCCTTTCCGCGGAGCCGGATGGGGTGCGCCTTGATCTCGTCGACACGGCCGGGCGCCCTCTGTTTGAAAGCGCCAGCGGCGCACTGACCGCTGAAGGCGCCAAACTCGTCGCCGCGGCGGCCACGACGCTTGAGCCACTGGCCAATCCCGTCTCCATCGAAGGCCACACCGATGCCTTCAGCCTTGCCCAGGCCGGCTATTCCAACTGGGATCTGTCATCCGACCGGGCGAACGAGGCCCGCCGCCTGCTCGAGGCCGGCGGTGTGGCAGGGGCCCGCTTCCAGGCGGTTACCGGCCTCGCCGACACAAAGCCGCTCGAGCCCGGCCAGCCGCACCTTGCCCAGAACCGCCGGATCAGCCTGAAAGTTCATCTGAGCGCCCAGCCATGAGGCTTTCCGGCAACGCCGGTGTGTCTTTTTTGCCGTGTCTCCGGGTCTGCCCGGTTTTCGCCCCTTGGCGCTGGCCCGGCGGCGTGTATCGTCAGCTCACATGAAGTTCACGGATTCCCATCTGTTGCCGGCCGGCCTGGAACGGTCGCTGAGGTTCTACGTTACGAACCCCAGCCCGTGTCCCTATTTGCCTGACCGCAAGGAACGGAAGGCGTTTACCAACCTCGCGATTCCGGAAGCCGATGCCGTGCACAATGTGCTCAGCCAGTCCGGTTTCCGCCGCAGCCAGTCCATCGCTTACCGGCCCGCCTGCCTGCGCTGTAACGCATGCCGCAGCGTGCGGGTGCCGACGCGCGAGTTTGATGTCAGCCGCAATGACCGCAAAGTGATCGCCCGGAACGCTTCACTGGTGCGCCGCCCGGTGGCGTCCCAGGCCACGCGCGAGCAGTTCCGGTTGCTGAAGTCCTACGTGAAGACACGCCATGACAACGGCGGCATGTCGGAAATGACCTACCGCGACTATGTCGCCATGGTCGGCGGTAGCCCGGTTCAGAGCCTGATCTTCGAATACCGCGACGGGCCGGATGAAACCGCACCGCTGGTCGCCGCCTCCATCACGGACGTGCTGCGCGACGGCTTCTCGATGGTCTACACCTTCTTTGACCCCGAAAAGGACGCGCGCAGTCTTGGTCATTACGTGATCCTCGATCACATCCGCCATGCGCAGGAGATGGGCTTGCCCCACGTCTATCTGGGCTACTGGGTCAAGGGCAGCCCCAAGATGGCGTACAAGCGGCGCTACCAGCCGCTGGAAGTACTTGACGGCGACCGCTGGCGGCTCTTGAGAGACGACGAGTAAGCTGCACTTTCGACCGGCCCGGAGAGGCCGGACGGGCAGCACATGGGGAGGCTGCATATGATCAACCGGCGCAATCTCGTAGGCGCAGGCCTGCTGGGCGCGGCAGGCGCGGCCGCCACCTTCGCCAATCCGAAATCCGGCGAGGCGCTGTCCGGCCCCGCCATCGCGCGCAGCCGCCGCCGCTTCAACATGGTCACCACCTGGCCGAAGGGCCTGCCCGGTCTCGGCCGCGCCGCCGAGCGCGTTGCCGAGAAGGTGCTCAAGATGTCGGACGGGCTGATGGAGATCAAGGTCTTCGCGGCCGGTGAACTGGTGCCGCCTTTCGAGAGCTTCGACGCGGTCGCCAACGGCTCGGCCGACATTTACCACGGCGCCGAGTATTACTGGACTGCCAAATCCACCGCCTTCCCCTTCTTTACCGCCGTGCCCTTCGGCATGACGGCGCAGGAGATCATGGGCTGGATCGACCATGGCGGCGGTCAGGAACTCTGGGATGAACTTTCTGGCCAGTTCGGCATCAAGTGCATTCAGGGTGCCAATACCGGCCACCAGATGGGCGGCTGGTTCCGCAAGGAAATCCGTACGCTGAACGATTTTGTCGGACTCAAGATGCGCATTCCGGGTCAGGGCGGCGAAGTGCTGCGGGCGCTCGGCGGCGCGTCCATCTCTCTGGCGGGCGGCGAGATCTACCAGGCGCTGCAGACCGGAGCGATCGACGCGACCGAATGGGTTGGCCACTGGAATGACTACGCGCTCGGCTTCCACCGAGAGGCGCCCTACTATTACGGCCCCGGCTTCCATGAACCCGGCGCCAGCCTTGCCGTCGGCATCAACCGGAGCGTCTGGGACAGCCTGATCCCCAGCGAGCAGGCGATCCTGAAAGCGGCTTGCGAGTCCGTGAACCATCTCTCGCTCGGCGAGTTCACCTACCAGAACTCCGTCCACCTCGACCTGCTGGTGCGCGAGCACGGTACACAGCTTCGTTCGTTCCCGGATGAAATCGTCAAACGCATGTCCGAGGCCGCCTTCGATGTGCGCGCCGCGAGCGGCAAGGACGGCATCGAGAAGCGTATTTATGAAAGCTTCGAGCGCTCGCTGAAGCTGATGCGGGGCTGGGCCAATGTCTCGGATGGCAAATACTACGCCGCCCGCGAATTCGGCAAATAGGCAGCGGGGCCAGGGCGAATGGATCCGCATATCTTCCTGACACTGGGCACGGCGCTGAAATGGGTAGGCCTTGCGCTCCTGCCGCTGTTCGCCCTGCCGCTCATCGTGCTCTCCGTGCCGCGCCTTCTCGACGGCGCGGCCAAACACCTGATTGCCGTCATCGACCGGTTCTCCGGCTTTGCCCTCGGCGGGGCCATGGCGTGCGGCCTGCTGTTGGTCTTCAGCCAGCTGATCGTCGTGCTCCTGCGCTATGCGTTCGGCCTGTCTTTCACCTGGCTGAACGAGATCGTGACCTATGCCTTCGCGGCGATGTTCATGTTGGGGGCCGCCGCCGCCCTGCGCGACGGCGCGCACGTACGGGTCGACATCCTGCGGCCACGCTTCGGCGAAGCAGGGCGCAACTGGATTGAGCTGGCCGGCGCCTACCTCCTGCTCTTCCCGATCTGCGTCCGTATCCTGATGACCAGCGAAGCAGGCCTCGCGCGCTCCTGGATGCTGCTGGAAGGCTCTCGCGAGTCCGACGGCCTGCCGATTCTCTATCTCTTCAAGACGCTGGTGCCGGTGTTCGCCGTGCTGCTGATGGCGCAGGGACTGTCGGAATCCCTTAAGGCCGCGCTGCGCCTTACCGGCGCACTGCAACCTGCCGAACCGGCATCCGATGCGAAGGTGAGCGGCCATGGAACTTGAAACGATCCTCGCCGTCACGATGTTTGTCGTGGCACTTGGCGGCCTGCTGGCCGGTTATCCCGTCGCGTTGACGCTCGGCGGCGTTGCCCTGATCTTCGCCCTGATCGGCATTGCTCTTGGCGTCTTCCCTGACTCTTTCCTGAAGGCTTTCCCGAGCCGTATCGAAGGCACGGGCATCATGCAGAGCCCGACGCTTATCGCGGTGCCGTTGTTTGTCCTCATGGGGGTCATCCTCGAGCGCTCGCGCGTGGCGGAAGACCTGCTGACCATGGCGGGGCGGCTGCTTGCCGGCGTACGCGGCGGCCTTGCCTATGCCGTAGTCCTTGTTGGCGCGCTGCTCGCAGCGTCTACCGGCATTGTGGGCGCAACCGTGATTGCGATGACGCTGATCGCCCTGCCTGCCATGCTCCGCCAGGGGTATGACACGCGCCTTGCCACGGGCACGATCGCGGCCTCCGGCACGCTCGGCCAGATCATCCCGCCGTCGATTGTCCTAATCCTTCTGGCCGACGCAATTTCCAATGCAGCCAGCCAGGCAAGCCTTCAGACCGGCGGCGGCTCCGCGGTCGTCTCGGTCGGGGACCTTTTCGCGGGCGCGCTTATTCCGGGATTGCTGCTCGTTGCGCTCTACCTCATCTGGATCGCTGTCATTTCCTTTCTGCGCCCTGAAGCCTGCCCGCCGGCAACATCGACCGACGATCTTGAACCTGTGGCTTTCCGCGACATCGCGCTCAGCCTCGGCGCGCCGCTCGTTCTCATCATCGCCGTGCTTGGCTCGATCCTCGCCGGTATTGCACCGCCTACGGAAGCCGCAGCAATTGGCGCCGGCGGCGCGCTGCTGCTCGCGGGCCTTCGCCTCGACAAGGAGACCGGCAGCCGCCTGTCACCTGTCATGTACCTCGGTCTTGCCGGCCTCCTGCTCATTCTGGTGCTTCGCAATCTTCTCGACCTGCGCGCGGGCGCGGCCACACACACACTGGTGGAGTATGCCGGCCTCGCGATTACCGTCCTTTCGACCATTGCCTTCTTCGCTGCCCTGACGGCTGGCCTTGTCGTGCTGCGGAATGCCAAGCAACTGACGCCTGCCCTGAAGAGCGCGACGCACATCACCTCGATGGTGTTCCTCATCCTGATCGGCGCGTCCCTCTTCAGCCTCGTTTTCCGCGGCTTTGACGGGGACGACATCGTCGCCGAGATCCTCCACAGCGTGCCCGGCGGCAAGTGGGGGGCGCTGGCGATGACCATGCTGGTCATGTTCGTGCTCGGCTTTTTCCTCGACTTCATCGAGATCGTCTTCGTCGTGGTGCCGCTCGTCGCGCCGCCGCTGATCGTGCTGGGGTGCGATCCGATCTGGCTCGCCATCCTGATGGCGGTGAACCTGCAAACCAGTTTCCTGACGCCGCCTTTCGGATTTGCATTGTTCTACCTTCGCGGCGCCGCGCCGCCAGAAGTCAGCACACTTCAGATCTGGCGCGGGGCAATTCCGTTTATCGGATTGCAGGTGTTGCTGATCATCCTGATCGCTGCTGTGCCATCGCTTGCCACCTGGCTGCCAGCCATCGCCGCGAAGTAACTGGTGGGACAGGACATTTCTCCCTTCCAGGCGATTACCATCAGCCGGCGCGCGCATGAACTGAAGGCGGCGGGCCAGCGCATCCTGCATATGGAATTCGGCCAACCCTCGACCGGCGCGCCGTCTGCGGCGATTGCTGCCGCGCACGGCGTGCTCGACCAGGAAGCGATGGGCTACTGGGAAAGCGTGCCGCTCAAGGCGCGCATCGCGCAGCACTATCAGGGCACCTATGGCGTCACGGTTGATCCGCGGCGCATCGCGCTGACCTGCGGGGCTTCGCCAGCGCTGGTGCTCGCCCTGTCAACGGCGTTCAATCCGGGAGACCGCATTGCCCTCGCCCGGCCCGGCTATGTCGCGTATCGCAACACGATCCGCGCGCTGAACCTCGTGCCGGTCGAAATTCCCTGCGGCGAGGCAGAGCGGTTCCAGATCTCTGCGGCGGCTATCGCCGCGCTGGATCCCGCACCGCAGGGCATCCTGCTGGCAAGCCCTGCGAACCCGACAGGCACGATCCTTCCGGATGCGGAGCTTGCCGCAATCGCCGCTGTCGCCCGCCGCATCGGCGCCCGCCTTGTCTCCGACGAGATCTATCACGGCCTCAGCTATGGCCCGGCGATCCATTCGATGCTGGAGCATGAGCCGTCCGTCTATATCGTGAACAGCTTCTCGAAGTACTTCTCGATGGCTGGTTGGCGGCTCGGCTGGCTCGTCTCACCTGAGGACGGCGTCGCGCGCACCAGCGCCTATATCGGAAACCTGTTCCTTACCGCGCCCTCGCTCGCCCAGCATGCGGGCCTCGTTGCCATGGACAGCCGCGCGGAGCTCGACGGGCATGTGGAAGTCTACCGCGCCAACCGCACGCTGATGCTGGAGGCGTTGCCGCGCCTTGGCCTTGAGCGGATCGCCCCGCCGGACGGCGCCTTCTACATTTATGCCGACATCTCGCGCTTCACCGATGACAGCCTTGGCTTTTGCCTGCGGCTGCTCGAGGAAACCGGCGTCGCAACCGCACCTGGGGTGGATTTCGATCCCGTTGAAGGCCAGCGCTTCATGCGGTTCTCGTTTGCGCTGTCGACGGAAGAAATCCGCGAAGCGCTTGGCCGCCTCGAGCCGTGGTTCAGGGCGCAGCCAAGGCGCTGAAGCGGACGGCCCGGCAGGTTGCAGCTCTTTTGGCGTGGACACCCGGCGGTTTCTCGCCCGCGCCTTTGGCTTCGGCAGTTTCCGGAAACGGCTCTGGCACCAGGCGAACTCGACGCCGACATCGATCAAGGCATCAGACCGCCCGCACGGGCAGGCAAACTCCCAGAGATCCAGCACCCGGTAGGTCTCGCCGGCAACGAGCGGAACAGGCCGTCCCGTCACATGGTTCGGGGCCGCGTTGACGCACAAGACCAGATCGCCGGGACCAAGAGTATCGCTCATCGCGCGGCTTCCATACCACAAGCCGCGCGGTCAGACTATTCCAAGCGGTTGCGGGGCTTGGGCGCGCGCCGCGCTATTCGCAAGCACCCCAGAAGGTCTCGATGCCCGGCAGGGCACCTTCGGTGAGGACCTGCTCGGGCACGAAGACCTGAAAGTCCTCTTCCGGCATGACGCGAATATAGAGCGTCCG
>VYLT01000359.1_pt1 | contig 10681 bp, 11 predicted proteins | sample 5114261 | NCBI WGS metagenome assembly VYLT01 (sample SAMN12291815, study PRJNA351875) | freshwater metagenome | isolation source: freshwater lake | place: USA: Michigan, Little Long Lake | collected 2011-07-12 | reverse complement strand
TGGCAACGGTTTAGGGTGATTTTCGGGAAAGCTCGTAAATTCTCGGAACTCCGGTCGCTAACGCTCCCGGCTCGTGGTCTTTGCGGTTTCGGTAAACTATGGGTAAAACCCGTACAGGCCACGAGCCGGGAGCGTTAGCGACCGGAGTTCCGCGACTATCGACACCCTAATCCGTTGCCACACCCTTTGTTGGGTTTCACGACTCCATTTCGTCACACCCACGACCTCGCAACGACTCGGGCAATTTTGTTCCACACCACGGACAGAACTGGATGCGAATCGAAGACGATCCGCCATCGTGAATTATTAGCCCGTACTCATCCAATTTCGGCGAATACGAGATAAGGGCATCAGGGCAATCGTACCGATCAGGGTGCTGAGGGCATTCAAACTCAACCTGCTTTTGCATGTAATCGCAACAATGCTTTTGCATAGCTCTTACCCGCCCTGCTTCTTCCGATATTCTGGGGTTAGCATCCCCATGTAGCCCCAATTTTCGGGGTCGATCTCATCGATAACGATGTGCGTATGTTCCGGCTTTTTACCGAGTACCCGTTGCAAGGTATCGGTAATCTCCGCAACAATTTGGGCCTTTTGTACAGCCGTAACGCCGTCACGGGTGATCTTCACGTTTACGAATGGCATGTGTTTCTCCGGTATTAACAGACTTTAAGCATTGTTGCACAACGACCCTACATGTAGTCCAGATGTTCGATCAGGACAATTCCTTTCTCTCCTCTTTGCTCACATTCCCAGAATGTATACAACCCCGCTTCTAAAGCTAACGCAAACGCCTCAAGGTAATCAGCAAATGAAGCTGCCAACCAACGATTGCTGACAGCATCGTTACAGGATACGAAAACTTGTCCGTAAGTGCCGTTCTTCGGTGGTTCAAGATCGAGCAAGACTCGTTGGTATCCGCTACCACTCGCAAACGGAATCCATTTTTTGTGTGCCATCCACGCGACGGCGATTGGGCCATAAGTATCGACCAAGCCCAAGTCGATTTCTGTTTCGGGGTTCTTCAAACGATATTTGTAGTTTTCAATCATACCAGCAATACCCCACAATTTCTCCCCAAACAAGAATCGTGAATAATCCCAGCCGATGTGCTTGTTGATCTGCCCATTGTGGATTCTGTAAAAGGCAGCAAAATCTTCAGGGAGAGGAGATTCCAACAGGTCTTCTAATTCGCGTAGTTGGGCTTCGTCGGCTGGCGGAGCAAGGGTTTCCAACATGATCGCAGCATTCTGGCGAATCCAATTTTCCACCCTCGACCAAACATGGTGAACACGTTGCTCAACGGTCATTGCTCCATCCTCCTTCCAAAATCTCAATACACCGAGCGTCCGCCGGTGATGTCGTAGCATTGACCCGTTGTGAAGCTGGCTTCGGCGCTCACGAGATAGTGAATCAGTGCTGCGACCTCTTCGGGTTTGCCGGTGCGTCCCATGGGGATTTTGGAGATCATGTAATCGATTGTCTTTTGGTCGAGTTGGTCAAGAATCGGGGTTTGAATCACGGCAGGGGAGATCGAATTGACCGTGACGTTACCCGTTCCCGAAAGCTCTTTGGCAAGCGATTTGGTGAGCGCAATCACCGCTGCTTTGCTGGCCGAGTAGGGCCCCATACGCGGATTGCCTTCTTTCCCTGCCACCGATGCGATATTCACGATACGCCCATAGCGTCGATTGATCATACCGGGGAGCACGGCTTTGCAGCACAGAACCAGACCGATGACGTTGATTCCGAAAACGAATTCCCAATCGGCGCGTTCGAGTTCCCAGATTGGGAAGTCGCGTTTGGCTCGGCTTGCGACTCCTGCGTTATTCACAAGAATATCGACCGGACCCAGACCCGATTCGACTTCCTTGAACATCCGCTCGATGTCGGCTTCTTTGGTAATATCGCCGACAAGGGCTTGGCCTTTGATCGAATCGGCGACACGTTTGGCATTATCGGTTGAAAGGTCGAGGACGCCGACTTTAGCTCCGGCATCGGCTAACCGTCGGCAAATCGATTCACCAATACCCTGACCGCCACCCGTCACGACAGCCACTTTGCCATCGAGCCGAAAGAATGTGTCCGACATGATTATTTTACACTCCTGAGAAAATTAAAATCCCGACCGAATTTATCTTGAAACGGTTGTGAAATCGATTAGGATGATGGAAGTTTTCTATACACTCTCGGGCGGTTGCCTAGTGTATTGGTCGGCAAATGTGCCTAGATATGATGGGTAGCTCCTACCTTATTGCTATCCACTCTATCACTAGACGCAAGCCCCCTTACAAGGCAAGCCCCTTACCTGAAATGGGTGAATTTTCTATGCCTCCCTTTGCAAAACGATTTTTGGCCGTTGCGATCTTGTCGCTAATCTCGATAATACCCTCAAAACTTCGTGCGAACGAAGACGGCGAAGAAATTTACAAACGCTGCCTGAACTCATGCGTATTCATCACTGGGATCGACTCGAAATCCGGCGGCGGTTGGGAAGGGTCTGGCACGCTGATCGATGCCAAGAAACGACTTGTCCTTACTAACTACCACGTCGTCGGACCACTCCAGTATGTTCACGTCATGTTTCCAATGTTCACCGCACGGGGTGAAATCCGAACCGACAAATCTGAGTACCAAAAAGCGGTTGAAGATGGGAAGGCTATCAAAGCCAAAGTCCTTTGCACGGATAAAGAGAAAGACCTTGCGGTCATTGAATTAGAATACCTGAGCAAAGAAGCCAAACCGATTGTCCTCGCCGATAAATCACCCGGTCCCGGTGCCTCGGTTCACTCCATTGGTAACCCCGGTGCTTCCAAACTCGCTTGGGTTTACACACCGGGTAACATCCGACAAACAGGGGTCGAAGAATACTTGATCGGGAATCCTCGTACACCCATTGGACGATTTAACATCAATTGCAAGATCATCAACACCAACTCGCTGGTCAATCCCGGCGATAGCGGTGGCCCTCTGCTCAATAAGAAAGGGGAACTGGTCGGCGTAACCCACGCAGGGAACAAGGACGACAATATCAGCAAGTTCATCGATATTTCGGAAGTCTACGCAATGCTTCAAACCAAGAAGATCACCTTGAGCGAAACAACTACCGTTGTTGCAACCCTTCCGAAAGACCCTCCCAAAGTGGACCCAAAGACCGATCCGAAAACCGATCCCAAAGTGGACCCGAAGGACCCACCCAAGAAAGACCCAGTGCCCGTTCTTTCGGAAGAAGATAAACGAGCCGACCTGATGCTCAAAGTGGCGAAAGGTCTCCGCGACGAAGGGGCCAAACGGGACAAACTGATGGATGTGATCCGATTGTTTCCCAACTCCCCCGCAGCAAAAGAAGCCAAGAAAATCCTCGCGACCATCAAAGATTGATTGGCACAGCAAACGCGACCATGTGTATTTTGTCTAACCTTTCTTGCGGTAAGCAAACCCCGTAACACCATTCCTCAAGGGGCTTTCTCATGGCTCAACTTTACGATGTGATTCTCACGGGTTACCCTGCCGACCGGAAGATTTCGGTCATCAAAGCTCTTCGAGAAATTACGGGCATGGGCTTGGCCGAAGCAAAAGCAATGTCGGAATCGTTGCCAAGAACGGTCGTCGATCAACGCGATTCCGAACACGCTCTTGCCATCCAACTAAAGTTACAGGAAGCGGGCGGGCAAGTTTCGCTGATTGATAATGGCGAGACTATCGAAGCACTCGACCAACAACGCGATGTTGCGTTTGAACGACTTTTCGAGATCGTTCTTGAACCGGGCTATCCCCCTCATCAAAAGATTCTCCTCATCAAGCTCATTCGTGAGTATTCGGGCTTAGGACTTGCAGATGCAAAGCACTATTCCGAAAGCCTTCCGCGAACCGTTGCCCGCGAACTCGATTACTACCGAGTAACCGAAATCAAAAAGAAATTTGAACAAGCGGGAGCTACGGTTACTGTTCGGCTTTCTTCAGGTGAAATCGTAGACCCACCTGTGAAAATCGATTACGAGGAGCCTTACGAAGTGATTCTCGAACCGGGTTACGACCCCGCTTTCAAAATCGGCCTTATCAAGGTGATTCGAGAATTAACCTTTCTCGGATTAGCAGAGGCCAAACACTTTGTCGAAAGTCTGCCCAAGACCGTAAAAGAGGGTATAAGTTATCCGCGTGCGAAGGAGCTACGCGAGCAACTCGAAAACGCTCACGGACGAGTGACCATTCGGCAGATGGGGGCAAGCCGACCCGTCACCCCCGCTGAACCCGCTCAGCCCAAGCCGAAACAAACAGTCTATCGGGTGATCCTCTCGGGTGTCCCTGCGGAGTGGTACTATGCTGCAATCAATGTCGTGCGGGAGCTAACGGGGTTGAGTTTGGTCGAATCGGGTGACCTTGTCGATAAATGCCCGAAGGCGGTTTACGAAGGCCCCGACCAAACCCGCGCCCAACAAACTCTCGAACGCCTTACCAAAGCCCGCTTAGAAGCCTACACGGAAACAGAAACTCGGTAGGGGTGTTGGCCAAATCTGGGGTGGACTCCTCATTCAAACGATTTCGCCTAAGATACATTTCGTGCATCTTTGCCGATGTAAATAGCATTGACCCTATTGAATTTCTCGATGACCTACGAAGAAGCCGTTGCCTTTTGGTTGGGGCGTATCGATTACGAACGACGACAACCCCGACAAGGCGATCTCAAACTCGACCGGATGAGGGAACTGGCTTCGCTTCTCGGCAACCCTCAAGATCGTGTCAAACATCTTCACATTGCAGGGACAAAGGGGAAGGGTTCTACGGCAGCGTTCACTTCGAGCATCCTCCAACACGCAGGCTATAAGACAGGTCTGTTCACATCGCCTCACCTTGTCGAGCTTTCAGAACGAATTGCGGTTGATGGTGTTCCGATTTCGCAAAGTGCGATTGCACGCGGAATGGAACGGATCGCCAAAATCTGCCAAGAGTTAGACCAACGTGGGCCGGAATGGAGTTGCACCTTCTTCGAGATTATCACCGCATTGGGATTCTTGCACTTTGCCGAAGAGAAGTGTGATTTTGCGGTTATCGAAGTGGGCTTAGGGGGACGTTTAGATTCAACCAATATCATCATGCCAAAAGTGACGATGATTTCCACAATTGGTTTCGATCACATGAGCCTTTTAGGGAATACGATAGCCCTGATTGCAGGCGAAAAAGCAGGTATTATCAAACAGAATATACCCGTTATTTGCACGGCAGAAGAACCCGATGCCCGACTTGTGATAAGCGAAGTAGCTACCAAAAATAACGCTCCGTTAAAGTTAATCCATCGGGATTTTGAAACCCGTTACCTCGGCGAAGGGCGGGTCGAAATGACCTTTGAGAAGCAGAGTGAAAAGCATCAACTCGGCTTACGGGGACCGCACCAAGCGTTGAATGCTGTCGGCGCACGAATGTTGATTGGCGAAATTCAGAAGCAGGGGTATCCCGTTTCCGCAAATGCCATTGCCGACGGGTTAGCCCAGACTTTTTGGCCTGCCCGTTTCGAGATCGTTCGGCAATCACCCCTCACGGTGTTAGACTGCGCCCACAATGTCCCTGCAATGGACGCCCTGTTAGCAACCTTGAAAATCGAGTTCCCGAAGGTCAATATCTGGCGTATTGTGTTCGCAGCATCGATTGACAAACAGGTCGCAGAAATGCTCAAGCAATTACACGGGCATTTCAGTCACTTCTACCTCACGACGTTCGGCAATAATCCTCGGGCAGCCACCCCAAGCCAACTCGAAGCCCTGTTGCCAAACCGAGAGACCACCTCATACAGTTTGCACACAACCTCACGCGAAGCATGGACCCACGCCCTCAAAATAACCCCTCCTGACGAAGGTCTTTTAATTACGGGTTCGGTCTTCTTAGTAGGCGAACTGCGAGAGCTTGTGTTGCAACGCTAAAGCGAGCTTGGAGGGATGGAGCAGAGCGGATAGAATAACGGAAGATGTGCCCACCAAGATTTTCACACCATGACATCTGAAACGACAATCAAAGATTTAACGGCTCGCTATCTCGGCAATCTTCGGTCGCCTGATATTATGAGTTTCGTTGAGCAGCTATTCCAAATCGCGGCGGAAAACGGATCGATTGCGGGCGGGGTCCACTCCGAGAAGGAATTGCAATTCTCTTTTCCAACCCCATCCAGCCAAGTACAGGCTACACAGACAACCGAAGCTCTCGAAACCTGCCTTGTTGAACACGAACTTGCTCGAACTATTTTGCGGATGATCTGCGCTCGGTTGGGTGTGCTGTGCAAAGAGTATTCCGGTTCAGAGTTCTTGCCATACGGCAATCAAGCCATTTTGGACTACCCCATTTATAACCACACTCGTTGGAATCTATCTTTCACGAATACCCCCGAAACCCAAGAGTTTTTGATCGAGGCTCTATAACACTTCGCAATCTCATCGCATGAAACAATTCACACGCACACTATCGAACCTTGGCGAAACTCAATCGTTTGGGCGTTTGCTTGGCCGGTTGCTTGTACCCAATAACGTGCTGAATTTGAATGGCCCTTTGGGTGCGGGGAAAACCCATCTTGTGAAGGCGATTGCAGAGGGTTTAGATATCCCCAATTCGGCTATCGTGACTAGTCCGACCTTCGGGCTTATCCACGAATATCCGGCCCGATTGATGGTCTATCATTTCGATGTGTACCGACTCAAAGACGAAAATGCCTTTATCGACCTCGGAGCTTACGAGTATTACGAAATGGGTGGCGTATGCCTGATAGAGTGGGGGGATCGGGTCAAGAATCACCTCCCCGAAGATCGGCTTGATATTTACCTGACACCTATCGATGAGAATCAAAGGTCAATCCAAGTGACAGCAACGGGGGAAACCTCAGAAACGATTCTGCACGGGTTATCAACCTGATTTCGTTGGGCGTAGCAGCATGTCGGGGCGTTCGTGCTGTTTGCCTTGAATGATGAGCCGTCGGATTGGCCAATCGAAGCCTTTTGTGACCCAATTCCACGAAGTATCGTCGAGTGTGAAGGTATCAACGATGGCAGCAGGGCCGATTCGTGCTTGCCAAACAGCTGCCCAACCCGCGTGCCAACGGTCCGGATTGTTCGGGAGCATAAACCCTTCCGAGGGTTCCAGACCCGTCAGTTGAAATATCGGTGCCAAACGCCAATCGTATTCGTACTTCGTTCCTTTCAAAATTGTTTTGGCCGTCTCAAGGGCTTGGCTGACCTTTTCGCCGACTTTGGAAGTGACGATAAAACCAACACTGAGTTTCAAGGCAAGGTCGTAGGCTTCTCGAAGCTCGAGGGGCATTACGCCGAAGTGAACCGAACGGGTAGCCGTTGCATAGACCCCGTTCATTTTCGCCGTTGCTTGGAAGATGCCCCATGTGTTCAGGCATCCTTCGCTTGTGCCAAGTCGCCGATACGCATTGGAACGCCCGTCGCTGTTTATGGTAATCGCAACGGGTTCGGCCCCATGTTTGTAAAGCCGGTGGGCGATTTGCCCTGCAATTTCGTATTCGGCTTCTCCTTGCTTGAACGTCCGTGCAGTGGCTTCGAGAGCGTGTGCAACGATCCCCCCTAACTCGCGCAGGCGATCCACTTCAAAACCGGTGAGTTTGCGGCGTTCGGTGTTAAAAAAGTTGCTGACGTTTGTGCAATCGCGGAAGGCGGTATCGCAGGCTACTTTGCGACCGTAAACAAGGTCTGCAAGCATCTGGTCACGGCTACGGGTCCAATTCCATTCCTTGAGTTGAAAGCCAAGCCCATCCAGTTCCAGATCGAATAACCTTTGCGAATCGACCGAAGAGGCGAGTAGGTGACGTTGATTGACCGAGAAATAGAGGGCTGGTCGTTCGTCGTTTCCGAATAACCCCGGAAAATTCGCCCCTGCCGAAAGCCAACGAACATTGGCAGGGTTTAGCACCAAAACCCCTTCGGCACCCATATCTAAAAGGAGTTTGCTTAACAGATTATGCTTGGCATCGACTTCGATTCGTCTCAGTACCGAGCGAGCTTCGCCAAGAGTCACGGCGGTTTGCTCTTCCCGAACGACACGCGGAAGAATGGTGGAGTTAGGAGAGCCCAGTTGGTCGGATAGGGAATTCTCCTTCGAGATAGCGTTTTGCCAATCGACGATATCGTTCATTGATGTCTCGCGTTCGGGCAACTTCCTGATCGGTGACTTGGCGAACCACTTTACCGGGCGACCCCATGACGAGCGAACGAGGAGGAATCACCGTCCTTTCGGTGACAAGACTCCCCGCAGCGATGATACACTCGGTCCCGATCTCGCTTCTACCTAATACCTTAGCACCAATTCCGACAAGTGTATTGGCCCCAACCCGAGAACCGTGAAGAATCACCCCATGCCCCACCACGACCCCTTCTTCAATCACAAGAGGGATATCGAAATCGGTGTGCAGAATACTGCCGTCTTGGATGTTCACATTCGGGTGAAGGGTAATGGTCGAAACATCACCGCGAGCAACCACCCCAAACCAGAGGTTACACCCCGAAGATAGGGACACTGCCCCTGTAACAACCACCCCCGGCGCCAAGAATATCCCGTCGAATGTGTCCATCGCATCCCCCTATACGAAGGATATTTTACAAGATTCGAGTAAAATTTCCGTTCGTCCCCGACACCATTTTTTTACCTTCTATAAAAACCTTGCTTCCGATAATCCTTCTTTGAGAATCTCGTTTTGTGAAACGTTATCAGCGATGGCGTTACCTTTTGCTTGTTGCTGTAGCCCTTTATTTGGCGACGGGCTTGAAGCAGGTACGCCCCGAAGAAAGGGCCGTTGTTTTTCGGTTTGGTAAAATCGTTGCTTATCCCAGTCCGGGGCTTTGGCTCAGTTGGCCTTACGGCATTGATCGAATCGAGAAAATCGACGTGTCGCGTTCGCAATCGCTGGTTGTTGGTTTTCGGTACGACGACCCACGCGAGGAGATTCCCGGCCAATACTTGACGGGTGACCAAAACCTTGTGAACGTGCAAGTCAACGTCGAATATGGAGTCGGTACGACCGACGAGGATTTAGCGAACTGGTTGCAAAATAGGGGTTTGCGTACCGAGATTATCCAACGGGAATGCGAAGCCCTCCTTGTTCAATGGTCAAGCTCCGGGCAGATAGACGAATTGCTTCTCACGGGGTCTGCAACGGTTCCGGCGTACATCACACAACAACTTCAAGCACGTTTGGAAGACAAGAAACTTGGTGTAAAAATTCGTCAATGTTCGGTTGCGATTATTGCGCCCCCCGAAGAGGTTCGCACCGCCTTTGAAGAAGTGAACCGTGCCGATACCAATCGCCAAACCCAGAAAAACAAAGCCCGCGAGGAAGCCACTCGCAAAATCAGCGACGCCAAATCCGAGGCCGACCGTCTTCGCTCGCAAGCCAAAAGCTACTCAACAAGCCGCGAGAAAATTGCAAGGGCCGAAAGTGACGTTTTTAGCAAACGGCTTATGCAATATCGTGGCTTACAAGCTCAAAACCCAAACCTAACTAACGCCATTTGGTGGGAAGAGATGGGGCCAGTTTGGAAGGCACTCGGTATGCGTGGAAGAGTCCTTCCGCTCGACCCCCTGATTGGTCCCGATGGTATCGATATTTCCACGATTATCCCTCCCTCCAAAAAATAACTTGAGGAAGAACCTCTCCACTATTCTCAGATTGAATTCAGCGCCACATAGGGGAAGCCAAACGTCTCGGCGACGGCTCGGTTGGTGACGATTCCTTTGCTGATGTTTACGCCTTCTGCAAGAGCGGGGTTTTCGCGGCAGGCACGTTCGACCCCTTTATTAGCGAGTTGAAGGACGTAGGGTAGGGTGACGTTTGTGAGGGCTTGCGTACTGGTTCGGCCAACGGCTCCGGGCATGTTCGCCACGCAATAGTGAACAATATCATCAACGATGTACGTCGGTTGGGCGTGGGTGGTTGGACGTGAGGTTTCAAAACATCCCCCTTGATCGATAGCGACATCGATAATCACGGCTCGCGGAGGCATACGCGAAAGGTCTTCCCGACGAATGAGCATCGGTGCCCGAGCGCCCGGAATAAGCACAGCCCCGATCACAAGATCAGCCCGTGAGATAAGATCGATGAGGGTATGACGATCACTAAAAAGGGTGGTCACATTCTTCGGCATCACGTCATCAAGGTAACGCAACCGGTCGAGATTGATATCCAACAAACTCACATGAGCGCCAAGACCGGCAGCCACTTTCGCCGCATTCGCACCGACGATTCCGCCACCAAGTACAACGACGTTCGCAGGCGGAACACCGGGCACCCCTGCAAGCAGAATCCCGCGTCCTTGCTGTGGGCGCTCGAGATACTTGGCCCCTTCTTGAATGCTCATACGTCCCGCCACTTCGCTCATCGGTGTGAGCAATGGAAGTGTTCCCTTGCTATCCCGAATGGTCTCATAAGCCACCGCGATAATCCCCGAATTCATAACCTGTCGGGTCAAACGATCATCGGCAGCGAAATGGAAATAGGTGAAAACAACCTGTTTTTCCCGAAGCAGAGGCCATTCTTCGGGAAGAGGTTCCTTCACTTTGACAATCAATTCTGCCTGCGACCAAACATCTTTCGCATCGGTAATAATCTCGGCTCCGTTGGATGCGTAGCGGTCGTCGGCGATCCCGCTACCCAAACCAGCACCGGCTTGGATCAACACGCGAT
>VYLT01000581.1_pt1 | contig 10724 bp, 7 predicted proteins | sample 5114261 | NCBI WGS metagenome assembly VYLT01 (sample SAMN12291815, study PRJNA351875) | freshwater metagenome | isolation source: freshwater lake | place: USA: Michigan, Little Long Lake | collected 2011-07-12 | reverse complement strand
GGGATAGGTTGACTATCTTCTGGTAAAGTAATAGTTTTATCTGCATCGGTGACAGGAGGGTTATTACCAGAAGTATTCTCAGGGGTAATAATAAAACTAATTGTTTGACTATCACTACCGCCTTTACCATCACTCACAGTATAAACAAAATTGCCACCATTACCATTAACATCTGCTAGAGGTGTGTAAAGCAAAGAAGTTAGAGAATTAATCGAAATCTCATCACCCACATTAATAACTGTACCATCAGCTAAAGTTATTTTTCCTTTAGTATTATCTGGTAATTGAGTGACAGAAATTTAGTATTATCTGGTAATTGAGTGACAGAAACCGTTAAAGTATCCCCATCAATATCTGTAGGTGGATTAATATTTAAGGGGATAGGTTGACTATCTTCTGGTAAAGTAATAGTCTTATCTGCATCGGTGACAGGAGGGTTATTAACAGGTGGATTCAGCGAATTATCATTATCCAGAATCGTGCCAATTCCCTCACCTTGAATCAGGATAGCATTGGTCACTCCTGTTAAATTCACCGTGAAGGTTTCCGTAGGCTCGCTAATTGTATCGCCCTTCACAGCAACTGCGATCTTTTTCTCCACTTCTCCCGGTGCAAACGTCAAAATTCCCGTTGAGGATTCATAATCTTTCCCCGCTTGAGCGGTTCCATCCGTCGTCGTAAATTGAGCCGTTACTGTTGTGTTTGTAGGGGCTGATAAACGAACTGTAAAATTAGCAGATTGAGTTCCTGTATTCCCCTCGGTCACTGTGGTATTTTCAATACTCAAAGACGGTAACTGAATCGGTTCTCCAATTGGTTCCCCAAAACTGAACCGAAACACTAAATCATCAAAATCGCGATCGCCGCCGCCCCAAAAATCTTCCCAGGCCCAGGTCTGACTATCCTGTTGAGCATGGACATGATTCAAACCATCCTCATTCGCCGCCGCATAGGAAAAGAAAACCGGCGGGGCATTTTCCCCCTTGGCGATCGCCTGATCTGTCGTCCCGTTAGCGACTAGATACCATCCCAGATATTTCCCAGAAGGGACGTTAAACGTTTTACTATCAAACGCTTTCCCAGAGGCAAAAATTACCTTGTGGCGATCGCCTGACAAGGCCGCAGCTAAATAACCCTGATCCCCTGGTTTAATCCCATTAATCTCGCCATCCGGCGTATCGACCAGGTAATAACCCATCTCGTTTGGAAAAGTATTATCCTGACTGACAGCCTCCACTGTTAGGGGAACCTGTTGCCCTTTGTCTCCGGCTAAGACAATTCCTGCTTGAGCAATATTAAAAACAACATCGTTAAAATCTTGATCTCCCCCACCCGTCAAATCTTCCCAGTTAAGCCGCCAGATCCCGCGGCCAAGATGACTACTTTGGGAATGATCAAAATTGTCAGGATTAGCTCCTTTAAGGGAGAAAAAAGCTAACCCAGATTGACCCTGATTTGGTCGATTATTTTCTAACCAATTAGCGCTGGTATTATTCTGAATCACATACAACCCTAGACGACTACCCCCCGCAACGGTGAATTCCCGCCAATTTCCCGCTTGATTACCCGAATTAAAGAGAGTTTGTCGGCTGGGACTGCTTAAAGCGGCTTCGGCGAATCCTTCTTCACCGGGGGCGATACCTTCTACCCCACCTAAAGCATCCACCAGAAAGAATCCCACTTCATTATTAAAAGCTGCTTCTCGCAATGTCCACTGGACAACCATATTCACCCTTTCTGAGGGATTACCCGGAACGACTAAAACCTCGCCTAAATCATCTAGCTGACTGATTTGAGGGGTTCCTAGCCAAGAAGTATCTTGGTCGGAAAAGGAGAAATTAGCAGCCTCTGGATTAACTAATAATGGGACTGATAGCAGAGAATCACCTTGATTAGCTAAGTTATCACTCACCGCCGCGCTCACGGGAGCAAGAAAATTGCTAGGAGAAGATAGGGTGAGAGGCGTGACTTGAGGAGCCACTTCTAGCGTTGTCGGAGCCAGCATAGATGGCGCTGTCGCCATCAAGGTCTGATCTACTCCCAAAAGACTTGAGCCATCTTCTAGAAGTATTGGGGGAAGTATTGGAAAATCCACTTATGCCTTCTGCTTGGATGTCTAGCTTGATTCATTAAATTAATCTTTGTTGGCATCTTAAGGGCGTTTCTTTTTACTGTCAATATATATAAATTATTTGCATATATATATATATATATCATTAGTTTTGCTAATTATATTAAATCCGTTTTTAATAATATGATTAGAGTTCTTGCATAATTAATTTTCGAGAGTTCATATTAAATCTGGTTATTAAAAACTGATTATTTATTCCCCCTTTTGCATGAGTGCCTCTTGCCGTTCGGCTGTCCTGATATGTAGCCTATACTCAACGGATTTAGTTTTTTTGTCAGAGATTATCGCCACAAACAGAAACATAAATCGTAGGGTGCGAAGCGCGAAAGCGTAACGCACCAATTTAATAATCAAGTCGGTGCGTGGGGCGCGGATTATTAATTTGTTTTTTTGTCAGAGATTATCGCCGCCTAACGCACCCTACCAGATCTATACTCAACGGATGGCGCGCGATCGTTTTATTGTTGAAAGGAAAAGCTGAATCCCTAGAACATAACGGAAAAGTGGTTTGTCGTGACTTACCCTTGCCTTCTGTTATCCGTCTTAGGCAATACGTCCGTGTTCCCTACAAGGAAATTCCTTTAACCCGTCGTAATATTCTCGAACGAGATCATCACACCTGTCAATACTGTCTCTACCGAGGTGAACAATTAACCATCGATCATGTGATTCCCCGTTCTCGCGGAGGGGGTGATACCTGGGAGAATTTAGTGGCGGCTTGTGTGCGTTGTAATGTGCATAAGGGCAATCGTACACCAAAAGAGGCCAATATGTCCCTGCGCGCCCAACCCCGTCGTCCCTACAGCAGTCTCCACTTTGAGCTATTAAAGCACACCAGGGAGAATCACAATCAGGAATGGCGTAAATATGTCATCGGCATTTAGGGTGAAAAGGGCATGGTGAAACCAAGACCAAAATTGATTCCCATGCCATTATTATTAGTCTGGGTGCGAGGATTGGCAACTCCCGTGCCTAGATAAACCGCACAACCGCGACAGGGGGAATTGACTCGGTAGCGCACTGCCATGGGATCATTGGGATCGGTGATAGTTACTCCCTGATTGTTTAAATCTTTAATTAGATTGGTGACGGGTTTGAAAAAATCGGCGCTGGGGGGTTGACTTGGTTGCAGTTCTAGGGTTTGTTCTTGGGAAGCAAGAACAATTTCCGAAGCGATAACTAGCAGTAGAGAGGTAGTTAAGCCAAATAAACCCAGATTATTTTTGATTTTCATTTTTTTTATCACCGAGAGATTGTTAATTTCTTCTGGTGAGAATTCTAGCGTTTCCTCACCGGAAAGGAACCTAATCAGTAAAAAAATTTACTGATTTCTACCATACTTATAATAAGCGGCACAAGCACCTTCACTAGAAACCATACAAGTGCCGATGGGATGTTCGGGAGTACAAACAGTACCAAATACTTTACATTCCCAGGGTTTTAAAACACCTTTAAGAATTTCGCCACACTGACAAGCTTTGTGATCTTTAACGCGCTGATTGGGTAAAGTAAATTTCTTCTCCGCATCAAAATTACTGTACTCATCTCGCATTTTTAACCCTCCTTGAGCAATTTCTCCTAAACCTCGCCATTCAAACTGATCTCGCAGTTCAAAAACTTGGTCGATTGCCGATAAAGCGACTCTATTTCCTTGATTTTGTACCACTCGATCGTACTGATTTTCGATCTCACATCTCTGCTCATCTAATTGTTTTAATACCATCCAAATTGATTGCAGAATATCCAAAGGTTCAAACCCAGAAACTACCACAGGTTTATGATATTCTTGGGCAATAACTTGATAGGGTTCTGTGCCAATTACCATGCTAACATGACCAGGGCCAACAAAACCGTCTAACTGTAAATATGGGTTATCTAACAAAGCTTTCAGAGCAGGAATAATCACCACATGATTAGAAAATAAACTAAAATTAGTGATACCATCTCTTTGCGCTTCTAAAACAGTTAAAGCTGTGCTAGGAACGGTTGTTTCAAAACCTAATGCTAGAAATATTACTTCTTTATCGAGATTTTCTCTGGCAATTTTTAAGGCATCGCGAGGAGAATAAACCATGCGAATATCACAACCTTTTGCTCGTGCTTGCAGCAGACTCAAATGGGAACCGGGGACACGCATAGTATCGCCAAAAGTTGTCAGAATTACGTTCGGTTGTTGTGCGAGAAAAATGGCATCATCTAAACGACCTCGAGGCATCACACAAACGGGACATCCAGGACCATGAATTAATTCGATAGTTTCGGGAAGTATTGCCTCGATACCGTATTTAAAAATTGAGTGGGTATGACCCCCACAAACCTCCATAATTTTAGTAACTTTTTCCCGCTTTTCAGAGATTCTTATCGATAATTGTTCAATTTGTTGAATTAATCCTGCCGCTTTAACCGGATCACGAAATTCATCAACGTATTTCATAACAAGCTTTCTCTCTATAAGTGGTTGGACAAAAGTAAAGTTAATTGTGGAGCCGGTCGTCGGTCGTCAGTAATAATTGCCGTAATTTACATTTCTTAAGATAGACAACAGAATTAATTTGTGGCTAACTAATTAAGAACATTAATTATGATTAAATTCTTCCTCTAATTCCAATAATTGTGTTAATAAATTTAAGGTTTCTTGCGCCTCATCTTCATCAATTCGATTCATGGCAAAACCCACATGAACTAATACCCAATCCCCTAGACAAGTATTAGCGGGATGGTCTTCATCAACAATGCAAGCGATATTTACTTCTCTTTTTACACCCCCGACATCGACGAGAGCGAGATTATGGTTTTCATCAATAATTGCTGTAATTTGTCCCGGTATGCCTAAACACATAGTTTTTACCTTGAAAAATCTAGTTTTTGTTAATTATGGGCTGATTTTTTGGGTAGAGATTGCAGTAATATCAACTGAGAATCAGGTCATACTTCATCCCTCCAAGAAACGCTATACAGTCAAAGGTTATCCTTTTTACTTTCCCCTTTCCCCTTTTTACTCGGTCTTACCTGCCATTCTGGACTATTGCCCTCAAGAACAGCTTTTTTTCCCGTATCTTTTTTAAGATTTCCCCTGTCCCGGACCGTGGACACTATCCCAGCAAGGGTAAAACTTTTGTATTAGGGACTACATCTATGATAAGAAATTATTCAATCAATCGATCGGGTGACATTCTAGGCTATGATTTCCCTGACTATAGTTATTTCTCTACATTAAGGAAAATCGACAATGACAGCCTTTCCCATCGATTTGACTGCCTATAAACCCATCAGTCTCGACCCCAGTAACCCCACCCTCACCGACCACCAAAGAAGCGCCCTAAAAGCCAATATCCAACTCTGTCGCGATGCTATCATCTTTTTTACTGCCACGGGTGCGGCCCGGGGTGTGGGTGGACACACCGGCGGCCCCTACGATACCGTCCCGGAAGTGGTGATTCTCGATGCTCTTTTCCGCAGTCAACCTAGTCAATTTGTACCAATTTTCTTCGATGAAGCGGGACACCGCGTCGGTACTCAATATCTCCTGTCTGCGTTAGAAGGTTCTTTACCCCCAGAACAATTAATGCACTACCGCGAGGCTAATTCTAAACTCCCCGGACACCCGGAATTAGGATTAACCCCCGGAGTAAAATTTAGTTCTGGCCGTTTAGGACATATGTGGCCCTACGTTAACGGTGTCGCTTTAGCTAACCCCGGAAAAACCGTTTTTTGTTTAGGTTCCGATGGTTCTCAACAGGAAGGCAATGACGCGGAAGCTGCCCGTTTAGCCGTGGCTCAACACATCAATGTTAAGCTGATTATTGATGATAATGATGTGACGATTGCTGGTAATCCTTCCAAATATTTACCCGGTTATGATGTGGCTAAAACTCTCGCCGGCCATGGACTAAAAGTGTTAGTGGGAGATGGGGAAGATATCGATAGTTTGTATCGCAATATCTGTGAAGCAATTAATACTCCTGGCCCGATTGCGATTATTAATAAACGTCCCATGTGTCCAGGGATTGAAGGTTTAGAAGGTTCTAACCACGGTCATGATGTGATTTCTGTACCCTTGGCTTTGAAATATTTAGAGGCAAAAGGACACAGCGCCGCCGTGGAATATCTCAACAGTATTAAGAAGCCTTCTAATGACTATAAATTCCTCGGTTCTGGGGATAAATGGGGTTCTAACCGCAACGTTTTCGGCGAAGCGGTAGTCAGTCTTTTAGGCAAAATGAGCGAGGAAGAACGCAAGGCTAAGGTATTAGTAGTAGATAGCGATTTAGAGGGTTCCTGCGGTCTGAAAATTATCCACGATAAACATCCCGAAGTGTTTATTCCTTCCGGTATTATGGAACGGGGCAATCTTTCGGCAGCCGCTGGTTTTGGTATGGAAAAAGGTAAACAGGGAATTTTCGCCACCTTTGCCGCTTTTCTAGAAATGTGTATTTCTGAAATCACCATGGCGCGTTTGAATTATTCTAATCTTTTATGTCATTTTTCCCATTCTGGTATCGATGACATGGCAGATAATACCTGTCACTTTGGTTTGAATAATTTCTTTGCCGATAATGGACTGGATGACGGTTACGAAACCCGTCTTTATTTCCCGGCCGATGCGGCACAAATGACCGCTTGTGTCGAGGCAACTTTCCATCAACCCGGCCTACGTTTTATCTTCTCGACTCGTTCTAAAACTCCCAATATTCTTGATACTAACGGTCATAATTTCTTTGGCGATGGTTACACCTTTGTCCCCGGAAAAGATGAAGTAATTCGGGAAGGCACTGCCGGTTATATCATCAGCTTTGGAGATGGTTTATACCGCGCTTTAGATGCAGTGGAACGCTTAAAACAAGAAGGTGTTGACGTGGGTTTAATTAATAAACCGACTCTCAATGTGGTGGATGAAGAAATTATCGCTAAAGTTGGTAGTTCTCCCTTTGTTTTAGTGGTAGAAGCATTTAACCGTCGTACGGGTTTAGGTAGCCGTTATGGTTCTTGGTTACTCGAACGCGGTTTAACTCCTAAATACGCCTATATCGGTACTCACCATGAAGGTTGTGGCGGTTTATGGGAACAATTCCCCCACCAAGGTATTGACCCAGTTGGTATCATTAGTAAAGTTAAATCTTTAATCGCTTAGATAGTATTTTAGGGTGGGCTTTAATCGGTAATCAGTAATCAGTCATCAGTAATCAGTAATCAGCTTCTGAAGGCAAGAGGCAAAAGGCAAAGGAAAGAATCTGGCAATTATCCTAACCAAAAAGAAGGTTATAAACTAAGTACATCAAAGCTTTTAGCTTAACCAATTAGGTTTTAGATTCGGCCCTTGTAAACAGTGAACAGTAATCAGTAATCAGTAATCAGTCAACATCTTCAATAATTAAGATTTTAGCTTAGTTGAGAGCTTGAACATTTGTACTAAAATTTCCAAGAAGCCGTTTAAATCCATTACAACTTATAAACTTGAGGCACTTAAATCGCACAGTTGAGGGGAAATCCCCCTTAACTAGGTACGGTAAGCCCCTAGGAGCCGACAAACCAGTCAATCTAGAATAATCTCTAGGGTATAAAAGTAATCTCTTATAGAAAATGCAGCCAACCAATCCACAACAATTTACAGAAAAAGCTTGGGAGGCAATCGTCAAAACGCCGGACATTGCCAAACAGAACAGCCAGCAACAAATCGAAAGCGAACATCTAATGAAAGCCCTACTGGAACAGGAGGGATTAGCGGGCAGTGTCTTTAGTAAAGCTAATATTAGTCTAGCCCGTTTGCGGGATCGAACCGATGATTTTATCCGTCGTCAACCGAAAATATCTAACCCCGGCGACTCGATTTATTTAGGTCGTAGTTTAGATAGTTTACTCGATCGAGCAGAAAATTATCGCCGAGAATTTGGAGATGACTTTATCTCGATCGAGCATTTGATTTTAGGTTACGCTAAAGATGATCGCTTCGGTAAAAATATTTTTCAAGAATTCGGACTTACCGAAAGCAAGCTCAAGGAAATTATTCAACAAGTCAGAGGTAGTCAAAAAGTGACCGATCAGAATCCAGAAGGCAAATATGAGGCCCTAGAAAAATACGGACGGGATCTCACCCAATTGGCACGGGAAGGTAAATTAGACCCCGTAATTGGACGGGATGACGAAATCCGTCGCACGATTCAGATACTCTCGCGTCGGACTAAAAATAACCCGGTTTTAATCGGGGAACCGGGAGTAGGAAAAACGGCCATTGTCGAAGGATTAGCACAGCGGATTATTAACCGCGATGTGCCAGAATCTCTGTTGGATCGTACTCTCATTTCTCTCGATTTAGGCGGCTTAATTGCGGGAGCAAAATATCGCGGAGAGTTTGAGGAAAGATTAAAAGCTGTCCTCAAGGAAGTCACCGATTCCCAAGGCAATATCATCATGTTTATTGACGAAATTCATACCGTTGTCGGTGCGGGAGCCACTCAAGGGGCAATGGATGCGGGCAATTTATTAAAACCAATGTTAGCCCGGGGTGAATTGCGTTGTATTGGGGCCACTACCCTCGATGAATACCGCAAATATATCGAAAAAGATGCGGCGTTAGAAAGACGCTTCCAAGAGGTTTTAGTGGATGAACCAAATGTGGTCGATACTATTTCGATTCTTCGCGGTCTCAAAGAACGTTATGAGGTGCATCATGGGGTGAAAATTGCCGATAATGCTTTAGTGGCAGCGGCACTGCTTTCTAATCGTTATATTAGCGATCGCTTTTTGCCCGATAAGGCCATTGATTTAGTTGATGAAGCGGCGGCCAAATTGAAGATGGAAATCACTTCTAAACCGGAAGAACTCGATGAAATTGATCGCAAAATTCTCCAGTTAGAAATGGAAAGACTTTCCCTACAACGGGAATATGATCCAGCTTCGCGAGAACGGTTAGAAAAGTTAGAAAAAGAACTGGCTAACCTCAAGGAAGAACAATCGGGATTAAATGCCCAATGGCAAGGGGAAAAAGAGATTATCGATAAAGTTCGTGGGGTTAAAGAAGCGATCGAACAAGTTAATCTGGAAATTCAACAGGCCGAACGAGATTATGATTATAATCGCGCTGCAGAATTAAAGTTCGGAAAATTAACCGATCTGCAGCGGCAAATGTCCGCCCTAGAAACTCAATTGGCCGACAAACAAACCACTGGTAAAAGTTTATTAAGAGAAGAAGTTCTCGAATCGGATATCGCCGAAATTATCTCGAAATGGACGGGAATTCCTCTCAATAAATTAATCGAATCGGAAAAAGAAAAACTCCTCAATCTGGAAGAGGAATTACACGAAAGTGTCATCGGTCAAGAGGAAGCGGTCACAGCCGTGGCCGAAGCGATTCAACGTTCCCGCGCCGGTTTATCGGACCCCCACCGTCCCACGGCCAGCTTTATTTTCCTCGGTCCGACGGGTGTTGGTAAGACAGAATTGGCGAAAGCTTTAGCGCGCAATCTCTTTGACACCGAAGAGGCTCTAGTTCGCATCGATATGTCGGAATACATGGAAAAACACAGCGTTTCCCGTCTCATGGGCGCGCCTCCGGGATACGTCGGCTACGATGAAGGGGGACAACTAACCGAGGCAATCCGGCGTCGTCCCTACTCTGTCATCCTCTTTGATGAGATTGAAAAAGCCCATCCCGACGTTTTTAACGTTATGTTACAAATCCTTGACGATGGGCGCTTAACCGACTCTCAAGGTCATCTGGTTGATTTCAAAAATACAATCATTATTATGACCAGTAATATCGGTTCTCAATACATTTTAGACGTGGCTGGTGATGAGTCTCGTTACGAGGAAATGCAGGCCCGGGTGATGGAAGCAATGCGGAATAGTTTCCGTCCCGAATTCCTCAATCGTATCGATGAAACGATCATTTTCCACAGCCTACAAAAAGCGCAACTGCGATCGATTGTCAAACTACAGGTAGCCAATCTCAGCGATCGCTTGATGGAACAAAAATTAGCCCTGAAACTTGCCGATATTGCTCTCGATTATCTAGCAGAAATTGGTTACGATCCAGTGTACGGTGCGCGACCCTTAAAACGGGCAGTACAAAGATATGTGGAAACTCCGATCGCTAAGGCAATTCTGCGCGGCGAATTCAAAGGGGGAGACACGATTTTTGTCGATGTGGCCGATGAAAGATTGACCTTTAAACGGTTAGCTTCCCAAGTAGTAACTGCTTAATTAGCAAGGGTGGGCAATGCTCACCCTTTGATTATTTCGGGTTTACCGAAAAAGTTTTTCGTGCAGTCAGGAGCAAGCCACAAGCCTCAAGCCTCAAGCCATCTCTAAAAAAGCCTTGAAGCAGGGTTTAATCAAGCTCTCAGGAACTAATTTAGAGTTGAAAACCAATTTAAAAGAAGTCTTAGAGGTGAGAATTTTCCTAAATCGGGTGCTTATTGTCTAGAGATTGTTTATGAACAACCATCCCCAGCAAGTCAGGAGGGAGAAAGATATGCTTTTGTTGATTTAGGCTTAAATAACCTAGCAGCTGTCACCTCTAATATTCCCGAATTTCAGCCAACTTTACTATGTGGGAAAGCCTTAAAATCATGCCATCAAAAATACAACAAGACAC